>FWWL01000271.1_pt1 | contig 106745 bp, 94 predicted proteins | sample 2228331 | NCBI WGS metagenome assembly FWWL01 (sample SAMEA103939775, study PRJEB20133) | metagenome | reverse complement strand
CGCCGAGGCGCCGGCCGCGCCCAAGCCTGCGGCCCGCGCACCCGCCAACGACGCCGCAGCCGCGCGCCAGCGCCAGGCCGTCAGCGTCCGCGTCGATCTCGACCGCATCGACAAGCTGATGAACCTGGTGGGCGAGATCGTCATCACTCAGTCCATGCTCGTCGAATGCGTCCGTTCGCTGCCCTACGACGTCTACGCCAAGACCGCCGAAGGCATCCTGACGCTCTCGCGCCAGACCCGCGAGCTGCAGGACCACGTCATGGCGGTGCGCGCGCAGCCGGTTAAGGCCGTGTTCCAGCGCATGCCGCGCCTCGTCCGCGAACTGGCCCAGACGCTCGGCAAGGAAGTGCGCCTCGTGCTCGAGGGCGAGAACACCGAGGTCGACAAGACGATCATCGAGGAATTGGCTGATCCGCTGACCCATATGATCCGCAACTCGATGGATCACGGGCTGGAGACGCCGGAAGACCGCATCGCCGCCGGCAAGAGCCCGGAAGGCACGATCAAGCTGATCGCCGAGCATCGCGCCGGGCGCATCGTCATCTCGGTTACCGACGACGGGCGCGGTATCGGCCGCGACAAGCTGCTCGCCAAGGCCCGCTCGCGCGGCCTGGTCGGCGCCGACGAGAAGCTCGCGCCGGAGGAGATCGACCAGCTGATCTTCGCCGCCGGCCTCTCCACCGCCGAGGTCATCAGCGACGTCTCGGGCCGCGGCGTCGGCATGGACGTGGTGCGCCGGAACGTGGAATCGCTTGGTGGCCGCATCAGCGTCGATTCCGAGCCGGGTCGGGGCTGCAAGTTCACCCTCGCCCTGCCGCTGACGCTGGCCGTGCTCGAAGGCATGGTCATCCGCTGCGGCTCGGACCGCTACGTCATCCCGATCGCCAGCGTGATCGAGACGCAGCATCTCGCCTCGACGCCGATCGAGCACCTGACCTTCGGCCAGGAGGTTCTGCGCTGGCGCGGCGAGATCACCCCGCTGCACCGCCTCGGCGCCGTGATGGGCTCGTCCGGCACGCGCAACGAGAACATCATCATCATCGCCGAGACCGAACGCGGCGACAATGTCGGCATCGCGGTCGACGAGATCGTCGGCCAGCAGCAGGTCGTCGTGAAGAGCCTCGAAGGCAATTACGGCACGGTCCACGGCGCTTCCGCCGCGACCATCCTGGGTGACGGCCTCGTCGCCCTCATCCTCGACGTCGACTCCATGCTCCGCCTCGCCGCCTCCGGCGAGCGCAACCCCGCAACCGAACTGAAACTGGCTGGATGACCATGACCCTGCAACTCGGCGAAAAGCACTTCTCGTCGGCGCAGCCGGAATCCGCGGCGCGCCGGATCGTGACCTTCAAGGTCGGCGATCGCACCTTCGGGATCGATGTCGGCATGGTCCGCGAGATCAAGGGCTGGCAGGCCACGACCCCGCTGCCGCATGCGGCTCCGCATGTCCGCGGCGTGCTGAACCTGCGTGGCGTGATCCTGGCGGTCTACGACCTGCGCACCTCGATCGGCCTCGGCACCACCAACGCCACCGCGACCCATGTCATCGTCGTCGTCGATGTCGAGGACAAGGTCGCGGGTCTGCTGGTCGATTCGGTCTCCGACATCGTCGATGTGCCGGTCAGCGCGGTTCGCCCGGCGCCGGACCTGGAGCGTGACGAGCACGGCCTGATCGAAGGGCTCGTGCTGCTCGACACCGACATCGTCGCGCTGCTCGACCTCGCGGCGGTGATCCGCGACGGTGGCGCCGAGGGTCAGCAGGTGGCGAAGGTCGCCCGCGCAAGCTGAACCTCAAGCAAAGACGGGCCCGAGGAGTGGCGTTGCAGGAAGCGCGGGCCGAACAAGAAACGACAGAATCAATGGGCAGCGCCCTCGGTCCATCCACGCGAACGGGTTTCGAGACCCCGCTCCTCGTCGCCGCCGCCGCGCTCCTGGCCGGCGGCGCGGCCGGGGGCCTCGGTTATCAGGCCGCCCTCGGCCATCTCGACGCCGTTTCGCTGATCGGGCTCGGCGTTGCTGGGTTTGGCGCCGTCGTTGCGTCCAGCTGGGCCGTTTCCCGCCGCATACACCATCCGATCCGGAGCTTGCGCGAGGCCGTTCTGCGAAGCGCCGCCGGTGAAAACGTTCCAGCTCCCTACCTCGACCGAGCCGACGCGATCGGCGATCTCGCCCGCGGGCTGCAGGCGCTTCAGGATGCGGGAGATGAATCCGCCCGTCTGCGCGCCGCGCTCGACGGCTGCCGCACCAGCATGATGGTTTGCGATGGCGAAGGCCGCGTCGTCTACGTCAATGCCGCGCTGTTGCGCTTCTTCGGCGAGGCGCAGGAGGATTTCCGCCTCGCCTTTCCGGGCTGTTCGGCGAAGGACATGCTCGGCCGCGTGATGGAGAGCGTGCAGGCGCGCGCGGGATTCCAGACCGGGGCGCAGCAGCCGATCCGCTTCACGCTCGGGCGCCGGACGGTGTCGTTGTCGCTGACGCCGGTGAACCGGGCCGATGGGCGCCGGCTCGGCACGGCGGTGGAATGGGACGAGACGACGGACGAGATGACCGCCGCGGCCGAAGTGGCCGAGATGGTGGCGGCCGCCGTCGAGGGCGACTTTTCGCGCCGCGTACCGCTCGCGGGGAAGTCCGACGCGATGCAGCGGATCGCAGAGGGCATGAACGAGATCAACGCCGTGGTCGAAAGCGCGGTCGGCGAGTTTGCCGCCGTCGTCGGCGGACTGGCGGAGGGCGATCTGACGCGGCGCATGAATGGCAGCTATCGCGGCCGTCTCGCCGATCTGAAGTCGGACCTCAACGCCGCGCTGGCGCATCTTGAGGAGACGGTCGCCACGATCCAGGGGACGGCCGGCCATGTCGCCCGCGCGGCTGCCGAGATCGATAGCGGTGCCGGCGACCTCGCGGAGCGGACCGAGCAGACCGCCGCCAATCTCGAGGAAACCGCCGCCACCACCGAGCAGCTCGCCGCGTCGGTGAAGCACAGCGCCGGGCGCTCGCGCGAGGCGACCGACCTCGCCAACGAGGCGATGGGCGTCGCGCAGGACGGCAAGGACGTCGTGTCCCAGGCCGTGGGCGCGATCGAGCGGATCGAGAGCTCCTCGGAGCGAATCTCCGAGATCGTCTCGGTGATCGACGACATCGCCTTCCAGACCAATCTGCTGGCGCTCAACGCGGCTGTCGAGGCTGCCCGCGCGGGCGATGCCGGGCGCGGCTTCGCGGTGGTCGCCTCGGAGGTGCGGGCTCTCGCCCAGCGTTCGGGGCAGGCCGCCAAGGACATCAAAGGCCTCATCGTCAGCTCGAACGAACAGGTCGGGGAGGGCGTTCGTTTCGTGCGCTCGACCGGCGAGGCGCTGGAGCGGATCGTCACGGCGACCGGCAAGGTCTCGACCACGATCGTCGAGATCTCGCAGGCCGCGGCCGAGCAGGCCCACGGCATCGAGGAGATGAGCCGCGCCGTCGCCCAGATGGACGAGACGACGCAGCAGAATTCGGCCCTAGCCGAGCAGAGCGCGAGCTCCGCGAGCGAACTGATGAGCGAGATCGCGACGCTGCGGCGTCTGGTTTCGTTCTTCCGCGCGGACGGCGCGCCGGTGCCGCAGCCGGTGGCCGTCGCTGCGCGGGCTCCGGTGGAGACGCCGCGGGTGGCGAGGCCGGCGGCGCCGGTCCGACCGGCCGCGAAAACACACGAAACGCGCCGGCAGGAGCCGGCGACGAAAACCTGGCAGGAGCCACGCCGGCGTGTCGCCGGCGGCGGACGCGCCGATGACTGGGCGGAGTTCTAGTTCCATGTCGAGATCCAGTGCCGCGCTGGCCCAACCGCAACTGACCGACGTCACGCTGACGCGCGACGACATGGGCTTCATCTCCAAGCTCGTCTACGAGCATGCGGGCATCGTCATCCGCGAGCACAAGGAGGCGATGACACGCGGCCGCCTCGCCCGGCGCGTCAAGGCGCTCGGCCTGCACTCCGTCGCGGAATACTGTGCCTATCTGAAGACGCCGCAGGCGGCGGATGAAATCCCGGAGCTGATCAACGCGGTCACGACCAACCACACCTCGTTCTTCCGCGAGCGGCACCATTTCGACCATCTGCGCAAGGATGTGCTGCCGCGGCTGGTGCAGGAGCGCAGCGGACGTCGGGGCCGCATCCGGATCTGGTGCTCGGCGGCGTCCTCCGGCGAGGAGCCCTACAGCATCGCCGCGGTCTCGCGCGACGTGCTCGGCAACCGCAGCGATGTCGACTTCAAGATCCTGGCGACTGACATCGACACCGACATCCTGGCCAAGGCCGAGGCCGCGGTCTATTCGCCGGACCAGTTCGACCGGCTGCCCTCCGATGTGAAGCCGCTGCTCAAGCTGGAGAACTCCAGCCGCGGCGAGGCGCGCATCAGCGAGGATCTGCGCCGGATGATCGCGTTCAAGCGGCTGAACCTGATCGAACGCTGGCCGATGAGCGGCCCCTTCGACGTGATCTTCTGCCGCAACGTCTTCATTTATTTCGACACGCAGACCAAGGCCTCCATCCTCGATCGCTTCGTCACGCTGCTCGCGCCGGGCGGGTTTCTCTATCTCGGCCATTCCGAATCGCTGCCCCAGCCCCACCCTCAACTCCGGCTGATCGGCCGCACGATCTATGAGAGACTGCCATGAGCGTCGCGCGTTCCTCCCGCCGCTATTTCGATCCGCGCTTCGAGGCGACCATCATCACGGTCGCGCCGGGCGAGCATGAAATCACCGCCGCCAAGGACGAGATCGTAGCGACGGTGCTGGGTTCCTGCGTCTCCGTCTGCATGCGCGATCCGCAGGCCGGCGTCGGCGGGCTCAACCACTTCCTGCTGCCGAAGAACAATGGCGCCTCCGACGCCAGCGCCGGCGAGCGCTATGGCGACACGGCGATGGAGGTGCTGATCAACGGGCTGTTGAAGCGCGGCGCGAGGCGCGGCAATCTGGAGGCCAAGGTCTTCGGCGGTGCCCGCGTTCTCTCCGGAGCGACGATGCTGGCGATCGGCGACGGCAACATCGCCTTCGTGACCGAGTTCCTCAATCGCGAGGGCATCCCGGTCGTCTCTAAGGATGTCGGCGGGACGCGCTCGCGGCGCATCCACTACCAGCCCTCGACGGGGCGGGCTTGGGTCCAGCACGTCCAGTCGACGGCGCGTGATCCCGAGCACCAGCAGGAAGTCGCGTATCTCAACCGGCTCAAGACGCAGCCCGTGGCGGGTGAAGTGGAGGTCTGGTGATGACGGGCATGACCCCTTCCGCCGGCAGTCCGGTCAAGGTTCTGGTCGTGGACGATTCCGTCCTGATGCAGAAGCTGATGACGCAGATCATCGACGGCGCGCCCGGCTTCAAGGTGATCGGCATCGCCGGCAGTGCCGAAGAGGGCTGGGACAAGATCCAGGAGCTTCGTCCCGACGTCGTGACGCTCGATCTCGAGCTGCCCGGCCGGCACGGCCTCAAGCTGCTGGCGCGCGTCCTCAAGCAGGACCCTTTGCCCGTGCTGATCGTCTCGGCGTTCGGCGGGCCCGGCGCCGACAACACGATTCAGGCGCTCGAACTCGGCGCGATCGACTTCATCGAGAAGCCGGACGGCACGACGCACACGCTCGAAGGCTTCATGAAGCATCTGGTGGGCGCGCTTCAGCGCGCCTCGGCCAGCCGCCGCATGTTCGCCTCGCGGCGCGAGAGCGCGCCCGCCCGGGTGGCGGCGCCGCGCGAGCCGGTAAGGGCAGGGGGCAAGGCCTCCTTCATCGCCATCGGCGCCTCGACCGGGGGCGTGCCGGCGGTGCAGGTGGTGATGCGCGATCTTGCGCATCTGCGCCTGCCGATCGCGGTCGTCCAGCACATGCCGCCGGGCTATACGGCGAAGTTCGCCGCGCGCCTGGCCACGGCCACGGGGCTCGACGTGCGCGAAGCGAGCGACGGGGACCGGCTGAAGCCCGGCATGGCGGTGGTCGCGCCCGGTGGGCCGCGCCATCTCGAGATCGAGGAGCGGCGCGGCGAGTTCGTCTGCGTCCTGCGTGAAGGGCCGCTGGTCAGCGGGCATTCGCCCTCGGTCGACGTGATGTTTCACTCGGTCGCGCGCAGCATCGGCCAGCATGCGATCGGCATTCTGCTGACGGGCATGGGCCGAGACGGCGCTGATGGTTTGTTAGCCATGCGCAAATCGGGCGCGGAGACGTTAATCCAAAGTGGGGAAACCTGTGTGGTAAACGGGATGCCGAAAGCGGCGTTCGAGATCGGTGCCGCCGACCGGGTTGTGGCCCTCGACCAGATCGGGGCCGCGGTGAGCAACCTGCTCGGCGAGCGGTCGCATCTGCGGTCCGCGTAAGGAGATCGTGATGAAGGCGAGAAGCGAGTACAGGATCCTCGTGGTCGACGACCAGAAGAGCATGCGCGGCCTCGCGACGTACTTCCTGAAGCAGATCGAGTTTCAGGACATCGACGAGGCCGAGAACGCGCGCGAAGCGCTGATGAAGATGCAGACGAAGCGCTATGATCTGCTTCTGCTCGACTGGAACATGGACGGCATGAGCGGCATCGATCTGCTGCGCGCCATCCGCTCCGTGCCGGAGCTGAACCAGATCAAGATCATCATGGCGACCTCGGAGCGCTCGGTCGACAAGATGGACGAGGCGACCTCAAACGGCGCCGACCATTACGTGGTGAAGCCCTATGAGTTGCGTGACCTCGAGGTCCGCGTGAAGAAGGTGCTGTCGCTGAGCAACTGAGCGGCGCCGGCCGGTTCTTCCGGCTTCGTCCGCGCGTCCGCGAACGAGACGAAACGTGCCCCGGGCCGAAAGGTCGCGGGGCACATCCGTTTTGGACCGGGCGACGTATAGGGCATGATCTGCAACGCCGGGTGGTGTAATGCCGCCCGCCAGCCAGGAGGGATCATGTCATGACCTTGCGGCGTCGAGAGGTTCTGGGGTGGCTGGCGGGAGCTTGTGCCCTGCCGGCAACGGCGGGCGGCGTCGCGGCCCAGGCGACAACCACGGCCTCCTCCTTCACCTTCACGCGCGCCGGCGGCGGCCGGATGCCGCTGGCGGATTACCGTGGCCGACCGGTGCTGATCGTCAACACCGCGACGAATTGCGGCTTCGCCGGGCAGTTCGCCTCGCTGGAACAGCTCTGGCAGCGCTATCGCGCCCGCGGCCTGATGCTGATCGCCGTGCCGAGCAATGATTTCGGCGGGCAGGAGCCGTTGGAGGGTGCCGCCATTGCCGAGGCCGCCCGCCAGACTCACGGGGCGACCTATGCCTTCGCCGAAAAGAGCGTGGTGAGGGGGCCCGACGCCCATCCCTTCTATCGCTGGGCCGCGGCCCAGCGCCCGAGCGAAACGCCGCGCTGGAACTTCCACAAATACCTGATCGGCCGCTCCGGCGAGCTGCTCGGCGGCTACTCCTCGATCACCGATCCGATCGGGCCGCAGCTGGTGCGGGCGATCGGCCAGGAGCTCCAGGCAGGCTGACGACGCAGGCGTGGCGAGCGCGGCGGACATGGGCGCGGGATAGGCGGCTGGCACCGATTTCGCTAAGCCGCGTCGTCGCCCCCGCCTGCCGCCGAGGTTTTCCATGTCCCGCATCGTGACCGTCGCCGCCGCCCAGCTCGGGCCGATCCAGAAGGCCGAGACGCGGGAGCAGGTGGTCGCGCGCATGCTCGCGCTGATGGACGAGGCCAAGGCGAAGGGCGCGGACCTCATCGTCTATCCGGAACTCGCGCTGACGACCTTCTTCCCGCGCTGGTACCATGAGGACCGTGCCGAGGCCGATGTCTGGTTCGAGGCGGCCATGCCCAATCCCGCGGTTCAGCCGCTGTTCGACCGGGCCCGCGCGTATGGCATGGGCATGAGCTTCGGCTATGCCGAGCTGACGCCCGAAGGCCGGCACTTCAACAGCTCGATCCTGGTCGACAAGAGCGGAGCGATCGTCGGCAAGTACCGCAAGATCCATCTGCCAGGCCATGTCGAGTATGATCCGACGCGGGCGCATCAGCATCTCGAGAAGCGCTATTTCGAGCCCGGCGATCTCGGCTTCCCGGTCTGGCGGACCATGGGCGGCCTGATGGGCATGTGCATCTGCAATGACCGTCGCTGGCCCGAAACCTATCGCGTGATGGGGCTGCAGGGCGTGGAGATGATCGTGCTCGGCTTCAACACGCCCTCGGTCAACGGCCACAAGGCCAAGGAAGGAATGGCGCAGCGCCTGTTCCATCATCGCCTTTCGGTGCAGGCGGGCGCCTACCAGAATTCCTGCTGGGTCGTGGCGGTCGCCAAGGCCGGCAGCGAGGACGGCCATCATCTGATGGGCGGCACATTGATCGTGAACCCCGACGGCGAGATCGTCGCCGAGCTGGAAGGCGAGGCCGACGGCATCATCGTCCACCCCTGCGATCTCGACGATACCCGCTTCGGCAAGCAGACGATCTTCGACTTCAAGATGCACCGGCGGATCGAGCATTACGGGCCGATCACCGGCCAGGTCGGCGTGGTCGAGCCGGAGTGAACCGATGAGCGCCTTCACCGTCGCCTTTGCCGAACTCGCCCCGCGCGATCGCTACAAGCTGCTCTGCGCCAGCGTGACGCCGCGCCCGATCGCGCTCGTCACCAGTCTGTCGCCGGACGGCGTGGTGAATGCCGCGCCCTTCAGCTTCTTCAACGTCTTCTCGGAGGACCCGGCGCTGATCGTGCTCGGGCTGCAGCACCGGCCGGGCAACAATCCGAAAGACACGACCCGCAACATCGCCGGGGCGGGGGAATTCGTCGTCAACCTCGTCGATGAGGGGATGGCCGAGGCGATGAACATCTGCGCGGTCGATTTCCCGCCCGAGATCAGCGAGATCGATGCGGCGGGTCTGTCGCTGAAGCCCGGCGTCTCGGTCGGCGTGCCGCATATCGCGGAAGCGCCCTTCGCGCTCGAATGCCGCAAGACGATGTCGCTGGTGTTCTCGCCGACGCGCGAGATGCTGATCGGCGAGGTCGTCCGCATCCATGCCCGCGAGGGCCTCGTCGATCCCGCGACGCTGCGCGTCAGCCTGGACGACTACAAGCCCGTCGGGCGGATGTTCGGCGATGGCTATGCGCGCCAGAACGACCGTTTCGACCTGACGCGTGGCACCTATGCGGAGTGGCTGGCGCAGCGCCAGGGCTGATTCCGTCTTCGCGGGAGGCTGTCAGGCTTTCGGTTTCTGACCCGGCCGGAAGGCCACGATCACCGCCGGGTCGGTCTCCAGGTAGGGGCCCTCGATCAGGTCGATGCAGTAGGGGATCGCCGGCATGACCGCATCGAGGCATTCCGCGATGGCGCGCGGACGGCCGGGGAGATTGACGATCAGGCTGCGGCCGCGAATGCCGGCGGTCTGCCGCGAGAGGATCGCGGTCGGCACCTTGGCGAGACTGACCTGCCGCATCAATTCGCCGAAGCCCGGCATCGGCTTCTCGACGACATCCTCGGTGGCCTCCGGCGTGACATCACGCGGGGCAGGGCCGGTCCCGCCGGTGGTGACGATCAGGCAGCAGCCCTCGCTGTCCGCCAGCTCGATCAGGGTCTGCGCGATCAGGGCGCGGTCGTCGGGGATAACGCGGGCGACCGGCGCCCAGGGCGAGGTCAGCGCCTTCTCGAAATAGGCCCGGATGGCGGGGCCACCCTCGTCCTCGTAGATCCCGGCCGAGGCGCGGTCCGAAACCGTGACGATGCCGATCCTGATGCCGACGTCCATGTCCTGCCCTCCACTGCTGTCGGGCGCAGATGTGGCCGATCGCGATGCCTTACGCCACCGTTTTCGCCCGCTTCCGCTGCAGCTGAGTACGAAGCGCGCGCAAGCCCTGGCGCAGGCGGGCCGCACCCTCCGGCAGGCCCGGCTCCGGCTCGCCCAGCCGGATCAGGGCATTGCCCATCTCCCGGCGCTCGCCCCAGACATAGGTGCCGGCATCGACCCCGTCGCCCGCACCGCTGTCGAAGACGGCGGGCGGCGTGCCGGCGAAATCCGCCTGCAGCATCGCGATCGTCAGGGCCCGTCCGGGGGAATGGCGCGCCTGCGTCTCGTCATAGGCGATCTTCAGGAAGTGCCGGGTGCCGGCACTCTCGATCAGAAGGCCCATCGCCAGCGGCTGCCCGTCGAGCAGCAGCATGTCGAGCTGGAGTGCGTCGGTGGCGGCGAACTGCGCGGCCAGGCTGTCGAAATAGGCCTGCGCCTGCGGCAGCCTCGCGATTGCCGTTCCGGCGGCGCCCTTCCAGCCCGCGGCCTCCAGCGCCAGAAACTGCGGCAGCGCCTCGCGCGCCTCCACGCCGCGCAGCCGTCGGAAGGTCAGCACGCCGTGTTTCCCGACAGCGCGGAACTGCTGCATTCGTTTCTTGTAGCTCTGGCCGAGAGCCCGGCGCAGATAGCGCTCGGCATCGTCGCCGGATTGCGGCAGCATCATCGGGCGCTGCCAGCGCTCGCTGGTCGAGAGGCGGCTGCCCGTGACGCGGCAGGCCTCCTGCAAGGCCGCGAAGCCGAAGCCTTGCAGCGGCAGCAATGGCAGGGCCAGGGTCCGGGGCAGGTCGGTCGCCGCCAGGACATGCCGCAGCATCGCCTGCATGGCGTCCTCGCCATGGTCGGCGTCGAGGACGGGGAGGGAGGAAACTTCGTAGAGCGGCAGCAGCGGTGCCGTCAGAGCGGGGGCAAAGCCGGTGCGCCAGTCGCGCTGGCGGCGGAGCGCCCAAAGGCCGGTCAGTCGCTCGGAGCCCAGCGCCTCGCTGAGCCATGCCGCGAGAATGACGATGCGGTCCTCCGGCACCACGACGCGCGCGGCTGCGATCGCCGCCGGCGACATATGCGGGTTGGGCTCGCGCGAGCGAGCAGCGAGTGCGGCGAAGGCCGCCGCATAGGCGGGGTAGTCGGCCGCGCCGATGCGCCTGACGACGATGCTGGAGGTCACACCGAGCCACCCTCGCGCCGGGGCCGGCCGAGTTCGCCACGCAGCGAGAGCACGAAGGCGATGACCTGCGCCGTGGCCCGGTAGAGCTCCTCCGGGATCTGGTCGTCGAGTTCGACCGCCGAGAGCGCCTGGGCCAGAACCGCATTTTCCTCCACCGCGACGCCATGGGCGCGACCGGTCTCGACGATGCGCTCGGCCAGCTCGCCTCGGCCCTTGGCCGTGACGCGCGGCGCGCTCTCGCCGTCATATTCGAGAGCCACCGCGATCCGCGGGCGGGGGGGTATCGTCATGACAGGCGATCCAGAAACTGCCCGGCGGTGGGCTGGGCGATCCGTGGCTGGCCGGTGTGGATGTCGATGGCGCGGTTCTCGAAGCGCGCCTCGGCGAGCGCGGCCTCAAGCCCAGGCGCGGCGCCGCGCAGCACGCGGCTGGTATCCTCGCGCTCGGCCCAGAGCGTGATGCCGACGCTGCGGCCCTGCAGCGTCACGACGCCCTGAAGCGGCCCGAGCGGCTCGACATCGAGCGCGAAGCGGACCCGCCAGAGCGGTCCTGCGGCAGCGTCCGTATCCCGGCGCGGCGGCTCCCTCTCGATCTGGAGCGGCAGCATCGTCGTGCCCTGCTGAAGCGCGACCGGCAGTTCGGTCAGCCAGCGCTGCGTCTGCGGCGCCTCGACGCGCGGCCCTTCCGCGGGCAGCGAGGCGTATTGAGACAGAGTGATCCGATCCAGCGCCGACTCGGTCTGCTCCAGCAGCGTGCGGACGACGTTCAGGGGCGTGTCGCCCCCGCCGAGGCTCGCTTCGGCGAGCGGAGGCGGGATGAGCGGGCCGTCGCGGCGCGGTGGCGGTGGCTTTGCCGGCGGCTCGCCCGTCGGCACGGGCAGGAGATCGGCCGGCAGCGGCTTGCCCGTCTTGGCAGGGAGTGCGGCCTCGGGCGGTGACAGCGCCTGCACCAGCGGAGCGAGACTGTCGCGCAGAGTCTGGAGATTGGCCTTGAGGTCGCCCTGAGGCGGCGGGGGACGGCCCTGCGCCTGCCGCGCCTCGAGAAAGAGGCCCGAGCCCTGAACCGCGGCCTTCAGCGCCGGCGCCGTGACGGGGCGGCGATCGATCGGCAGCGCCTGCGCGAGGACGCGCTCGACCAGGGTCAGGACCGGGCGTGGCAAGGCAAGGGCGACGTTGCCGGCGGACAAGGCGCGCATATTGGCGAGAAGCGGCGCGAGGCTGTCCTGGCCCGCCAGCGCCGGGCCGAGCAGCGGCCCGGCCTGGGCACGAGGAGATGCGGCCTGCAGTGTTGCAGGTGGGTCGGCGAGGGGCGACGCCGTGGTCGCCGCCACGGGAGCGGATCGAGCGGACAGGCCTTGGGGTGCAACCGAAGCCGCAGGGCCCGCAAGTGTCGCCGCTGTGGTTGCAGGCTGGTTACTGCCGGATGCGGGCACGCTCAGGCTCGGCGGTGCCTGCGATGTGCCGGGGGCTGGCTGGGGGGCAGGCGAGGGCGCGGAGAGAGAAGGGGGCGCTCCTGACTGCGTCTCGCCATGGACGGCCGGAAGGGCTGTCGGAGCGCGTTGTGGGCCGGCGGCGGGAGGCGGACGGACCTCCACCAGCGTCGCCTGCAGGGCGGCAGGGGTGCGGCCGTTCGGCGGCGCCGGGTCGAACCTCAGCACGAGCGTCGCACCGGGCTGCAGAGTGGCCTGCCTGGCGACCGGGCCGGAGAGGACGAGCGAGAAGGTCTCCTGGCCGAGTTGGGCGGTCGCCGTGCCGTCGCCCGCCAGCGCGAGCAGCCGCGCCTCCACCGTCCGACCCGCGACGAGGCCGGAGGCGGGCGCGAGCGCCTGCAGCAGCGTGGCCAGCGACTGGCTCTGGGCGAGGGTGGCGAGGTTCATCGGCTCCGGCCATCGGATCGAGCGCGAGCGTGGCACGAAAGGTTAAGCATTTCCTTGCACTTGGCCGGGGACTTCCGCTGCCGTCGGGCCTGCGCTCGCGTGCCTTGCAGGGCGCGGCTGCACGCAGCGTGCTGGCGGGAGGGGCGGGGCTGGGGCAGGCTGCCCGCAGGCCCGGATCGTCGGCGGGCCGATCGCCTGAAGGGAGCGTTTCGATGGAATACCGCCAGCTCGGCCGGTCCGGCCTCAAGGTGTCGCCGATCTGCCTGGGCACGATGATGTTCGGTGGCGCCACCGACGAGGTCGCCTCCCGCGCCATCGTCGATCACGCCCGCGAGGCCGGCATCAACTTCATCGACACGGCCGACGCCTACAGCGACGGCCGCTCCGAGGAGATCACCGGGCGGGCGATCGCCGCGCACCGGCATGACTGGGTGCTGGCGACCAAGGTCGCCAATCCGATGGGAGCCGGTCCCAACCGCGCCGGGCTCTCGCGCAAATGGCTGATCCAGGCCTGCGATGACAGCCTGCGCCGGCTGGGCACCGACTTCATCGACATCTACTATCTGCACAAGGAAGATCATACGACGCCGCTGGCGGAAACGGTCCGCGCGATCGGGGATCTCGTGCGGCAGGGCAAGATCCGGCATTTCGGCGTGTCGAACTACCGCTCCTGGCGGGTCGCCGAGATCTGCCGGCTTTGCGACGAACTCGGGATCGACCGGCCGGTCGTCAGCCAACCCTATTACAACGCGATGAACCGCATGCCCGAGGTCGAGCACCTCCCGGCCTGCGGCTATTACGGGCTCGGCGTCGCGTCCTACTCGCCGCTGGCGCGGGGCGTGCTGACGGGGAAATACGCCCCCGGCGAGGCGCCGCAGCAGGGCACACGCGCCGCGCGTGGCGACAAGCGCATCCTGCAGACGGAATGGCGCGAGGAGAGCCTCATGATCGCGCAGACGATCAAGCAGCATGCCGAGGCGCGCGGCATGACCACGATCCAGTTCGCAGTGGGCTGGGTGCTGAACAACCGCTTCCTGACGGCCGCCATCGCCGGCCCGCGCACGCTCGAGCAGTGGCAGGCCTATCTGGCGGCGCTGGACATCACTTTCACGCCCGAGGACGAGGCGCTGATCGACGGTCTGGTGCCGGCGGGCCATCCTTCGACGCCGGGCTACAGCGACCCCGCCTACCCGATCGAGGGGCGGCCGACGCGCACGGCTGCGTGAGCGGGCGGCCCGGCATTTGCCTTGTCGCTGTGTCGCACCTAACTGAGCGCGGTCGCGCCGGCTGAGGGCGCAGGCGGGAGGTGCGGAATGGCGGCCGAAGGACTCACGGGCGATCTGATCAAGGTGGTGAGCCTGCTGGGTGCCGGCGTGGTCGCCGTGCCGCTGTTCCGGCGGCTCGGGCTCGGCTCCGTGCTGGGCTATTTCACCGCCGGCCTCGCCATCGGCCCCTATGGCGTGGGCCTGTTTCCGAACCCCGAATCCGTGCTGCACGTCGCCGAACTCGGCGTGGTGATGTTCCTCTTCATCATCGGGCTCGAGATGCAGCCCTCACGATTGTGGAACTTGCGGCGCGAGATTTTCGGCCTCGGCGTGTCGCAGGTGGTCCTCTGCGGCACCTTGTTGACAGGCGTCGGCTATGCCTATGGCCTGCCGCTGCCGGCCGCCTTCATTGCCGGAATGGGCTTCGTCCTGTCATCCACCGCCGTCGTCATGCAGATGCTGAACGAGCGCGGCGAAAGTTCGACGCCGCAGGGCCAGCAGGCGGTCTCGATCCTGCTGCTGGAGGATCTCGCCATCGTGCCGTTGCTGGCGGTGGTGGCGCTGTTGGCGCCCGCCTCGTCGGCGCAGAGCAATGGCTGGCTCTCGGTCGGCATCGCGGCGGCCGCCGTCGCCGGGCTCGTCATCGCCGGACGCTATCTGCTGAATCCGATGTTCCGTCTGCTGGCTCTCGCCCATGCGCGCGAGGTGATCACGGCCGCCGCGCTGCTGGTCGTGCTCGGCTCGGCGCTGACGATGCAGCTCAGCGGGCTCTCCATGGCGATGGGGGCGTTCCTCGCCGGCGTGCTGCTCTCGGAGTCGAGCTTCCGGCATCAGCTCGAGGCCGATATCGAGCCTTTCCGCGGCATTTTGCTCGGACTCTTCTTCCTGGCCGTCGGCATGTCGCTCGATCTCGGCGTCATCGCCCGCAACTGGATGCTGATCGGCTTTGCCGTGATCGCCTTCATGAGCGTCAAGGCACTCGGCATCTTCATCGTCGCCAAGGTGTCCGGTTCGCGGACGCGCGAGGCGGTGACGCGGGTCGCGCTGTTCTCGCAGGGCGGCGAGTTCGCCTTCGTGCTCTATTCGGCCGCCGCCTCGGCCGGAATCTTCGATGCCCAGACCAATGCGGTGGCGAGCGCCACGGTCATCCTCTCGATGGCGCTGACGCCGCTGCTGGTGCTGGCGCTCGACCGCTTTTTGCCGCCGGAGGAGACCTCTCTCGACGGCGTCGACCTCGCCGACGGGCTCAATGGCCGCGCGCTGATCATCGGTTTCGGCCGCTTCGGTCAGGTTGCTTCGCAGGCCCTGCTCGCGCGGGGTTTCAGCGTCTCGATCATCGAGGTCGATGTCGAACTGATCCAGGCGGCGGCCGGTTTCGGCTTCAAGGTGCATTACGGCGACGGCACGCGGCCCGAGATCCTGCATGCGTCGGGGGCCGAGCGGGCCGAGGTGATCCTGGTCTGCGTCGACGACCGCGAGACGAGCAACCGCATCGTCGCCGTGGCGCAGGAGGCGTTCCCACACGCCAAGCTGTTCGTTCGCGCCTATGACCGTGGTCATGCGATGGATCTGATCCGGGCCGGGGTCGAGTACCAGATCCGCGAAACCTTCGAATCGGCCATGTCCTTCGGCACGGCGGTGCTGCTCGGCATGGGCGTGCCGGAGCAGGAGGCGGCCGAGATCGCCGAGGACGTCCGCAGGCGCGATGCGGAGCGCCTCGACCTTCAGGTCGCCAGCGACATCTATGCTGGCGTCAGCCTGATCCGTGGCAATGCGCCGGTGCCGGCTCCGCTGACCAAGCCGAAGACCGCCGGCAAGATCCACGGCAACGTCCCGGACGATCTCGGCGACATCTGAGAGGATGGGATCAGTTCCCCGGTAGCACGATCATCGTCGGCCGGGCCGGGAGTCCCGCCTTCGTCACCGTGATCACCGGCTGATCGCGCCGCTCGATCGGCCAGTTGTCCTGAGAGCGGGCGAGGAAGCGGCTGAGCGTGCCGCCGCCGAAGAAGTGCATCGGGATCATCACCCGCGCCTGCAGCGATTTCAGCACCTCGAGCATGCCTTCCTGGTCGAGGGTGTAGCTGCCGTCGACCGGGAAGAGCACGACGTCGACCCGGCCGAGCGCGCGCAGATGGCCGGGTTCCAGCGGGTGATGCAGATGGCCGAGATGGGCGATGCAGAGCTCGCCGATCTCGAAGACGAAGATCGAGTTGCCATCGAAATCGGTCGAGCCGGAATAGGAGCGGATATTGGTCGGCACGTTGCGCACGCGCAGGTCGGCCATGGTCACGTCGTGCTTCGCCGCGCCGCGGCCGGTGGGGTCCCAGCCCGGCAGCACCTGTTTGATGCCGGGATCGGGGTTGCGCGAGTAATGCGTCGAATGGGCCTTGTTCATCGTGGCGACGTCGGGCGTCACCTGCGGCCGGACATAATCGTTGTAGTCGGTCGCGATCTTCACCCCGGCAGGCGTCTCGATCAGGAAGGTGGCGTGGCCGACGAAGGTGATGCGCACCTCGTCCTTGCCGAGGGCGGCGAGCGTCAGATTGGCCCGATGGACGGGGAGTCCGAGCGAGGCCATCTCCGGTCGGCAGCCCGGCTCGTCGGACTGGGCGCGGGAGGGGGATGGCAGGAGCAGAACCGTCGCGGCCAGGGCGAGAAGCCCGTTGCGAACCGTTCTCCAGGATCTCGTCCAGTCCCGCATCGCCGCTCTCCCAACCTTCGGCCCCGCCAGTGTGATGCAGGGTCCGGGCCGAAGGAAAGGGAGGTTGGCCGTCGCTGGCGTGTTTGTGAAAGGCCGCGGCGGCGCCGTCGTTACTGCTTGGCGAGGCCGAGATCCTTCAGCACGCCATTGCCACGCTCGGTGAAGGTCTTGGCGTAGGCGGCGAACTCGCCGGGCTTGTCCCAGACCGGGGTGATGCCGCGATCGGCCATCGCCTTGCGGACCTCGGGGCGCTGCATCGTGCGCTCGGCCGCCTCGAACAGGATCTTGCGGCGGTCAGCCGGGATGCCCTTCGGCGCGGCCAGCGCGAACCAGTTCTGATAGGTCCAGTCCAGCCCGGCCTCCTTGGCGCTCGGCACGTCCGGGAAGTTGGGGTGGCGCTCCTCGGTCATCAGCAGGATGGTGCGGACGCGGCCGGCATCGAGCATCGCCTTGGCCTCGATCGGCGAGCCGGTGAAGACGCTGATGCCGCCGGAGGCGAGGTCCTGAAGGGCCGGCGCGCCGCCATTGCTCGGCACCCAGCGGACGGCGTCGGGCGCGATGCCCGCCGATTTGAGCAGGCCGCCCGAGGCGATGTGCCAGGAGCCGCCGACGCCGGTGCCCGAGGCCATGAAGGTGCCCTTGGGGTTCTCCTTCACCGCCTTGATGTAATCGGCCGCCGTCTTGATCGGGCTGTCGGCCTTGACCGTCACGCCGGCCGGGATGAGCGAGACGCGCGAGAAGGAATCGACGCTGTCGATGGTGATGTCGCCGAGTCCGAGCGTCTTGAAGAAGGAGATCTCGGGGCTGATGCCGCCGACGGTGTAGCCGTCGGGCGTGGCGGTGGCGATCGCGGTGTGGCCGGTCAGCCCGCCGCCGCCGGTGCGGTTGACGACGTTGACCGGCTGCTTCAGCTCGGCCTCGTAACCGGCGGCGAAGATGCGCATGACCGCGTCCATGCCGCCGCCCGCGGCCCATGGCACGATGAGCTGAACCGGACGATCCGGAAAGGCCCAGGACGGGCCGGCGACAGCGAGCAGGGCGGCCGCGCCGAGCGCAGCCTTGACGATGATCTTCATGGTCCCTCCCCAGGGATGGCCGCCGGCTTGGTCCGGCTGGTCCTGGCAGGAGATTAGACCGCTTTTCTGCCGGTCATCAAGATATGCTGCATACAGTGTTCAGGCTGCGGGCGTCCTGGCGATGGCAGCCTCTCCCGTGCGTCATCGATGGCCGATGGAACCGCGCCGCTTCCCCAGGCTCGTCAGTGATAGCGGTTGAAAGAGTAGCGGCGGACGGTCCGGGCCATGGCGAGAACGAGCGACACTTTGGCCCATCCGGAGCTGCGCTCGGGAAATCCTCTGGCCGCATTCGCCGCTTGGATCGCCCTGTTCAGGTTGCCGTCGGTCACGTCATCCGCGGACATCAGAATGACCTCCGCCAGCTCCTGCGCGCCTGGCTTGCCCTTTTCGGCAATGGCCTTCAGGGACGCGGCATCGAACATGTCCTCCCCATCCATATCCTTGAGGGCTGTGTAGACGGCGTCGGCGACCTCCACGGGCTGCCCGCACTCAACAGCCGCCAGCAGGGCCGCGATCGGCCAGCTCGGAGGCTCGTCGGCGGCGCCGAGGAAGGCGGCCAGCTCTGCCTCCTCCAGCCGCGCCCGGACGATCCTGTAGACATTGATCATCCGCTTGACGGCACGAGGGCTTTTGGCGGCGAGTGCACCGATTTCCGGGCTGGCGAGGAAGTCGATCTCGGCCTGGGTCAGCTTCACGGTGGCGAGCGCCAGGTCGAGTGCTTCCGCGTCGGAACTGTCGCTGAAGTCCTTCATGTCGGCAAACAGATCAGCCACCGGTTCGGCGTCTGGCTCGTCCTCGGGCTCCGCCTCGCGCTTCGGGCGCCTGGTTGCGCCTTCCGCCGATGGTGTGGGGCCGACTGCTTCGCGGTTGGCCTCGAGCAGGCCACGCACATAGGCCGCGTAGCTCGCATTTTCGCCCTCGGTCGCGAGGGGGCGGAGCCAGAACGGCAGCTGGAAGATCTTCTCGAGATAGTCGATCGCTCGTTTGCGGCGGGCCATCTCGGCCCGCTGCCGGGCCTTCTCCCGCTCCTCCGCCGTAGCGCTGTCTGGCAGATCCTCGATCGGGATGACGAACTGGCGGGCCACTGCCTCCTCGACCCAGCGCACATCGACACCGACAATCACGACGAAGAGCTGGAAGGCGAGCAGCAGGTGGATCGCCTGCAGCACGTCGTAGACCTGCGCATGGGTGCAGCGGTCGAGATCGTCGATATAGAGCACGATGCGATCGGGAACTGCGCCGTCATTCGCCTCTCCGGCCCGGCGCTTCCGGCGCTCTTCCTTGACCACCTCCTCGACGGAGTGGAACAGACGTCTGGCGCGGCTGATCAGGCCGATCTGCGCGCCCACCGCCTTGGTCTCGGGGTCGTCCTCGATGATGTAGTGCAGGAGGCGCGGCGGGCTGGTGGCCCCATCGGCATCGACATAGCGGGTCAGGGCCTGTTGCGCGCGCTCCATGGCGTCGCGGCGCGCCCTGGCTTCGGCCGCGGCCTGCTTCAGTTCCGTTTCCCGCGCGAGAAGCTCCTTCAATCTGTCCTTCGTCAGGCTGTCGAGCTTTCCGGCGAAATCGGCGGTGCTCCTTGCAATCCCTGCGACGATCCGGATCGCCGGCAGCACCGCGCCCGAGACCGAGGCCACGGCCCCGACCCAGCCCCAGAAGCCGAACCGGGTCAGCCAGCTCGTCGCATCCGCCTTGTCGGTCGTTGCCCAGCCGGCCATCGCGGCGGCCACGAAAGCCAGGGCCACCAGCATCAGGGCAACACGCCAGCCCCGCGCTCTCACGACCGCTACGATCGTCTTCAACTGGCCGCCGATGGTCTGCACGTCCCGGGCGACGGCGACGAAATCGTCGATGCCCTTCGAGGGGTCGTCCTGATAGGCGCGCCGCCCGAGCTCGGCCAGATCGGATTTGTGCTTTTCATAGGCGCTGCCGATCGCATCGATCAGGGTCTGCGAGAGAGCGTCGCGCTGCCCGGCCGGCACGGCCGCGACAGCCTTGTCGCGGGCTTTTTGCGCATCGATGAGCGTGCGTTCGCTTTCGTTCAGCGCTTCGCGCGTCGCGGTCAGGGTGCTCGCCAGATTGTGGACATGGGCATTGACCCGCTCGACGAGCCGCGCGTGGAGATTGCGTCCCTGCCGCTCCGAGCCCCCCGCCCGCAGTTGATCGAAGAACTCCGCCGTCAGGCTGGCCCAGAGATTGGCATCGGCATAGTGCCAGGCGTTGAAGCGGATCTGGACGACGTTCTCGACGAAGCGTGTCCCGGGCTGCGCACCCGCTTCCCCATAGGCGGGATCGCTCGCCCGTCTGAGCCGTGCCGCGCGCTCGTTGGCGGTCAGATTGCCGATCTCGCGCTGCAATCGCTCCATGAAGCTCGATTTGCCCGAGCCCCATTCCCCGAACAGCCCGATGGAAAGGGGCGTCGTCGCCTCTTCGACACAGATCAGCCGGGCGAAGGCGGACACGTCGGGCCCGATGCCGAGCGGGTCCGCGTCGCTGGTCGACGCGCGATCGGCGTCGAAACCCGGATAGGCGTCTGGTTTCGCTCCTTCGGGCACAAGCGCGCCGAGCGCTGCCCAGGCTGTGCCCGGCGTCTTCAGGAAGCGCGACCAGATCTCGACATTCTCCCCGATCTCGGGCGTCTCGAGGATGCGCTCGATCAGGCTTTCGCGAAGGGCCAACAGATCGAGCCCGATCGCGAGAGCCTCCTTGCGCATCTCGCGGACAACGGCCCGATCCGGAGAATCGAGGGCGGCTACGATCAGATGGCGCGCATCGAAGCGCGACCGGCCGACCGTCGCTTTCGCCAGTTCCACCGCCATCCGGATCGCACGTGAAGCCGCCTCCCGCAGCATGATGCCGCGACGGGGCGAGGCCAGCCTCGTGGTGGCGCCGTAGGACGCGATCGTTTCGGCGCGAACACCCTGCGCCTCCGCGAAGTCGACGAGCCACCGCGGTGCGGACCATGTGCCGGGCGGCTGCGTCACGCCCACCGCGACGGCCGCCTGCAGGATCAGCATCACCCCGATGGTGGCGGCATCTTCTCCGTCGCGGCGGATGGCCCGATCTCCCGCTGCTCGCAGGATTTCGCGGGCGGCATCGGAATGAGCGAGGCGGAGCGCCTCGGTTAGAGAGATCGGAGCCGCGAGATCCGGTGACGGCGCCGATGTGGATGACTCTCCGGCGGCCTGATCCGCCCGCCGCCGGGGGCTTGAAGGCTGAGGCCGGTCGTCGGGATCAGGCGGGGCGGATGCGTCCGGGATTGATGCCGGCTGTGGCTCGGGCCGGGGCGGCCGATGGTCCGCTCCCGTATCGGGTGGAGGTATCTGGTCGGATCGAAAGGGCGTCGAAAAGGACGAGGTCGCGTTCGAGGATGATAGGGAGGAGACGTCCAAGGGCGGCGTGGAAGTCTGAGGCGTCGGCTGGGATGCGCCCTTGCGGGACGATGAGCGCCTCGATGCCTTGGCCCGACCCGTCAATTCCATCGCCTGCTCCTGCGGCAAACGGCGGCAGTCAGTCGCTGTGAATGGTCCCCGCCACGCACATTGTGATAGGCGTCTATCAATTATGCAAGCAATGGTTGTATTTGTCCGGCGCTCGGCGCCCGTTGCCTTCGCCGGCCCCGTCGCCTATCTAGCGGCCAGATTCCCGAAAGTCCGAAGCCCACGCCCGCAGCGGAGCCCGCACGTCCATGTCCCGCCAGTTCATCTACCATATGCGCGGCCTGTCGAAGACCTATCCGGGCGGCAAGCAGGTTCTCAAGGACATCCACCTCTCCTTCTATCCGGATGCCAAGATCGGCGTGCTCGGCGTCAACGGCGCGGGCAAGTCGACCCTGCTCAAGATCATGGCGGGTTTTGACAAGGAGTGGACCGGCGAGGCCTGGGTCGCCGAGGGCGCGCGCGTCGGTTACCTGCCGCAGGAGCCGAAGCTCGACGAGGCGTTGACCGTGCGCGAGAACGTCATGCTCGGCGTCGCGCCGCAGAAGGCCGTGCTCGACCGCTACAACGAGCTGGCGATGAACTATTCCGACGAGACCGCCGACGAGATGACGGCGCTGCAGGACGAGATCGAGGCCAAGGGGCTGTGGGATCTCGATTCCAAGGTTGACCAGGCGATGGACGCGCTGCGCTGCCCGCCGGACGACTGGGCCGTTTCCAAGCTCTCGGGCGGCGAGCGCCGCCGCGTCGCGCTCTGCAAGCTGCTGCTGGAGCAGCCGGAATTGCTGCTGCTCGACGAGCCGACCAACCATCTCGACGCCGAGACGACTGCCTGGCTGGAAGGCCATCTGCGGACCTATCCGGGCGCGATCCTGATCGTGACCCACGATCGCTACTTCCTCGACAACGTCACGAGCTGGATCCTCGAGCTCGATCGCGGCCAAGGCATTCCCTATGAGGGCAACTACTCGGCCTGGTCGGTGCAGAAGCAGAAGCGCCTCGCGCAGGAGAACCGCGAAGACGCCTCGCGCCAGAAGATGCTCGAGCGCGAGCAGGAGTGGATCTCGGCCTCGCCCAAGGCCCGCCAGGCCAAGAGCAAGGCGCGCATCCAGCGCTATGACGAGCTCGTCCAGAAGGCCAACAACAAGGGCCCCGACACCGCGCAGATCATCATCCCGATCGCCGAGCGGCTGGGCAACAACGTCGTCGATTTCGAGAACATCTCGAAGGGGTTCCAGGACAAGCTCCTGATCGACGGGCTGACCTTCAAGCTTCCGCCGGGCGGCATCGTCGGCGTGATCGGCCCCAACGGCGCCGGCAAGACCACCCTGTTCCGGATGATCACCGGCCAGGACAAACCGGATTCCGGCACGATCAAGATCGGCGAGAGCGTCACGCTCGGCTATGTCGACCAGAGCCGCGACTCGCTCGACGACAAGAAGAACGTCTGGGAGGAGATCTCGGGCGGCAACGACGTGATCTATCTCGGCAAGAAGGAAATCAATTCCCGCGCCTATTGCTCCGCCTTCAACTTCAAGGGCGGCGACCAGCAGAAGAAGGTCGGCTCGCTCTCGGGCGGCGAGCGCAACCGCGTCCATCTGGCCAAGATGTTGAAGGCGGGCTCCAACGTCCTGCTGCTCGACGAGCCGACCAACGACCTCGACGTCGACACGCTGCGGGCGCTGGAAGAGGCGCTGGAGGATTACGCCGGCTGCGCCGTGATCATCAGCCACGATCGCTGGTTCCTCGACCGTATCGCGACCCATATCCTCGCTTTCGAGGGCGACAGCCATGTCGAGTGGTTCGAGGGCAACTTCGCCGATTACGAAGAGGACAAGAAGCGTCGCCTCGGCATCGACTCCACGATCCCCAAGCGCATCCAGTACAAGAAGTTCTCGCGCTGAGGCGTTCTTCACCAAGCAGCCCCGCGGCATCGAGCGTGCCGCGGGGCTTTTTCTGTTTCTGGGCAACGCCAGCGCTGCCGAAGCCGAGCGCCTAGCCTGACAGCGTCGTCCGCAGGGCGCCGATCCGGTCGGTGAGGCTGCGGGCCTCCTCCGCCGTCAGCCCCGTGGCTTCCTGGACGCAGGGCGGCACGCTGCGGGCCTTGTCCAGCAGTGCCTTGCCGCTCGCCGTCAGCCGCAGGCGGACCTGGCGCTCGTCGGCCGGGTCGCGGCTGCGCGAGACGAGCCCCGCCGTCTCCATGCGCTTCAGCAGCGGCGTCAGCGTGTTGGATTCGAGGAAGAGCCGTTCGCCGATCTCGCCCACGGTGCGGTCATCGCGCTCCCAGAGCGTCACCATGACGAGATATTGCGGGTAGGTCAGGCCGAGTTCGTCGAGCAGCGGCTTGTAGAGCCGGTTGAAGGCGTGGCTGGCGGAATAAAGTGCGAAACAGAGGAAGTCGTCGAGCTTCGGATCGGATGGCGGGGCAGGGGCGGTCATCGGCTTCTCCTCGGTGCGCCCTTAAAATAATCGCGCACGATCCAATCGCAAGGGATTGACAACAGCGGAGCTTGCCCTTATTCAATCGCTCACGATCTAATCGATAACGATTAAAGATCGGCCGACGGTTCTCCGCCGGGCCACCCGAACCAGAAGGAGACGAGATCATGTCGAACGCCAACGAAACCGCCGCCCACAACCCCGCCCGCCGCGACCCGCTGACCGGCATCGCCCTGGCTGCCGCCACGGCCACCGCCGCGTCGCTGCCGACCGGCGAAGCTGCCGCTCAGACGCGCCCTGCCGCGAAGGCGCCGGCCCGTCGGGCCAAGCCGGTCGTCGATGGCGACCATGTCATCACCCGCGAAGGCGTCCGGCTCTACTTCAAGGACTGGGGTCCGAAGGACGGCCCGGTCGTGACGCTGAGCCATGGCTGGCCGCTCTCCTCCGACAGCTGGGAGAACCAGGCGTTCTTCCTCGCCAGCAACGGCTTCCGGGTCATCAGCCATGACCGGCGCGGCCATGGCCGCTCCAGCCAGGTCTGGGACGGCAACGATATGGACCATTACGCCGACGATCTGGCGGAGGTGATCGAGGCGCTCGACCTGAAGAATGTCTCGGCCTTCGGCTTCTCGACCGGCGGCGGCGAGGTGGCGCGCTATGTCGGCCGCCACGGCACCAAGCGGCTCGCCAGGGTCGGCTTCATCGCCGCGGTGACGCCGATCATGCTGGGCAAGCCCAGCAATCCCGACGGTGTGCCGCTGGAGGTCTTCGACGACATCCGCAAGGGCTTCCTCGCCGACCGCGGCCAGCTCTTCCGCGACATCGCGGCAGGCCCCTTCTTCGGCTACAACCGCCCTGGCGCCAAGGCGAGCCAGGGTGCGATCGAGGCCTGGTATGCGCAGGGCATGCAGGCGGGCTTCAAGAACACCTTCGACTCGATCAAGGCGTTCTCGGAGACCGACTTCGTCGCGGATCTGAAGAAGGTCGACCGGCCGACGCTGATCGTCCATGGCGACGACGACCAGATCGTCCCGATCGAGACGACCGCGCGCGCCGTGAAGCGGCTGCCGCCGAGCGCGATCCTGAAGGTCTATGAGGGCGCCCCGCACGGCCTCTCCGAGACCCACAAGGACCGTCTGAACCAGGACATGCTCGCCTTCCTGAAGGCCTGAGCCGTCCAGAGCCAATGATGGAAGCGGGGGCGCGGTGCGCCCCCGCAGCCGTTTTCGCGTTAATTGCCTCGCCCGCAGCGCCCGACATCGCCGCGCGGGTTCGAACCCAAGCTGCGGGCTTTACGTCTCCGGCGGTGGCGCCAGGGCTTGCTGCAATTCCCGCAGGAACAGCGCACTGGCCGGCGGGAGAGTCCGGCCGGCGCGGCGGATGACGGTGATCCGTCGGGCGAAGGCGGGAGAGCCGATGCGTCGGGAGCGCAAAGCAGGCACGGCTCTGACCTCCATCGCCGAGCCGGGCAGGATCGCCACACCGAGGCCGGCGCTCGCCAGCGCGGCGGCGGTGCTCATATAGGTCGCCTCGGCCGCCACCTCGATGCGCAGCCCCGCGGCCGAGAAGGCTTGATCAACGACCTGTCGCACGCTCGTGGCGCTGTCCATCAGGATCAGCGGGTGAGCGGCCAGATCCGCCAGCGACACCTCGCCTTCATGCTCCAGTGCGTGGCCTTGGGGAAAGACGGCGTGCATGTGGTCGGTCGTCGTCAGCAGCGCTTCGAGGTCCTGAAGGTCCAGGTTGCCGCCCGTGATGCCGAGATCGACCTCCTCGGATCGCGTCGCTGCGTTGACCGTGGCGGCGATGGCGTCGCGGATGACGAAGAGAACGTCCGGATGGGCACGGCGGAAGCGCGCGATGATGTCCGGCAGGAGTCCCGAGGCAATCGACGGCAGCACGGCGAGCCGGACCACGCCTCGACTGAGACTGGCCTGGGCCCGGCTGTCGCTGACGATGCCGTCGAGTTCGCGAACGAGCCGTTCGAAGACCGGGAGGAGGTCCCGCCCCGCCCGCGTCAGCGCAACGCTGCGGGTGTTGCGGTCGAAGATGCGCAGCGCGAGTGCCTGTTCGAGCTTGCGGATCTGAACCGTCAGCGCCGGCTGCGAGAGGGCGAGCCGGTCGGCCGCGCGGGTGAAGCTTCCCGTGGCTGCGACCGCTAGGAAGGCCCGCATCTGGCGAATGTCGATATTCATACTGGAAGCTAATCACTGCGATCCGATCAATTCAATTGTCCTATCGGATGGCCCATGGTCCCTTTCCCAGCATCAGGGAGCAGGGTCGTGCGGCAGGTTCGGCTGGGAGCGGGAGCGGGTTTCTCGGGTGACAGGATCGAGCCGGCCGTCGAGCTGGCCGAGCAGGGGAAGCTCGACTATCTAGTGTTCGAATGCCTGGCCGAACGGACCATCGCCCTGGCCCAGCAGGCGCTCCGCCTCAATCCCGAAAGCGGCTTCGATCCCTTGCTGACTGCCCGGCTCGCGGCCGTGCTGCCGGCCTGTCGTGCCGCCGGGACGCGCATCGTCACCAATATGGGCGCAGCCAACCCACTCGCCGCGGCTGCTGCGGCCCGCCGGGTCGTTCGGGAGCTGGGGCTCGGACCGTTCGTGATCGCGGCGGTCACCGGCGACGACGTTCTGTCTGCGCTCGACGGCGACAGCGTCATCGAGGAGACCGGAGAGAGGGTTTGCGATCTGGGCGACCGGCTGGTGTCGGCCAATGCCTATCTCGGGGCCGAGCCGATCGCCGAGGCGCTGGCCAGCGGAGCGGATCTCGTCATCACCGGACGTGCCGCCGACCCCTCGCTCTATGTCGGACCGATCCTGCACGCCTTCGGCTGGGCGGCCGATGACTGGCACCGGCTCGGCCAGGCGACGCTGGCGGGCCATCTGCTCGAATGTGCCGGACAGGTGACCGGCGGCTATTTCGCGGATCCCGGCTTCAAGGATGTGCCGGGACTGGCGCGGCTGGGCTTCCCGATCGGCGAGTTCGGCGAGGACGGATCGCTCGTCGTCACCAAGGTGGCCGGCAGCGGCGGAGTGGTGTCGCCGGCGACCTGCAAGGAGCAGATCCTCTACGAGGTGCACGACCCCGCGCGCTATCTGACGCCCGACGTCACCGCCGATTTCTCGCGCGTCCGCGTCGAGCAAATCGGGCCGGATCGGGTCGCCGTCAGCGGCGCGACCGGTCGTCCTCGTCCCGACGGGCTCAAGGTCTCGCTCGGACTGATGGAAGGCTTCGTCGGCGAAGGGCAGATCGCCTATGCCGGGTCCGGTGCGGTGGCCCGCGCGGCGTTGTCGCGCGAGATCGTGCTCGAGCGCCTGTCCCGGACAGGCATCGCGCTGCAGGATCTGCGCTGTGATCTGATCGGCCTGGATGCGCTGCACGGCGAGGCGCTGTCGGGTGCCAGCGGCCGCGAGCCCTATGAGGTCCGGCTAAGGGTTGCCGCCCGCACGGCCGATGCCGCAACCGCCGCGCTGATCGGCGCCGAGATTGAAGCCCTCTACACCAACGGGCCCGCCGGGGGCGGCGGCGTCAGCCGGCAGGTGCGGGAGGTGCTCGGCATCCGCTCCGTGACGATCCCGCGGGCGAGCGTGAGCCCGGTGATCACCTGGCTGGAGGCGTGAGATGAAGCTTCGCGCCATCGCCCATTCGCGTTCCGGCGACAAGGGTGACGTCTCAAACCTCTCGCTGATCGCGCACGACCCGGCCGATTTCCCGCTGCTCGTCCGCGAGGTCACGGCGGCGCGCGTCAAGGCGCATTTCGGCTCGCTCGTGGCGGGTGAGGTGGTTCGCTACGAGGTCGAGAGCCTCGGCGCGCTGAATTTCGTGATGCGCCAGGCGCTCGGCGGTGGTGTGACGCGCTCGCTCTGCCTCGACACCCACGGCAAGAGCCTGAGCTCCGCGCTGCTCGATCTCGAGATCGAGCCAGGCCCGCGAACGGCGGCCGAAAGCGGTCCCATCCAACAAGAACAGCATAAGGAGGAAAAGCCATGAAGACGATGATCACCGCGCTGGTTGCGGGGCTGGTGCTGGCGCTACCGGCCGGCGCGCAGGATTTCCCGAGCCGCAACATCAAGTTCGTCGTGCCCTTCGCCGCGAGCAGCGCGACCGACGCCGTCGCACGCATCCTCGGCGACCATGTCTCCAAGACATTGGGCAAGCCGGTGGTGGTGGAGAACCTGGCTGGCGCCAGCGGGGTCATCGCCGCCCAGAACGTCGCCCGTGCCGAGCCCGATGGGCACACCGTCCTGATCACCACCAACACCACGCATGGTGCCAATCAGAGCCTGCTGAAATCGGTGCCCTATGACGCGGTCGGCGGTTTCGAGGCGATCGGCAAGATCGGGACGATCACGCTGGCCCTGACCACCCACCCCTCCGTTCCGGCCAAGACCGTCGCCGAACTGGTGGCCCACGCCAAGGCCAATCCCGGCAAGCTGACCTTCGGCGCCGGGTCGAGTTCGTCGCGCATCGCCGGCGAGATGTTGAAGTCGATGGCCGGTATCGACCTGACCTATGTGCCCTATCGCAGCAACCCGCAGGCGATCACCGATCTGCTCGGCGGCCAGATCAGCATCGTCTTTGCCGACATCTCGACGACGATGCCTCAGGTCCGCGCCGGCAAGGTCAATGGTCTGGCGGTCTCGACAGCCAGCCGCAGCGCACTCGCGCCCGAACTGCCGACGATGGCCGAGGCCGGCGTGCCGGGCTACGATCTGGCGGCGTGGTTTGCCGCCTTTGCGCCGGCCAAGACGCCCAAGTCCACAGTCGATGCGCTGCACAAGGCGATCGCCGCGGCGCTGGCCGACAAGGCGACCCAGGACCGGCTTCTCGCCGCCGGCATCGAGCCGGAGGGCAGCTCGCCCGAGGCGTTGAGGGCGTTCGTCTTGGCCGAGATCGCCAAATGGGCCGACATCGTCAAGAAGGCCGGCATCCAGCCGGAGTGAGGCGAGGGCGGCGGCTCAGCCTGCCGCCGCCAGCCGCTGCATCGCGCCTTCGCGGCCGCCGACGAGGATCTTCTCGTCGACCGCCTTGATGTCGCGCAGGCCGCAGAGGGCCATGGTGACGTCGAGCTCCTTGCGGATGATCTCGAGGCAGCGGGTGACGCCGGCCTCGCCCATAGCGCCGAGGCCGTAGAGGAAGGCGCGGCCGATGAAGGTGCCGTGGGCGCCGAGCGCCAGCGCCTTGATCACGTCCTGGCCCGAGCGGATGCCGCCGTCGAACAGCACCTCGATGCGGTTGCCGACCTGGTCGACGATGGCCGGCAGCGCCTCGATCGAGGAGAGCGCGCCATCGAGCTGGCGGCCGCCATGATTGGAGACGATCAGCGCATCGGCGCCGCTGCGCGCGGCGTTCTCGGCGTCCTCGGGGTCGAGGATGCCCTTCAGGATGAGCTTGCCGCCCCACTGATCCTTGATCCGCTTGACGTCGTCCCAGTCGAGGCGGGGATCGAACTGGTCGGCGGTCCAGGAGGAGAGCGAGGACATGTCGGCGACGCCGGAGACATGGCCGACGATGTTGCCGAAGCTGCGCCGCGGCGTGTCGAGCATCTTGAGGCACCAGCGCGGCTTGGTGGCGAGGTTGATCAGGTTGGCGAGCGTCGGCTTCGGCGGGGCGGAGAGGCCGTTGCGGATGTCCTTGTGGCGCTGGCCGAGGATCTGCAGGTCGAGCGTCAGCACGAGCGCCGAGACGCCGGCGCGCTTGGCCCGCTCGATCAGCCGCGCGCTGAAGTCGCGGTCCTTCATCACATAGAGCTGGAACCAGAACGGGTTGCCAGTGTGGTTGGCGATGTCCTCGATCGAGCAGATGCTCATGGTCGAGAGGGTGAAGGGCACGCCTGCCTTGGCCGCGGCCTTCGCGGCGAGGATCTCGCCATCCGCATGCTGCATCCCGGTCATGCCGGTGGGCGCGAGCGCGACGGGCATCGCGACCCTCTCGCCGATCATGGTCGATTCCAGGGTGCGGTTCGTCATGTCGACGGCAACGCGCTGGCGCAGCTTGATCTTGGCGAAATCGGTCTCGTTGGCGCGGTAGGTGCCCTCCGTCCAGGCGCCGGAATCGGCGTAGTCGTAGAACATGCGCGGCACGCGGCGCTTGGCCAGCAGGCGCAGATCTTCGATCGTCAGGGGCTGGGCCATGGTGTCGAGCCTCATCGCTTTCAGGTCACCCGCGGCGGTGACTCGCATGAGCCGCGGCGGGGCGCAAGGCCGCTGCCCTGCGGCGTTCAGGACACGCCCATATAGCGGCCCGGCTTGTGGTTCATGCCCAGCACGGCATTGAGGACCAGCGTGCCGATGAGCGAGATCGCCAGCCGGTCGGGCGGGAGGACGAAGGCCGCGCCGATGAAGATGGCGGCGTCGATGGCGAGCTGCACCCAGCCGGCGCGCCAGCCGCGCTTTTCCTGGAGATAGAGCGCCAGGATGTTGACCCCGCCGATGGCGGTGCGGTGGCGGGCGAGGGCGAGCAGGCCCAGCCCCATGATGCTGCCGCCCGCGAGCGCGGCATAGAGCGGCTGGATGCGGGCGATGTCGAGCCAGAGCGGCGTCGCCTGGACCAGCAGCGAGACCAGCCCGACCGCGACGAAGGTCCGCAGTGTGAAGGGCAGGCCCATGCGGCGGAAGGCGAGCCAATAGAAGGGCAGGTTGATGGCCGAGAAGAGCAGGCCGAAATCGAGCCCGGTCGCATATTGCAGCAGCAGGGCGAAGCCCGCCGCGCCGCCGGTCATGATCGTCGCCTTGGCGAAGAGCGCGATGCCGATCGAGACCATCAGCGTGCCGAGCAAGATCGCCAGCGCGTCCTCGTAGAGCCGGTGCCGTTCGAGCGACGAGGCGAGGGGGGCGGTGGTCTGCGACATGGGGATCGTCCGATTCAGGGCGTGTTCAGCCGGGGCCTGCGATGCAACGGGCGAGCCAGCGGCGTGGCGGGCCGGGATGGTTGAGCCGGTCCGGCCATTCCTGTAGGGCGGCGGTCGACGCCCGTCACCTGTCTCGCCTCCGGCTCGGCCCGGTCTCCAGTCGAAAGATGCGCTTCATGATCCCGCGGTTCGCCGCCACGCTCCTCGTCTTCGGCCTGCTGCTGCTGCCGGCCGTGCCGACCCTCGCCCCCGCCCAGACGGCGGCCGTCCCGGCGCCGCCCCCCGTCGCCTGGAAGACCGGGGCCGAGGCGAGGGCGATCGAGCGGCGCATCGACGCGCTGCTGGCGAGGATGACGCTGGAGGAGAAGGTCGGCCAGCTGCATCTCTCGGGGCGCGGCGACGGCTTCGACATCGCCCAGGTGAAGGCCGGCCGCATGGGCGGGGTGATGAACTTCGTCGTGCCGGCCGAAGTTCTGGCGGTTCAGAAGGCGGTCCGCGAGAGTCGTCTCAAGATCCCGCTGATCATCGGGCTCGACGCCGTGCACGGCTTCTCGACCTATTTCCCGCTTCCGCTCGGCCAGGCGGCGAGCTGGAACCCCGCACTGATCGAAGAGGCCGCCTACTGGACCGGGCGCGAGGCGTCGGCTGCCGGCATCAACTGGACCTTCGCGCCGATGGTCGACATGTCGCGCGATCCGCGCTGGGGCCGCGTGCTCGAAGGCGCGGGCGAGGACGTGCATCTGGCTTCCGTCGTCGCGGCGGCGCGCACGCGCGGTTACCAGCGCGGTGGCGTCGCGACTTCGGTGAAGCATTTCGTCGGCTACGGCGCGGGGGAGGCCGGGCGCGACTACAACTCGACCTGGATCCCGACCAGCCAGCTCTTCGACTTGCATCTGCCGCCCTTCAAGGCCTCCTTCGATGCGGGCTCCATGACGGCCATGGCGGCCTTCAATGCGCTGAACGGGATCCCGGCGACAGCAAACAAGGCCATGCTGACCGATCTGCTGCGCGGGCAATGGGGCTTCCGCGGCTTCGTGACCTCGGATTTCGGCTCGATCACCGAGCTGCGCCTGCATGGCATCGCCAGGGATGACGCGGAGGCCGCGCGCAAGGCGCTGCTCGCCGGCATCGACATGGACATGATGGGCGACGTCTACCACAAGCACCTCGCCGCCGAGGTGAAGGCTGGGCGTGTCCCCGTGAAAGCGCTGGACGAGGCCGTTCGGCGGGTGCTGCGGGTCAAGTTCCATCTCGGGCTGTTCGACAGACCCGATGTCGATCCCGCTGCCGCGCCGTCGTTGATGCAGACGGAAGGCGCCCGCCAGGTGGCGCTGCAGGCGGCCCGGGAAGGCGCGATGCTGCTGAAGAACGCCGGCGGCGTGCTGCCGATCGGTGCGTCGGTGAAGTCCGTCGCCGTCATCGGCGCGATGGCGCGGCCCGAGGATGAGCGCGTCTGGACCGACCCTGCCGGGCTCGGCCGCCGCGTCGTGCAGGGGCTGCCCGAGGCGCTGAAGGAGCGCCTGCCGGCCGATGTCGCCGTGACCTATGAACCGGCCTTCACCAAGGCCTGCGGCACGGAGTTCGCCGATAAGGAGGCCGCCATCCGCGCCGCCGCCGCGAGCGACCTGATCGTCGCGATGCTGGGCGAGGACTGCGAGTTCATGGGGGAGGGCGCCTCGCGCACGAAGCTCGATCTGCCCGGTGTCCAGCAGCCCCTGCTCGAGGCGCTGGTCGCGACGGGCAAGCCGGTCGTGCTGGTGCTGGCGACCGGGCGCCCGCTCGTCCTGACCTGGGCCGATGCCCATGTCGCCGCCATCCTGCAGACCTTCCATGGCGGCACGGAAGGCCGCACCGCCATCGCCGACATCCTCACCGGCAAGATCAACCCGTCGGGGCGGGTGCCGATGAGCTTCCCGCGCTCGGTCGGGCAGATTCCGGTCTATTACGACCATCTGCCGACGGGGCGGCCGCAGAAGATCCGCCAGCGTTATGAATCGATCTTCATGGACGAGGCCAACGAGCCGCTCTACCCCTTCGGCCACGGGCTCTCCTATACGCGCTTCACCTATGCGAATGCGCGCGTCTCCCGGCCCAGCGTGGCCCTGGACGGGTCCGTCGAGGTCTCGGTCGACGTCACCAATGCCGGTCCGCGGGACGGGCAGGAGGTAGTGCAGCTCTATATCCGCCAGCCGGTCGCCAGCCGCTCGCGCCCCGTGCGCGAGCTGAAGGCCTTCGACAAGCCGATGCTGCGGACCGGCGAGACCCGCACCGTCCGCTTCCGCCTCGAGGCGTGGCATCTCGGCGCACATGACGACAGCGGCCGCTACGTCGTGGAGCCGGGCCTGATCGAGATATATCTAGGCGGATCGTCGCAAACCTCTGTGATGACGCAGGTGACGCTGACCAAGTCTTGAACGGCGAGGCTTTATTTGCCGACGCTTTGCTCTCGACAACACTGACGTTTCGGACAATCCTTGCCGCGTGGCTGTCGGGGCAGTGCATCCGGCAGTCGTAACGACGCTTTGGCTTCAAGGGATGCGGCGATGGCGACCGGGACCGTCAAGTGGTTCAATACAGAAAAGGGCTTCGGCTTCATTCAGCCTTCGGATGGCGGCAAGGATGTGTTCGTCCACATCACTGCCGTTAAGGAAGCAGGCATGATGACACTGACCGAGGGGCAGAAAGTCTCGTTCGAACTGAAAACCGAACGGGGCAAGACCGCGGCGGGCTCGCTGCAGTTGCTGTGACCCGCGGCCGCGGTTGACAGCGTCGTCGGCGGACAGCATGCCGCCGATGTGAAAAACACGCCCGTCATCGGCCGCGTCGCCAGCGTTCTCGTCGCGGCGGGAGATGCCTCGTCGCGACACCCCTTTGTGACCTTGGCGGTCACGGCCCTCATGCTCGACCATGCGGGCATTGTCGGCGATCTTCATTCCGGCGCGGTGCGACCCTCGGGGCCGCGCGAGGCCTGGCTGCCGCGCGGGCTGCTTCTGCGGAACGATCGCCAGCTCTCGGCGCTCTGCCCGGATGAACTGGCCGCGATAGCGTCGGCGCTCGAACTTCCGGCCTTGCCGCCCGGCTGGCTCGGCGGCAATCTGCTGATCGAGGGGCTGCCGGCCTTTTCGTATATCGCGCCGGGCAGCCGGCTCGCTATCGGCGGAAGCTGGGCTGGGCGAGGGCGCTTCGACGGCAGCGCGGTCCTGCGGGTGGAAGCCTATAATCCGCCCTGTCGGCGTGCGGGGGCCGCGGTCGCGGCTGCGAGCGGGCGCCCCGAACTCCAGTTTCGGTTCGTCAAGGCGGCTGCCGGTCTGCGCGGGCTGGTGCTGAGCGTCGACCTGGCCGGCCCGATCGCAGTGGGTGATGCGGTGGTGGTGATCCCGCCGGTCACGACAGGCTAGCGGGCGAAGCGCCGGGCGCCGGCGACGCAGGCCGCGACGGCCGCGCACGCCACCAGCATCGGCCAGGTCACCGTCTCGCCGAGCAGCAGTCCGGCCAAAGCGAGGCCGAAGAAGGGCTGCAGCAGCTGCAGCTGCCCGACGGCCGCGATGCCGCCCTGGGCGAGGCCGCGATACCAGAAGACGAAGCCGATCAGCATGCTGAAGAGCGAGACATAGGCGAGACCGAGCCAGGCCGGGAGCGCGGTCGTCGCCATGCTGGCGGGGCGCAGCGCCAACGCGGCGCTCGCCGTGATGGGCAGTGCCAGCAGCAGCGCCCAGGAGATGACCTGCCAGCCGCCGAGCCGCCGCGACAGCGTCGCGCCCTCGGCATAGCCCCAACCGCAGACGATGATCGCGGCGAGCATCAGCAGGTCGCCGGTCGGCGCAGCGGCGAAACCCTGGCTGAGGGCGAAGCCGACGACGAGAGCGCTGCCGAGACCCGAGAGCAACCAGAAGGCCGGACGCGGGCGCTCGCCGCCGCGCAGCACGCCGAACAGCGCGGTGGCGAGCGGCAGGAGGCCAATGAAGACGATCGAATGCGCCGCCGTGACGTGCCGCAGCGCCAGCGCCGTCAGCAGCGGGAAGCCGATGACGACGCAGAGCGAGACCACCACCAAAGGCAGGATGTCGGATCGCGAGGGCCGCTTCTCGCAGAAGAGGAGCAGCAGGGCCAGCCCGAGGAGGCCTGCGATGGCGGCGCGGGCGAGCGTCAGGAACACCGGCTCGAAATCCGACACCGCGACCCGCGTCGCCGGCAGCGAGCCCGCGAAGATGATCACCCCCAGCAGGCCGTTCACCAGCCCGCTCGTCCTGTCTTCGACCATCCGCAGTTCCTCCATCGCTGTGGGAGGGGTCATTGCTGCGGAACAAGCACCTCGGCCAGAGACAGGTCCGGACAATTGAGGCAAACTGTACTGATGACAGAGTCGGAACAGCCGGTGGCTGACACGAGCGAACTGCAGCGTCCTGAAACCCGCGTCGGTGCCGTCATGGGCGCCATCCGCGAGCGCATCACGGGGCGGAGATTGGCGCCGGGCGCGCGGCTTCCCTCGATCCGCGCCTTCGCCACCGCGATGGCGGTGTCGAAATCCACGGTGGTCGAGGCCTATGACCGGCTGGCGGCGGAGGGCGCGATCGAGGCGCGGCGGGGCTCCGGCTTCTTCGTCGCGGGCCCGCCGCTGCCCTTCTCGCCCGCCGATCTCGGGCCGCGGCTGGAGCGCGCGGTCGATCCCTTCTGGGTGTCGCGGCAGACGCTGGATGCCGGCGACACGGTCCTGAAGCCGGGCTGTGGCTGGCTACCGGCGGAGTGGCTGCCGCAGGAGAGCCTGCGTCGTTCGCTGCGGGCGCTCTCGCGAGCCCCGGCCGAGACGCTAGCCGATTACGGCACGCCGTTGGGGCTGGCGCCGCTGCGACTGTGGCTGTCGCGCCGGCTCGCGGGGCATGGCATCGAAGCCGCGCCGGACCAGATCCTGCTCACCGAATCCGGTACGCAGGCGCTCGATCTCGTCTGCAGCCTCCTCGTCGAGCCCGGCGACACGGTGCTCGTCGACGATCCCTGCTACTTCAACTTCCATGCCCTGCTGCGGGCGCATCGCGTGCGGATGGTGGGCGTGCCCTTCGGGCCGAACGGTCCCGATCTGGCGGCCTTCGAGCAGGTTCTGGCCGAGCATCGGCCGCGCCTCTACGTCACCAATTCGGGCCTGCACAATCCGACCGGGGCTGGCCTCTCGCCGGTCGTCGCGCATCGGCTTCTCAAACTGTCCGACCCTTTCGGCCTGACCATCGTCGAGGACGACATCTTCGCCGATTTCGATCTGGAGCCGGCGCCGCGTCTCGCCGCCTTCGACGGGCTGGAGCGTGTCGTCCAGATCGGCAGCTTCTCCAAGTCGCTCTCGGCGTCGGTGCGCTGCGGCTACATCGCCGCTCGGCGCGACTGGATCGAGGGGCTGATCGACCTGAAGATCGCGGGCTCCTTCGGGACAGGGCGGCTGGCGGCCGAACTCGTGCTCGGCGTGTTGAAGGATGGCGGCTATCGCCGGCATATGGACGGGCTCCGCACGCGGCTCGCGCGGGCGATGGGCGAGACGGCGGCCAGGCTCCAGGCCATCGGCATCGAGCCCTGGATCGAGCCGCGCGGCGGCATGTTCCTGTGGTGCCGGCTGCCGGAAGGGCTGGATTCCGCCGTCATCGCGCAGCGCTTGCTGGCGCAGGACATCGTGCTGGCGCCCGGGAACGTCTACAGCCTGTCGCAGAGTGCCAGCCGCTTCATGCGCTTCAACGTCGCCCAGTCGGGCGATCCGCGGCTGTTCGCAGCGCTGGGGCGTGTGGTTAAGGACCGTTAACCGGCCGGCCAGCCTGGGGCGGTTCCAACCGAGAAAGCTGTTGCGCCCGCCGCCGAAGCGACATAAACATATCTTTATATGTTTTTGGCTGATGCGGAGCCTGCCTTGCGCCTACCGACCACTCTGCCGTCCGACGTCCTGCTGGCCGCGCTTCGTGCCGCGGGCGAGGAGACGCGGCTGCGCATCCTGGCGCTGCTGTCGGAGGGCGAATTGTCGGTCTCGGACCTCACCGACATCCTCGGTCAGTCGCAGCCGCGCATCTCGCGCCATCTCAAGCTTCTGGCCGAGGCCGGGCTGGTGCGTCGCTCCCGCGAGGGCGCCTGGGCCTTTTTCCGGCTGGACGAAACTGGAGCGGGCGGGGCCTTTGCCGCTTCTCTCGCTACCTGGCTCGACCGCTCCGACCCGGTCCTGACGGCCGATCGCGAGCGGCTCGCCGCGGTGCGGGGCACCCGGGCCGAGGCCGCGCAGGCCTATTTCGCCAGCGTGGCGCGCGACTGGGACCGGCTGCGGTCGCTGCATGTGCCCGACGAGGCGGTGGAGGCCGCCGTCGAGGCTGCCGTCGGCAAGGGCACGCCTGGCAGCCTGCTCGATCTCGGCACCGGCACGGGCCGGATGCTCCAGCGCATCGCGCCGAAATTCGGCCGCGCCGTCGGCGTCGACGCCAACCACGCCATGCTGGCGGTGGCCCGCGCCAATCTCGAGGCCGCCGGTCTGGCCCGCGTCGAGCTGCGCCAGGGCGACATCTATGCGCTGCCCTTTCCGCGCGGCAGCTTCGACCTCGTGGTGATCCACCAGGTTCTGCACTTCCTCGACGATCCCGGCCGCGCCGTGCGCGAAGCGGCGGCGATGCTCGCCCCCGGCGGGCGGCTGATCGTCGTCGATTTCGCCCCGCACGAGATGGAGTTCCTGCGAACCGAGCACGCGCATCGCCGCCTCGGCTTCTCGCGGGCGCAGATTGCCGGCTGGTTTGCCGAGAGCGGGCTCGCCTGCGATCTCTCCGAGGAAATCACGCTCGCCGGCGGCGGCTCCGGCCAGTTGCCGGTCATGCTCTGGCGGGGTTGCGACCGGCGCGTCCAGTCCGATCCGATGCCGCGACGCACCAATCTCGAGGTGGCCTGATGAACGCTTTCCGACCCAGCCGGCACGGCACCCGCCGCCCGAAGATCTCCTTCGAGTTCTTCCCGCCCAAGACGCCGGAGATGGAGGTTTCGCTCTGGGAGAGCGTGCGCCGGCTGGAGCCGCTCGCGCCCTCCTTCGTTTCGGTGACCTATGGCGCCGGCGGTTCGACGCGCGAGCGCACCCACGCCACCGTCAAGCGCATGGTCGAGGAGACGGCGCTGAAGCCGGCAGCGCATCTCACCTGCGTTTCAGCCTCGCGTGACGAGGTTGATGAGGTCATCCGCGGCTATTGGGAGGCGGGCGTCCGCCATGTCGTGGCGCTGCGCGGCGATCCGGCGGGCGGGCTCGGCACGGTCTACGAGCCGCATCCGCAGGGCTATCACCAGACCTCGGATCTGGTGGCGGGGCTGAAGCGCATCGGCGATTTCGAGGTCACGGTCTCGGCCTATCCGGAGAAGCATCCGGAGGCCGCGTCGCTGGACGCCGATATCGACGCGCTGAAGAAGAAGGTCGATGCGGGAGCGACGCGCGCGATCACCCAGTTCTTCTTCGATAACGACGTCTATTTCCGCTATCTCGACAAGGTCCGCGCCGCCGGGATCGACATTCCGATCCTGCCCGGCATCGTGCCCGTGCAGAACTTCAAGCAGACCGCCAATTTCGCCCGCAAGACGGGGGCGAGCGTGCCGCAATGGCTGGCTGATCGCTTCGAGGGGCTCGAGGACGATGCCGCGACGCGCCGTCTCGTCGCGGCGGCAGTCTGTGCCGAGCAGGTGCTGGATCTGATCGACCGCGGCGTCGGGGACCTGCACTTCTACACGATGAATAAAGCCGATCTGGTCTATGCCATCTGCCATCTGGTCGGGGTGAAGCCCGAGCGTGGCGAACCGCAGGCGGCTGCGGCGGAGTGATCTCAACACGACCTCGTCCTTAGGGGCGCTTGCCCGGCGCTCCCAAGGACGAGGGCTGCCGGATCGAGCGAGTCGATCCGGCTTCGATGAAGGCGTGACAATGTCAGATTTCCAGCCCACTCCCGTCGACGGCGCCGAGATCGAGCGCGCGCTGCGCCAATCCGCGTCCGAGCGCATCCTCGTGCTCGACGGCGCGATGGGGACGCAGATCCAGAACCAGAAGTTCTCCGAAGCCGAATTCCGGGGCGAGCGCTTCAAGGGCTGGAATCACGACCTCAAGGGCAACAACGACCTCCTTGTGCTGACCCAGCCGGACGCGATCCGTGACATCCACCTGGCTTATTTCCAGGCCGGCGCCGACATCGTCGAGACCAACACCTTCTCCTCGACGCAGATCGCCCAGGCCGATTACGGCATGGAGGCGCTGGCCTATGAGCTGAACGTTGTGTCGGCGAAGCTCGCCCGCGAGGCGGCGGCCATCGCCCAGAAGGCGGACGGGCGGCGTCGCTATGTCGCCGGCGCGATCGGCCCGACCAACCGCACGCTGTCGATCTCGCCGGACGTCAACAATCCGGGCTTCCGGGCCGTGACCTTCGACCAGGTGCGCGACTCCTATGCCGAGCAGGTGCGCGGGCTGATCGACGGCGGGTCCGAGATCATCCTGGTCGAGACGATCTTCGACACGCTCAACGCCAAGGCGGCGATCGTCGCGATCGAGAACGTCTATCGCGAGCGCGGCATCCGCCTGCCGGTGATGATTTCCGGAACGATCACCGACCTGTCCGGTCGCACCCTGTCGGGCCAGACGACGGAGGCCTTCTGGAATGCGGTGCGCCATGCCGCGCCGCTGACGATCGGCCTCAACTGCGCGCTCGGCGCGCGCGAGATGCGCGCCCATATCAAGGACCTGTCGCGCGTCGCCGACACGCTGATCTGCGCCTATCCCAATGCCGGCCTGCCCAATGAATTCGGGATGTATGACGAGAGCCCCGAGGCGACGGCCGCGATGCTGGCCGAGTTTGCCGATGCGGGCCTCGTCAATGTCGTCGGCGGCTGCTGCGGCACGACGCCGGGGCATATCGCGGCGATCGCCCAGGCGGTGGCCGGCAAGGCGCCGCGCCAGGTGCCGGAGATCAAGCGCTATCTGCGGCTGGCGGGTCTGGAGCCCTTCACGCTCGACGAGACGATCCCCTTCGTCAATGTCGGCGAGCGCACCAACGTCACCGGCTCGGCCAAGTTCCGCAAGCTCATCACCAATGGCGACTATGCCGCGGCGCTCGACGTGGCGCGCGATCAGGTCGCCAACGGCGCACAGGTGATCGACGTCAACATGGACGAGGGCCTGCTCGATTCCGAGAAGGCGATGACCGAGTTCCTGAACCTGATCGCCTCGGAGCCGGACATTAGCCGCGTGCCGATCATGGTCGATTCCTCCAAGTTCCCGATCATCGAGGCGGGGCTGAAGACGATCCAGGGCAAGCCGATCGTCAACTCGATCTCGATGAAGGAGGGCGAGGAGGCCTTCCTCGAGCAGGCGCGCATCTGCCGCAACTACGGGGCGGCCGTGGTGGTGATGGCCTTCGACGAGAAGGGGCAGGCCGACACCTATGAGCGCAAGATCGAGATCTGCACGCGCGCCTACAAGCTCCTGACCGAGCAGATCGGGTTCCCGCCCGAGGACATCATCTTCGACCCCAACGTTTTCGCCGTGGCGACGGGCATCGAGGAGCACGACAATTACGGCGTCGACTTCATCGAGGCGACGCGGACGATCCGCGAGACGCTCCCGCATGCCCATATTTCGGGCGGCGTCTCGAACCTGTCCTTCTCGTTCCGCGGCAACGAGAAGGTCCGCGAGGCGATGCACTCGGTCTTCCTCTACCACGCCATCAAGGTCGGCATGGATATGGGCATCGTCAATGCGGGCCAGCTCGGCTCCTATGACGATCTCGACCCCGAGCTGCGTGAACTCTGCGAGGATGTCGTCCTCAACCGGCGCAAGGATGCGACCGAGCGGCTGCTCGACGCGGCGCCGCGCTTCAAGGGCGACGGCTCGGTGTCGTTTTCCGGCAAGGACATGGCCTGGCGCGAGGGGCCGGTCGAGAAGCGGCTTGAATATGCGCTGGTCAACGGCATCACCGCCTTCATCGATGTCGATGTGGAGGAGGCGCGCCAGCAGGCCGAGAAGCCGCTGCATGTGATCGAAGGGCCGCTGATGGCCGGCATGAACGTCGTCGGCGACCTGTTCGGCGCGGGCAAGATGTTCCTGCCGCAGGTGGTGAAGTCGGCCCGCGTGATGAAGCAGGCGGTCGCCTACCTCATGCCCTTTATGGAAGAGGAGAAGCGCCTGAACGGCGGCTCCGAACGCTCGGCCGCCGGCAAGGTGCTGATGGCGACGGTGAAGGGCGATGTCCACGACATCGGCAAGAACATCGTCGGCGTCGTGCTCCAGTGCAACAATTACGAGGTCATTGACCTCGGCGTCATGGTGCCGACGCAGAAGATCCTCGACGTGGCGCGCAAGGAGAAGGTCGACATCATCGGCCTGTCGGGGCTGATCACGCCCTCGCTCGACGAGATGGTGACGGTCGCCTCGGAGATGGAGCGCGAGGGCTTCGACATCCCGCTGCTGATCGGCGGGGCGACGACGAGCCGCGTCCACACGGCGGTGAAAATCCACCCGGCCTATGAGAAGGGGCAGGCGGTCTATGTCACCGACGCCTCGCGCGCCGTCGGCGTGGTCTCCAGCCTGCTCTCGCAGAACCAGAAGCCGGCCTATGTCGAGGGCATCCGCGAGGAGTATGCCAAGGTCTCGGCGGCGCATCGCCGCTCGGAGGCCGACAAGCAGCGCCTGCCGCTGGCCAAGGCCCGCGCCAACGCCTTCAAGCCCGACTGGAGCGCCTATCAGCCTCCGAAGCCCAGCTTCCTCGGCACCCGCACCTTCCGCACCTATGATCTCGCCGATCTGGTGCCGCTGATCGACTGGACCCCTTTCTTCCAGACCTGGGAGATGAAGGGGCGCTTCCCCGCGATCCTTGAGGATGAGACGCAGGGGCCGGCGGCACGCGCCCTGTGGGACGATGCCCAGGCCATGCTGAAGCGCATCGTCGAGGAGCGCTGGTTCAACCCGAAGGCGGTGATCGGCTTCTGGCCCGCCAATGCGGTCGGCGACGACATCGCGCTCTACACCGGCGAAAGCCGCACCGAGCGTCTGGCGACGCTGCACGGCCTGCGCCAGCAGCTCTCCAAGCGCGACGGCAAGCCGAACATGTGCATCGCGGATTTCGTCGCGCCGGAAGGTGTCGACCGGCCCGACTATATCGGCGGCTTCGTCGTCACGGCCGGGGCGGAGGAAGAGCGCATCTCCGAGAAGTTCGCGCGCGACAATGACGATTACCGCTCGATCATGGTCAAGGCGCTGGCCGACCGCTTCGCCGAGGCCTTCGCCGAGCGGATGCACCAGCTCGTGCGGCGCGACTACTGGGGTTACGCCCCCGACGAGGCGCTCTCCAACGAGGATCTGATCCGCGAAGAATATCGCGGCATCCGCCCGGCGCCCGGCTATCCCGCCCAGCCCGACCATACCGAGAAGGCGACGCTGTTCGAGCTGCTCAAGGCGGAATCCCGCGTCGGCGTGAAGCTGACCGAGAGCTTCGCGATGTGGCCCGGCTCCTCCGTCTCGGGGCTCTACCTCGCCCATCCGGAGGCTTATTACTTCGGCGTCGCCAAGGTCGAGCGCGACCAGGTCGAGGACTATGCCGCCCGCAAGGGTATGCCGATCCATGAGGTCGAGCGCTGGCTGGCACCGATCCTCAACTATGAGCCGGCCAGCTACCGGCTCGAGGCGGCGGAGTAGGGCAGGCGGCTTCGGTCTTTTCTACATTCTGCTCTTGTGGATTGGAGGCGGGGCGGCGTATAGCCCCGCAGGGCCGATCGGCTCGAAACCGAATGCGGAAAACGGCCATGGCTGACGACGACTACGTCTATGACGAGGTGACGGGCGAGTGGCGCCCCGCCTCCGAGATGGCCGCAGCGGCCGCAACCGACAGCGTGGTCGTGCGCGATTCCGCCGGCAATGTGCTCGCTGACGGCGATTCCGTCGTGCTGATCAAGGATCTCAAGGTCAAGGGTGCCGGCCAGACCCTGAAGCAAGGCACCGTGATCCGCTCGATCCGCCTCACCGACGATCCCGACGAGATCGACTGCCGGCATGAGACGATCCGCGGCCTTGTGCTGCGCACCGAATTCGTCCGCAAACGCTGATGACCGCAGCCTTGCCCGCGATCCGAAAGGCGGTTGCGGCCGACCAGCCGCGCATCCATGCGATCCGCATGGGCGTGCGCGAAAACGTGCTCTCGGACCCCTCACGCGTGACCGATACCGAAGTAGCCTGGTACCGCGATCACGCGATCTTCCTGGTGTCGGAGGCCGATGGCGACATCGCCGGCTTCACCTGCGCCAATCCCCAGACGGGGCTGATCTGGGGGCTGTTCGTCGATCCGGACCATGAGGGGCAGGGCCATGGCCGGGCTCTGCTCGACGCGGCCCTTGCAGGTCTGAAGGCGGCCGGGATCGTCCAGGCCCATCTCACCACCGGTGCCGGCACGAGGGCGGAGCGCTTCTATCGCCGGCATGGCTGGCGCGAGACCGGTCGCTCGCTCGACGAGAACGTCGTCTTCGTCCGACCGCTCGGCTGAACTGCGGCCGGCATTGCGCCGGCGCCATCCCGAGCCTGCGCGGCGGCAATCGTTTGGCCGTTGCGGACGTCGTCGCACCGCAACATCTTGGAGCCACCTTACGGATCGATCCTCAGGAGGCTCCCATGACCCAGATCGCCATTGTCTTCCATTCCGGCTATGGCCACACCGCCAAGGTCGCCGAGCATGTCGCCAAGGGTGCGCGCGGCACGGGCGCGACCGTCGAACTGCTGGCGATCGATGCCGACGGCAACCTGCCCGAGGCCGCCTGGGCCACGCTCAAGGCCGCCGACGGCATCGTCTTCGGTTCGCCGACCTATATGGGCAGCGTCTCCTGGCAGTTCAAAAAGTTTGCCGACGCCTCCAGCAAGCCTTGGTACACGATGGACTGGAAGGGCAAGATCGCGGCCGGTTTCACCAATTCCGCGACGCTGAACGGCGACAAGGGCTCGACCATCGCCTATCTCGCGCTGCTCGCCGCCCAGCACAAGATGCTCTGGACCGGCACGGGGATGCATCCGTCCAACGCCAAGTCGAGCACCCGCGACGATCTCAACAATCTCGGCGGCTATCAGGGCCTGCTCGTGACCTCGCCCTCCGATGCGGGCGTCGACGAGATGATCCCAGGCGACCTGAAGACGGCGGAAGCCTTCGGCGCCAATGTCGCCGACGTGGTCAAGAGCGTCAAAAGCTGAGCTCCGCCGTTTGGATCGGCGCGGTCGCAGGCGGCCGCGCGATCATGCCGTCGAAGACGCGCACGACATTGCCGCCGGCCGCCCGCGCGACATAAAGCGCGGAATCCGCCTCGGCAAAGAGCCGCTTCGGATCGTTGCTGTGAGAGGGTTTCAGCAAGGCGGCGCCGATCGACAGTCGCAGTTCGATCGCGCCGCTGCCGCGCGGCACCGGGCGAGCCAGCAGCCGGTGCGCGTTGGCCAGAATTGCCTCCATCGCCTTGGCGGTACCGCCGCGAAGCAGCAGGGCGAATTCGGCCCCGCCGATGCGCGCGACCAGGATCGCATCCGGAAACAGGCGTGCCAGACGTTCGCCGACGCAGCGCAGGCAGTCGACCGCACCGGCATGATCATGCTGCTGACGCAGCCCCTCGACATCGTCGATCGCGACCACGGCGAGAGCGAAGCCGTGGGACTCGTTCGCATGACGGCTGAGTTCGCGCGTGGCCTCCTCGAAGGCGCGCCGGTTCGTCAGGCCGGTCAGCGGATCTTTGGATGAGACAATCACGAGCCCGTCCCACATCTTCTTCTCGGCGGTGACGTCCTGCTTGGAGCCGAAGATCCGGATCGGGCGACCCTGGTCGTAGCTGACGCCGAGGCGCAGGCGCATCCAGCGGCTGCGGCCGCCCGAGCGAAGCTGGCAGTCCAGCACGAAACCCTTCCCGCTGCGGATGGCGGCAGCCCGGTGCCGCTCCATCTCACTGCGGCTTTGGCTTTGATAGACGTCGAGCGCCATCGAGCGATGGAGGGTCTGCCCGCGCCGAATCTCGAAGAGGTCGTAAACGCCGTCCGTCCAGCTCACGGTCTCCGTGGCGAGGTCGCAGGACCACGCACCACCGGGCCCCGACAGAGCCTGGCTGTAGAGGCTTGCGGCGCCGAGAGCGCCCGGAGGCGTCGAGGTCTCGAGCATCAGATCCGGTTTGCGACGGGCTTGGACATGCCCGAAACACTAGCCCAGCCGTGTTAAACGACCCTTTCAGAGATGCGCGAAAGCGCGCCGGTCACTCCCGGCGCAGCGCCTCAATGGGATCGAGCCGCGCGGCCTGTCGGGCGGGATAAAAGCCGAAAAACACGCCGATCAGGCCCGAGACGCCGACGGCGATGGCGATCGTTTCGAGCGAGACGACGGAGGGCCAGCCGGCAATTCGCGCAATCGTGAGCGCCGAGCCGATGCCGAGCGCGATGCCGACCGCCCCGCCGATGGTGGCGAGCGTCGTCGCCTCGATCAGGAACTGCGCCAGCACGTCGCGCTGGCGCGCGCCCACCGCGAGCCTAAGGCCGATCTCGCGCGTCCGCTCCGTGACCGAGACGAGCATGATGTTCATGATGCCGATGCCGCCGACGAGCAGCGAGACGCCGGCCACCGCCGCCAGCAGCCAGGACAGTGTGTTGGCGGCTTGGGTGGCGGTGTTGGCGATCTCGGTCAGGTTGCGGACGATAAAGTCGTCCTCCTGGTCCGCCATGAGCCGGTGGCGCTGGCGCAGCAGCGCGCTGGTCTGTTCGATGCCGGGCGCGATCGCCTCCTCGCTGGCGAATTTGACCATGATGGTCTGGACCGAGCGGTCGCGGGCGTAGTTGCGGCCGACGATGCGGCGCCGGCCGGTGTCGAGCGGCACGAAGATGACGTCGTCCTGGTCCTGGCCCAGCGCCGACTGGCCCTTGGGCGCCATCACGCCGATGACTTTGAAGGGCACGTTGCGGATACGGAACTGCTGTTCGAGCGGGTTCTGCTCGCCGAAGAGATTGCGCGCCACTGTCTGGCCGATGATGGCGACGATCTCGCCACGGCGCAGTTCCTCCGGCTCGAACAGGCGGCCTTCGCCGACCTCCCATTCGCGCGCGGTGAAGAAATCGAGATCGGTTGCGGTGATCTGGGTCGACCAGTTGGCGCCGCCGAACACGGCCTGCGCGCGTGTGACGATGACCGGGGCGGCGGCCAGCACACCGTCGACCTCCCGGGCGATGGCGGTCGCGTCCTCGTCGGTCAGGGTCGAGGAGGCGCCGGCGCCGAGCCGGGCACCGCCCTGCGTGACGTTGCCGGACTGGACGATGGCGAGATTGGCGCCCAGCGACTTGATCTGAGAGGTCACTCGCTCTCGGGCGCCCGAGCCGATCGCGACCATCGCGATGACGGCGGCGACGCCGATGATGATGCCGAGCATCGTCAGGGCCGAGCGCAGCGCATTGGCGCCGATGGCCGAGAGCGCGGAGCGGATGGCCTCGAGGATGCTCACGGGACGGGCTCCGGCGCGGGATCGGGCTCCGCCGCTGCACGGGAGTCGATGGACGCCAGCGCCGTGCGGGCGTCGGCCGCCTCCTGCCGCTGGTCGCTGAGGAGCCGGCCGTCGCGGAAGCGGATGACGCGGCGGGCGTGGCGCGCGACCTCGGCGTCATGGGTGACGAGGACGACGGTGACGCCCTCGCGATTGAGATCCTGGAAGAGCGCGAGGATCTCCAGCGCGGTGCGGCTGTCGAGCGCGCCCGTCGGCTCGTCGGCCAGCAGCAGGCGAGGCTCGTTGACCAGCGCACGGGCGATGGCGACGCGCTGCTGCTGCCCGCCCGAAAGCTGCATCGGCCGGTGATGGGCGCGTTCGGCCAGCCCGACCCGGCCGAGAGCGGCGAGCGCGCGCTGGCGCCGCGTCTTGCGGTCGGCCCCGGCATAGACCATCGGCAGCTCGACATTGGCGCAGGCGTCGACGCGCGGCAGCAGGTTGAACTGCTGAAAGACGAAGCCGAGCTTGCGGTTGCGCAGTTCTGCAAGGCCATCACTGCCGAGCGTTTCGACCGCGACGCCGTCGAGCCGGTAATGTCCGCCGGTCGGCCGGTCGAGGCAGCCGATCAGGTTCATGAAGGTGGATTTGCCCGAGCCGGACGGGCCCATCACCGCCACGAGGTCGCCGGCCTCGATGTCGAGCGAGACCCGGTCAAGCGCGGTCACCCGGCCGGAATCGAGGTCGTAGACGCGGGAGAGCGCGCGGGCTTCGATCAGCGACATGGCTGCGCCGCGAGGATGGAGGGCGCGCCCATCAGAACAGACGCGGCGGGCCGCCGCGCATGGGCGGGCCGGCGGGGGTAGCGGGCGCCGTGGCCGCGGGGCGCGGTCCGCCACCGACGATGACCGCCTGGCCCTCGCTCAGCTCTCCCGACAGCAGTTCGGTATAGGCGCCGTCGGTCGGGCCGAGCATGACAGGGACGGCGCGCGGGCGGCCGTCCTCGCCGAGCACATAGACGCGGCCGGGCGTGCCCTGCTGCGGTGCGCCGCGTCCCTCCTGCATCATGGCCTCGAACTTCGCCCGGCGCTCGGGGTCAAGCACGGCGGCGACCTTGGCGATCATGTCGGCCCGCGCCTTGCGGAAGACCGCGCGGCGCTCGTCCTCGCTCATGCCGGCCATGGCCTCGCGGAAGCCGGCGCGACGCTCCTGCATGATCGCGGCGATGGCCTGCTTCTGCTCGGGCGTCGGCTGCAATTCGGTTTCGATGCGCTCGCGGAAGGCGGCGGCCTGGCCAGGCCCGCCGCCGCGGGTGGAGGGGGCCGCAACGGCCGCTCCGGTGGCAGGTGCCGACCCACCAGCCGCTCCTGGCGGGCGGAAGCGCAGGGCGGCGTTCGCCACGCGCAGCACGTCGCGCCGGTCCTCGGTGACGACCTGGAGATTGGCGGTCATGCCTGGCAGCAGTGCCATGTCCCGGTTTTCGACCCGGATCACGCCGGTATAGGTGACGACGTTCTGGATGGTCTGCGCGCCGAGGCGCACCATTTCGACGCGGCCCTCGAAAGTGCGGTTGGGATAGGCGTTGACGGTAAAGGTCGTCGGCTGGCCCGGCTTCAGGCGGCCGACATCGGCCTCGTCGACATTGGCGTAGATGTCGATGGTGCGCAGGTCCTGCGCGATCTGGAACAGGGTCGGCGTCGAAAGCGAGGCGGCAACCGTCTGGCCGAGATCGACCTGTCGCTGTACGACGACGCCGTCCACGGGCGAGCGGATGTCGGTGCGCTCGAGGTCGATCAGGATGTCCTTGAGCTTGGCGTCGCGCTGGGCGATCAGCGCCTCGCCGGACGCGACCTGGCCCTCGGCGAGGAGAATATCGGCGTCGAGGCCGTTGAGTTCGGCTTTGGCCGAGGCGACCTGTGCCTCGCTGGAGGCGAGCGTCGCCGTCTGGACCTCGAGCTGGGTGCGGGCGGTGTCGAGAGTCTGCTGCGAGCCGGCGCCGCGGCTGAACAACTCGCTCTGGCGCTCGAAAGTGCGCTTCGCATCGGCGAGCTGGGCTGCGGTGCGGTCGCGCTGGGCTTCGAGGTCCCTGACGGTCGAATTGGCCTTGAGCCGCGTCGAGCGGGCGCGGTCGAGCTGGGCGCGCTTGACCAGGAGATCGGCCTTTGCCTGCATCAGGTCTGCCTGCGCGGCGTCGCGACGTGTCTTGATCTGATCGCTGTTGAGGCGGGCGACGACCTGTCCGGCCTTCACCTGCGAATTGTAGTCGGCGAGGATTTCGACGATCTGGCCGGAGAGCTGCGAGCCGACCAGCACGGTCGTCATCGGCGTCAAGGTGCCCGTGGCGCGCACGGCGGCGGTGATCTGGCCGCGGTCGACGGGAGCGGTGCGATAGGCCGCGTCAGCCGAGGAGCCGCCGGCCGGACGCCACGCCCAGTAGCCGCCGGCCGCGAGCACGGCCACGACACCCGTTCCGATCACCCACTTGCGCAAATTGGTCCCCATCGTCGCGTCGGCAGGGCCGACGTCTTTTCAGCCGCCGCACCATGCCAGAATCCCGGTTCGGCGGCGAGTTAACTTACCGCAATGTTGAGGAGAGGTCGGTTTCCGGTTGTTTCGGCGTCAGCAGGCGACGGGTCACGCTGTCCGCGAACCCTGCGTCGCGGCGATCAGATCCCGCAGGGTCGTGATCGTCGAGGCGTCGGCGACGCCGTCGACCTTGTCTTGGCGCCAGTGGCGTTGGAAGGCGGCGACCACCGCTTCCAGCTTCTCGTCATAGACGCCGTCGACGGCGACGCCGTAGCCGAACATCGCGAACATCGCCTGCAATGCCTCGACCGGCTGGCCCGAGTCGCCGCGGGCGAAAAAGCGGCCGCTGCGGATCGGCGCGGGTTCGCTCCAGAGGCCGACGCCGCCTTGCGCAAAATGGCGCCAGGGGAATTTCTCGCCGGGGTCGATCTTGCGGCCCGGGGCGACATCGGAATGGGCGAGCACGCGCTCAGGCGGAATGGCCCAGCGCTCGCAGATGTCGCGGCAGAGGTTGAGCGTGGCTGCGATCTGCTCCTCCGGGAAATCGGGCAGGCCGCCGGGATGGCCGGGATTGGCGATCTCGATGCCGATCGAGCAGGAGTTGATGTCGCTCTCGCCGGCCCAGTGCGAGGCGCCGGCATGCCAGGCGCGGCGCGCTTCCGGCACGAGCTGGAGGGTGTGGCCGTTCTCGAAGACGAAATAGTGCGAGGAGACTTGCGAGACCGGGTTGCAGAGCCATTGCAGGGCTTCGCCGGCAACTGGCATGCCGGTGTAGTGCAGGATCAGCATGTCCGGCCGGCGCGACGCGCCCTCAATGGGGCCGCCCTTGCGTTCGCCATGGTTGGGCGAGTGGAAGATCTTGGCCGCGAAGCGGCTGTCCGGGGTGGCGTCTCTACTCATGCGCTGAGGCTCAGGCCGGCTCGATGCTGAGCCGCGCCCGCAGACCGCGCTCGCGCTCGATCCGGTCCCAGGCGGCGTTGATCGCGGCGAGGCGGCGGGTGGCGATGGCGACCGCCTCCTCGGGCAGGCCGCGGGCGATCTCGCGGTCCGGGTGGTTCTGTGCGACGAGCTGGCGGTAATGCCGCTTGAGCTCTTCGTCGCCCATCTCGCGCGAGGCGCCCAGCACGAGATAGGGATCGTCGGCGCGCCGCACATGGCGAGCCTCGATGCGGGCGAAACCGGCCTCGTCGATGCCGAAGATCGTCGCGACGTCGCGCAGATAGACGTGCTCGTCCTGGTGGATCGCGCCATCTGCGGCCGCGATCAGGAAGAGCCCGTCGAGCACGTCCTCGAGCAGGGCCGGCTCGTCGCGGAAGCTCTCGGCGATCTGCCCGGCATAGGCTTCGAAACCGGCACTGGTCTGCTTGGCGAGGTCGAACAGCATCTCGATGCGCGCCTGCTGCTCGGGCGGGACGGTGACGATGCGCTGGAAGGCGGCGACCTCGTCGCGCGTCACCACGCCGTCGGAACGGGCCATCTTGGCGGCGAGTGCGACGAGGCCGGTGGTGAAGACCAGTTCGCGGGGCGCCGGGCCGAAGGGGGCGCCCTCGCGGTCGACCAGCATGTGACCGGCGAGCGCCCCGAGCAGGGCGCCGAGCGGGCCGCCGAGCACGAGGCCGAGGCCGCCGCCGCCCAGCAGCCCCCAGAAAGACGAAACCATGGTTCAGGCGACTCCGGGCGCTGTGGTGACGGCGCGACCATAACCAGAACGCAGCTGCGCCGACAGCCCCGGCATGAGGCCGACTCGCCGCGTTATTCGGTCGCAAACGTCAATTGTGGCGGAAATAGGGCACAAAGTGCCGGGCGGGCGCCAATACACAGCCGGCTCGGGACCGCGAAGTGTCGGGGACGCATTTTTACATGATCAATACTTTCCAGTAAGAATACGTAGATCGGTCGGATCAAGATGTAAATCGAGCGATTTGGCGAATCGCGGGACAGATTCTCGTCACATTTACTGATCACTGGACTGCGCCTTCCAGCCAATAGGCGGTAGCAAAGGTTCAGTCGATCATGCGGTATACCTCCAGCGGCGCTCTCGCCGTCGTCGCGATTTGCCTCGCATCGCTCCAGCCGGCCCAGGCCCAGGTCAATGACGAGACGGACGCCCGGGCGTTCATCGTTCGCGAGGCCGAGATCCAGCGGGAGAAAGCGGCCGCAGCGGCGGGCGAAGCCAAGCCGGAGGAAGCAGCCGCGCCCGCCGCATCGAGCGATGGGAAGAAGGCGAAGGCGGAGCGGACCGCTCTGTCGGCTCCTGCCGGATCGGAGGGGCTCAAGGCACTGGTCGCGCGCCATGCGGCCGCCAATGGCGTGCCCTTCTCGCTGGCCGATGCCGTGGTGCGGATCGAGAGCCGCTACAATCCCCGTGCCGCCAATGCGGGCAATTACGGGCTGATGCAGATCCGCCACCAGACTGCGCGCGGCATGGGCTATACGGGAGGCGCCGGCGGTTTGCTGGATCCCGAGACCAACGCCCGCTACGCGATGAAATACCTCGCGATGGCCTATCGGGCGGCTGGCGGCGACACCTGCCGCACCATCATGAAGTATCAGAGCGGCCACATGGCCGAGCGCATGAGCGGGGCGAACCGCACCTACTGCGCCAAGGTCCGCACCATCACGGCCCGCAACTGAAGGCGTCGTGGCGGTTGACGCAGCCGCCGGGAGCGCGCACTAGCCCTCCCGCCAGTCGGCCGGACGGCCGCTCTCGCTGGAACGCAGGTTCCCGCGGGGGAGGAAAGTCCGGGCTCCACGGAAAAACGGTGCCGGATAACGTCCGGCGGGGGCGACCCCAGGGATAGCGCCACAGAGATCGAACCGCCTGCGTGCCTCGGCTCGCAGGTAAGGGTGAAAAGGTGCGGTAAGAGCGCACCGCGGACCCGGCAACGGGGACGGCATGGCAAGCCCCACCGGGAGCAAGACCGAATAGGGACGATGCTGTCCGCGCGAGCGGAGAGGGGCCTTTTCCGGGCCCTGTCGTCCGGGTTGGTTGCTCGAGGCGCGCAGCAATGCGCGTCCCAGAGGAATGGCCGTCACGCCGGGAGAGCGATCTTCCGGCCATCCAGAACCCGGCTTACAGGCCGACTGGCACCTCGACCGTCGGCTATTCTACTCCGGCGGGCATCTGATGCGGCTTTCTGCGCGTTCGGTGCTCACGGACCGATGTCCGCTCCGCTCCGGTTCTCGAAAGCCACGCCAGCTGCCTCGCCGGAGCGAAACTCCGATCGGTCTCGCGCATCCAGAGGCCTTGAAAGCAGGCCGCGTCGCCGTCAGACCACCTTCAGCTCGACGTCGATGTTGCCTTTGGTCGCGTGCGAATAGGGGCACACGATGTGGGCCTTCTGGACGAGGTCCTCGACCACGGCCTTGTCGACGCCCGGAACCGAGATGGTGAGCGTCACGGCCAGACCGAAGCCGGCGCCGTCGTCGCGCGGGCCGATGCCGACATCGGCGCTGACCTTCGCATCCTCGGGGATCTTCACCTTCTCCTTGCCGGCGACGAATTTCAGCGCGCCGAGGAAGCAGGCCGAATAGCCCATCGAGAAGAGCTGCTCGGGATTGGTACCCTCGCCACCGCCGCCGCCGAGCTCCTTCGGCGTGTTGAGGACGACGCTGACATTGCCGCTGTCGGTCGCGGCCTTGCCTTCGCGGCCGCCGGTGGCCGAACCGTGAGCGGTGTAAAGAACCTTCATGGCGAACTCCTTCGCTGCTGGGCCGCGCGGGCATACCCGTTTGCGACCAGGTGATCTTGCGGGTTCGATTTATATCGTGCACAATCTAATTGTCAACGATCATAACGCCGCGGTTCACGCTGAGTTGATTGGGCTCGCCAATGCTGGTTCATCGCCGCGGCGATGGCCCGGATCGGGTGAGGGCGGCGGATAGGGAAGCGGTCATGTCGAAAAAAGTTCCCGGGCGGGCGAGCCCCAGGCTGGAAGAGCAGCTCTGCTTCGCCGTCTATCGGGCCGGCCAGGCCTTCACCCGGATGTACCGGTCCGTGCTCGCGGAGACCGGGCTCACCTATCCGCAATATCTGGTCATGCTCGTGCTGTGGGAAGGTGACGGGCTGACGGTGAAGGCGCTGGGCGAGCGGCTGTCGCTCGATTCCGGCACGCTGACGCCCCTGCTCAAGCGGCTCGAGGCAGCCGGTCTGATCCGGCGCGAGCGCAGCCGCAGCGACGAGCGCCAGGTGCTGCTCCATCTCACCAAAGCGGGGGAGGGGCTGCGGGAGAAGGGGGCCTGCGTGCCGGATGCGATGGGCCGGGCCATCGGTGCGGCCCTTCCGCCGGACGGGCGGCTGCTCGCAGACCTGGCAGCGCTGCGCGAAGCCCTGCTGGCCGCAAGCGATCCGGACTGATCGCAGGATAATTTTTTTGAGGTCATTTCCCCGCCCGCAGTTGCCGCGCCGGCCGCTGCGAACGGGGAATCGCGCGTGGTTACGGATACTTAACCTTAACGGGCTGTGATGATCGCCAGCCCCCGCAGCGGCGCCTGCGCGGGCGCGATTCCGTTGACGCCCATACAGGCCCATGCTATCCCAAATCATCCCGTCGAAGCCGGCAGGCAGTCGTCAGATCAGGGTCCGTGTGCCGCGCGGAAACTGGTCGATCGTGGCGCCTTGCCTGCTTCGGCGGGGGGCTACCGCCCCGCAAGCTTCGCGGGCGAGCGGCCAGCCAGTGAGCAGGCCGGGAGGCGGCGTTGACGGACCGCTTCGTCTCGAATTTCACCAACCGGCTGGACGCCAAGGGGCGCGTCTCGATCCCGTCGAGCTTCCGCGCCGTGCTGGCCAAGGATGGCTACGAGGGGCTTTACGTTCATCCGGCGCTCGATCTCGCGGCCTTCGATGCCGGCGGTCACGCCCTGCGCAAGACGATCGACGACATTCTGGCGCGCTTCTCGCCCTTTTCGGAGGAGTGGGAGTCGCTGTCGACGGCGCTGAACGGCACCTCGGAGGTGCTGAAGGTCGATCCGGAGGGCCGCATCATGCTGAGCGAGGCGCTGCGCGCGCATACGGGGATCACGGATGCGGTGACCTTCGTCGGGCATGGCCACAAATTCCAGATATGGGAGCCGGCCCGGTTCCAGGCGCATCTCGATGCCGCCAAGGCGAAGCTGCGCGACGTCAAGCGCGCGCTGAGCGTGCCGCCGCCGAGCGGTGGGGCGGCTGGCTGATGCCGGGCCGCATGCAGAGCCGAGCCGGACAAGCGGACGCTGCGCCGGACGCGGGCGCGGCCCATATCCCCGTGCTGCTCGCCGAGGTCTTGAGCGCGCTCGTGCCGAAACCGGGCGGGCGCTATCTCGACGGCACCTTCGGGGCCGGCGGCTATGCCCGCGCGATCCTCGATGCCGCGCCGGATGCGAGCCTGCTGGCGCTCGACCGCGACCCGACCGCCATCACCGGCGGCGCGAAGCTGGTGTCCGAAATGGCGGGGAGGCTGACGCTGGCACAGGCCCGCTTCAGCGACCTCGCCGAAGAGGCGCAGCGTTTCGACCGCGTCCCGCTCGACGGCATCGTGCTCGACATCGGCGTTTCCTCCATGCAGATCGACCAGGCGGAGCGGGGTTTCTCCTTCCGCTTCGACGGGCCGCTCGACATGCGCATGGGCCGCGAGGGCCGCAGCGCCGCCGACCTCGTCAACGAGGCGGAGGAGGGCGTTCTCGCCGACATCTTCTATCATTACGGCGAGGAGCGCCGGTCCCGCGCCGTCGCGCGTGCGATCATCGAGGCGCGGCGCAAGGCGCCGATCGCGACGACGAAGCAACTCGCCGATCTCGTGGCTGGCATCGTCTGGGCGGAGCCCGGCGGGCCGCATGCCGCGACGCGGGTGTTCCAGGCGCTGCGCATCGCCGTCAATGACGAGCTCGGCGAGCTCGTGCGCGCGCTTCATGCGGCGGAAGAGGTTCTGGCGCCGGGGGGGCGTCTCGTCGTCGTCACCTTCCATTCGCTGGAAGATCGCATCGTCAAGCAGTTCCTGGCCGAGCGCTCGGGGCGGGCCCCGGCCGGCTCACGCCACGCCCCGGTGGTGACGGCCGCTCAACCCACTTTCAGTCTGGTCAGCCGCGGGCCGGTGGCGCCGTCCGAGGCCGAGATGCGGCTCAATCCGCGCGCCCGCTCGGCCAAACTGCGCGCCGCGGCCCGCAATGACGCGCCGCCGCGCCCGGCCGATCCCGATCTCGTCGCGCTCGCCGGCCTGCCCGAGCCGCAGCCCCGTCGGAGGCCCCGCGCATGATCAAGCTGCTGCATCTCGTCGCCATCGGGGCGCTCGTCTCCTCGGCCTTCTATGCCTACACGATCAAGTACGAGACGACGCTGGAGGCCGAGCAACTCCAGAAGATCCGGATGAAGGCGCAGCGCGAGCGCGACGCCATCGCCGTGCTGAAGGCCGAGTGGCAGTTCCTGAACCGGCCGGACCGTCTGCAGGCGCTCGCCGACCGCCATCTCGATCTGCAGCCCTTTTCGGTGACGCAGGTGGTGCGCATGTCGGATGTCCCCAATCGCGGCCCGAAGGTCGATGCCATCGGCCGCAAGCTCGAGGATCTCGGCTTGGGCGTGCCGACGGAGACGCCGCGCGACCGCAAGCCGAGTGCGACCACGCCGGGAGGCCGTCCATGAGCGAGACCCCGACCCACATCGTCGAGGAAGCGCCGGAGGCCGCACCACGGCGCCGTTTCGGCGCCCTGCGCGACGTCTTCCGGATGAGCGGCGAAAAGAGCCAGCCGCGCGTCGGTCTGGTCATCCTCGGCTTTTCCGCACTCTTCCTGGCGATCACCGGCCGGCTCGTGATGCTGGCGACAATGCCCAACGAGCAGGTCGGCCTGCGCCGTGCGACGTCCAACGCGATCTCGGCTGCGCGTCCCGACATCGTCGACCGCAATGGCGAGGTGCTGGCGACCGATATCCGCACCGTCTCGGTCTTCGCCGAGCCGCGGAAGATCCTCGACAAGGACGAGGCGACGGAGTTGCTGACCGCCGTTCTGCCCGATCTCGACGCGAAGGACCTGCGCGACAAGCTCGGCACCAAGAAGGGCTTCGTCTGGGTCAAGCGCGAGATCACGCCGCGCCAGCAGGCCGAGGTGCACCGCCTCGGCATCCCCGGCGTCGGCTTCGTGCCCGAGAACAAGCGCGTCTATCCCAACGGCACGGCCGCCGCCCATGTGCTGGGCTTCGCCAATGTCGACAATGTCGGCATCGCCGGCATCGAGAAATACATCGACTCGCATGGGCTGCAGGATCTCAACGGTGCCGGCCTCGCGACGCAGGCGTCCGATCTCAAGCCGATGACGCTGTCGATCGATCTTCGCGTCCAGCACGCGCTGCGCGACGAGCTTTCGAAGGGCCTGGAGAAATACAAGGCGATCGCCGCTGCGGGCGCGATCATGGACGTGAACACCGGCGAGATGATCGCGCTGGTGTCGCTGCCCGACTTCGACCCCGGCAACCCGGTCGACGCGCTGGAGAAGGACCGGATCAACCGGATGAATGTCGGCGTCTACGAGATGGGCTCGACCTTCAAGGCGCTGACCATCGCGATGGCGCTGGATTCCGGCAAGGCCAACATCAATTCGAGCTATTCGACCGCCGGCGGCATGATGCGGTTCGGCCGGCAGGTCATCAAGGAGTATCACGGCACGGGCCGGACCCTGACCGTGCCGGAGGTCTTCCTGCACTCGTCCAACATGGGCTCGATCAAGATGGCGCTGGCCGTCGGCGTTGAGGGGCACAAGGCCTTCCTGCGCAAGATGATGCAGCTCGACCGGATGACGACCGAGCTGCCGGAAAGCGCGGCGCCGATCGTTCCGCAGCGTTGGGGCGAGATCAACACGGCGACCATCGCCTTCGGCCACGGCCTCGCGGTCGCGCCGCTCCAGGCGATGGCGGCAGTCGGAGCGCTGGTCAACGGCGGCACCCTGATCACCCCGACCTTCCTCAAGCGGTCGGAGGAGGAGGCCAAGCGCAGCGGCGTGCGGGTGATCAAGCCCGAGACCTCCGAGGCGATGCGCTTCATCATGCGCCTCAACGGTGAGAAGGGCTCGGCCCGCAAGGCCGACATCGCCGGCTATTTCGTCGGCGGCAAGACCGGCACGGCCGAGAAGGTCATCAATGGCCGCTATGCCAAGAACAAGAACTTCACGACCTTCACGGCGATCGCGCCCTCCGACAAGCCGCGCTACCTCTTCCTCGCGATCTATGACGAGCCGAAGGGCTATGCCGAAAGCGGCGGCTATTCGACCGCCGCCTGGAACGCCGGCATCACCACCGGCAAGGTGATCGAACGCACGGCGCCGATCCTCGGCCTGCCGCCGCGCTTCGAGCCGCCGGCCCAACCCTTCCCGCTGATGGCGCGGCTGGGGGCCTGGGGCACGCGCTGACGCTTGCCGCAGGCCGGGCTCCACGCTAGCGAGCGATCATGACAGAAGCCTTCAGCCTCGGCCGCCTTTTCCCGGGCGCCTTCCCCGCGGATGCCACGCGAGCGGTCGCGGGCGTCGCCTTCGACAGCCGCAAGGTGCGGCCGGGCGAGGTCTTCGTCGCGCTCGCCGGAGCCAAGGCGGATGGCGCCCGCTTCATCGCCGATGCGGTCGCCAAGGGCGCCGTCGCGGTCGTATCGGGAGGGCCGCGCCCCGAGGTGCTCGACCCGGCCGTCGCCTTTGCCGAGGTGGCCGAGCCGCGCCTCGCGCTCTCTTTGGCTGCCGCGCAGATCCACCCTCGCCAGCCGGGCACGATCGTCGCGATCACCGGCACCAGCGGCAAATCCTCGGTTGCCGACTTCACGCGCCAGATTTTCCAGTCGCTGGGCCACGCGTCGGCGAGCCTCGGCACCATCGGCATCGTCACCGCCAAGGGCGCCGATTATGGCTCGCTGACCACGCCGGACCCGCTGTCCCTGCACGCTTCGCTCGACCGGTTGGCGGGTGAGGGCGTCACGCATCTCGCCATGGAGGCTTCCTCGCACGGGCTCGACCAGCACCGGCTCGACGGCGTCAGGCTGGCGGCAGGCGCCTTTCTGAATCTCGGGCGCGACCATCTCGACTACCATCCGACGGTCGCTGACTATCTGGCGGCGAAGCTGCGGCTCTGGTCGCTCTTGCCGAAGGGCGCGCCCGTGGTGATCAATCGCGACGAGCCCTATGCGCAGGAGGCTGCAGATGCGGCGCTGGCTGCCGGCCACCGGCTCGTCGGCATCGGCCGCAAGGGCGAGACGATCCGACTGGTCGAGAGCGTGCGTGACGGCTTCTCGCAGCGCCTGACGGTGGCGGTCGGCGGCCGCGAGCACCGCGTGACGCTGCCGCTGGTTGGCGACTTCATGGCGGGCAACGCGCTGGTGGCCGCCGCGCTCGCCGTCGCCACGGGCGACGATACCGAGCACGCACTGCAGGCGATCGCGGGATTGACCGGCGTGGCGGGTCGGCTGGAGCGTGTTGGCGAGGCGAAGGGCGGTCTGGTGGTCGTGGATTACGCTCACAAACCCGATGCGCTGGCGGCCGTGCTGTCGACCCTGCGCGGCTATGCGACCGGGCGCCTGATCTGCGTCTTCGGCTGCGGCGGCGACCGCGACACCGGCAAGCGCCCGGTGATGGGCGCGATCGCGGCCGAAAAGGCCGACATCGCCATCGTCACCGACGACAATCCGCGCAGCGAGGACCCGGCCGCGATCCGTGCGCAGGTGATGGCCGCCTCGCCGAAGCTGCGCGAGATCGGCGACCGGGCCGAGGCGATCCGCGCGGGCGTCGCCATGCTAGCCCCCGGCGATGTGCTGGTCGTTGCCGGAAAGGGCCATGAAACCGGCCAGATCATCGGCGACCGGACTTATCCCTTTTCCGACCAGGACGTGGTGCGGACGGCTATCGCGGAGATCGCAGGATGAGCGCCCCTCTCTGGAGCGGAGACGAACTGGTCGCGGCGCTGGGGGCGCGGGCTGAAGGCACGGTGCCGCCGGCCGTCACCGGCATTTCGATCGACACGCGTACCCTCGAGCCGGGCGACGCCTTCTTCGCCATCACCGGCGAGGCCCGCAACGGGCATGATTTCGTCGCGGCTGCCTTCGAGAAGGGGGCGGCGCTCGCCGTCGTGGACGAGGCGCACGCGGCCCAATTCGCCGGCAAGGGCGCCCTCGCCATTGTGCCCGACGTGCTGAAGGCGATGGAGCGGGCCGGCAGCGTTCGCCGGGCGGAGCTGAAGGCCGGCGTGCTCGCGGTCACGGGTTCCGTTGGCAAGACCGGCACCAAGGAGGCGCTGCGGCTCATCCTGTCGCGCCAGGGCAAGACGCATGCGCCGGTTGCCTCCTACAACAACCATTGGGGCGTGCCGCTGACCTTGTGTCGGACTCCCCGAGACGCGGCTTACGCGGTCTACGAGATCGGCATGAACCACCCCGGCGAGATCCTGCCGCTGGCGCGGATGGTGCGCCCGCAGGTCTCGATCATCACGACCATCCAGCCGGTCCATCTCGAGGCCTTCGCCTCATTGGAGGGGATCGCCGAGGAGAAGGCCGGCGTGTTTTGGGCGCTGGAGCCCGGCGGCACCGCGATCCTCAATGCGGACATCCCCCAGGCCGATCTGCTGGAGCGGATCGCCAGGGCCGGCCCGGCCGGCGAGGTGATCCGTTTTGGCGAAAGCGCGGATGCCGATGTCCGGCTCATCTCCTGTGCGCTGCGCTCCGACGTCTCGACCGTCGATGCGGTGGTGATGGGGCAACCGGTCACCTACCGGCTCGGCAGCCCGGGCAAGCATATCGTGTTGAACTCGCTCGCCGTTCTGGCGGCGGTGAAGGCGGTCGGCGCCGACATCGCGCTGGCGGCGCTGGCGCTGGGCGATCTGCGCCCGCCCGCGGGGCGCGGGGCGCAGCAGCGGCTGGAGGCACCCGGCGGAGCGTTCACGCTGATCGACGAGAGCTACAACGGCAACCCGGCCTCCGTGAAGGCGGCGATCGAGAATCTGGGGCGCATCCCGGTGGCCGGCCGCGGCCGTCGCATCGCCGTGCTCGGCGACATGCTGGAGCTGGGGCCGACCGGTCCCGAACTCCACAAGGGGCTCGGTCCGGCCATCACCGCCAACGGCATCGACAGTGTCTTCGCCTGCGGTCCGCTGATGCGCGGGCTGTATGACAGCTTGCCTTCGACCCTGCGGGGGGCTTATGCCGCGCAGGCGAGCGGGCTCGAGGCGCTCGTTCTGGATGCCGTGCGAGCCGGCGACGTGGTGATGGTCAAGGGCTCGCTCGGTTCGCGCATGGGGCCGATCGTCAAGGCGCTGACGGCCCGCTTCCCCGCCTCGTCGGCCGAAGACTAGAACAAGAGACCGAAACACCGATGCTCGTCTGGCTCGCCGACTTTTCCGGGACGTTCCCCATCCTCAACGTCTTCCGGTACATCACCTTCCGGGCCGGCGGTGCGACGGCGACGGCGCTGCTCGTCGTCTTCTTCTTCGGCCCCGCGGCGATCTCCTGGCTGCGGATCAAGCAGGGCAAGGGTCAGCCGATCCGCACCGACGGGCCGCAGACGCATCTCGCCAAGCGCGGCACGCCCACGATGGGCGGGTTGATGATCCTGGGCGGTCTGCTGGTCGCGACGCTGCTCTGGGGCAATCTGCGCAATCCTTACGTCTGGATCGTGCTCGGCGTGACGGTGAGCTACGGCGCCATCGGCTTCTACGACGATTATCTCAAGGTGACGAAGCAGTCCCACAAGGGCTTCTCCGGCAAGGCGCGGCTCACGCTCGAAATGGCGATCGCGCTCGTCGCCTGCTGGGGCGTGATGCAGCTCGGGCCGCCGGCCATCGCGTCGGGCTTCGCCATGCCCTTCCTCAAGGAGCTGATCATTCCCCTCGGCATCCTGTTCCCGTTGGTCACCGCCTTCGTGGTGGTCGGTGCCGGCAATGCGGTGAACCTGACCGACGGGCTCGACGGTTTGGCGATCGTGCCGGTGATGATCGCGGCGGCGACCTTCGGCTTCATCTCCTACCTCACAGGCAATGCGATCTTCGCCAACTACCTGCAGATCCATCACGTGCCTGGCGCCGGCGAACTGGCCGTGGTCTGTGGCGCGGTGATTGGCGCCGGCATCGGCTTTCTGTGGTTCAATGCGCCGCCGGCCCAGATCTTCATGGGCGATACGGGTTCGCTCGGGCTCGGCGGCCTGCTCGGCGTGGTGGCGGTAGCCACCAAGCACGAGATCGTGCTGGCGATCGTCGGCGGGCTGTTCGTGATCGAGGCGCTCTCCGTCATCATCCAGGTCTTTGTCTACAAGCGCACCGGCAAGCGCGTCTTCCTGATGGCGCCGATCCACCACCATTTCGAGAAGCTGGGCTGGACCGAGCCTCAGGTCGTGATCCGCTTCTGGATCATCTCCGTGGTGCTGGCCCTGATCGGCCTGTCTACGCTGAAGCTGCGCTGAGATGACGCCGGTCACCTGTTTTGCGGGCCGGCGCGTCGCGCTGTTTGGCCTGGGCGGTTCCGGCCTCGCCACGGCGCGGGCGCTGATCGCCGGCGGGGCGCAGGTCGAAGCCTACGACGACAATGCCGCCAGCCGCGACCGTGCGGCAGGCGAGGGGATCGCGGTCGTCGACCTCGCGGCGGCCGATTGGTCGCGCTTCGACAGCCTCATCCTCGCGCCGGGCGTGCCGCTGACCCATCCTGCCCCGCACTGGACGGTGGAGAAGGCCAAGGCCGCCGGCGTCGAGGTCATCGGCGACATCGAGCTTTTCTTCCGGCAGCGCGCGGCGACCGAGCCGGCAGCGCCGGTCGTCTGCATCACCGGCACCAACGGCAAGTCGACGACCACGGCGCTGGTCGCCCATGTGCTGCGCCAGGCCGGACACGACGTCCAGATGGGCGGCAATATCGGCACGGCCGTGCTGGCGCTGGAGCCGCCCTCGGAAAGCCGTGTCCACGTCATCGAGTGCTCGAGCTACCAGATCGATCTCGCGCCCTCGTTGGCGCCGAGCGTCGGCATCCAGATGAACCTGACGCCGGACCATCTCGACCGGCACGGCACCTTCGAGGCCTATGGCGCGATCAAGGAGCGCCTGGTCTCCGCGGCGGATGTCGCCGTGATCGGCGTCGACGACGAGCCGTCCAAGCAGATGGCGCGGCGGCGCGCGGCGTCCGGCCGCAAGCTGGTCAGGATCAGCGGCGAGCAGCCGCTCGATGACGGCGTCTTCGCCGGCGTGACCGCCAATGCCGGCACGCTGGAGACGCGGATCGTCCAGGTGCTCGACGGCAAGCCCCGCATCGTCGCCAATCTCGCGGGCATCGGATCTCTGCGGGGCTCTCACAACGCCCAGAACGCGGCGGCCGCCTTTGCCGCCTGCTTCGCGCTGGGCCTCACGGCCGAGCAGATCGCGGCGGGTTTCGCCAGCTATCCCGGCCTGGCGCATCGCATGGAGGAGATCGGCCGGATCGGCCGCGTCGTCTTCATCAACGACTCCAAGGCGACCAATGCGGATTCGACCGAGAAGGCGCTGACCTCCTTCCGCGACATCTTCTGGATCCTCGGTGGCAAGGCGAAGGAGGGCGGCATCGAGTCCCTGCGCCGCTACTTCCCCAACATCGCCCGGGCCTATCTGATCGGTGCGGCGAGCGACCTCTTCGCCGCCACCTTCGACGATGACGGCCGCGTCGCTTACGAGCGCAGCGGCACGCTCGAGGTCGCGCTGGCGAGCGCGGCGCGCGATGCGCTGGCCCATCCGGGGCAGGGCGACATCGCCGTTCTGCTCTCGCCGGCCTGCGCCTCCTTCGACCAGTTTCCGAATTTCGAGGTGCGCGGCGACGCCTTCCGCGCCCTGGTAAAGGCGCTGCCGGGCTTCCAGCCTGCGGGAACCGCCTAGCGCCGACAAGGGCGGCCTTACCGGTGCGGCATGGCGGCTATCCACAGTGGGACTGGCCTCACGGCCCGCAACGCGACAAGGCTGCGGTGTGTGCACGGTCCGCCCGGTCCGCCGAGTGAACGAGGAACGACGATGAGCAGCGCCCCCAATTTCGACGAGCGGATCGACCGCCGCGGCACCCATTCCTCGAAATGGGACATGATGCAGCCGCTCTATGGCGTGCCGGCCTCGGACGGCATCGCCATGTGGGTGGCGGACATGGATTTCCGGCCGCCGGCCTGCGTCCAGGCGGCGCTCGAGGGCATGGCTGCCCATGGGCTCTACGGCTATTTCGGCGACAGCAAAGCCAATCACGATGCGATCCGCTGGTGGATGCAGTCCCGCCATGGCTGGGAGGTCGAGCCGGCCGCGATCTTCACCGCCAACGGGCTGGTCAACGGCACCGCGCTCTGCGTCGCCGCCTATACCAAGCCGGGTGACGGCGTCGTGCTGATGACGCCGGTCTATCATGCCTTCGCCCGCGTGATCTCCGCGGCAGGCCGGCAGGTGGTCGAGTGTCAGCTCGCGATCGAGGACGACCGCTACGTTCTCGACATCGCGGCCTGGGACGCGATGATGACCGGCAAGGAGCGTATGTTCGTGCTCTGTTCGCCGCATAATCCGGGCGGGCGAGTCTGGACGCGCGAGGAGCTGCGCGCCATCGCGGATTTTTGCGTCCGCCACGACCTGATCCTGGTCTCCGACGAGATCCACCACGATCTGGTCATGCCCGGCCACAAGCATCATGTGATGGCGTTGGCGGCGCCGGAGATCATGGATCGTCTGGTGATGATGACCGCCACCACCAAGACCTTCAACATCGCCGGCTGTCATGTCGGCAACATCATCGTGCCGGACAAGGCGCTGCGGGCGCCGCTGGCGGCGGCGATCAATGCCGGTGGCGTCTCGCCCAATTCCTTCGGCATGATGATGGCGACCGCCGCCTACAGCCCCGAGGGTGCGGCGTGGGTCGATGCGCTGGTGGCCTATCTCGACGGCAATCGCCGGCTCTTCGAGGAGGGGGTGAGTGCCATCCCCGGTGTCCGGGCTCTGCCGCTGGAGGCGACCTATCTCGCCTGGATCGATTTCGCGGGCACCGGCATGGCGACGTCCGAATTCACGGCCCGCGTCGAGAAGCAGGCGCGGATCGCCGCCAATCACGGCCCGAGCTTCGGCAAGGGCGGTGCCTCCTTCCTGCGCTTCAACCTGGCGACGCCACGGGCGGTCGTGGCGGAAGCGGTGGAGCGTCTGCAGCGGGCTTTCGGCGATCTGCAATAGGATGGCATGCGGGGCTTCGGAATCATTCCGTTAACCCTTTGTTGACAGAGTGATTCGGATCGGGAGCGGTGGTTTGTGCCGCTCCAAGCCTGCTCTGGAGCCCCGTCATGGTCTCGCGCGCCGAACCTTCTCTCAGCGGCCGCTGGTGGTGGTCGATCGACCGCATCATCCTGAGCGCGCTCGTCGCGCTGATGGTCTCCGGCGTCGTGCTCCTGATGGCCGGCGGCCCGCCGGTGGCGGAGCGGCTCGGGCTCTCCACCTTCCATTTCGTCAACCGCCAGGCGGCCTATCTTCTGGTGGCGCTGACGATCTTCGTCGGCGTGTCCTTCCTGACGCCGCGCCAGGTCCGGCGGATGGCGCTGCTGCTCTTCACCGTCTCGCTCGCGATGGTGGTGGCGACGCTCTATCTCGGCGTCGAGGTCAAGGGCGCGCGGCGCTGGCTCACGCTCGGGCCGATCGGTTCGGTCCAGCCCTCCGAATTCCTCAAGCCCGCCTTCGTCGTACTGGCCGCCTGGGCCTTCGCCGAGGGCACGCGGCGCCCCGACCTGCCGGGAACCTGGATCGCCTTCCTGCTGCTGCCGGCGACGATCGCGCCGCTCGTGCTGCAGCCGGACTTCGGCCAGACCATGCTCGTCACCCTGGTCTGGGCCGGGCTGTTCTTCGTCGCGGGGCTGCACTGGTTCTGGGTGCTGGGGCTCGGCGGTGCCGGCGCCGTCGGTATCCTGATCGCCTACCAGTTGGTGCCGCATGTGCGCGCCCGCATCGAGCGCTTCATGGACAAGGGGTCGGGCGACACCTTCCAGATCGACACTGCGCTGGAGAGCTTCGCCCAGGGCGGCTGGCTCGGGAAAGGCCCGGGCGAAGGCACGGTGAAGCGCATCCTGCCCGACGCGCATACCGACTTCATCTTCGCCGTGACGGCGGAGGAATTCGGCATCGTCGTCTGCATCCTGCTGGTGATGCTGTTCGCGCTGATCGTGCTGCGGGCGCTGTTCGTGGCCCAGAAGGCCGAGGACCCGTTCATCCGCCTCGCCGTCACGGGCCTCGCTCTGCTCTTCGGCATCCAGGCCGCGATCAACATGATGGTGAACCTGCACATGATGCCGGCCAAGGGCATGACGCTGCCCTTCATTTCATATGGCGGCTCGTCGCTGATCTCGCTGGCGATCGGGACCGGGTTCCTGCTGGCCCTGACGCGCAAGCGGCCCCGCGCGGTCGATTTCGGCTACAGGCGCTGAGGCCGGCGTCATGGCAGGAGGTACGCTCGTGATGCTGGCCGCCGGGGGGACCGGCGGCCATCTCTTCCCCGCCGAGGCGCTGAGCCATGCGCTTCATGCGCGCAGCATTCGCGTCGTGCTGATGACCGACACGCGGGCGGCCGAATACGCCGGCCATTTCCCCGCCGAGGCGGTGCATGCCGTGCCGGCCGCGACCCCGTCGGGCCGTTCGCCGCTGAAGATGGCCGGTGCCGTCCTGGAACTCGCCAAAGGCACCTTCGCGGCGCGCGCCATCATCAAACGGGTGCAGCCCGCGGTTCTGGTCGGATTCGGCGGCTATCCGACCGTGCCGCCGGTGCTTGGTGCCTCGCTCGCCGGGGTGAAGACGATCATCCATGAGCAGAATGCCGTGATGGGCCGGGCCAACCGGTTCCTGGCCGGTCGCGCGACCGCAATCGCGACGGGCTTCGCCGAGGTGGGCGGGATCACCGAGGCGCTCAAGGCGAAATGTCGGCATGTCGGCAACCCGGTGCGACCGGCGGTGCTGGAGGCGGCCTCCTTGGACTATGGCCGGCCGGGGGAAGGCGAGATTCGCCTGCTCGTGTTCGGCGGCAGCCAGGGCGCGCGGGTCATGGCGGATATTGTGCCGCCGGCGATCCAGCTGCTGACGCCGGCGGAGCGCGCGCGGCTCTTCATCACCCAGCAGGCCCGCAGCGAGGATCACGCGCGGGTCAGCGGCCTCTATGGCGAGCTCGGCGTCCGCTGCGAGGTTGCGCCCTTCTTCAAGGATCTGCCAGCCCGGATGGCGCAGGCCCATCTCGTCATCGGCCGTTCGGGCGCCTCGACCGTCGCGGAGCTGACCGTGATCGGGCGGCCTGCGATCCTGGTGCCGCTGCCGGGCTCGCTCGATCAGGACCAGGCTGCCAATGCCGCCTTTCTCGAAAGGGCGGGGGGCGCCAAGCGCATCCTGCAGCCGGACTTCACGCCGCAACGGCTCGCCGCCGAACTGTCGGCGATGATCGCGCAGCCCGCGGGGTTGACGAGCATGGCTGCAAACGCGAAGAGCGCCGGCATCCCCGATGCCGCCGAACGACTGGCCGATCTCGTGATCGCCACCGCCCATTCCCAAAACTGACAGGACCGCCGGATCATGAAACTGCCGCCGAAGCTCGGCTCCATCCATTTCGTCGGGATCGGCGGCATCGGCATGTCGGGCATCGCCGAAGTGCTGCACAATCTCGGCTATAAGGTGCAGGGTTCCGACGCGTCCGACGGCGCCAACGTTAAGCGCCTGGCCGAGAAGGGCATCACGACCTTCGTCGGGCACAAGGCGGAGAATCTCGGCGAGGCCGAGGTCGTCGTGGTCTCGACCGCGATCAAGCGCGACAATCCCGAACTGGTCGCCGCCCGCGAGAAGCGGCTGCCGGTGGTGCGCCGCGCCGAGATGCTGGCCGAGCTGATGCGGCTGAAAAGCTGCGTCGCGATCGCCGGCACCCATGGCAAGACGACGACGACCTCGCTGGTGGCGACGCTGCTCGAAAAGGGCGGGCTCGACCCGACCGTGATCAATGGCGGCATCATCAATGCCTATGGCACCAATGCCCGCATGGGCGAGAGCGACTGGATGGTGGTCGAGGCTGACGAGTCGGACGGTACGTTCCTGAAGCTGCCGGCCGACGTTGCCATCGTCACCAATATCGACCCCGAGCATCTCGACCATTTCGGCACCTTCGACGCGATCAAGGCCGCTTTCCGGAGCTTCGTCGAGAACCTGCCCTTCTACGGCTTCGCGGTGATGTGCATCGACCATCCCACCGTGCAGGGGCTGGTCGGGCAGATCGAGGATCGCCGCGTCGTCACCTATGGCGAGAACCCGCAGGCCGATTTCCGCCTGATCGACATCGATCTCTCGGGCGGGCAGGCGAAGTTCACGCTGCTGATCCGCGACCGCAAGCGTGGTCGCGACGAGGTCGTGCGCGATCTGGTGATGCCGATGCCCGGTCATCACAACGCGCTCAACGCGACCGCTGCCATCGCGGTGGCCTATGATCTCGGCATTCCGGTCGAGCGCATCCGCGCCGCGTTGGCCGGCTTCGGCGGCGTCAAGCGCCGTTTCACCCGGACCGGCGAGTGGAATGGCGCGCTGATCTTCGACGATTACGGGCATCACCCGGTCGAGATCGCCGCCGTGCTCAAGGCCGCGCGCGCCTCGACCAAGGGCAAGGTGATCGCCGTGGTGCAGCCGCACCGCTATACGCGCCTCGCCAGCCTGTTCGACGATTTCGCCGCCTGCTTCAACGATGCCGACACGGTGATCGTCGCCGACACCTACGCGGCCGGTGAGGCGCCGATCGCGGGGGCGGACCGGGATTCGCTGGTCTCGGGCATCAAGGCGCGCGGACACCGCCACGCCTTGCCGCTGGAGGGCTCCGACAAGCTCGCGGGGATGGTCGCCGAACTGGCCGGCCCGGGCGATTACGTCGTGCTGCTCGGCGCGGGCAACATCACCCAATGGGCCTATGCACTGCCGGGCGAACTCGCGGCGCTATCGCCGCCGAAGCCAGCCGCATGAGCTTTCCGGACATCACGCCGGCCATCCGCGCCGCGGCGCCCGATCTGCGCGGGCGCCTGCTCGCGAATGCCGAAATGGCGCCGCTGACCTGGTTCCGGGTCGGCGGACCGGCCCAGGCGCTGTTCACGCCGGCCGACGAGGCCGATCTGGGGCATCTCCTGTCGGGCCTGCCGCAGGAGATTTCGCTGACGGTCGTCGGACTGGGCTCGAACCTGATCGTCCGCGACGGCGGCATTCCGGGGCTCGTGATCAGGCTCGGTGGCAAGGCCTTCGGCGAGATCACGATCGAACAGGGTGACCGTCTGCGGGCCGGGGCGGCGGTGCCCGACGTCAAGCTGGCGCGGGCGGCGGCAGATGCGGCGCTCGACGGGCTCGCCTTCTACCGCGGCATCCCCGGCTGCATCGGCGGCGCGTTGCGGATGAATGCCGGCGCGCATGGCGGCGAGACGACCGACGTGCTCGTCGAGGCGCGCGGCGTGCGGCGCGATGGCACGCTCGTCACCCTCTCCCATGCCGAGATGGGTTTTTCCTATCGCAGCAGCGGCGCCGGAACCCAGGACATCATCTTCACCTCGGCGCTGTTCCAGGGCCGGCCGGGCGACAGGGCCGCGATCCAGGCCGAGATGGACCGCGTCACCGCCGCGCGCGAGGCGGCGCAGCCGATCCGGGAGCGCACCGGCGGCTCGACCTTCAAGAATCCGCCCGGCGGCAAGGCCTGGCAGCTGATCGACGCCGCCGGCTGCCGCGGCCTGCGGATGGGTGGTGCGCAGGTCTCCGAGATGCACTGCAACTTCCTGATCAACACCGGCGGGGCGACGGCGGCCGATGTCGAGGGGCTCGGCGAAGAGGTCCGCCGCCGGGTGAAGGCGCATTCCGGCTTCGAGTTGCAGTGGGAGATCAAGCGGATCGGCGTGGCCTGAGGGCCGCGCCGGCGACCGTTGCGCGTCACTGAGGCTGTCGCTGGCCCTGTGAAGAATCCGCGCGTGGCCCCATCTCCCGCGCGCAACCTTTACCAAAAATTTACCAGCAGATCGAAGAGTGGGCGTTAACGGCGCATCAAGCAATCGGGTGCCGGGACGTCTGCAGAACCTTCGTGAGCCGGGGCCGCAAAACAGCGTGTTTCCGTGCTGAGAAGAGGCTCCGGACGGCCCGACGAGACCGAATCGGCTCAGTGCCCGCCCTGGCTGCCCATGCGGGCTCAACTTCGGTGAACGCGTCACATGGATGGTGGAGGACGCCTCCCTCGATCGGTGAAGTCGGCAGCCGCCGTCGCGGCGTCCCGCCTGCCGGTCCCGGCTCCCGGGCCGCAGCTGCTCGTCGGTGAGCGGAGCGGGCGCTGGCTGCGCCGGTCGCGGCGCAGCGCGGTCGCCGTGCCGCTGGCCCGGCGCTTGCCGCGCCGGATCGGGACCTGGCTGGCGCTCGGCTTCCTGAGCCTCAGCCTCGGCGCGGGCACGGTACTGGGCGGCCATGTCGAGACGCTGCGCGCGAACTATGGCGAGCCGCACCATATGCTGGCCCGCCTCGTCGGCTTCGGCATCGACCGCGTCACGATCGCCGGCATCGCCGAACTCTCGGAGGTCGAGGTTCTGGTCGCGGCCGGTATCGACCCCAAGATCTCGCTGCCCTTCTTCGATGCCGACCAGGCGCGCCGCCGCCTTGAAGCCGCCCCGCTGATCCGCGAGGCGGCGATCCGCAAGCTCTATCCCGGCGAGGTCGCGATCACGCTCGTCGAGCGCGAGCCCTTCGCGCTCTGGCAGGTCAAGGGCGAACTCTTCGTCATCGCCGCCGACGGAACCGTGATCGACAAGATGGATGACGGGCGCTTCGCCCATCTGCCGCTGGTCGTGGGCCCGGAAGCCAATGTGCGTGCGCGCGAGTACCTCGCTCTGCGCAGCCAGGCGGGGCCACTCGCCGCGCAGATCAGGGCCGCGACGCTGGTCGCCGGGCGGCGCTGGAACCTGAAACTCGAGAACGGCATGGATGTTCGTCTGCCGGAGGTCGATCCGGGCGCGGCCGTCAAGCGCCTGGCCGCGCTGCAGGCCGATTACCGGATCTTCGACAAGGACCTGCTGGCCATCGATCTGCGCCAGCCGGACCGCGTCGTGATGCGGCTGACGGAGGAGGGCGCCGCTACCCGCGCCGAGCAGCTCAAGAGCAAGACCAAGAAGAAGGGAGGCGAGGCATGAACCACGTCACCTCCCAGGGTCTGACGCCGCGGATGCGTCCGCTCTCGTCGCGCAAGAGCGCGACGCTGTCGATTCTCGACATCGGCACCAGCAAGGTCGTCTGCCTGATCGCCGAGCTGAACCCGGCCGAGGCGAATGAACGGCTGCGCGGGCGCACCCATGTCGCGCGCATCATCGGCATCGGCCATCAGCGTTCGCTCGGCCTGAAGGGCGGCGCGATCATCGACCTCGAAAGCGCCGAGAAGGCGATCCGTGCCGCGGTCGATGCGGCCGAGCGCATGGCCAAGGTCGAGGTGCAGTCGGTCATCGTCAACCTGACCGGCGGGCGCCTCGCTTCGCAGCATTACGCAGCCAGCGTCGATCTGCGTTCCGGTTCGGTGGGCGACGGCGACGTCAAGCGTGTCCTCGCGCATGCCGCGACCCATGCGCTGCGGCCGGGCAAAGCGGTGCTCCACGCGCTGCCGACCGGCTATGCGCTCGATGGCGTGCCCGGCGTTCTCGATCCGCGCGGGTTGATCGGCGGCAAGCTCTCGGTCGACATGCATGTCGTCGCCAGCGAGGCCTCGGCCGCGCGCAACGTCATGCTGGCGGTCGAGCGCTGCCATCTCGAGGTCGAGGCGGTGGTCGCGACCCCCTATGCGTCGGGCCTCTCCGTGCTCGTCGACGACGAGGCCGAGATGGGCGTCGTCGTGGTCGACATGGGCGGCGGCACCACAAGCCTGGGCGTGTTCTCGGGCGGGCATCTCATGCATGCCGACGCCATCGCCGTCGGCGGCAACCACATCACCATGGACGTGGCGCGCGGGCTTTCGACCCGCGTCTCGGCGGCCGAGCGGCTGAAGACGCTGCACGGCTCCTGCATCGCCAGCGCCTCGGACGAGCGCGACATGATCTCCGTGCCGCAGGTCGATGACGACGAGCGGGACACGCCCAACCATCTGCCGAAGTCGCAGCTGGTCCGGATCATCAAGCCGCGGGTCGAGGAAATCCTCGAACTGGTGCGCGACCGGCTGAGCCAGGCCGGCTTCTCGGCACAGGCCGGTCGGCGCGTCGTGCTGACGGGCGGCGCCTGCCAGCTTACGGGCCTCCCCGAAGTCGCGCGGCGCGTGCTCGGCGGGCAGGTCCGCACAGGCCGGCCGCTCGGCATCAAGGGCCTGCCGGAAGCCGGCAAGGGCCCGGCCTTCGCGGCCGCGGTCGGCCTGCTGGTCTATCCGCAGGTCGCGCATGTCGAGCATTTCGAGCCCCGCGCGGGCCAGGCCTATTTCGCCACCGGAACGGACGGGTACTTCTCCCGTGTGGGCCGCTGGCTGAAGGAGAGTTTCTGACCGGGCGCCGCCACGCGGCCGCCCGTCGGAGGACAGTGTGAGTACCGGCGAGCCCGTCTTCGGGGGAGCCACGGCGTCGAATGTAGCAATCGGGACGGCTCCCGCCAGGCGCCGGACAAGGGATCAAAAGAGGCAACCATGGCGATGAATCTGCAAGCCCCGGACATCCGGGAACTCAAGCCCCGGATCACCGTGTTCGGCGTCGGTGGCGCCGGGGGCAATGCGGTCAACAACATGATCGAGGCCGGTCTCGACGGCGTCGATTTCGTGGTCGCCAACACCGATGCCCAGGCTCTGGCCCTGTCGCGCGCCTCGCGCATCATCCAGATGGGCCTGCAGGTGACCGAGGGCCTCGGCGCCGGCTCCCAGCCCGAGGTCGGCCGCGCGGCCGCCGAGGAGGTGATCGACGAGATCCGCGATCATCTCGCCGGCGCCCATATGGTCTTCATCACCGCCGGCATGGGCGGCGGCACAGGCACCGGTGCGGCGCCCGCCATCGCCCGCGTCGCCCGCGACATGGGCATCCTGACCGTCGGCGTCGTCACCAAGCCGTTCCAGTTCGAGGGCCATCGCCGCATGCGCATGGCGGAAGCCGGCATCAGCGAGCTGAACGAGGCGGTCGACACGCTGATCGTGATCCCGAACCAGAACCTGTTCCGCGTCGCCAACGAGACCACCGGCTTCGCCGACGCCTTCGGCATGGCCGACCAGGTGCTCTATTCCGGCGTCGCCTGCATCACCGACCTGATGGTCCGTCCGGGCCTGATCAATCTCGACTTCGCCGACGTGCGTGCCGTGATGCGCGGCATGGGCAAGGCGATGATGGGCACCGGCGAGGCCCAGGGCGAGAAGCGTGCACTGAATGCGGCACAGGCCGCGATCAACAACCCGCTGCTCGACGACGTCTCGATGAAGGGTGCGCGCGGCCTGCTGATCTCGATCACCGGCGGGCGCGACATGAAGCTCTATGAGGTCGACGAGGCGGCCACCCGCATCCGCGAAGAGGTCGACTCCGAGGCCAACATCATCGTCGGCGCGACCTTCGACGAGGCGCTCGAAGGCATCGTCCGCGTCTCCGTCGTCGCCACGGGCATCGACAAGCCGGTGACCTCGCAGGCCGAGATGGACGAGACCGAGGCCCGCATCGCCCAGGTCGCCGAGCGCCTGAAGGCCGAGGCCCGCCTGCGCACCGCGGCTCCCGCCCGTCAGGCGGCGCCCGCTCCCGCGCCGGCCCCGGTCGAGGCCCCGATGGAACTGCGGATGCCGCAGCCGATTGAGCCCGAGCCGCGCGCCAGCCTGCCGGAGGACATCCGCATTGCCCCGATCCAGCCGCGTCCCGTCATGGCCGCGGCCGCGCCGGAGCCCGTGCGCCAGCCGGAGTCCGCTCCGATGCTGGAAGAGAGCTTCATCCCGCCGATGCCGGAGCGCTCGGTCGTCCGCCCGACCCGCATGCCGCGCGTCGAGGACTTGCCGATCCCGGCGCAGAACCAGATCAATGCCCAGCGCGGCGCCCAGGCCGCCCCGCTGCCGCCCAGCGCCGCCGAGCAGAAGCGCATGTCGCTGATGCAGCGCCTCGCCTCCGTCGGTTTCGGCCGCAAGGAGGAGGAGCCCGCCGAGCCGGCTCCGATGCCCGTGCGTCAGGCTCCCGCCATGCCGCAGGCGCCGAGCGCGGCTCATGCCGAATACATGCGCCGTCCGGCGGCCCCGGCCGCCCGCCCGGCGCAGGGACAGCTCGACCCGCATGGCCGCGCCGCGCCGAATCGGACCAGTGAGGAGGATCACCTCGAGATCCCGGCCTTCCTGCGCCGTCAGGCCAACTGAGCGCAGCGGGCTTCCGAGCCACTGTAACACCGTCCCGGCGCGCCTTCGGCGCGCCGGGATTTGCCTTGTCGAAAACCTCAATCATTCCAGTTCGATAGAGATCATCCGGGCAGCGCAGAAACCTGTAACAGAGCGAAAGAAAGCGTGATTTTGTGAGCATGCTCCGAAAGCTTATGTTGCGGCTGCACCACGACAGACGGGAGACGGGTTTCGCCCCTTCCCGGCCTCAGGACGCATCGCTGACGAACTGCCCCCGCGGGAAGCAAACCCGATGAGACGGCGTCGTTCGCGATCAGGATTGGATACCGGAATGAGCTTCGATCGGCAGACGACCCTGCGGGCCCCTGTGACCTTGACCGGCATCGGCGTCCATTCCGGAGCTCCCGCCACGATCTGCCTCAAGCCTTCCAGCGTCAATTCCGGCATCGTTTTCCTGCGCCAGGGCATCGAGGATGCGCCGGCGCAGTTGATCCATGCCAAGCATACCAAGGTGAGCGCCACCGAGCTGTGCACGGTCATCGGTGACGGCGCCTCGGCGTCGGTCGCGACCATCGAGCATCTGATGTCGGCCTGCGCCGGTCTCGGGCTCGACAATGTGCTGGTCGAGATCGACGGGCCCGAAATGCCGATCATGGACGGCAGCGCCGCCGAGTTCGTCGCCGCGATCGAGGCGACGGGCCTCGTCGGCCTTTCCGCCGCGCGCCGCTATCTGCGCGTCCTGCAGCCGGTGCGCGTCGAGCATGGCCGCGCCTTCGCCGAGCTGCTGCCCGCCAAGAGCGGCTTCCGTCTGGATGTCGAGATCGACTTCGACACCAGCGTGATCGGCCGCCAGCGCAAGGTCTTCGATCTTGAGGCCGCGGCCTATTCCAAGGAAATCTCGCGCGCCCGGACCTTCGGCTTCATGCGCGACGTCGAGCAGCTCTGGAAGGCCGGTTTTGCGCTTGGCGCTTCGCTGGACAACACCGTCGCCGTGGGCGACGACAAGGTGATCAATCCCGAGGGTCTGCGCTATGGCGACGAGTTCGTGCGCCACAAGGTCCTCGATGCGATCGGCGATCTCGCGCTCGCCGGCTATCCCATCATCGGCGAGTTCCGCTCCTATTGCGGCGGCCACCGGATGAATGTCCGCATTCTGGAAGCTCTGTTCGCCGACCGCGCCAATTACGCGATCGTCGAGGCCGAGCCGGTTTATGCCGCTCCGCGCGCCGTCCAGATGGCGGCTGCCGCTCCGGCCGCTTTCGCGCCGGACGTGCACTGAGCCGTCCGTACGACTGCGCCTTCCTGTCGCCGGTTTTCTGTCGAATAGACGTCGCCATAGCCGCGGGCGCTTGCTTTCGGCAGTGGCGCGGCTTCGGCGTCTGAGGTAAGGCATGCTTCCCCAGGAGCGGGGACGAAGACATGAGGACGGACGACGTGAGCGTCATGCGGCTGAACAACCCGACATCCAAGCGCACCGGATCGATGGCGCGGGGCACTGCCCTGGCGCTGGGCGCCGCCCTGCTGCTCGGCGGCTGCGACACGGTCTCCTCGCTCAATCCCTTCGACCGGCCCGAGGTCTACAAGCCCGAGGTCAAGGAGATCGTTCCGGCGGACAGGCTCTACAACGAGGGTCTGGCCCGTCTGCAAAACGGTGACAGCGAAGGCGCGGCCAAGAAGTTCGATCAGATCGACAAGGAGGCGCCGTTCTCCCCCTATGCGCGCAAGGGGCTGATCCTCGCGGCCTACACGAACTATCAGGCCTCGAAGTGGGAGGAGACGATCACCGCCTCCAAGCGCTTCATCGCACAGAACCCGGCGAGCCCCGATGCGGCCTATGCGCAGTATCTGATGGCGATGTCCTATTACAATCAGATCCCGGATGCGACGCGCGATCAGGAGCGGACGCAGCTGGCCATCGCCGCCTTCGAACAGCTCATCCAGCGCTATCCCAAGTCGGAATATGTGCTCGACGCCAAGGAGAAGCTCCTCGTGGCGCGCGACCAGCTCGCCGGCAAGGAGATGAATGTCGGACGCTTCTATCTCGAGCAGCGCAACTACACCGGCGCGGTGAACCGCTTCCGCGAGGTCATCATCAAGTACCAGACCACGAGGCATGTCGAGGAGGCGCTGATGCGCCTGACGGAAGCCTATATGGCGCTGGGCATCACCAACGAGGCGCAGACCGCCGCCGCGGTCCTCGGTCACAACTTCCCGGACAGCCCCTGGTACAAGGACGCCTATGTCCTGCTGGAGAGCGGCGGACTGCAGCCGCGCGAGAATCGCGGCTCCTATATCAGCCGGGCCTTCCAGGGCTTCCAGCGCGCGGTGGTGGGCGTCGTCGGGTTCGGCGGCCGCTCCTGACCGCTTACCCGAGGGTCGCCCGCGCATGCCCCTCCTCCTGAGTCTGCGCTGACCGCCATGCTCGTCCAGCTGTCGATTCGCGACATCGTCCTGATCGACCGGCTCGATCTGACATTTCGCGACGGGCTCAGCGTACTCACGGGCGAAACCGGCGCCGGCAAATCCATTCTCCTCGACGGATTCGCACTGGCCTTGGGCGGGCGCGGCGATGGCGGCCTCGTGCGCCATGGCGAGGCGCAAGGGCAGGTCAGCGCGGTCTTCGACCTGCCGGGCGACCATGCGGCGCGGAAATTGGCAGAGGCCCAAGAGATCGACACCGACGGCGACCTGATCCTGCGCCGCGTGCAATATGCCGACGGTCGCACCCGTGCCTTCGTCAACGACCAGCCGGTCAGCGTGCAGATTCTCAGGATGATCGGTGCTGCGATCGTCGAGATTCATGGCCAGCATGACGACCGGGCCCTGACCGACCCGGCGCAGCATCGTGTCATTCTGGACGGTTTCGCCGGGCTCGAAGCGCAATCCGAATCGGTCGTCGCCGCCAGCGAGACGCTCAAGCGCGCGCGCCAGGCCCTGCAGGCGCAGCGCCTGCGCGTCGAGGCGGCGCGCAAGGAGGCGGATTTCCTGCGCCATGCCGTCGCCGAACTCGGCAAGCTCGCGCCGCAGCCCGGCGAGGAGGAGGCGCTCGCCGCCCAACGCCAAGGCATGATGCAGGCCGAGAAGGTCGCCCGCGACCTGATCGAGGCGCATGAGGCGGTGGCGGGGCAGGGCTCTCCGATCGCCGCTCTCTCCGCCGTCCTGCGTCGCCTGGAGCGCCGGGCCGGGCAAGCGCCGTCGCTGATCGACCCGTCATTGGCCGCGCTCAACACCGCGATCGTAGCCCTCGACGAAGCAGGCGAGGCGCTCTCGGCCGGGATGCGTGCTGCCGAATACGATCCGCGCGAGCAGGAGCGCGTCGAAGAGCGGCTCTTTGCGCTGCGCGGTGCGGCCCGCAAATACGACGTGCCGGTCGAGGGGCTGGTGCCGCTGGCGCAGAGCATGGCGGCCGATCTCGCCGCGCTCGACGACAGCGAGATTTCGCTCGGCCGGCTGGAAGAGGATCTCGTCCGGGCCGAGGCGGCCTATGTTGGCCTCGCGGGCAAGCTCTCCGCCGCCCGTCAGAAGGCGGCGGCAAAGCTCGACGCCGCCGTGAAGGCCGAGCTGCCGCCGCTCAAGCTGGAGCGCGCCCGCTTCATCACGCGAATCGACAGCGACGAGACGGCGCGAGGTCCCGAGGGGTTCGACCGCGTCGAGTTCTGGGTCGAGACCAATCCCGGCACGCGGCCCGGCCCGATGATGAAGGTGGCGTCCGGCGGCGAGCTCTCGCGCTTCATGCTGGCGCTCAAGGTCGTTCTTGCCGAGCGCGGCTCGGCCCCGACGCTGGTCTTCGACGAGATCGACACGGGCGTCGGCGGCGCGGTCGCGGACGCCATCGGCGAGCGGCTGGCGCGGCTCGCCGGCAAGGTCCAGGTGATCTCGGTGACCCATGCGCCGCAGGTCGCCGCCAAGGCGGCCCAGCATTTCCTGATCGCCAAATCGGCCCTGCCGGGCGACGCCGCCTCGCGCACCGTGACGCGCGTGACGGGGCTGGAAGACCAGGCGCGGCGCGAGGAGATCGCCCGCATGCTGGCCGGCGCGAGCATCACCGAAGAGGCGAGGGCAGCCGCCGGGCGGCTGCTGGAGGCGGCCGGGGTGCGGGGCTAAACCGCTCAGGCGGCGGGCACCAGTTCGAAAGCGTCGCCGGCGCGCCTCACGGTCTTGAAGCCTTCGACATGGCCGCCGGAGACGATCCAGCCGAGGTCACTCGCCCGCGCCAGAATGTCCCGCCGGGTCGCGACCGCGATGGCACCATCGAAATCGAAGACGAGGCCGACCTCGGGATCGGCCGCCTGCAGCGTCTCCAGATGGACCGCATCGCCCCAGAGCAGGAGGTCGCGCCCGCCATTCTCGATCCGATAGCCGCTCTGGCCATGGGTATGGCCCGGCAGCGGGATCTGGGTCACGCCCGGAATGACGTCTTCGGTGGTTCCGATGGCGTCGACGCGATCCGGGTAGAGGCGCAGCAGCGTCTCGGCGATGGCGAAGCCGCCGCGACGGTTTTCGGGCGTGCTCAGGCGCCTGTCAGCGTCAGTGAAAAAGCTCAATTCGGCGGCTGGAACGAGAATGCGCGCATTCGGGAAATAGGGCGTCTCGCCATCGAACAGGCCCAGCGCGTGGTCGCCATGGAGATGGGTGATCAGGACGCGATCGACGCTCTCGCGTGTCACGCCGAGCGTATCGAGGGCGGTCCGCGCTTGGCCATAGGCCTCGCCCCAGGCCGTGCCTGTCCCCGCATCGACGAGCGTCATGCCGCCGGGTCCGCGCAGGAGGAAGCAGTTGACGACGATCCGCAGTGTCGGCCGGCCCCAGGTCGCGATGGCGCCGTCGCGCGCGGCCGGGCCGGCGGCGTGTGTCAGCACGTCGATGGGGGCCTCGTAGAAGCCGTCATGCAGGATCGAGACCTCGTAGAGGCCGAAGCGCCGCGTCTGTTGATCCATCAAGGCCGTCCCCGTTCCGCGGGATCCCGATCACAGCGCGAGGCGGCTCGCCTTGGCAAGGCGCGACGCCGGACGGTCGCCATGTGCCTCAGTTCTGCGGGATGAACTGTGCGTCGCTGATGGCGAAGGTGCCCTGCGCCGGGGCGACCGTGAACTCCAGTGCGCCGCGGCAGCCGGCCGGTGTGGGCGCGCCGGGTTTCGCGCCGCCACTGCCGCAATGGCGCTCGAGATAGCTGATGGTGTCCTGCGGCATGCCGGTGTCGTCGAGGCGAACCGTGGCGCTGGCGTCGCGGGCGAGGCCGCCGCGGGCCATGGTGAAGCCGGAGACGGTGACGTTCTCGACGCGAATGAAGAGCCCTGCGAGTTCGGCGCGGCGCTGCCTGACCTCGGCCAGCGTCATCATCTGCGCGCCGTCCTGAGCGTGAGCCGTTCCGCCCACCGCCATCAACACCGCAACAATCACCCACCGCATCCGCATCGCTCTCTCCGTAAGGGGCGGCGGGATCGCGCGCCGGCCGTGAGTCGTCAAGGGCAAGCCGATCAAACCCGCTCCGCCGTACCGGCGAGCGAAGCGAAGGCCCGGAATCCATCGCAAGGCACCGTGCTCTTCGAAGGATTCCGCAGCGGCGCCGCTGGCGCGGCTCGTCCGAACGACGGCCCCTCTGTGTCGTCGGGCGTGAGCTTGCAGACTGCGATGGCCGCCCCGGTTTCTTTACGTCGCGATTTGCGCTATGAGCCCCGCAATCGATGGCTGCGCCTCGCGCCCATCGCCGACATCCTGCGCCGTCATTCCGATTCCGCGCCGTAACCCTAGGCCCTCTGTCCCATGTCCTTCCTGACCTCGAGTGCGCCGCTCGCGCGCGCGCTCGCCGAACGCAATTATTCCGAACCCACGCCGGTGCAGAGCGCTGTGCTGGAGGAGGCGGCCGCCGGCCGCGACCTGCTCGTCTCTTCCCAGACAGGCTCCGGCAAGACCGTCGCTTACGGCCTCGCCATCGGCGCGACGCTGCTCGGCGAGGCCGAGGTTTTCGGCCGGGCGGGACAGCCGCTCGCCCTGATCATCGCGCCGACGCGCGAACTGGCGCTGCAGGTGCAGCGCGAGCTCGCCTGGCTCTACAAGCACGCCAATGCCCGCATCATCGCCTGCGTCGGCGGCATGGACCCGCGCCGCGAGGCCGCGCTTCTGGATGAGGGCGCCCATGTCGTCGTCGGCACGCCGGGCCGCCTGCGCGACCATATCGAGCGCCATCGCCTCGACGTCTCGGGGCTCAAGGCCGTCGTGCTCGACGAGGCCGACGAGATGCTCGATCTCGGCTTCCGCGACGATCTCGAATTCATCCTGAAGACGGCGCCGGCCGAGCGCCGCAGCCTGCTGTTCTCGGCGACGCTGCCGAAGGCGATCATCCATCTCGCCAAGAGCTACCAGAACGATGCGCTTCGCATCGAGGTCGCCGGCGATGCGCGCGGCCATGCCGACATCGAGTATCGCGCCATCCGGGTCTACCCGAAGGAGGCCGAGCTCGCGGTCGTCAACCTGCTGCGCTTCCACGATTCGCCCTGCTCGCTGGTGTTCTGCAACACCCGCAACGCGGTGCGCCATCTCGAGGCGATCCTGCTGGAGCGCGGCTTCTCCGCCGTGGCGCTCTCGGGCGAGCTCTCGCAGAGCGAGCGCAATTCGGCGCTGCAGGCACTGCGCGACGGCCGCGCGCGGGTCTGCGTCGCGACCGACGTCGCCGCGCGCGGCATCGACCTGCCGGGCCTGACGCTGGTGATCCATGCCGAGCTGCCCAACGACCCCGAGGTGATGCAGCATCGCTCCGGCCGCACCGGCCGCGCCGGCAAGAAGGGCACGAGCGTGCTGCTGGTGCCGCCGTCACGCCGCCGCAAGGCCGAGATGCTGCTGGCGGAGGCCAAGGTCGAGGCCGTCTGGGCCGGCCCGCCGACGCAGGAGGAGATCCGGACGCTCGACCGCGAGCGCCTGCTGAACGACCCGATCCTGACCGGCGAGCCCGGCGAGGATGACGCCGCGATGGTCGAGGCGCTGCTGGCCGGCCGTTCGGCCAACGAGATCGCGGCCGCGCTGGTGCGGATCTATCGCACGCGGCTGCCGGCGGCGGAGGAGGTGGGCGACCCGAACTATGCGCGCGACGAGCGCCGCCCGGCCCGGGCGCGCGAGGATTACGCCCCACGTGAGGGCGCGCGCTTCGGCGAGCACCGCGAGGGCAGCCCGCGCGCGGACGGTCCCCGCAAAGCCGGTCCGCGTGGTGACACGGTCTGGTTCCGCCTCAGCGTCGGCCGCAAGGACGGCGCCGATCCGCGCCAGCTGCTGCCGATGCTGTGCCGCCGCGGCAAGATCACCCGCGACGAGGTCGGCGCGATCCGGATCTTCGACAAGGAGACCAAGGTCGAGATCGATGCCGATGTCGCCGAGCGCTTCTACGAGCTGGCCAAGGCCGTCGACCGCGACAAGATCGCGATCGAGCCCGTGACCGGCGAGGAAGAGCGCCGCCCGGCCAAGCCCTTCGCGGAAAAGGCGAGCCATGCGCCGGCGCCCTACGCCAGGCCCGAGCGCGACGGCGAGGCGCGTCCGGCGCGGGCTTACGAGAAGAAGCCCTACGACAAGAAGCCTTATGAGAAGAAGCCCTATGAGGGCGGCGACCGGAAGCCCTACGCCAAGAAGGCCTATGAGCCGAAGCCCTACGAGGCCCGGCCCGAAGCCAAGCCTTACGAGGGCGGCGAGAAGAAGCCCTATGAGGGCAAGAAGAAGGCCTATGAGGGCAAGTCGAAGCCCTTCGGTGCGGGCAAGGCCTATGATCCGGTGCGCAGCGACCGCGAGGCGCTGTCGGACCCGAACGTGTCGTTCCGCGGCGGCCCGAAGCCGCGCTTCGACAAGCCGGCCGCCGACAAGCCCTATGGCGAGAAGAAGCCCTATGCGCCGAAGCCCTTCGGCGCCGGCAAGTCGGGGGCCGGCAAGTCCTTTGCGGGCAAGTCCTTTGCGGGCAAGGCGCCCTTCAAGGGCAAGAAGCCGCGCTGAGGCGGCCGGCGCCGGCGCGCCCGGCGCCTCCTGACTTCCTCAGCGCAAGCCGAGGAAGGACAGGATGGCCAGGACGACGACGATCAGGCCGACGATGTAGATGATGCTGTGCATGGACGAAGCCCCCGCTGTTGCGGCTGGGCCAAGCCCTGCCGCTCTGGTCGATGATGGGCAGGAAACCGCGCTTTTGCGCGAAAGTTCCCTGCCCACAGGGGGCTTGCGTCGCCTCAGCCGTCGACGACCTTGCGGTAAAGATGCCAGCTCGCATGGCCGAGCACGGGCATGACCACGATCAGGCCGACGAGCAGCGGCAGGCAGCCGAGCACGAGCAGGCCGGTCACCATCAGACCCCAGATCATCATCACGCGCGGGTTGCGCTCGACCGCGGCGATCGAGGTTCGCACTGCTGTCGCGACATCCACCCGACGGTCGATGATGTGCGGGAAGGAGACCACCGAGATCGAGAAGGCGACGATCGCGAAGAGCAGCCCGACCGAATTGCCGACCACGATCATCGTCCAGCCGTCGAAGGTCGTGAAAACGGCGCGCAGGAAGTCCCAGGTCGAGACATCGGCGGGCAGGCCGAGCAGCCCCTGGTAGATCAACCAGGCGCAGCCCAGCCAGGCGATGAAGAGCCCGGTCAGCATCGCGCCGAGAAGCAGGATCTGGCCGATCGCCGGCGAGCGCAGCAGGGCGAAGGCGTGTTCCCAGCTCGAATCGAGCTGGCGCTCGCGCCGCCGGCTGATCTCGTAGAGCGCGATCGCGGCAAAGGGCCCGAGCAGGGCGAAGCCGCCGAGCAGCGGAAACAGCAGCGGGAAGATGTTGAAGCTCACCGTCGCCTGCGCCAGCAGCACGCCGATGACAGGGTACATCAGCGCGACGAAGGCAAGGTGGCTCGGCTGCGCCTTGAAATCCTCCCAGCCGAGACGCAGGGCGTGGCGCAAATCGGCGGTGGTGATCGTGTTGACGCGCGGCAGGGCGGGCGTATCCCCCCGCGGAACGCTGTGCAGATGGACGTCGAGATTGGCCATGGCGTGTCTCCCGGTTGCGGCCCGGTTCGCCTTGCAGCCCTTTGACGCGATCCTTGGGTCAACGGCCGATAGGCGTCGAGCTTCCAATTCCCAGCGATTTCAGGATAGCGCAGAACGGACGCGTTGTCGCAGGGGGCGGGAACACGAAAGCGGGATGAGGCGAGGGGTAGCACTGCTGCCCTTTTTCGACGCGGGCTTCTCGCCTAATGAGAGCGCATGAACGAGCCCGCAGAGATCCCCGTCGAGCAACTGACCTCCCGCCAGGCCCGGGCCGAGCACAAGCGGCTGGCCGAGGCGGTGGAGGCCGCCGACATCGCCTATCACCAGAACGACGCGCCGGAGATGGACGACGCCTCCTATGATGCGCTGCGGCGAAGGCTGGTGGCGATCGAGGCGGCGTTCCCGGCGCTGAAGGCGGCGTCCACGGTCAGCGCCAAGGTCGGCGCCAAGGCGTCGGGCAAATTCGCCAAGATCCGCCATCGCGTGCCGATGCTCTCGCTGGACAACGCCTTCACCGACGAGGCGGTGGCCGAGTTCGTGCAGCGGGTGCACCGCTTCCTCGGCCGCAGGGACGAGGAGCCGATCGCCTTCACCGCCGAGCCCAAGATCGACGGGCTGTCGCTGTCGCTGCGTTATGAGAAGGGTGCGCTCGTCCACGCCGCGACGCGCGGCGATGGCGAGGAGGGCGAGGACGTCACGGTCAACGCCCGCACCATTGCCGAGATCCCGCAGACACTGGCCGGGCCGGATGTGCCGGCCGTCGCCGAGGTGCGCGGCGAGGTCTATCTGGGCCATGCCGATTTCGCGGGGATCAACGAGCGCCAGCGCGAGAAGGGGCTGCCCGAATTCGCCAACCCGCGCAATGCGGCGGCGGGTTCGCTGCGCCAGCTCGACGCCACAATCACCGCCTCGCGGCCGCTGCGCTTCTTCGCCTATGCCTGGGGCGAGATGCCGGAGCTGCCGGCGCCGACGCAATCGGGCGTCGTTCAGGCGTTCGGGCGCTGGGGCTTCCGCACCAACCCGCTGATGAAGCGCTGCGAGAGCGTCGAGGACCTTATCGCGCATTACCGGCTGATCGAGAGCCAGCGCGCCACGCTCGGCTACGATATCGACGGCGTGGTCTACAAGGTCGACGAACTCGCGCTTCAGGCGCGACTCGGCTTCGTCTCGCGGGCGCCGCGCTGGGCGATCGCGCACAAGTTCCCGGCCGAACTCGCGACGACCGTTCTGGAGGCGATCGAGATCCAGGTCGGCCGCACCGGGGCGCTCTCGCCAGTGGCGCGGCTGTGCCCCGTGACGGTCGGCGGCGTCGTCGTCACCAATGCGACGCTGCACAACGAGGATTACATCCGCGGCTACGATTCCAAGGGCGAGCGCATCCGCGACGGCGAGCCGCCGGACATCCGCGTCGGCGACACGGTGACGGTCAAGCGTGCCGGCGACGTGATCCCTCGGGTGGCGGCGGTCGATCTGAGCAAGCGGCCGGCGGATGCGAAGCCTTATGCGTTCCCGACGCTCTGCCCCGCCTGCGGCAGCCATGCGACGCGGGAGATCAATCCGCGCTCGGGCAAGGAGGATGCGGTGCGCCGCTGCACCGGCGGGCTGATCTGCCCGGCGCAGGCGGTCGAGCGGCTGAAGCATTTCGTCTCGCGCGACGCACTCGACATCGACGGGCTCGGCGACAAGCAGATCGAGTTCTTCCACGGCGATCCCGACCTGCCGGTGAAGGAGCCGGCCGACATCTTCACGCTGGCCGCGCGCGACGCTGCCAATCTCAAGAAGCTGAAGGACAAGGAAGGCTTCGGCGCCCAGAGCGTGGCCAAGCTCTTCGCCGCGATCGAAGACCGGCGGACGCCGCCGCTCAACCGCTTCATCTTCGGGCTCGGCATCCGCCATATCGGCGAAACCAATGCCCGCCTGCTGGCGCGCCATTACGGCTCCTTCGAGGCGCTGCGGGCGGCGGGGCTGGCGGCCGCCGACCCGGCCTCACCCGAGTGGCAGGCACTCGACGCGATCGATGGCGTCGGGCGGACGGTGGTCGAGGCGCTGACCGATTTCTTCGGAGAGCCGCATAATGAGGAACTGCTCGACCGGCTTCTGGCGCAGGTGACGCCGCAGCCGCTGGAGGCGGTGGCGTCCGCCAGCCCTGTCGCCGGCAAGATCGTGGTCTTCACCGGCGCGCTCGAGCGGATGACGCGCGACGAAGCCAAGGCGATGGCGGAACGCCTCGGGGCGAAGGTCGCGGGCTCGGTGTCCTCCAAGACCGACCTGCTGGTGGCGGGGCCGGGCGCGGGCTCGAAACTGAAGGATGCGCAGAAGCACGGCGTTCAGGTGATCGACGAGGCCGGCTGGTTCGATCTCGTCGGGGGCTGAGGCCTTCGTCGTTGGCCCGTCCGGCCAATCGCCCAGGCTGATGCGCGCGATCACTTTTCTTCAAGACGCTCCCGGCGCGATCGGGTTTAACCTCGCGCCATGGATCTGATCACGCAGGAACAGGCGCTGGCCGAGACGCCGCTGAAGGCGGGCGAGCGGGCGCATCTCTTCGCCGCCCGCCGCTTCGACGGGCTGGAGTTCCTGGCGGCGACCTTCCGCACCCATGCCTATGCGCCCCATGCCCACGACACCTATGCGATCGGGACCATCCTGAGCGGATGCGAGGTCTGGCATGCGCGCGGCCAGAAGCTCTATGCCGGCCCCGGCGATCTTGTGATGAACCAGCCGCTGGACGTCCATGACGGGGCGCCGAGCGAGGGCGGCTATCGCTACCGGATGAGCTATCCCGGCCTCGATCTGATGCAGGAGCTGGCGGCTTCGCTGACCGGGCGCGAGAGTGTCGGGACGCCCTTCTTCCGCGAGCCGGTCGTTCATGATCCGGAAGGGGCGGCGCAGTTTGCCGCCGCGCATCGGCTGCTGGAGGAGGGGGCGGATGCGCTGGCCGGCGAGGAGGCGCTGCTGCGAGCCTTTGCCGCGATGCTGGTGCGCCATGCCGATCTCGGCCCGCGCCCCGTCGGGCGCGAGCCCGGCCCGGTCGACCGCGCGCGGGCGCTGATCGAGGCCCGCTACGACGAGGATCTCTCGCTGGCCGAAATCGGCGCCGCGGTCGGTCTGCCGCGGCATCACCTGATCCGCGCCTTCCGAGCCGAGACCGGGCTGACGCCGCACGCCTTCCTCGTCGATGTCCGCGTCAGGCGGGCGCGCGAGCGGCTGCGGCGGGGCGAGGCGCCGGGCGCGGTCGCGGCCGCCACCGGGTTCTGCGATCAGGCCCATCTCACCCGCGCCTTCAAGGCCCGGCTCGGCGTCACGCCCGGCGCCTTCCGCGCCGCCCATCTCTCCTGAAGGCTTCCTCCATGTCCTCCACGCGAGACGATGCCCTGCGGGGCCTGCGCGACATTGCGCCCGCTCTGCTCGCGGCGGTGCCGATCGCGCTGCTGTTCGGGGCGCTCGCGGCCGGAAAGGGCCTGTCTCCGCTGGAGACGTTCGCGATGGGCGCGCTCGTCTTCGCCGGCGGGGCGCAGTTCGCGGCCGTGGAACTCTGGGCGACGCCGGCGCCGATCGGTGCGATCGTCTTCTCGACGCTGCTGATCAATGCCCGCCATGTGCTGATGAGCGCTTCTCTCGCGCCGAAGCTCGCAGGCTTCTCGCGCGCTCAGACCGCGATTGGACTCTACTACATGGCCGACGAGAACTGGGCGCTGGCCGAGACGCGGGCGCGCAGCCACGCGCTGACGCCGGCCTACTGGTTCGGCATGCTCGTGCCCTTCGTAGTCTGCTGGTGCGCGACCTCGACGCTCGGCGCCCTGGTCGGTGCCGCCTTGGGCGATCCGCGCCGCTTCGGGGCGGATTTCGCCTTCACCGCGCTGTTCATCGCGCTGGTCGCCGCCTTCTGGAAGGGGCGGGTGACATTCTGGACCGTGGCGGCGGCCGGCCTCGCCTCGGCCCTCACCTACCGGCTGATCGGGCCGCCCTGGCATGTGCTGGCGGGCGCGCTCTGCGGGCTCGCCGCCGCCTGGCTCGCGGCCGGGGAGGTCGGGGATGCCGCGCCGGCCCCGGAGACCCGCCCGTGACGCTCGACCCGCACAACCTCCTCGCCATTCTCGGCATGGCGCTCGCGACCTATGCGACCCGCTTGGCAGGGCTCGCGCTCGCGGGCCGGCTCCAGCTCTCGCCGCGCGCCCAGGCGGCTTTCGACGCGATCCCGCCGGCCGTCCTCGTCGCCGTCATCGCGCCGAGCGCGCTCGCCACAGGCTGGCCGGAGACGGTCGCCGCGCTGCTCGCCGCGCTCGCCGCGACGCGCCTGCCGCTGCTCGGCGTGGTCGTTGTCGGTGTCGCGGCGGTGGTGGCCTTGCGGGCGCTCGCCTGACTTATTCGCGGATGATCGGGTTGACCGCGATCACCATGCCCTTACCACTCACTGCCAGGTTGTAGCTGCGCGAGAGGGCGGCCTTGAGCTGAGGCTCCGCGACGGCGATCTTGGCCTTGATGTCGGCGGAGGCGCCGCTATCCGCCTTCCGCCGCAGCACGATGTCGCCGGTCTTGATCGACAGGATCTGGTAGCGGGCCCAGTTCTCGCGCGAGATGTTTTTGCGCCAATGGCTGCAGTCGCGTTTGAAGGCTCGGTCGGAGAAGAGGGTCTGCGCTTCCTGATAGGTGATGCTGCGATCGACGACATTGGTCAGCTTGTACTCGAAGTGATCGCTGAAATTGCCGTTGAGGCCGAGATTGACGAAGATGTTCTTGATGCCGCTGACGGCGCCGCTAGCCTCGAGCCTGAAGTTCAGATCGAGGTCCGACTGCCTGGCATCGACCGGCAGCACGGCGTAGCGCTCCAGATTGACCTCGCAGAGACGCTCCAGATTGACGGGACGGGACCGGTCCTCCGTCGCCTGCTCGCGGGCGAAATAGAGCGAGCCGACATTGATGCCGGCGCGCGCGGGCCGAAGTTCACGCCCTCCGATGTCCGGGGAGACAGAGCCCGGCGGCGAGGTCGCACAACCGGCCGCCAGAAGTCCGCATGCGATCGAGAGAAAATGCCTGGTCATGGTCGCCCCCGCCTGAGAATGGCAGAGACGATAATGCTACCATAGGTTGTGTCAATTCTGATCTTCTCTCAAAGCGGTAGGCAGGCCTTTGCCAGCCACGCCTTCGCCTCACCCTCGACGAGGGCCGCGAGCTTGCTCCAGACCTGCGCGTGATAGGCGTCGATCCAGGCGATCTCGCCTTCGTCCAGCAAGGCGCGGTCGATCAGGGCGCGCTCATACGGGCACCAGGTGATGGTCTCGAAGCCGTAGATGGTGCGGTCGCCGCCCGGAATGATCTGCTCCTCGACGACGATCAGGTTCTCGATGCGGATGCCGTAATGGCCTTCCTTGTAGTAGCCGGGCTCGTTGGAGAGGATCATGCCGGGCTCCAGCGGCGTCGTGCCGAGCTTTGAGATGCGCTGCGGCCCCTCATGCACCGAGAGATAGCTGCCGACGCCGTGGCCGGTGCCGTGGTCGAAATCGAGCCCCGCCTGCCAGAGCGGCAGCCGCGCCAGCGCATCGAGCTGGGCGCCCGAGGTGCCCTTGACGAAAACTGCGCGCGAGATCGCGATGTGGCCCTTGAGCACGCGGGTGTAGCGGTCCCGCATCTCGGCGCTCGGCTCGCCGATCGCTATGGTGCGCGTAATGTCGGTGGTGCCGTCCTCGTACTGGCCGCCGGAATCGACCAGCAGGATGCCGGGCTCGATCGCCCGGTTGCTCGCCTCCGTGACGCGGTAATGCGGCAGGGCCGCATTAGGGCCGGCGCCGGCGATGGTGGTGAAGGAGACGTCCTTGAGCAGCCCGGTCTTCAGCCGCTCGGCCTCGAGTGCCGCGACCGCGTCGATCTCGGTCAGCCCACCCTTGGGCGCCTCGCGCGCCAGCCAGGAGAGGAAGCGCACCATCGCCGCGCCGTCACGCAGATGGGCGACACGGGCGCCGGCGAGTTCGGCGTTGTTCTTGCGCGCCTTCATCAGGGCGATCGGGTCCGTGCCCGCATCGGGCGTGCCGCCGGCGTCGCGGATCAGGGTCGCGAGCGCTGAAGCGGCGGTCGTCGCGTCGAGCCTCACCTTTGCTCCGGCCGCGCCCAGCGCCTTGAGCTGTGTCGTCAGGGCGCTCGGCGGCGCGATCTCGCCGACGGCGCCGATCGCGTCTCCGGCCTCGTTGGTGATCTTCTCCGGCGCCAGGAACACCGTGGGGCGGCCCTCGCGCGGGACAATGGCATAGCCCAGAGGCAGGGGCGTGTGCTCGACATCGCCGCCGCGGATGTTGAAGGTCCAGGCCAGCGCATGCGGGTCCGAGACGACGAGCGCATCGACCTTCGCCTTCGTCAGCGCCTCCTGGATGCGGGCGAGCTTGCCGGCGGCATCCTCCCCGGCGAAGTCGCCGCGATGGGCTTTGACGGGCGCGGCCGGGGGCGCCGGCCTGTCGCGCCAGATCGCATCGACCGGGTTCTGCGCCACCGCCACGAGCGTGCCGCCGGCGGCCGCCGCCGCCTTGTCCAGCTTGGCGACGCCGTCGACCGTGTGCAGCCAGGGATCGTAGCCCAGCCGCCCACCGGCCGGCAGGTTGTGCTCGATCCAGCGGTCGAGCGGCGTCTCCTCCATCCGCGTCGGTGTCACGATGGTGGTGTCGGTCTGCTCATGGGACTGGATGGTGTAGCGGCCGTCGACGATCAGCGCCGCCCGGTCGGCGAGGATGATTGCGTTGCCGGCGGAGCCGGTGAAGCCGGTCAGCCAGGCGAGGCGGGCCATATGGGCGGGGACATATTCGCCCTGATGCTCGTCGGCGCGGGGCACGATGAAGCCGGCGAGCCCCTGTCTCGCGAGTTCCTGCCGCAGCGCGGCGATGCGCGGCGCCACCTGGGACGGGTCGGTCGGCTCGGAGAAGCTCTGGAAGCGGCAGGTCGGCAGGGCAGGCGATTCGGGCATCGGGCGAGTCCGGTTGGCAAGGACGCCATCGTCGCGGCTGCCGGCGGCGATGGCGAGTCGAAATGGCGTTGGGCGCCCTGTCGTGCCCCTTGAAACCGCCGCCTGAAAAACAGGCGTCTGCCCCTTCGCTATGCGGAATCGTGACAGGTTAACGAAATCCTGTCCCGCCCATGCGTCAAATGCATATCTCGCATCTGCGAAGTCCTCTTTTCGCAAGTGCGAAGACGTACCACTTTGGTCGCATAAGAGAACGAGGAAGCGACCGGGACTGTCCTTCGTTTTGATTGAGGAGATGGATCCCCATGACCTATGTGCTGAACGATACCGCCGTCCTGCCCGCCACCGAGGTCACCAAGACCGCGAAGGCCGCGGAAGGTCCAGGCTTCTGGCCGCGTCTCTATGCGGCGCTGATCGAAAGCCGCCGCCGCTCGGCGCTTCGCGAACTGCGTGCCCACAGCTTCCGCATCAACGAGTCCGGCATGCTGCTCGGCGGCATTCCGACGACGACGCTGGCGACCGACGAAGCGCTGCCGTTCAACCGCTGAGCCTTGCCTTTCGTCCGGCGCATGACGCGCCGGAGCCTCCCATTCCGCGCCGCCTTGCGGCGCCCGCCAAGGACGAAAACCATGATCGCCATCATCAAGCATGTCTACGAGAGCATCGTCGACGCCGTGAAGTTCACCTCCGCCGTCTGGCACGACGCCCGCTCGATGCAGGCGGAGGCGGAAGCCAAGTACGGCCATATCGGCTTCTGATCCGCGATCCTTCGCGATGCTCGCCGCCTGACGCGACGTTCTGCGCTTCCGGTGCTCACGGACGATATGTCCGCTCCGCTCCGGTTCTCGAACGCCGCGCCATTCGGCTCAGCGTGGCGAAGGATCATGCCGTCCCTTGCGGCGGCGCCTGAATGACTGTTCGAATTATCGAAGGTGGCGTGGCCTCGAGGCTGCGCCGCCTTTTTTCATGACCAGCGTCGCCCAGCCCTCGCGCAGCGAACGGCGCGCGAGATAGAGCGCCTGGTGCCGGTAGGTCGAGACGACGCCGGCGACATCCATCTCGAGCAGGCCAGACAGGATCACCGTGCCGTCATCCGACAGCACGCGCGCGATCGACGGAGCGAGCTTCTTGAGCGGGCCGGCCAGAATATTGGCGAAGACCAGGTCGAAATGGCGCGGCCGGTTCGCCTTGGCGTGGCGCAGGCCCGGCGCGACATAGAGATCGAGGGCATGCGGCGCGTGGTTGACGCGGGCATTGTGCGCCGCGACCTCGACCGCGATGGCGTCGATATCGCCGGCGACGACCTTGCGCTTGATCTGCTTGGCGAGCGCCAGCGCGAGAATGCCGGTGCCGGTGCCGACATCGATGGCGTGGCGCGGGCGGCGACGCTTCAGTTCTGCGTCGAGCGCGAGCAGGCAGCCGGCCGTGGTGCCGTGATGGCCGGTGCCGAAGGCGAGCGCGGCGGGGATCTCGATGCCGACATCGTTGATGCGCACGGCATCCCGGTCATGCGCGCCATGGACGAGGACGCGGCCGGCGCGGACGGGTTTCAGCCCGTCGAGGCTGGCGGCGACCCAGTCCTGCTGGTTGACCGTCTCGAAGGGCATCGCATCGATGCTATCGCCGACGATTGGCCGCAGCATGTCGCGCACGGCCTCCTCGTCGGGATGAACAGCGAAGTAGATCTCGACCTTCCAGGGCGCGTTGAGCGACAGCGTGGTGACGCCGGTCTCGATCTCGAAGGCCGAGATCGCGGTTTCGGTGGGGTCGAAGACCTCGCCGAGCAACTCGGTCAGCGCACGCGCCTTCTCGCCGCTGGTCGAGAGTTCGAGGACGGTCGCGACCGTGGAGGGGAGGAGGCCTTCGCGCATGGCGGCGGGATAGCAGGCCTGCGCTGGCTTGTCATTCCGCTGCGGGTTGCAGCGCCACGTCCGGAGCCGGGATCAGGGCGATCACATATTTCGCCATCTCCGCTGCGATCTCGGGATCGGCCTTGAGTTCGCTCGGCGTGTGGGCGCGCGGCACGCTGCGACCCTCCTCCTCGATATCCTCAAACCAGAGCGCGACGGCCTCGGGCGCGTTGGCCAGCGCCTCATCGAGCGTGTCTCCGGCGGAGATGCAGCCTGGCAGGTCCGGGAACCAAACGCCGACGGCGAAATCGAGGCCCGCGTCCTCGATGATGGCGACGTAGTGGGTCACTTCACTCGGCTGCGAGACGCGTGGGCGCGGGCTCAAAGGGAACGGCCATCAGGATGGCGTCGCGTGCGCTCTCGACGAAACCCGGGTCGAGGCGCAGTTCGTCAATGCTGCGCGGCATTGGAAATTCGGATGCCGTATCCTCGGTCCAGCTTTCGGCCGCGAATTCGAGGACCTCACAGGCTTGGCGGTACGCCTCGTCCAGCGTGTCGCCGGCCGTCATGATGCCGCTGACATCGGGAAAAGACACGCCATAGCAGGAGTTGACCTCCTTATGGACGACGGCGATGTAGTGTCGCATTGGCAACGTCCGTTCAGTCTCGTTCCCAGCCCGCAGACCTATATATGTCGCGCACGGTGCCGAGGGGAATATCCCGCTTCGGATGGACGACGATCGCCAAGCGCTTGGTCGCCTCATGTACGAACTTGTGGTGAGAGCCGCGCACACTCTTGAGAACGAAGCCCTCGCGCTGGAGGCGGCGGATGATATCGCTGCTGTTGGTGAGCATCTGTGCCTCGGGCAAAACCTATAGCACAACTGACATATGCTGATGTGTGGTGCGGTCTATCCGTCAACGAGAAAGATTGGCTGATCCCACCCGGTCGTTGCCAGCGAAAAGTCGCTCACCCCGCCTTCTGGACAAAACTATCCAGCACCATCTTCCGCCCGGCCTTGTCGAAGTCGACCGTCAGCTTGTTGCCGTCGACGGAGGCCACCGAGCCGGGGCCGAATTTGACGTGGAAGACGCGTGCGCCGGTGTCGAAGGCCGATGTTCCCGAGGATTTGGCGGTGAGTTCGCCCTCGATCAGGAGCGGGCCGCGCTGGCGGCCATTGCCGAAGCCGCTGCCGCCGAAGCCGCTGCCGCTTTCCGAGAAGCCCGAGCCGCCGCCGCGCGCCTTGTTCTCTTGGGCGCGCTGCCAGCCGGGCGTGTTGTAGGAGGAGCCGAAGCTTTCCATCCGGTCGAAGCGCGAAGCGCCATAGCCGCCCTGGCTGTAGTTGGTCGCCGCCTGGACGACCTCGACATGCTCCTCGGGCAGTTCGTCGATGAAGCGCGAGGGCAGGCTCGACTGCCAGAGGCCGTGGATGCGGCGGTTCGAGGCGAAATAGAGCTTCAGCCGCTTGCGCGCGCGGGTCAGCCCAACATGGGCGAGGCGGCGCTCTTCTTCCAGCCCGGCGCGGCCGCTCTCGTCCAGCGCGCGCTGGTTGGGGAAGAGGCCTTCCTCCCAGCCGGGCAGGAAGACGGTGTCGAATTCGAGCCCCTTGGCGCCGTGCAGCGTCATGATCGAGACGCGTTCGGCGCTGTCGCCGCTGTCGGCGTCCATCACCAGCGAGACATGTTCGAGGAAGGCCGGCAGGTCGGGGAACTCGTCGAGCGAGCGCACCAGCTCCTTCAGGTTCTCGAGCCGGCCTGCGGCGTCGGTCGAGCGGTCCTTCTGCCACATCTCGGTGTAGCCGCTCTCCTCCAGCACGAGCTCGGCGAGTTCGCCCTGCGGCATGTGCTCGGCTCTCGCCGACCAGCGGCCGAAGGCCTCGACCAGTTCGCGCAGGCTCGTGCGGGCCTTGGGCTTGAGCTCGTCGCTCTCGACGATGGCGCGGGCCGATTGCAACAGCGAGAACCCGGTGGCGCGGGCGTGGTTGTGCAGGATCTGGATGGTGGCGTCGCCCAGGCCGCGCTTGGGCACGTTGACGATGCGCTCGAAGGCGAGATCGTCGGTGGGCGAGACGACGCAGCGCAAATAGGCCATGGCGTCGCGGATCTCGGCGCGCTCGTAGAAGCGAGGACCACCGATAACGCGATAGGGCACGCCGGTCTGGACGAAGCGCTCCTCCAGCTCGCGCATCTGGGCGGAGATGCGCACAAGCACGGCGATCTCAGCGAGGTTCTCGCCTTTCAGCTGCATCGCCTCGATCTCGTCGGTGATCAGCCTCGCCTCTTCCTGGCTGTCCCAGGCGCCGGTGATGGTGACCTTCTCACCGAGTTCGTCCTCGGTGCGCAGCGTCTTGCCCAGCCGGCTCTCATTGCGGGCGATCAGCTTCGCGGCGGTGGCGAGGATATGGCCGGTCGAGCGGTAGTTGCGCTCCAGCCGGATCACCGTGGCGCCCGGAAAATCGTGCTCGAATCGCAGGATGTTGTCGACCTCGGCGCCACGCCAGCCATAGATCGACTGGTCGTCGTCACCGACGCAGGCGATGTTGCGCCGCCCCTGGGCCAGCAGCCTCAGCCAGAGATACTGCGCCGTGTTAGTGTCCTGATACTCGTCGACGAGGATGTAGCGGAAGCGCTCGTGATAGGTTGCGAGCACGTCGGCATGTTCGCGGAACAGCGTCAGGCAGTGGAGCAGCAGATCGCCGAAATCGACGGCGTTCAGCGTCTTCAGCCGGTCCTGATAGGCGGCGTAGAGCGTGCCGCCCTTGCCATTGGCGAAGACGGCCGCCTCGCCCGGCGCGACATCCTTCGGCGCGAGCCCGCGGTTTTTCCAGCTGTCGATGAAGCCGGACAGCATGCGCGCCGGCCAGCGCTTCTCGTCGATGCCTTCTGCCTGGATCACCTGCTTCATCAGCCGGATCTGGTCGTCGGTGTCGAGAATGGTGAAGTCGCTGCGCAGATCGAGCAACTCGGCATGGCGGCGCAGGATCTTCGCGGAGATCGAGTGAAAGGTGCCCAGCCACGGCATGCCCTCGGCGACCGCGCCGACGAGATGGCCGATGCGCTCCTTCATCTCGCGCGCGGCCTTGTTGGTGAAGGTCACCGAGAGGATCTGCGAGGGGAAGGCGCGGTTGGTTGCGATCAGATGGGCGATGCGGGTGGTGAGCACGCGGGTCTTGCCGGTGCCGGCGCCGGCCAGCACGAGCACGGGGCCGTCGGTCGCCTCGACCGCCTGGCGCTGCTCCGGGTTCAGCCCGGCGAGATAGCCAGCCGCGGGCGCGGCCTGCGCGCGCGCGGCGAGGCCGCCGGGGCGGGGCAGGGGGGCGGAGGTGATGCTGTGGTCTGACAAGATCGGCGCTGCTCGTGCGTGATTCGTTCACGGTCAATATAGGGGCAGGCCGGCGCGATTGCGCCCTCGTGCCGCGACATTCGGCCGTCCTGCCTTGGCTTGGCGCAGGGGCCTACCTGCGGCATCGTCAGCGTCAGCTCAAACGAGGATCCCATGAGCCGTCCCGAGACCACCCTGCTGCGCCTCGCCGCGCTTGTCCTTTTCGCCACGCCGCTGGCAGCCGGCGCCCAGACGCGCCCCGTCCCCGATCCGCTGGCCGATTGCGAGCGCTTCGCGCTGGCCGAGTCGAAGCGCGACGGCGGCACGCTCAAATCGGTGCGGATCGAGCGGGGCGACAGCCTTATCGAGAACCGCTTCGACAAGACAATCGGCGGGCAGCAGGTCGCGACCGAATACATCGCCTTCGCCGCCGTCGAGGATGCCGGGGGCAAGCGCCGGGCGCGGGTGGTCTGCCTGCATGCGGGCACGCCGGCCAACCGGGCGGTCTACTTCGTCGAAATCCCGAAATAGGGCGCGGTTTGGGCCGCGCCCCTGTGGGCTGTCAGGCGGCGGGCTCGAAATTCATCGCGACGCCGTTGATGCAGTAGCGCAGGCCCGTCGGGGGCGGGCCGTCCGGGAAGACATGGCCGAGATGGCCGCCGCAGTTGGCGCAATGGACCTCGGTGCGGATCATGCCGAACTTGCGGTCCTCGGTGGTCCCGACCGCGCCTTCCAGCGGCTCGTTGAAGCTCGGCCAGCCGGTGCCGCTCTCGAATTTGGTGAGGTTGCGGAAGAGCGGCTGGTCGCAGCCGGCGCAGGAGAAGGTGCCGGGGCGCTTCTCATAGTTCAGCGCGCAGGAGCCGGGGCGCTCCGTGCCGTGGCCGCGCAGCACATGGTACTGCTCGGGCGTCAGCTTGGCGCGCCACTCGTCGTCGGACAGTTCGTAGGGGAAGGGCTCCCGGGGCGCCTGGCTGCCGCCGAACATGCTCATCAGTCCCATTCCCGCTCTCCCTTTCGCGCGTTCCGGGTTCATCCGTTCGCGCAGGATATGGGGAGCGGGAGCCCGATTGTCAGCAGTGCCGGGCGCCCGGCAGGGTCACGATGGCGTTGACGGCTCAGGCGTTGTCGCCGGCGATCGCGGCGATGACCGCGTCCGTCACCGCCCGCGTCGTCGCCGTGCCGCCGAGGTCGGGCGTGTGGAAGGCCGGATCGGCCGTCACCCGCTCGATCGCCCGCATCAGCCGGGCCGAAGCCCCGGCCTCGCCGAGATGGTCGAGCATCATCGTCGCCGTCCAGAAGGTGCCGATCGGGTTGGCGATGCCCTTGCCCGCGATGTCGAAGGCCGAGCCATGGATCGGCTCGAACATCGAGGGGAAGGCGCGCTCGGGGTTGAGATTGGCGGTCGGCGCGATGCCGAGCGAGCCGGCGAGCGCGGCGGCGAGGTCCGACAGGATGTCGGCATGGAGGTTGGTCGCGACGATGGTGTCGAGGCTGCCGGGCTTGATCACCATGCGCATGGTCATGGCGTCCACCAGCATCTTGTCCCAGGCGACATCCGGAAACTCGGTCGCGACCTCGGCGGCGATCTCGTCCCACATCACCATGGCGTGGCGCTGGGCGTTCGACTTGGTGACGACGGTGAGCAGCTTGCGCGGCCGCGACTGCGCCAGTTTGAAAGCGTAGCGGATGATGCGGGCGACGCCGTGGCGCGTCATCATCGAGACGTCGGTGGCGACCTCCTCGGGGAAGCCCTTGTGAACGCGGCCGCCGACACCGGCATATTCGCCTTCCGAGTTCTCGCGCACGATCACCCAGTCGAGCTCCGGGCCGGAGACATGGCGCAGCGGCGAGGTGATGCCGGGCAGGACCCGCGTCGGGCGGACATTGGCGTATTGGTCAAAGGGCTGGCAGATCGCCAGCCGCAGGCCCCAGAGCGTGACATGGTCGGGCACGTCCGGCGCGCCGACCGCGCCGAAGAAGATCGCGTCATGGTCCTTGATCTGCTCGCGCCCGTCGGCCGGCATCATCAGCCCGGTGCGCTTGTAGTAGTCCGACCCCCAGTCGAAATGGTCGAAGGCGAAGCCGAACGAGCCGTCGCGCCGCGCCAGGGCTTCCAGCACCTCGATGCCGGCGGCGATGACCTCGACGCCGATGCCGTCCCCCGGGATGGCGGCGATGCGGTGGGTCTTCATCAAGCGTCTCTCCTCGGAACCTGTCGTCCGCACCGTCTTTGCGAGCGAACTCGCTGCGAGTCAACATTGCATTGCAGCTTCCATGGAAGCTGCTAGTGTAACCCTCGGAGGTACAGGATGGTGCTGCGCGGCAAACCGGTCGAGCCAGCGGGGGAACGGGGCGCGAGCCTCGTCGACGCCGCCTATGGCGCGCTGAAGCATGCGATCCGCGAGAGCGTGTTTCCGCCCGGCTACCAGGCCTCGGCCGGCGAACTGGCGCTGCGGCTCGGCATGAGCCGCACGCCCGTGCACGAGGCTTCGCTGCGCCTGCAGGAGGAGGGGCTGGTCCGCATCCTGCCCAAGCGCGGCATCCTGATCTGCGCGCTCGCCCCCCATGACATCGCCGAGATCTACGAGGTGCTGATCGCGATCGAGGCCGGCGCGGCCGAGCTTTCGGCGCGGCTGCCGGAGGCGGCGCGCCTCGCGCTGGCCGAGGATCTCGACCGGGCCACCACCGAAATGGGGCAGGCGCTCGCCGCCGGCGACCTCGCCGCCTGGGGCCATGCCGACGAGACTTTTCACCGTTTGCTGGTGGAGCGCTGCGGCAATGGCCGCTTCGCGCGGATCATCCAGACGGTCAACGACCAGTCGCACCGCGCCCGCATGCTGACCCTGCGTCTGCGGCCGCGCCTGCCGGCCTCCGAGGCCGAGCATCGCGACACCAGCGAGGCGATCCGCCTGGGGCTGCCGGACGCCGCCCATGAGGCGGCGCGGCGACACCGCATCCGGGCGCGCGACGAATTGCTGCCGCTGATCGAGAGCGTGGGCCTTCGGCACATGTGAGCCGTCGGCCCGTCCCAACCATCCCAGACCGCGGTCAACGCGGCATCAACTCACGGAGGACAACAATGCGTCGCCTGATCCTGGCCCTCGGGGCCGCTTTCGCCATGGCCGCGGCACCCGCGGCTGCGCAGACCTATCCCGCAAAGTCGATCACGATGATCGTGCCCTTTGCCGCGGGCGGGCCGACCGACGTCATCGCGCGGATCGTCTCCGACCATATGAGCCGTACGCTCGGGCAGTCGATCGTGGTCGAGAACGTCGCCGGGGCGGGCGGTACGACCGGCTCGCTGCGCGTCGCCCGCGCGACGCCGGACGGCTACACGATCATGATGGGCAATCTCGGCACGCACTCGGCCTCGGTCGGCCTCTATCCGAACCTCGCCTATGATCCGCGCACGGATTTCGCGCCGATCATCAACACGGCGGGCACGCCGATGCTGATTTCGGCCCACAAGGACTTCCCGGCCAACACGCTGCAGGAGTTCATCGCCCTGCTGAAGGCCAATCCGTCCAAGTACAATTACGGCCATGGCGGCATCGGCTCGACCTCTCACCTGACCTGCGTGTTCTTCCACCACCTGATCAAGGCGCCGGTGCAGCAGGTGCCGTTTCGCGGCTCCGGCCCGGCGATGAACGCGCTGCTGGCCAAGCAGCTCGATTATGTCTGCGACCAGACGGTCGGCATCGTGCCGCAACTCACCAACCTCAAGACCTATGTCGTGGCGACGCCCAACCGCCTCGACGTCGCCAAGGATGTGCCGACCAGCACCGAGGGCGGTTTGCCCGAGTTCCAGGCGGTGGGCTGGAACGCGATCTTCGCGCCGAAGGACACGCCGAAGGAGATCGTCGATCGCCTGAATGCCGCCGGCCGTGCGGCGCTGGCCGATCCGGGCGTGCGGACGCGGCTGCTGGAACTGGGCTGCATCATCCCCGACGATGCCGGCCAGAGCTCGGCGGCGCTCGGTGCCCATGTCCGCGCCGAGGTCGACAAATGGACGCCGGTGATCAAGGCGGCCGGCGTCACGGCGCAGTGATCCCGGCGGCTCGGTCGCGTCACCCAAGCGTCATGCGACTCCACTAGTCGGCTCGCCATCGAGGGATGGCGAGCGAGGGCCCCGTGACGGATCAGGCGACGCGGACGGTGCGTGCGGTACGGCGCACGACCAGCGAGGGGCTCACCACGGCGGTCCATCGCAGCAAGGCCCTGTCGAAGGCAGGCCTGCTCGAGCGGATGTTCACGCTGGCCTTCTCCGGTCTGGTCTATCCGCAGATCTGGGAGGATCCGGTCGTCGACATGGAGGCACTGGCGCTGAAGCCTGACGACCATGTCGTCGCCATCGCGTCGGGCTCCTGCAATGTGCTGTCCTATCTGACGGCGAACCCGGCGAAGATCAGCGCGATCGATCTCAACGGCGCCCATATCGCGCTCGGCAAGCTCAAACTCGCCGCCCTGGCGCGGATGACGCGACACGACACGTTTCTGCGCTTCTTCGGCCAGGCACAGTCGCGCGACAACATCGCCTTCTACGACCGCGAGATCGCGCCGCATCTCGACGCGACCTCGCGAGCCTATTGGGAGGGGCGCGGGCTCGACGGGCGCCGCCGTATCGGGATGTTCGCCCGCAACGTCTATCGCTTCGGCCTGCTCGGCCGCTTCATCGGGGCCGGGCATCTGCTCGGACGAGCGCTGGGATGCGACCCGCGCAAGATGCTGGAGGCACGCGACCTCGCCGAGCAGCGGGCGCTGTTCGAGCGCCATCTGGCGCCGGTCTTCGACAAGCCCTTCGTGCGCTGGTTGATCCGCCAGCCGGCCTCGCTCTACGGCCTCGGCATCCCGCCGGCACAGTACAAGGCGCTCGCCGCCGACGGAGCCGACGGCATCCGCGGCGCTCTTTACGACCGTCTCGAGCGACTGGCCTGCGGCTTCGACCTGAAGACCAATTACTTCGCGAGGCAGGCCTTCGGGCGGGGCTACGAACCGGCGGAGGACGCGGCCATGCCGCCCTATCTGCAGCGGGCGCATTTTGAGAAGGTCCGTGCCAGGGCGGGCCGCGTCTCCTATCACCAGAGCGCGATCACCGCCTTCCTGGAGGCGCAGCCGGCCGAGAGCTGCGATGCCTATGTCCTGCTCGATGCACAGGATTGGATGAACGACGCCGATCTGACCGCGCTGTGGACCCAGATCACCCGCACATCCCGGCCCGGAGCGCGGGTCATCTTCCGCACCGCCGCCGATGAGCGGCTGCTGCCGGGGCGCGTGGCCCCCGCCATCCTCGATCAGTGGCACTACGAGGAGGAGAGGAGCCGTGCACTCGGCGCCCGCGACCGCTCGGCGATCTATGGCGGCTTCCACCTCTATGTGCGGCCGGAGGCGGTGGCGTGAGCACGCTGGCGCCCGCCGGCGATGCAGCCGGGCTGATGGACGCGATCTATCGCCGGCAGCGGCACATCTACGACGCCAGCCGCAAGTTCTACCTGCTCGGGCGCGACCGGCTGATCGACGAGCTAGCACCGCCGGAGAGGGGCAGCGTCCTCGAGATCGGCTGCGGCACCGGCCGCAACCTGATCCGGATCGCGCGGCGCTACCCCGGACGGGTCTGCTTCGGTCTCGACGTCTCCTCGGCCATGCTGGAGACCGCTCGCCGCTCGGTCGGCCGGGCCGGCCTGTCGGAGCGGATCGCGCTCGCCCAGGCCGATGCCACGGATTTCGATCCGCAGGCGCTTTTCGGGCGGGCCGGTTTCGACCGGATCGTGATCTCCTACGCGCTCTCGATGATCCCGCCCTGGCAGGGCGTGATCGATGAGGCGCTGCGGCGGCTGGCGCCGGGTGGGGAACTGCACATCGTCGATTTCGGCGACCAGCACGCCCTGCCGGGCGCGTTCCGTGCCGTGCTGAACCGCTGGCTCGCGCTGTTCCACGTCGCGCCGCGGCGGGACTTGGCGGAGGTGCTCGCGGGGAGCGCCGCGCGCGCCGGCGCGACGCTGCAGGCGCGCTCGCTCCACCGCGGCTATGCCGCGCTCGCCGTGCTGCGCCGGCCCGGCTGAAGCGGCTCAGCCGACCTGGACGCCTTTCCAGAAGGCGATCCGGCCGCGGATCTCGGCGGCGGCCGGCTTGGGGTCGGGGTAGTACCAGGCGGCGTCCCGGTTCTCCTTCCCGTCCACGACGATCGAATGGTAGCTGGCGGTGCCCTTCCAGCCGCAGGTGCTGGTCGTCTCGCTCGGCTTGAAGAAGTCCGGACGGATCGAGAAGTCGGGGAAATAGTGGTTGCCCTCGATGACGATGGTGTCGTTGGATTCGGCGATGACCGCACCGTTCCAGATCGCTTTGACCATGGCGTTCGCTCCCGTGACGTTCTTGTCGTTGCCGGCAAATTAGAACGATGTCTCGCCTCGCGCCAATCACGGCTGCGCTGGACGCCCTGACGGGCGCGTGATAGCGCCGCGCGATGAGCTCGATGCCTCCCTGCGACGCGCCTGACGCTCCCGGCAGCCTGCGTGATCGCCTCCGACAGCTCTATCACGGGCGATCGCCGGCCTCGCTGCGGTTCCAGTTGGCGACGACGGTCATCGACATCGTCATCATCGCCTTCTTCATCGCGACGCCGCTGATCCGGGATCGGCCCGCTTTTCTCTGGATCGACTACACGGTTGCCGCGATCCTGGCGGCGGAGATCGTGACGCGGATGCTCGCGGCCTCGAACATTCCGCGACTGCTGCGCCAGCCGACGATGCTTCTCGATCTCGTCATCCTCGCGACGCTGCTCGTGCCGAGCATGCTCGAGAATCTCGGCTTCCTTCGGATTCTGCGGCTATGGACGCTGTCGCAGCGCGGCGTGATCTGGCAGCAATGGCGGCGCACCCGCTTCCGCGACCGAGAGGATGCGGCGCGGGCGGTGATCAATCTGACGACCTTCCTTTTCGTCGTCACCGGCTTCATCTACAGCTTCTTCTTCACCGGACGGCCGGGGATCGAGGGCTATGTCGATGCCTTCTACTTCACCGTCACCACCATGACGACGACCGGCTTCGGCGACATCACGCTACCGGGCACCGCCGGCAAGCTGACCTCGATCGCGGTCATGATCGTCGGCATCTCGCTGTTCGTGCGGCTGGCTCAGGCGATCTTCCGGCCTGCCAAGGTGAGCTATCCCTGCCCGCGCTGCGGTCTGCAGCGCCATGAGCCTGACGCGGTGCATTGCAAGGCTTGCGGCCAGATCCTCTGCATTCCGGATCCCAACTGAGCGCTGACCCTTCCAGGCTCAGTGCCGCGTCTCGGGCTCACGCTCCGGAACGATCGTGCCATCGACGCTGATCGCGCTGCGCTGGGGCATGCCGATGATGAGCCCGATCGTCGCCGGCAGCGGCATCATACTGTGGGCGGCCTTCATCAGCGCGATGTTGGCGAGGATGTCGGCGGGGAAGGGGCAGACCTTGCGGCTCGTGAGGTCGACATGCAGCGAGAGATTCTCGCTGGTGGCGGCGAGCCAGCCCTCGGTCGCGTGCCGCATTTCCAGATAGTAGTGCAGGCGCTTGTCGTCGAAGGCGATGAGCTGGGCGGTCACACGCACCTGGTCGTTCTCGGTCAACTCGCGCTTGTAGAGGATGTGGCACTCGGCGGTGAAGGTCGAAGCGTGGCGGCTGTCGACATAATCGCGGGTGAGGCCGACGAGCGAGAACACCTCATCCACCGCGCGGTCGAAGAGCACATGATAATAGGCCATGTTGAGATGGCCGTTATAGTCGATCCATTGCGGTTCGACCCGCATGGCCGAGGAGACGAAAGGCGCGAAGAACAGCGCCGGAGCGCGGATGTCGTGTTTCATGGCCGCCTCCCGTAGCGCTGGGTTCAGTGGTCTTCGTCACACGGCGTGTGCATGGTCGCCGCACCGCCATCGCAACACGGAAGCGGCCCGTTGCCTGCCGATACGGTCTATCCTACTGCGTCGTCCAGTCGCCGGCCCCCCGCCGGGGGACGCCGCGGATGGCCGGCCTCGTAACCCGCTGCGATGCCGACTTGTTTTGAGTTTAAACTCCAGATCCGGATGTTGACAATGGATGTGCCTGCCGTCGCCCTGCTTGAGACCTCCGCATCCGCCGCGGCTCTGCCGCCGTCTCCCGCCGCCGTCGCGGCCGTGACGCAGGCGCTGGCGGCCTCCTTCGGCAACCGGCTGATCACCAGTCTCGCCGTGCGCCAGCAGCACGGCCACACCCTGACCTGGATCCCCAACCAGCCGCCGGATGCGGTGGTGTATCCGCACAGCACGCAGGAGGTCTCGGAGATCGTGACGCTCTGCGCCCGGCATGGCGTACCGGTCATCGCCTTCGGCACGGGCACCTCTCTGGAGGGCCATGTGAACGCGCCCTATGGCGGCGTTTGCGTCGATCTCAGCCAGATGAAGCGGATCGTCGCAGTGAATGCGGAGGATCTCGACTGCGTCGTCGAGGCCGGCGTCACGCGCAAGGAGCTCAACGAGCATCTGCGCGACATGGGGCTGATGTTCCCGATCGACCCGGGTGCCGACGCCTCGCTCGGCGGCATGGCGGCGACGCGCGCCTCCGGCACCAACGCCGTGCGCTACGGCACGATGAAGGACAATGTGCTGGCGCTGACCGCGGTGATGGCGGACGGTTCGGTCGTCAAGACCTCCACGCGCGCCCGGAAGACCTCCGCCGGCTATGACCTGACGCGCCTGCTGGTCGGCTCGGAAGGCACGCTCGGCATCATCACCGAGGTCACGCTGAAGCTGCACGGCATTCCAGAGGCCATCGCCGCGGGCGTCTGTCCGTTCCCCTCGATCAAGGCGGCCTGCGATACGGCCATCATGACGATCCAGACCGGCATCCCGGTGGCGCGGATCGAGCTGCTCGACGAGGTCATGATCAAGGGCTTCAACCTGCATTCCAAGCTCGGCCTGCCGGAGACGCCGATGCTCTTCGTCGAGTTCCACGGCACCGAGGCCTGGGTGAAGGAGCAGTCGGAGCGCTTCGGCGAGATCGCAGCGGAACTCGGTGGCGGCCCCTTCGACTGGGCGACCAAGGCCGAGGATCGGACCCGGCTGTGGGAAGCCCGCCACAACGGCTACTGGGCCGGCCGCGCGCTGCGGCCGGGCGCCGACACCCTGGCGACCGATGTCTGCGTGCCGATCTCGCAGCTCGCCGACTGCGTCGAGGAGACCAAGCGCGACATCGAGGCGACCGGGCTGATCGCGCCGATCGCAGGCCATGTCGGTGACGGCAATTTCCATACGCAGCCGCTGCTCGATCTCGCCGATCCCGATGAGGTGGCGCGCGTCCAGGGCTTCCTCGACCGCCTGGTCAAGCGGGCGCTCGCCATGGGCGGCACCTGCACGGGCGAGCATGGCGTCGGCCAGAAGAAGATCAAATATCTCGAAGCCGAGCATGGCGCGCCCGCGCTGGCGGTCATGCGCACGCTGAAGCGCGCGCTCGATCCGCAGAATATCCTCAACCCTGGCAAGATCGTGGTTCTCTGAGTTCCGTGATAAAGCGGGACAGCAGCACACGCCCGAGTTCTGTCGAATTGTCGTGATCTCGCCGCGACTTGCCGGCATGATGGGGACGATGTTCACGACGAGGATCGTGCCGCACGTTGCGTGAGACCCTGACCGTCCTGGCTGGCCTGCTGGTGCTGGCGCTGCTGGCCGCCCTGATCGGGCCTGGCTTCGTCGACTGGCGCGGTTATCGCCCGCATTTCGAGGCGCGCCTGGCCGAGACGCTGGGCGTCGAGACCCGCATCGGCGGCGGCATCGGCCTGCGGCTGCTGCCCTCGCCGCGGCTGACGCTGCAGAATGTGCGCATCGGCGGCGGCGCGGCCGAGACGAGCCGCGCCTCGGTCGAGACGCTGACGGTGGAACTTGCTCTCGCTGCGCTGACCCGCGGCGAATTCCGCATCGCCGATGCGCGGGCGGAGGGCGCGACGGTTTCGCTGTCCTTCGACGAGGCCGGCGCATTGCGCCTTCCGGCGCGCGGCGGTGCCGGTCTGCCGACGCAGACGAGCCTCGACCGTCTCTCGATCGGCCGCTCGGTGCTGATCTGGCAGGAGGCGGGCCGCGAGCCCGTGACGATCGGCCCGATCGCGGCCGAGATCTCGGCGGTCAGCCTCGCAGGTCCCTGGCGCATCGAGGGCGAGGCGGCTGGCGCCTCGCTGCGCATCACGACCGGCGCGCTCGAGCCCGACGGGAAACTCCGGACGAAGGCCTTCGTCACGGGGCAGGATATCCAGCTCGGCTTCGACGGCAGCGTCACACTGCCGGCCACCGGGAGCGCTCCCGGCCTCGATGGCTCTTTCACCCTTTCGCCCGGCGGCGCGCTCGCTCTCTCCGGCAAGGTCAGCGGCGGCAGCCGCCAGCTCGATCTCGCCGGGCTCGTCCTCGACATTGCCGGGGGCGCGGCGCGGCTGGAGGGCGAAGGCCAGTTCATGCCCGGCTCGGGCGGCGGCGTCCTGGCGCTGCGCGCCCGCAGGCTCGATGCCGATGCGCTGGCCGAAGCCCTCGCGGCGCGGCCGGGCTTCGAGCGGGCTCTGCAGGGCCTGCCGGGACAGATCGACCTGTCGCTCGATCTTGACCAGCTGATCTGGCGCGGCGAGGATTTTTCCGCCTTCGGCCTGCGCGGCAAGCTCGATCCGCAGGGCCTGTCGGAGGCCACGGCCTCGGTGCGCGTCGCTGGCGCGCTGCTGGGCGCCAGTGGTAGCGCCGATGCGCAGGGTGTGGCGGGCCGCCTCAATCTGAAGGCCGGGGATTCGCGCCGCATCGGGCTGGTGCTGGCGCGGGCGGGGCTCAATCCGGCTCTGGCGGATCTCGTCGCGGGGCTCGGGCAGATCGACGCCGAGGCGATCGGGGCCTGGGATGGCGGGCGGCTCGCCCTTCAGCGCCTGATGCTGACAGGTTCTTCGGGCGTGAGGCTCGATCTGTCGGGCGACGCGACGGCGGAGCGGCTGTCCGCCAGGGCCGTGCTGAACGGGTTCGATCTCACCAATCTGCCGCCCGGCGAGAGCGTCGCGGTGCTTCTGGGCGCGCGCGATCTGGCGCTGGATCTCAGCCTGACGCAGGCCCGTTTCCGCAACGTGCCACCCGGTTCCGCGCAGCTCGACCTGCGGCGGCAGGGCCGCGACTGGCGGCTTAGCCGTCTTGCCATCGACGGTTTCGGCGGTGTCAGCGTGTCCGGCTCGGGAGCGCTCCTGGCCGAGGGCGGCGAGATCGCCGGTCGCATCCGCGCCCCGCGTTTCGAGGCGGTCGCGGCGCTGGCGGGGCCGTTGCTGCCCGAACCGGCGCGGCAGGCGTTGGGGCGCGCCTCCGACGGGCTGGCCCGGCTCGATGCCGCCTTCCGGCTCACCCGCGCGCCCAGCGGCGAAACCGGTTTGGTGCTCGACGGCGGCGCTCAGGCGGGGCGGCTCTCGCTGACCGGGCGGCTCGATGCCGGCGGGATTTGGACGGGGGCGAGGCTGCGCTTCGATCTCGCCGACCGGCGCCAGGCCTTTCAGGCGCTCGGACTACCCGTGCCGCGCCAGAGCGGCCCCGGCGAGCTCGTTCTGACGCAGGAAGCGGGGCGGCTAACGGGCACGCTGGCGGGCCCCGGCCTCTCGATCGCGGTCGAGAGCGAGGCTGCGGCCCCGGCGCGGCTCGCCGTGCAGGCGGATGGCATTGGCCAGATTCTGCCGGACGCTGCAGCCCGTCTCCTGCCGGACGGGCTGGTCGATCTCCATGCGCGGCTCGGAACGTCTCCGGAGGCGATCACGCTTGGCGAGGTCGTCGTCAATCTCGGTGCGGCGACCGCGCGGGGCGCGCTCTCGCTTGCGCGCGAGGGCGGGATGCTGAGTGGCCGGCTCACCGTGCCGACGCTCGATCTGCGGAGTCTGTTGGCCGCTGCGCTCGGCGCTGGCCCCGCCGGTCTCTCGACCTGGACGACGGCGCGGTTCGGGCCGGCGGCCGCGCTGCCCGAGTTCCAGCTGGCGATCGAGGCGGGCAGCGTCACCGCGGCCGAGGGGGCGATCCTGCGCGACGCCCGCTTCACCCTGCGCTCGGACATGGAGGGGCTGCGGCTCGACGATCTGTCTGCCGGCTTCGGCGGCGGGCGCGTCGGTGGACGGTTGACGACGCGGCGAGAAGGTGGGCTCGGGCTGCTCTCGGGGCGCATCACGCTCGAAGGGATCGACCTCGCGCCGCTGACGGGGGGCGGGCTCGGCGGGCGGGTTTCGGGGCAGATCGAGGCCGGCGGCTCCGGCGAAAGTCCGGCACGGCTCGTCGCGGCGCTGGGCGGAGCCGGGAGTCTGACCTTCACGGATGCGCGTCTCAGCCGTTTCGACCCCGCGGCCTACGCTCGCATCATTGCCGGCACGGGCGAGGATGCCTCCGAAAGCGATGCAGCGCGGCTGCAGCAGCGGCTGGCGGAAGCGCTCGACCGCGACGCCTGGGCGCTCGGTAGCGTGACCGTGCCTTTCACCCTTGCGGGCGGGCTGATCCGGCTGCAGCCACTCACCTTCGAGCGCAACGGGCTGCGGGCCGAGGCCAACGGCGTCGTCGATCTGCGCGCCCTCACTTTAGATCTGCGCCTCGGGCTGCGGCCGCTCGGAGCGTTGCCGAAAGGCTGGCCGGCGGACGCGCCGCAGATCGGCGTCGCCTGGCGCGGGCCGCTGAGTGCGCCGCGCCGCGAGACCGACGTCAATGCGCTGTCGAACGTCGTCGCCGCCCGCGCCCTGGCGCGGGAGATCGAGCGCGTCGAGGCCTTCGAGGCCGACGCCCGCGAGCGCGCCGCCCAGGCGCGCCGCCTGAGGGCCGAGCGCGAGATGCGCGAGAATGCCCGCAAGCTCGCCGAATTCCTCAA
>FWWL01000510.1_pt1 | contig 106836 bp, 103 predicted proteins | sample 2228331 | NCBI WGS metagenome assembly FWWL01 (sample SAMEA103939775, study PRJEB20133) | metagenome | reverse complement strand
AGAAAAGAGGCAGAGAGGTGCCTTAAGTGTGGAATCTGCTCTGAGTGCTATCAGTGTGTAAAGGCCTGCCTGGCAGGGGCAATAAATCATGAGCAGGTCACCTATGACAGGGAATTAAAGGTGGGTTCTGTGATCCTCTGCCCTGGGAGCAGGACCTTTGATCCCTCTTCCATGGATGATTTTTACAAATATACATCCCATCCCAATGTGCTTACCAGTTTGGAATTTGAGAGGATACTCTCTGCCTCAGGCCCTACCATGGGGCATTTGGTGAGGCCATCAGATCATACAGAGCCAAAGAAGATCGCATGGTTACAGTGCGTGGGCTCCAGGTATCCTGCACATTCTGGAAATGGATATTGCAGTGCAGTGTGCTGTATGTATGCCATAAAAGAGGCAGTAATAGCCAAGGACCACGCCAAGGAGGGCCTGGATACTGCTATTTTCTACATGGATATGCGTACATATGGGAAGGAATATGAAAAGTATTACCAGAGGGCAAAGGCCCAGGGTGTAAGGTTTATCCGATCCAGGGTACATACGGTTACCCCTGTGGGAGATACAGGGGACCTTTTGGTTACTTATAGTGATGAAACAGGGGAGGTCCACTACGAAGAGTTCAATATGGTGGTGCTTTCTGTGGGGCTGGAGGTAAGAAAGGATACAGTAGCCCTTGCAGAAAAACTGGGGTTGGAGCTAGACCATTACAGATTTGCCAAGACAAAGACCTTTGCTCCCATCAGCACTACAAGGCAAGGGATATATGCCTGTGGGGTCTTCCAAGGACCAAAGGACATACCCAGCTCTGTTGCAGAGGCCAGCGCAGCTGCCTGCCTTGCGGGTATGAACCTAAACCAGGCCAGGTGGACGGACACAAAGAGGGTGGAGATCCCCGAGGAGATAGATGTTTCAGGGGAAGAGCCCAGGATTGGGGTCTTTGTGTGTAATTGCGGCATAAACATAGCCGGTGTGGTAAATGTCCCTGAAGTGAGAGAATATGCCAAGACACTGCCATATGTTGTATTTGCCACAGATAACTTATTTACATGCTCCCAGGACAGTCAGGAAAAGATGAAGGAGGTAATAAAGGAGCATAGGCTCAATAGGGTTGTTGTGGCATCCTGCTCTCCTAGGACCCACGAACCACTTTTCCAGGAGACCTTAAGGGCCGTAGGCCTAAACAAGTATCTCTTTGAGATGGCCAATATCAGGGACCAGGACTCTTGGGTACACGCCCAGAACAAAGAGGCTGCCACAGAAAAGGCCAAAGACCTTGTAAGGATGGCTGTGGCACGGGCTGGGTTGCTAAGGCCCTTGATGGAGAGAAAGATACCCGTTACCAAGAGAGGCCTTGTGATTGGAGGTGGCATAGCGGGTTTAAATGCTGCCTTGGGGATAGCAACACAAGGTTTTGATGTGGTGCTCCTGGAAAGAGAACAAGAGTTGGGTGGCTTTGCAAGGCACCTCCTCAAGACCATAGATGGTGCAGATATACAGTTATACATAAAGGATCTAGTGGAGAGGGTAAAGGCCAATCCCAGGATAAGGGTGATCACCAGTGCTGAAGTGGTGGATTTTAGTGGCTTTAAGGGCAACTTCAAGACAAAGGTAAAGGCCCCTCAGATAGGGGAGGAGACCATAGAGCATGGGATTGTAATACTTGCCACAGGGGCAACGGAATACAGACCCAAGGAGTTCTTATACGGTGAGGATCCCAGGGTCATGACCCAGGTGGAGTTGAGCAAATATATAAACAATGGCAATGGGAAGGCCCTAAGCCAGGTGGTGATGATACAATGTGTTGGGTCCAGGAATGAGGAATACGCCAACTGCTCCAGGATCTGTTGCCAGAGTGCAATAAAGAATGCCATCCATATAAAGGAGATGAACAAAGAGGCAGAGGTCTTTGTCCTATACAGGGATCTCAGGACCTACGGAAAGCTGGAGGACTATTACAGAAAGGCCAGGGAGTTGGGTGTCCTGTTTTTCAGGTTTTCCCAAGATGAACCTCCAAAGGTAACCAAGGCAGGAGACGACCTTGTGGTAAGTTTCAAGGACCACGTTCTTCAAAGGGAGGTACAGGTGAAGGCAGACCTGGTGGCATTAAGCGCCGGGATGAGGCCCACTGATACCTCAAGCCTTGCAACTACCTTGAAGGTAGCCAGGACCCAGGAAGGGCACTTTTTGGAGGCCCATGTTAAGTTGCGGCCGGTGGAGATGGCAAGCGATGGGATCTTCTTGTGTGGAACTGCCCACAGTCCCATGTTGATCTCAGAGGCCATATCCCAGAGCTATGCTGCTGCCTCCAAGGCAACCACATTTTTAAGCCAGGCAGAGATCACACTTTCCGCTGTGGTCGCCCGCGTGGAAGGTGAAAGGTGTGCCTCATGCCTTGTGTGTGTGAGGTCTTGTCCCTTTGGTGTCCCTGTTATTAACCAAGATGGGGTAAGTGAGATAGATGAGGCCTTGTGCCAGGGCTGTGGGGTCTGTGCCTCGGAATGTCCAGCCAAGGCCATAACATTGGGTTGGTACGAAGATGAACAAATCTTGAGCAAGGTGGATGCCTTGCTGGAAGGAGTGATGCCATGAATGATTTTGAACCCGTAATAATTGCCTTTTGTTGTAATTTCTGAGGTTACACTGCAGCGGACCTGGCAGGTTCCATGAGGCTGCAGTACCCTTCCACCATCAGGATCGTGAGGGTACCCTGTACCGGGAAGGTGGATCTAATTCACCTGTTGAGGAGCTTTGAAAAAGGGGCAGATGGGGTTTATGTGGTGGGATGTATGGAAGGAGACTGTAGGTTTAAACAGGGCAATATCAGGGCCAAAAAAAGGGTCATGCAGGCAAAGGAGATCCTAAACCAGGTGGGTGTAGGGGGAGATAGGGTGGAGATGTTTAATCTCTCCTCTGGTGAGGGCCCTAAGTTTGCCCAGATTGCTGAGGAAATGACACAAAGGATAAAGGCCCTTGGTCCAAACCCCATAAAGCTTAAGAAGGTGCAAAGGGCAGCATAATCTTTGTCCTAAGGCTTAGAAGGGGCAGGTGGGTCCTGCCCCAAAAATGTAATACAGGGGGAATAGATGATAGTAGCTTCCAAGAAACCCATTGAAGAGGTTATAAAGAGCATAGAGGAATTCCAGAATATCCTTATAGCAGGCTGTAACGAGTGTGTCACTGTCTGTGAGGCAGGGGGAAAGAAAGAGGTGGAGATCCTGGCCTCAACCCTGAGGATGTACTTTATGAACCAGGGTAAAGAGAAGGTCATTGATGAAGTGACCTTGGAGAGGCAGTGTGACAGGGAGTATATTGAGGGTATTAAACAGATGGCCCCCAAGTACGATGCAATATTGTCCCTGGCATGTGGCGTTGGGGTACAGTACATGGCAGAGATCTACCAAGACAAGCCTGTGTTCCCAGGGGTGAATACTGTGTTTATGGGTGGTAGCCTGGAAAGGGGGGTTTGGGCCGAGAGGTGTGCTGGGTGCGGGCAGTGTATACTTGCCTTTACCGGTGCTGTATGCCCTGTGGCCAGGTGTGCCAAGAGGCTTTTCAATGGCCCATGTGGGGGCTCGTCCAAGGGAAAATGTGAAATAAATCCTGATACTGATTGTGCATGGCAACTGATAATAGATAGGCTCAAGGCCCTTGGAAGGATGGATCTCTACGATGAAATCATGGGTATAAAGGATTGGTCCAAAGACAGGGCTGGTGGCCCAAGAACAGTGGTAAGGGAGGACGTAAGACTATGAACCAGGCCGTGGAATGCAAGACACCTAGCAAATTGGAGAGAATCTTGAGGGCGGGGCACTATGCTGTCACCTCTGAGTGCGGTCCACCCAGGGGTAGTGATGCAGAGGTAATCAAGAAAAAGGCTGAGATGATAAAAGGACATGTGGATGCCATAAATATTACAGACAACCAGACCTCTGTGACTAGGCTTTGTTCTTTGGCATCGTGTATTCATCTGAAACTCATGGGCCTAGAGCCGGTGCTACAAATGGTGGTGAGGGACAGAAACAGGATCGCGCTACAAAGTGATATATTGGGCGCTGCCTCCTTTGATATTTACAATATCCTGTGCCTTTCAGGGGATCACCAGAGCTTTGGGGACCATCCCAATGCCCAGAACGTATTTGACATTGACTCCATGCAGTTGATCCAGACAGTGAGGCGGATGAGGGATGAGGGTAAATTTTTGGGCGGCGACGAGATAAAAAGGCCACCAAGGATGTTTGTGGGGGCGGCAGAGAACCCCTTTGCAGACCCCTTTGAGATAAGGGCAAGGAGGCTGGCCAAGAAGGTAAAGGCAGGTGCGGAGTTTATCCAGACCCAGTGCATCTATAACCTGGAGAGATTTGAGGAATGGATGAGGCAGGTAAGGGATCTGGGCCTCCACGAAAAGGTATTTATACTTGCAGGGGTTACTCCATTCAAATCCCTGGGGATGGCCAAGTATATGAAAAATAAGGTCCCTGGTATGGATGTGCCTGATGAACTTATAAAGAGGATGGGTGGTGTACCAAAGGAAAGGCAGGCAGAAGAAGGTATTAAGATCTGTGTGGAGACCATTCAGAGGTTAAAGGAGGTGGAAGGGGTAAGAGGCTTCCACATAATGGCCATAGAGTGGGAGGAAAAGGTCCCTGAGATAGTGGAAATGGCCGGGCTTTACCCCAGACCAAGCTTATAAGGATAAACAAAAGACTTAAAGCATGGATGCTTGAGGCAGGGATTAATCCTGCCTCATAAATTTTTTATAGGAGCAGAAGATGGCAAAAAAGATCAGGAGTGTAAAGGCCCGTATTCTTTATCCCATAATTGGGTTTTACGTTTTATTGTTATTGTTGCAGATTGTACTTTATTTTTACGGTGAAAAAATGGGAAAAGGCCTGTTTCAAAGTGTGAAGGCTACTGAAGAATTGAGTAAGTCATTTTCCCTTTACAGAACAGCTGTGGAGGGCTTTATTAGTGGTAAGAGTAGTTATAATCAGGTAAAAGAGGCTGCTAAAGGAATTAAATTTTCAAACATAGGCATATCGGATGCTGAGTTTGTTAAGTTAAATAGAATGCTTGAAAATATTGAAAAGTTAAGAATCGATAATTTAGCAATTGAAAAACAGGTTGTAGATTTAGCAAATGAAGGTATTTTACAGTCAGATACTTATATTAATAAGACTGTTGAGCGCCTTGCAGATGATGCACAGGCAGATAAGGTAACAAAGCTTGAAAAACTTGTTATAGCAGGTGCCCTTGTTAATACAACTAATAATTACAAAGTCTTAGTTCTGTTTAATAGATTGATTGAAGATGTCAAGGCCAGAGAAGACATTGTTAAATTTTTTAAAGCTCTCTTGGAGAATGTGGAGCGTGATGTGGAAAGATTAAAGAATACTGACTTTGCACAGCTGCCAGTAATTGCCAGGAGCGCAGCTTTAAAAAGCCAGGCATTGGTCTTACAGTACCTTAAAAACCTGGAAGATATGGAAAGGCTAACAAAGGAAGCAACCAGTTCGCTTTCTTCCATTGCCTATTCAATAGACACCCATCCTGTAGATGTGGCAACAAGTAGCCTTGCAAAACTTAGTAAATCAGCTGCCCTGATGAGCTTGATTACATTGGTAATTGTAGTAATAGGGTTGATATTTGGTTTTTTTAGTACCAGGGCTGTGGTAAAGAATCTATTAACTGTGTCCACGGGTATAGATGGTGCCCTGGAGAGGGTATCTATGGCCGCGCAGGAGATGACCAGTGGAAGTCAGACCCTTGCCGGTACCTCTTCTCAACAGGCCGCCTCTGTGGAGGAACTATCTGCCACTGTGGAAGAACTGTCCTCCATGACAAATCAGAATGCCAACAATGCCTCTGTGGCGGATATGCACATGAAGGATTCCTTAAAGCTCCTTTCCAGTGCAGGGGAATCGGCCAGACAGCTTAAGAGCTCCATGGACGAGATAAAGTCTGCCAGTGATCAGACCTACAGGATTGTAAAGACCATTGATGAGATTGCCTTTCAGACCAATCTCTTGGCCTTAAATGCAGCTGTGGAGGCAGCAAGGGCAGGGGAGGCAGGGGCAGGTTTTGCAGTGGTGGCGGATGAGGTGAGGAATCTTGCAATGAAGGCAGCAGAGGCTGCCAAATCCAGTTCTGATTTAATAGGCCTAACGGTCCAAAGGGTAAATCAAGGCACAGAGATAGTTGCAGCCAACCTGGAGGTTTTTAACAAGCTCAATTCCAAGATAAAGGAGGTCTCTCAGTTATTGAGTGAGGTCTCTGTTTCGTCCCAAGAGCAGTCCAATGGCCTAAGGGAGCTCACCCGTGCCATTGGGGAAATAGATAAGACAACACAAAACAATGCAGCCACTGCCCAAGAGGCTGCCTCTGCCTCCCAGGAACTGGCAGGGCTTGTGAGGGAAGTGGAAGAACTTACAAAGGAATTAAAGGCCTTGGCAGGCCACAAAGAGGCCAGTAAAGAACTGGCAGGGGATAGAGGGCAGGTAGGCCTGGCTCTAAGGAGGGGGGCCCAGGGAATGGTCTTGCCTTCAAAGGAGATCAGGGCAACGGATGTCATACCACTGGATGAGTAGCGTCACTGGCCATGGGGTTTTTTGGTTTAGGAAGGGTTATCCTGGCCAACGGGTTATGGGAAATGACCTTTTTCTTGGGAGGAGGGCATGAAATTAGAACATGTAAAGGATGGATTAGGGGCAACGGAGCTTGGGAAGGTGAGAAGGCTTATCCACGATTCACCATACTTTAAGATCCTGGCCTTTGGGTTTAAGAATGGCCAAGGTTTGCCTCTCCATTCCCATGACATTGAAGGTGAGGTAAGCATCCTGGTGTTAAAGGGCTCTGGCCGATTCCTGAAAGAGGACGGAGAGATACCTGCCAAAGAGGGGGATATGTTGATCTGTGATATTGCCGAACCCCATGGTGTCATTGCAGAGGAGGACATGGAGATCCTGGTTACCATTGCACCACCCATATAATACATATCTGGTGAATTCCATGAATGATCAGTTATTGGGCCCTGATGGTCTGTTAACAAGGATATTTGAGCATTTTTGTTAGTTCCCAGTTTAGGACCTGCTGCTATTAGCCTTTTAGCAACTCATGCCAGTCAAGGGCCTTAGCCTAGAGGACCATAGAGTGGGCAGGCTACTTTTCAGGCTTGCCCTGCCAGGTTTTTTGGGCCTTACGGTGAACTCCCTATATAATGTGGTGGATACCATTTTTATAGGCCACTATGTAGGTCCCCTTGGTGTGGCAGCACTGTCTGTAGTCTTTCCTGTTCAGATGCTTGCCTCAGGTGCCGGGCACCTGGCCGGTATGGGAGGGGCATCCATTATATCAAGGGCCTTGGGTGCCAAGGATATAAAGAAGGCCCAAAAGGCCTTGGGAAACGGCCTTGGAATTGGCACAGTCCTATCCATGATTATTTCCGTAATAGGGCTAATTGGTGCCAGCACTTTTTTGGGTTCAATGGGTGCCAGCCAGAACATCCTTCCCTATGCCAAGGCCTATTTGAATATCATCTTGGTGGGTGTGGTCTTTCAAGTCTTGGGTATTAGCCTTGGTTTTTTTATCAGGGCTGAAGGAAATGCCCGTATACCAATGATGGGGATGATAAGCGGTGCCGTTCTCAACATCATCTTGGATTTTATTTTTATAGTACACTTACATATGGGAGTAGAGGGTGCAGCCATTGCAACAGTGATATCTCAATTTGTTACAGCCATGCTTCTAACAACTTATTATTTCTGGGGCATAAGTGTAATAAGATTGAGTATAATAAATGTACTGCCAGAATATGGTGTCCTGAGAGAGATACTGGCTGTGGGTATTGCCTCTTTTACAAGGACGATGGCTTCAAGCCTATCAATTATCGTTATAAATAGGGTGTTGGTATCTCAGGGGGGCGATATAGCTGTCTCATGCTTTGGCATAATTAGCCGTATTGTTATGTTTGCTATTATTCCACCCATTGTAATTGGTGAGGCCTTGCAGCCCATAATTGGTTACAACTATGGGGCAGGCATATATCACAGGGCACTGAGGTCCTATGAGATTGCTTTTCTGTTGGCAACTTTTACCTGCATTCTGGAATTTGTTTTCATTTTACTCTATTCAGATAAGCTTATGTCTATATTTACCAATGACCTCGCCCTGATCAATTTAGGGGCTTATGCTGCAAGGAGGATATTCTTTTTAGTCTATCTAGTTGGCCCAATAATAGTCACCAATGTCACATTTCAGGCCCTGGGGAAGGCAGGGCATGCCTTTTTGGTGGCGTTTTCCAGATCTGCCCTGTTCTTACTCCCTTCTGTCTTGATCCTGCCCAGATACCTTGGTCTTGATGGTGTCTGGTTCTCGTTTCCCTGTACAGACCTTCTGAGCTTTATGCTGGTCTTTGCCCTTTTTTGGCCCCAGTTCTCAAGGTTGAGGTCCATGGAAAGGGCACAGGGCAGTTTAGTTTAATATAAGGCTCACTTCTTTATAAGGGCCTTTCCCACATCCCAGGCCTTGGCAATATCCCTTCCAAGTCCAATGTACTTTCTCTCTGGACTGGTCACCAGCAAGAACGGATCAAGTTTAGCAAGGTCAGGTTTATTTTGTGTAAGGACCTCCTCATCCACATAGACCGCTATTATTTCTCCAATAAATAGTTCCTCCTGAGGCATATCCACTACCTGAATTAATCTTAATTCTGCATTAAGTCCACATTCCTTTATCATGGGGGCATTGTTTAATTTCCCGTAAAATACCTGAAATACAGTGGACTTGTCCTGGTCCTTACCTGATACAAGTCCACAATAGTCTGTGGCCTGCACCAGTTTGCTGGGTGGTATATTAATACTAAAGGCCTGGTTTTCTTTTATCCCTCGGTTTGTGTAGTGGTTTTTATTTAAGGCAATACCTAGATAAGGTGGTTTTGGGTTTAACATACTAAACCAGGCTACGGTAAGGAAGTTTGGCCTGCCCTGAACAAGTGCCCCTACCAGGGAACAGGGCATAGGGTAAAAGACCCTCTCAGGGGATATCTCTATCTTTCCCAAATCTGCACCTCCCTTTGATCCAACTCTTATAATGCCCTTCTTTTTAATCTCTCTATGTCCAGAACTATGATCTTGTCTTTTTCCAATCTCAAGATCCCTTTTTCCTTCAATGCCTTTACCTCTTTATTTATGCTTTCTCTACTTGTGCCTATAATGGCTGCCCATTCCTTTTGCCTCATGGGTGTGTTTAACACATACACATCTCCCTCTCTCTTTGCCTTTTCCTCCAGCATCTTTAAGAGTCTTTTGGCAAATCTCTTGGACACGGTTAAAAAACAGGTATCTGCCAGCATTTCATCTGTTTCCCTGAGGCGGAGGGAGAGGTTATAGAGTATTGTCCTCACTGCATCGAAGTTTGCAGCCAAAAAGTTATAGAAGTCTTCCCTTTTTAGGACATAGAGCTGGGAATCCCGAATGGCTATGGCATCTGCTGACCTGGCCATGCCGTCCAGCAAGGCCATCTCCCCAAAAAAATCCCCTGGGTTGAAAATGGCCAGGACTATCTCATCCCCTAATTTACTCTTGATGGAGACCTTAACCTGGCCTTGGGTCAGGATGTACATGGAGTCGCCACTTTCACCCTTTTTAAAAAGGTATTCACCCTTTTTTAAATAGATGGGAGTCAATTTGGCAGCCAGCTCCAAGGCCTGTTCAGGCTTGATGTCTTTAAAAATGGACACCCCTGCCAGTAATGCTGCATCCATCCTTTGAGAGGGGCTTTCTAAAGTGGCCATCACATCCTCATTATTCTTACTTGATACCTCGTCTTTCAATGGGGCCCCCTAAAAAATCGGCTCAGAACCCAATCTTTCAAGGCCTTCAACGGCGTATCTCAGGGTTGGATCCACCTTTAAGGCAAACCTGTAATATTCAATGGCCTCTTCCCTCTTACCCAGCTTGGCATAATTTGTTGCAATATTGGCATAGTCTATGGCAGATGCGGGGTTCAGCTCCACTGCCTTTAGAAAGGCAGAGATGGCATCCTCATACCTGTTAGACCTGTACAGGCACTGACCAAGGATGCTCATGAGTTCATGGCTTTCAGGATCCACCTTGAGGAGTTCTTCTATATCCTTAATTGCCATGTCATAGGCCCCGGCATCCATTAGTGCCATTGCCTTGTAAACCCCAATGAGATATGCGTCTTGTTCGTTGTGGACCATGTCTTGGGCAGCTTCATATTCCTCTATTGCCTCCTCAAATCTGCCCATGTCTCTTAGTGCAGTGGCCAGATAGAATCGCACATAGTACTCTTTGGGCAGGGCCTGTTTAAGGGATTCAAAGGTGGCCTTGGCCTGTAAAGGCGGCATGGTCTCTGAGATAAGTCTGCAAGTAAACATGCCCAGGCTGGATGCCTCTGCCCTTTCCCTAAATTGTGCACCTGGTACTATGACATAATAGGCAGGCAGGCCAATATCCTGATGTGTTATGTCAATTACAATGCTGTGCATACCTTTCTTCCCCAGGCAATGGACGCAACTTTGGATCTCGTCCTTTAGGTCCTGGTGGGAGATGTCTGGGAGGTCTGCTATATCCACCTTTGTCTTCGGGGAAATGATAAAGTCCATTTCTTTTAGACTTTGGGGCTTAGGCAGGCCACTGGCCACATATTTGAGGGGGGTGTCGAAATCCCCTGCCAATTGCGCCACTTCTGTGAGGGCCCTGATCAAGGATTTCTCAGGACTTGTAGTGGTCCCTGCTGTCCAGACAATCTCACTTCGGTGGGGGAATGTGGATGGGTCATAGGCAAGGGCCCCAACAGTGGGTATGCCTGTATCCAGGCTAAAATCCGATAGGTATAATTTAATATTGTTCTTTTCAAATCTTTCCATCAGGGATAAAGCCAGGGGATCTTTCAGAGACCTGGGTTCAATCTTAGGTACAGGGAGCCTCTGTCTGCTTACAATGGCTGAGACATGCCTTTCCACCACCTCACATAGGCCTTGGAGTATGGCCTCCTCTTTCACATTCCCTGCGCAAGAGCCATTGTATTCGTTTATTGCCCAAAACCAGTCAATGGGGATAAGCAAGGGCCTGTTTGTGGTGAGGTCAAAACCCCATGTCCACCTTAGAGGGAGGCCCAAGAATACCTCAATAACTGGGCCAGGAGGGGATGGGTCATTCACTGAAAGGGCAAGGAGTTCCATTGAAATAGCCTCTCCCTGAAGCTCTTTCATCTTGGCCCATAGGAATGGATCTGAACCCTTTATAAAGCTAAATAGGCTGTATCTCTCCACAAGTTCCATTAGGGCACTGGCCTGGGCCTGGATAGGAGACCCGCCCTTTCCCATCTGCTTTTTTGTGCCTATGATGTTTTCTGCATCTGGGCCGCAAAGGCTGAAATATACTGGAATGCCCAACCTGCCTGAGTCTATTCTCACCACCCCCTTAAGGATCTTGTTCCCAAATCTGGCAAGCCTTTCTTTAGCGATGGTCACGGTCTCTTCAGGGGTGATGGCCTTGTCCAGGTCTTTGGTGTAACGTTTGGGCACACTCTTCAGAGTAAAGTTATCAAGCCAATTTGGTCTTGCTGACAATTTCTCCTCCCAAAAATGCATTTAATTTTCCCGTCTTATAACCCTCCAGGTCAATGGCTATTATCTCAAAGTTAAGGGCCTTCAGGCCATCAATGAGCTTGGCCCTAGACTTGGGATCCAAAAACTTCTGAACCTCCTTTGGGTCAAGCTCCACAACAGCCATCTTACCCCAGTGCCTGACCCTTACGAGCCTTTGCCCAAGGGATTTGATGAAGCGCTCGGCCTTATGGATCTGTCCTAACTTATCCAGGGTTATCTCTTGTCCATAGGGGATCCTGGTTGCCAGGCAAGGGGAAGGGGGTTTGTCCCATCCCACAATGCCCATCCGCTTTAGATTGGCCCTTACATCCTTTTTTGTGAAACCAGCCTCCAAAAGGGGGGCAATCATTCCAAGTTCCTCTGCTGCCTTTATTCCAGGCCTGTAGTCCCCTAAGTCATCCATGGTGATGGCATGGGCCACCACATTTACCCCTTCTTCTTTGCCCACCTGAAGGATGTGTCTAAAAATCTCTTTCTTACAATAGTAGCACCTGTCTTTGTCGTTTCTTGTGAATTCTTTGATGGAGAGTTCATTGGTCTCAACGATAACATGCCTTGCCTTTAACTCAGAGGCCATGGCCTTGGCAAACTTTAGATCATCCTTGGCATGGATAGGGGAGGTGGCAGTAACAGCAACCACATTATCTCCCAATGCCCTCTTAGCACATGCCAGTAGGAAGGTGCTGTCCACCCCACCAGAGTAAGCAACCAACATGCTCTGGTGTCCTTTTAGTATCTTCAAGAGCTTCTTGAGCTTTGATCCACCTTTTTCATTGACATCCATGACAACACCTCCCACCTACACAGCAAGATATAAAGGACTAAAGGTTCTTTACTGCATCCCCTATTCCTTTACCAAATTCCACACATGCCCTGATGGCCTCCTGGTCTGGTACATACTGGACCTTCAAGGGTTCAGCCACCATCCTAAACTTCATTGATTCAAGCTCCTTGTGTATAATTGTGGCAGATTCACCACTCCAACCATAGGATCCAAAGGCAGCACCCATTTTATTTTGAGGCCTTAACCCCTTCATATAGGTGAGAAAGTCAGCCACTGTGGGAAATATCCCATTATTAAGAGTGGGTGAACCCACTGCAATACAGGCTGCATCCAGGACCTCAGTAATTATGTCACTCCTGTGCCAGGACCTGAGATGCATGGATAAGACCTCAACCCCTTTTTCCCAGATACCCTCAGAAATGGCATCAGCCATTAATCGGGTGCTTTGCCACATGGTATCGTAGACCAACAAGACCTTTTTCTTGGGCCTTTGCTGACTCCATTCCACATAGGCATTGATGACCTTTGTGGGTTCCTTTCTCCAAATGATACCGTGATCAGGGCACAGCATCTTTATGGGCAATTTCATCTCTGTTACCTTGTCCACGAGTTTTAGGATGAGAGGTGCATATGGGAGTAAGATATTGGCAAAGTACTTTTTTGCATGGGGCATTATTTCATCACCTATCTCATCGTCAAATCTCTGCATACTTGCATAGTGTTGTCCAAATGCATCACTGGAAAATAATATTTGATCTTCCACTAGATAGGTAAACATGCTATCTGGCCAGTGTAGCATCCTTGTTTCAATAAATGTAAATGTTTTCTTCCCAATGGAGAGAGTTTGGTTATTTTCTATAGGTTTCAGATTTAAAGTTCTATGAAAATGCCTATTTAAGTTTTTAAAACCCATCTGTGAACAATATACTGGTTTGTTTTCGCCAATTTTGTGCATTACCCTTGGCAAACCACCTGAATGATCCATCTCTGCGTGATTGCTAATTACAAAGTCAATTTTTTTAGGGTCTATTATTTTGCCTATCCCTTCAATTAACTGATCCTCAAAACCTTTTTTAACGGTGTCAATGAGCACTACTTTTTCATCTATAACAAGATAGGCATTATAGGTAGTCCCTAAGTATGTGGAATAGCCATGGAAGTCTCGAATATTCCAATCAATGGCTGAGAGACAATAAATACCATCCTTCAGTTTTACAGGTTCCATTTAACCCTCCTTTGATACTAAGCTAGTATATAATTGAGAGACCTTTATGATGATGAACTCCTCATTCCAGTAAACTTCTTCAGAGCCAGGGTCATCTCTAAGGTCTTTCAACTGACTTAAGTCTACATAATCTTTGGCATGATTCAAGGCCAAAAGGGCAAGGAGTTTAGGAGTAGTTTCCTTTTTTGTGGTAAGTGCAATTAATGTTGGAATGGCTCTTTTAATATGCCTGGAATCTGTCTGGGAAAGCCTTGCAAGGCCCCACAATGCCCCATTGAAAAGTGGTGGATAGTCTAAAAAGTTTTCTTCTTCCATGATATAAGAGACAAGGATTGAAGAGAACTCCTTAGCCAGATAAGGATTCCTTGCCATTATCTCTCCCATGGCCTCTGGGCAGCCCCATCCAATGCCCCCTGATTCGTCGTTTAATTGCCACATGAGTCTGCGCATTACCATCCTTGCCTTTTCCATGTCCTCAAGGGCAAGTCTGTAAGTGAGCTCTCCAATAAAGGTTATGGCCCTCCATCTTACCCTGGGATATGGGTCTAAAAAAAGGGAAATGGTGGGACTAATTAGCTCTTTAGGGCTTAATTCTTGCAGAAGTGCGTAGAGTGCATTGCGGTCGTGGATGGTAAGCAAAGACTTTAGCCTGTTTTTAATATCCCTGTAAGTCATGGTATCAGTTTCCCCGTAACTTAGGAGAAACTAATATAATATTCAAGGGTGCTCCTGGTTCAGTCTGCCATGGGGCCTCCTTTTAATGCCCCTTTGGGTGCTGACTTCATCAAGAGGGGCAGTGGAAGTATCATAATTACCAGGATGGAGAGGAGATAGAAGGTGTCATTAAAGGAAAGCATATAGGCCTGCCTCAGGACCTCTTTGTAAAGGAGTGCCATAAGGCCTTTTTCGCCCTCAACAGGGATCTTAAAGAGGTAAAGGAGTTCAGATGCCTTAAAGTAAAACCACTGGAACTCTTTGTCAAAGAAGGAGACTTGTTCCACCAAAAAGTTTTGGTGAACCTGGGCCCTTTGGCTCAGCACCGTGGTAGAAAGGGCTATGCCAAAGCTTCCAGCTAGATTCCTGAGGAGGTTAAATAGGCCAGTGGCTACTGCCATTTTTTCCCTCGGGATATTGATGTAAGAGGCGGTTGCAAGGGGGACAAAGAACATTCCAAGGCCAGCTGCCTGTACCACCCTTGGGATGGTGGCAGAGATAAAGTCGGCCTCCAGATTAAATCCTGACATCATCTGAAGGGATATGGACATGCACAGGATGGCAATTACTACAAGGTATTTGGGCTGAACCCCTTTCCTTAGGAGATTTCCTGTTATGGGCATAATCAAGAAGCTGGCAAGCCCACCAGGGCCCAAGGCCAGGCCAGCCCAAAGGGAGTTGTAATTGAGGAGCTTTTGAAGGTATAGGGGAAACAGGACAATGGCCCCAAAAAAGGTAAAGAACCCAAAAAATACACTTATAGTACCCAACACATAGGTCCTATCTTTGAAGACCCTTAGATCAACAACGGGGAATTTGGCCTTAAGCTCCCACCAGACAAATATGGATAGGCATACTGCTGCCAAAACACTGAGTCTCACAATAAAGTCTGACTCAAACCAGCCCTCCCTTTCTCCTTTGTCCAGTACGATCTGGAGGGCACCAAGGCCAAGGCAGAGCATGGCAAGTCCTGTGTAATCTATCTTTATTGGCCCCTTTTTCACATAAGGAGGGTCAAATATGAATGCCAATATGAGGAGTATGGCAACGAGGCCTATAGGGATATTTAAGTAAAATATCCACCTCCAGGAATAAGAATCAGTGATCCATCCTCCCACAACAGGGCCGATGGTGGGGGCAAGGACTATCCCCATGCCAAATATGGCCATTGCCATACCCCTTTCCTTTGGTGGGAATGTCTCCAGGAGTATGGCATGGCTCAGGGGCTGAAGACCTCCTCCTCCTATCCCCTGCAGTACCCTTGCCAACACCAAGACCTCCAGGGAAGGGGCCATGCCACATAAAAAGGAGGCAAAGGTAAACAGACCCACGCTAAATATGAGATAACTTTTTCTGCCAAATATGCCTGTGAGCCACCCTGTTATGGGTATTATTATGGCATTGGACACCAGATAACTGGTGAGGACCCAGGTGACCTCATCCAAACCTGCATTGAGTGATCCTTGTATATGGGGTAATGACACATTTACCACACTGGCATCCATTATTTCAATAAAGGTGGGCAGGATCACGGTGAGTGCCACCAGCCATTTGTTTACAACTGTTGCTGTGGGTCCCATTATCTATTAATTAAGGGGCTTTCCTGACCTGTCCTTGGTATACACGGTCACCTTCAGGGAGCAGCCAACCCTTAAAGGATATTCCTTGGGCAATGGCTCCTCAAATCTGATCTTTACTGGCACCCTCTGTACCACCTTGATCCAGTTCCCAGTGGCATTTTCTGGGGGCAACAGGGAAAAGGCCACGCCTGTGCCGGCCCTTATACCAACCACCCTTCCTTTGAGCTCAAGGCCTGGATATATATCAGGCCTTATCTTTACGGGTTGATTAATCCTTATGTTTCTAAGTTCTGTTTCTTTAAAGTTTGCCTCCACATATACCTCATCCAGTGGCACGATGGCCATCAGGGGCTGACCAGGGGCTACACGATCCCCCACCTGGCACCTTTTTTGGGCCACATACCCTGTTATTGGCGCTGTGATCTGGCAGTATTTAAGGTTATTGGATGCAATTAAGAGTCTTGCCTTGGCCTCCTTTAGCTGGGCCTTTAATGCAAGGAGCCTCTGCTCCTCCAATTGTACCTTTTTTAGCTCAGAAGAGGCCTTTTTTAGGAGGGCCTCTTGCCTTTCAATCTCCTTGGTAGCTGCCTGTACCGCGGCATTTGCAGCTTCTATCTCCCTTTGGATGGCGTTGAGCCTTGCCTGGGCCAGTTTCAGTTGCCTGTCCACACTGTCCTTTTCCTTTTTGGCAATGGCTCCTGTTTCATAAAGACTGGTTATCCTGTGGTGTTCCTTTTGGGCCAATTCCAAATCTGCAATGGCAGCCTTTTTTTTCTCATCCAGCTCCCTTAGCTGGGATAGGGACCTTTCCCTTTGGTCCCTTGCCTGTCTAGCAGCGGCTGAGGCAGCCTCATGGCCGGAAGTGGTGCCAAAGTGTGTGAGTTCAGTATTTATTTCTGCAGCCTTGACCTCAGCCTCAAGCCTCTCGAAAATGGCCAAGGCCTGCTCATATTGCAGTTCGTAGTCTTTTTTATCCAACTGGAGCAAGATGTCTCCCTGTTTTACCAGCTGGTCGTTTTCCACAAAGATCTTTTCAATGGTGCCAGGTATCCTGGGGCTTATGGTGGCATAATCAGCCATCACATAGGCATTGTCTGTCTCCTCCCTGTCCTTTAAAAAGGAGTACCAATAGAAGATAGCCACAGCAACCATGCCACCCAAGAGGGTAATGGACAAAAAAAGCCGTCTCTTAGAACTAACATTCATAATTTTACCCCCATCTTGGAGTCTCTGAGCATATTTTGGCCTAATCTTAAAGGCAAGGGCAATCTTTTTCGGCCTTCCCATGGGAGTCAGCTATAAGATTCAAGGTCCTGGAGATGGGCCGCTATGGCCCTCATACCTTTAGGGTGAGCAGTGGGGGTATCTTAGTTATCAGTTATAAATGGGATAAGAAGGCTCAGTATTGTTTATCCTTCTGAAATATAGTTAGATAGAAAAGCTATGTCATGATAAAGATCTTGGGTTTTGGGTATAGGGTTAATTTTAGCTAAAGATTTGCGGACAAAGTGACTTGTGGTTATTTCTTGGGGAAAAAGCTTAGGACGGATATGAGGAGGGCTATGAAGGAAAAACCTGCCACTGTAAGCCACTGATTGAAAGAAAACCTTTTTTCCAATGCTTCAAACCTTACATGGATCTCTTTTTGTAATGCTTCAAATCTGGCATTCATGGCCTCAAATCGGGTATGCATAGCCTCAAAGCGAGTGTCCATTTCTTTTTGCAAGGCCTCGAATCTAGTGTTCATCTCCTTTTGGAAGGCCTCGAATCTAGTGTTCATCTCCTTTTGCAAGGCTTCGAATCTAGTGTTCATCTCCTTTTGCAAGGCCTCGAATCTCAAGTCCATTTCCCTTTGCAAGGCCTCGAAGCGGGTATTCATCTCAGAGTAGAGCTTTTCATGCCTCTGTGCTTCAAAAAGCCTTAAGTTCTTTAGCTCTTCCTCCACCCTCACGATTCGTTCAATGAGGGCAAGCTCCTTGAGCTTTATCTCCCTCTCAGACACATATCGCTCAAGATACAAAGGGAGTTCCCGCTCTAAAAACTGAGCCACTGCCTTCTCCACCATTTCTATGTCAGTTGCCATTTGCATAGGAAAATTATATCATAGTTTGGGATCGAATATCAATATCAAATGATAAATTTTTATGGTTACTGTTTCTTGAGGTTATTTCCATTAGGGTCATGAATAAAATGGAAATCAAAGGAATTATCATCAGATAGTGCCCCATCTCTGGCAAAGGCCCATCCGTTTTTTTGGAGCTCGTTAAGGTAAAATTGATTTTATATGGCCTTTTTTGTTCTTTGTCTTCTTTTTTAGGGCCCTTTATATCGGGATATTAACTTTATTTTGTGTTTTTTAATCTGCACTTGTCATCATTTCAAGACACTATATTGATTTTATATTTTGCTGAGCTTGATAGACACCTGGCACAAGTAGTCACATCGTAGCATCAAGCTTTTTTTGTGTATAGTTTTTTAGTTGGATTGCCATTACTGCACCTAAGATCGAGATTGCTCCTGCTGTTAGAAAAGGCCACATAAATGTCTTTGTGATGTCAGCCAGGTACCCTCCCAAGGCAGGTCCTATTGCCTGGCCAATACCGAAAAAGAGGGTTATGAAGCCCAGGCCTGCAGGGGCAAGCCTTGCTCCCACCACATCCCCTGCAGTGGCTGCCATTATTGTGGGTATGGACCATGCAGTGAGGCCAAAAAGGATAGAAGATAAGTAAATCCCAAACTCATTTCTTATAAGGGCATAGGAGATATATGCTGCTGCAAGGACCAGGTATGCCAGGAATGCACCTTGTGCCCTTCCCAACCTGTCTGAGATCCATCCCCAGAGCATGCCGCATAAGATGCTAAAGGCGCCCACCATGGCCCAGAGGCTGCTGGCATAAGCCTGAGACTTTCCTAATTCCTTTACAAGATAACCTGCATAAAACACCACATAGATTATGTATGATATGCCGTAGAAAAAATATGTGAGGCCTAAAAACCAAACTGAGCCCACGCCATAGACCTCTTTCCAGTTCAGGGAAGAGGTCCCCATTGGTTTGGGCTGGCCTTGATTTGCCTCCCCTTGAGCTCCCACCTGCCCGAGCCCTTTGTCCTCTGGCCTGTTTCTCAGAAATATCCATACTGTTATGGCCAGTAATAAGACAATGGAGCCCAATATAAACCAGCAATATCTCCAGCCGTCATTGTTAAAGGCCTTGAGGATTATGGGCACCAGTATCCCGCTTATGACCATACCAGTGCCTGTCCCTGCTGTGACAATACCCGTTGCAAATCCACTCATCCTCTTCACAAACCAGATAGAACCCAAGGCCATGGCAGGGACGTATGATGCCCCATTGCCCACACCAGTGAGTAACCTCATGGTGAATGCGTACCCAAAGGAGTTGGCAATGCCGGTGAGTATCATGGTTATCCCCATAAGGAGTAGGGCAAGGCTTATTATAAGCCTGGGACCAAAACGGGAGGCCAGGAAACCACCCAAGACAGCCATGCCCAGGTATCCCAGGAAATTCCCGGTCCCAAGGAGGCCTAGCTGGGTGTAGTCAAACCTGAGGCCATCCTTCATGGATGGGAGGATTATGGTATATGCCATCCTCCCAAAGCCATGGGCCCCTATGGTGGTCAAAAGCCCCATGAAGATTACCACCCAGCCGTAATGGACCCGTTTTTTTTCCATGGGTGTTGCCTCCGCAGGAAAATTATACAGGGCATAAATTTCCCACACAGGTTAACCTATGTCAACAATTTATGAGAGCTGATCCTGTGATGACTCTTTTGGGGATTGGTGGCCTTTTAACACCCTTTACCTTAACAGGGCACCCACAAGATAGGATATTGGAAAGGGCTTGACAGGGGAGATCTTGGGGTATAAATGTATAAATAATGCGCCCGTAGCTCAGTGGACAGAGCGCCGGGCTTCGAACCCGTGGGTCCCCCGTTCGAGTCGGGGCGGGCGCGCCTATGGGTTATAGAAATAGTGGGCCTGTAGCTCAGCTGGTAGAGCAGTTGACTCTTAATCAATTGGTCGGAGGTTCGAATCCTTCCAGGCCCACCACAAAATTCCCAAAGGCCCTGCCTCAGCAAGCAATAAGAAAGCTAACAAAGTCATTATTTTACAGATTACTTTTGGGTCCTTTTGTTACCCATTGCTGGGCTAAGATACCTACTCTTACCTGAAAAATAGCCTTTGTTATCATCTACTGGCATTAAAAGGGTTTCTGCTGCCTTGTTTTATGGCTTTTTATCTTCACATAGGACACTTCTTATAGGAAGACTATGCCTAAGAAGACTTGTAGGATTCTGCCTCTGCCCCACTGGAAGTTTTTTTATCTATATAGGTCCTTCTGTGGCCAATAACAGAGTTCATTTTGGTTAGTGAAGTTCCTGTTAGAGAAATGGTTAATTCCCTTAAGGATGGTGCAGTTCCTTGACCCACATTATAGGCTCTAATATAATGGCGCCAAAACTGGAGGGCCCATGGATCTCAGGATAACCTACCTTATCTCTGGAGCTTTTGAGGTAATGACCTATCTGGTGGTGGACCTGGCAAGCAAAGAGGCAATGGTTATAGACCCTGCAGGGAATCTGATAAGGTTCAAGGGGATCGTTGAAAAAGAAGGGTTGCAGGTGAAATACATTGTGGCCACCCATTGCCATATAGACCATATTTTGGAGCTTAAGGCCTTTAAAGAGTCCTTTGGTGGGCTGGTGTGCATGAACCCTTTGGATCACGAGCTCCTCAGAACAGGCTACCACAGTTTGTTTGGGGACATATCTGAATTCCAAGATATAAACGTGGAGCTGTACTTAAATGAAGGCGTGAGACTTAAGTTAGGTAAGCAAGAGTTTTTAGTCCTCCACACACCTGGACATACCCCTGGGTCTATATGTCTTTTTTGCAATGGCAACTTGTTTACAGGGGACACCCTGTTTGTGGGGGCAGTGGGTAGAACGGACCTAAAGGGTGGATCCTTTGAGACCTTATTGTCATCCATAAAAGAGAAGATCCTTCCGTTGCCAGATAATACTATTATATGGCCAGGCCATGACTATGGAGATGCCCCTACATCCACGGTAGGGAGGGAAAAGAGAGAAAACCCGTATATAACAGACTTTATTCTTCCTTAAGGAGGTGTCCATGGACAGAAAAGAGCTTATGGAGGTCTTTAATAAGAGGCCAAGGATAGGTACTCTTAGCACTGCAAACAAGGCTGGAGAGGTAAATGTGGCAGTGTTTGGATCCCCTGTGATGACAGATGAGAACACCGTTGTTATGGGACTGGGCAAGAATAGGACCTACAGGAACCTCCTAGAAAACCCCAACGCAGTATTCATTGTGTTGGAGCCAGGGAAGGGCTTGTTTGACTGGAAAGGGGCCAGGGTATACTTAAAGGTCTTGGAGATGGATACCAGTGGCCCTTTTTATACCCAGATTAAAGAGTCCATCAGAAAGGTGGCTGGGGATCAGGCAGCCTCCATAATCTATGCGGCTGTGAAGTTTGAGATTACAGAAGTAAGGCCAATTATAGACATGGCCAAGGATTAAGATGTTAAATCTCCTTGACCTGATCATCCTGGTAATATTGGGTCTCTTCCTGGTCAGGGGGTTGATGAGGGGGTTTTTGGGGGAGGCTGCCTCCCTGGTGGGAGTGGTCTTGGGTGTCATGGCTGCCTACACCTATCAGCCCTTTTTCAGTGGGGTGGCAAGCTCTCTGGGTGTGGGCCGTTATCCAATCAGCTCCCTTGTTGTATTTTTTCTCATCTTTCTCACAGTGCTTGTTGGCGTAAGGTTTTTGGCCTGGTTATTGGGAAAGGCCTTCAAAGGCCCAGTGCTGGGGACCTCTAACAGGCTTATGGGCGCTGGTCTGGCCTTTTTAAAGGCTGTAGTGATTATATATGTGGGGATTGTGTTGCTGAGCTTTGTGCTCCCTGGGAATTCTACCATCCTTAAGGATTCCAAGCTGGCGCCCTTTGTGGTGAGGACCTTTAAAGATCTATCTGGTGTTATTTCACCCAAACATTATGAGGAATGGAAGGAGAGGTTCTTAAATGGCACCAAGGGAAAAGACAAAACTGATAAATGGTCCAAGGTGATCTCATAGGGGTATGGATGGAAACTAAATTTCAGGAACTATTCAGCCTTGTAAAGACGCTCAGGGAAAAGTGCCCCTGGGACAAAGAGCAGACAGTGGAAACTGCCAAGGATTATGTGATGGAAGAGGCCTATGAATTGGTTGATGCTGTGATAAGGGAGAATCATGAGTCCATATGTGAAGAGATGGGTGATCTCCTTTTTCAGGTCCTGTTTTTGGCCAATATAGAAGAGGAGGGAGGGGAATGTAACCTTAAAGTAGCCTTGGAAAGGGTTAAGGAAAAGATGATAAGGAGACACCCCCATGTATTTTCTGGTACAGAGGTTAAGGACTCTCAGGGGGTGGTGGAGAACTGGAAAAGGATCAAGGAAAAGGAGAAGAGCTCAGATGGCCCTGAGCTCCTGAGGTCCTTGCCAGGATCCATTAGGTTAAAGCAGGCATTGGGCATGGCCAAGAGGGCAAATATAAGACTCCCGGAGATATCTTTATTAGCTAACTCAATCCTGGAGAGGCTTCAACTTTCAATCTTTGAGGAAACCACACCTGAACAGCAGCAGAGATCTATGGCCCAGGCATTGGTCCTCACCTTCACAGTCTTGTTTCTTTTGAATAAAGATCCAGAGGAGGTCTTGTATGCTGCTTCGGAGAATATCCTCAGATTAGTTAAAGAAGGAGCCCAAGAGGCATTGGTGGAGGATGTGTGTCGTTTCATTTAACTGATCTTACACAAATAATCTCACTCATTGGTGATTAGGACTGTGAAAGGTGCAGTCTAACCAACTAAGGCTTATACAGAAGGTTCAAGGGATTAGCCTAAAATGGAAACTGTTAATCCCTTTTTTGTTTTTTGCCTTTACAGGTACCAGCTCCCTTTTATATCTCTCCTTTGTTGAGCAGAAGAGGCTCATTGAGACCCAAGAGGGCTTTAGGATATCAAAGCTTTACCACATATTCCTCTCCAACATAAAAGAAAGAGAAGGGCAGTGTAAATCATTGGCTACAATGATCTCCCTAGACAGGTATGTGATAAAACTAATGGCTGAGAGGGACAGGGAGGGACTTTATCAACAGATTGGCAGGATCTATCCCATATTAAGGGATCAGTTTGGTATATATCAGCTACATTTCCACAGTCCAGGTGCCAGGTCATTTCTAAGGGTCCACTCCTATGAACTCCATGGGGAAAGCCTGGATTACAGGTTAACTGTTTTGGATGTCCAAAGGGAAAAAAGGGCCAAGGGAGGACTGGAGTGGGGGCTCACCGGGCTTAGTATAAGAGGGGTGGCCCCTATTGTTAGGGACAACGAGCTGTTGGGCAGCGTAGATGTGGGCATACCTCTGGATCATAGGTTCTTGAGCTACTTAAAAGGCATCTGGAATGTGGACTTTGTTGTGTACGAATATGTGAGTCCTGATAGCATGAGGCTACTTGCAAGCACAATTCCAAATGCTGTTCAGCACCTGGAACTATTAAATATGGGGATTTCTGGACCAGCGGTAATGGTATCCCCCAAGGAATATCCCCATGAGACAGTACTAGTTGGGCCTCTAAGGGATCCAGGGGGCAAGGTTGTTGCTCTACTGCAGATAAACATGAACAGGTCTGAGATCATAAGGGAGGTTAAGAGGGCCAGGGACGAGAGTTTGATAGTTGCCCTTGTGGGGATCTTGGTGAGTTCTGGTCTTACATGGGTGGTGGCATCCTTTTATGTGAAGCCCATAAAAGAGGTGGTGGCAGAGGCCAATGAGATAGCAGAGGGGAGAAGGGAGGTCCTTTTGAGGGAAAGACCCAATGATGAGATGGGTGTGCTCACTAGGGCATTAAATAGGCTCCTTACCAACTTATTATTGAAAAGGCAAGAGCTCCAGGAATATGCCAATATGTTGGAGCAAAGGGTGATGGAGAGGACAAAGGAGCTTATCAGCTCTGAGGAAAAATACAGGACCCTGGTGGAGCACTTGCCCCTGGTGGTTTATAGACTCCTTAAAGACGGCACAGTGGAGTTCATAAACAACTACTTCACAGAAAAGCTAGGCTACACTGTGGAGGAGGTGGTGAGTGACAGGGAGTTCTGGTGGAGGGTTATCTGCGCCCAGGATCCAGGGCAAAGGAGGGATGTACTGGAGCACTGTTGGAGTGGTAAGGAATTGAAGAAGGAGAGGGTTGTGGTGGGTAAAAACGGAGAGGAATTTGTCTTTATTGACCACATCATCCCAATCAAGGACAACGGCAATGTGATCTGGATAGATGGTATAATGGTGGATATCACTGAACTGAAGAGACTCCAGGCCCAAATCATAGAGGCAGAAGAGGTGAGAACCCTAAAGGAGATTTCAGCAAGGTTTGCCCATGAGATCAGGAACCCCATAACTGCTGCAGGGGGATTTGCAAGGAGACTCTATCAATCCCTTCCTGAAGATAGCCCCCAGAGAGAGGCAGCAAAGGTGATAGTGGAGGAGATGCTCAGGCTTGAATCAGTGTTAAAGACCTTATTGACCAGCATAAAGCCTGTGGAACTCAAACCTGCCTTGGCAAACATTGTATCCATAATTGAGAGGGCCATATCTAAGGCCCTTCAAGAGGTATGTAATGAGATCAGGAAAGAGGGGTTTTATTATGAGTTTGTGTCCTTGCCTAAAGATCCAATGGTGGTAGTGGACTCTGTGTTGATGGAGGAGGTATTCTATTCCACAATAGTCCACGGGGTCTTTCATATGCCCCAGGACGAGGTCTTGAAGATATCTATAAAGGAAATAGGGGTGGAGGGGCTTGAAATAGGCCTGTCTCACAAGGCAAAGGGTATTGCCAAGGTTGATGTATCGGAGTTTTTCTTGCCAAGGGTTAGCCCTATGACATGCACAAAGGCGGATTTATTACCAAGGGCTAAGATGATTGTACAAAGGCACGGTGGAAAGGCTCAGGCCTTCTGCAGGGACGATGAGCTGGTAATAGTGATAACCATACCCAGGTCAGTGGCGTCTACAGTTATGATAGGGGCTTAGATACATGATCAGGAATGTAATCTTCTACCTTGTGATGGTCTGTCTCACTCCTTGGCTGTGCGGCCTTGCCGTAGTACTGCACAGGCTCACTGGAAAACGAGTGCTGGTTCACAGGTATATAGCTGTGCCCTGGGCCAAGATAATGTTATTGCTTTCAGGCGTGAGGGTGGATGCAAGGATAAGCAAGGCCATAGACATTAGAAAACAGTATGTATTTGCCACAAACCATCAAAGTTACTTTGATATCCTGGCCTTGTTAAAGTATCTGCCTGTACCTTTTGCCTTTGTGATGAAGGAAGAGCTGATGGAAGAACCCCTTTTAGGCAAGGCCATGGATAGTGCCGGGTATATTGGGATATCCAGGGAGGATCCCAGGAGGGCCATCCATGGAATGAATAAGGCAAAGGAAAGGGCAGGGGAGGGCTACTCCTTGGTGATATTCCCTGAGGGAACAAGGAGCATAGATGGCACACTGGGGGACTTCAAAAGGGGGGCCTTTAGTCTGGCCTTGAAGGCCGGGCTGGATATAGTCCCTGTGGCCATCTCAGGTGCCTATAAGATAGTCAAGAAAGGGAGGCGTTTTATAAACAAAGGCAGGTTTTACCTCACAGTCCTTGACCCTATTCCCATAAAAGGCACATCAAAAAAGGACCTAAAGGACCTAGTGGACAAGGTGAAAGAAGAGATACAGGGACACCTGTGAGCACCAGGTCTCTTTGGTGGGCAAAGCATGGCCTTGTTTGCTAAGGTAGCAATACCTCTGCCCTTCAATGCTGTCTTTGACTATGAGATAGATCCTCAGTGGGAAAGTACAATAGAGGTGGGCAAAAGGGTCTGGGTGCCTGTGAGGCAGACCAGGAGGGTAGGGTATGTAATAGGGTTAAGCAAAGATAGGCCTAGTTCAATGGCCATCAGGCCGGTTCTCAAGGTCATAGATGAGGTAGCTTTATTTCCCAAGGAGCTTGTGGGATTTTTCCAGTGGCTTTCCCATTATTATGTATATCCTTTGGGCAAGGTAATAGCAGATATCCTGCCATTTAAAAAAGAGGCACATCCCAGGGTATTTTTGGAGCCATGCCCCAACAGTGAAGGTGAGTTGGTGGGCCTTTCCCAACATTACAAAGAAGCATTGGAGTGGATCAAGGGACATAAGAGAAGGCCCTGGAAGTCCTCTGCTAAAACTGCCCTGGAGCTTATTCAGATGGGGGTGGTGAGGCCATGCTCTGCGCCAAGTTTGACCCTGGATATTGAAAATGCTCCTGTGGAACTAAACCCTTATCAGGTTAATGCCTTAGAGGAAATAAAAAAGGGTATAGATGAGAGGTCCTCCAAGCCCATCCTACTTTTTGGGGTTACAGGGAGTGGTAAGACGCAAGTCTACTTAAGGGCAGTGGAGTATGCCTTGTCCAAAGGAAGGTCTGCCATAGTGATAGTCCCTGAGATTTCTTTGAGTTTGTACATGGAGCAGGGATTTAAAAGGGAGTTTGGTTATAGACTCAGCACCTACCATAGTAAACTAACAGATCTCCAGCGGGAGACCCAATGGTTCGGTATGATCGCTGGATATTTCAAGGTGGTCTTGGGACCTAGGAGCGCAGTATTTTCCCCTCTGAGGGATCTGGGGATTATTATCGTGGATGAGGAGCACGATGAGACATACAAGCAAGATCATGGGCTGAGATACCATGCCAGGGATGTGGCCGTAATGAGGGCACGGCTTTTTAACTGCCCTGTGGTCTTGGGCTCTGCCACGCCATCTGTGCAATCCTACTATAATGCCCAGAAAGGCAAATACAGGCTTGTTCTCATGCCCGAGAGGGTGGAGAAAAGGTCCCTCCCCCAGGTAAGGGTGGTGGACATGGAGGAATTGAGGAAGAGGGAAAGGTCCTTTTATATACTGAGCCCTGAGCTGGTAAAGGCCATTGGTGAGACCCTTGAACAGAAAAGGCAGTCTATCCTGTTTTACCCAAAAAGGGGCTTTTTTAGGATGCTCCTGTGCCAGGGATGCGGCCATATAGTGAAGTGTCTGGACTGTGATGTCCCTCTCATCTTCCATTTGGAAGAAAATATGCTCTTGTGCCACCACTGTGGGAGGGACCTGCCTCCTTTGGATGAATGTCCATACTGCAAGAGGCAGAGGCTGAAGGCCTATGGATACGGTACTGAGAGGCTGGAAGAAGAAGTAAAGGCCCTTTTTCCCACTGCCAGGGTGCAAAGGATGGACACAGATGCCATGGGAAAGAGGGACGTATTAGAGGTGCTCAATGCCTTCAGGGCCCAAGAGATAGACATCCTTGTGGGGACACATCTGCTTACGAAGGGATATGACTTCCCGGGGGTGACACTGGTGGGGGTTATATCATCGGATCCGTTATTGAACTTTCCAGACTTTAGGGCCTCTGAGAGGACCTTTCAAACCATTGTGCAGGTATCTGGCAGGGCAGGGAGAGGCAATGACCCTGGCTATGTCATTGTTCAGAGCCAGAGCCCCTGGCACCACTCCATTAACATGGCAGTTTCAGGGGAATACCAGGTCTTCTTTGAAAAGGAGGTCTCTTTGCGAAAGAGACTAAACTATCCACCTTTCTGTCATTTAGTTCTCCTGGAGTTAAAGGGAAAAGAAAGAGGAGCGCTTTTTGAAACGGCCAGGGTATTAAGGAGGCACTTGGAAAAGGCTTTGGATAAAGCAGGTCTTATGGGATGGGTACATGTGCACGGACCCGTTCCTCCTCCCATTTCCAAACTTAAAAAACTTTATAGATTTCAGATTATGTTAAGGACAAACAGGATTACAGCCCTCACCCAGGTCTTGTGGCAGCTCAGGGATTCAATGGGAGGCACAAGATTTAGTGTGGATGTGGATCCCTACGATTTTCTCTAAATAAGGCCCCTTGTGGCACCCATTCCTTACCAAATAAGACCTCTATAGCCTTTGCCATGTCCTCTGGGGGTGAGGAGGAAAATTCCAACCTGGTCTGGCTAATGGGATGTGGAAACCCAATTCTAAAGGAATGGAGCATGGGCCTTTGGATCCCCTCTAAAAAAGATAAATCTAATGATTCTAGTGCCTTAGCCTGCCTAAGTCTTTTTACTGGGACCCCATAGGTATCATCTCCCAGTATACCCATGCCCATATAGGATAGGTGGACCCTTATCTGGTGGGTCCTACCCGAGGCTATCCTTACCTGAAGCAGCAAAAATCCATATCTTGACCTTGTTATGACCTTCCAAAAGGTAATAGCCCTCTTGCCCCTTTCCTGGTCTACCTTCATTTTTTTTCTGTGAAATCTGTCCCTCAAAATAGGGGCATCTACTACTCCGGAATCAAGGCCTTCCTTAGCAAAGGATATAGCCAGATACTCCTTGGAGATCTCCCCCTGTTTAAAGGCCTTTGCCAGATTTCCATGGGCCATGTCTGACTTGGCAACAATCATAAGACCTGATGTGCCTTTATCCAGCCTGTGCACGATCCCAGGCCTCAGGGTTCCACCTATGCCTGAGAGGTCCTTTAGTCGGTAAAGCAAGCCATGGACAAGGGTATTTTCATAGTTTCCTGCCCCTGGATGCACAACTATCCCGGGTGGTTTATCAATAACAGCAATGTGATCGTCCTGGTAAACTATATTAAAAGGTATGTCTCGTGGGGTTAAAGAATATGGTGAGGGCTCCGGGACACGAACGAGTATCGTGTCTCCTTCTTTTACCTTTGCACTGGGCCTGAGCTCTATCTTAGAGTTTAGGTATACCTCTCCTCCCTTGATTAGTCCCTGGAGAAATTCCCTGCTGTATTGATCCCTTAATCTAGATGCTAAAAACAGGTCTAATCTACGGGATCCAACCTCATTACATTCAAGAAATATCTCTCTCCTACTCAATATTCACTAACTTGCTGAAAATATTGCCTCCAGATCCTTCTCAATCTCATCCTCTTTGCAGCATTTTGCTATGGCAAGCTCTTTTACCAGCAGAGACCTGGCGGTCTCTAGTAGTTTTCGCTCACCAAAAGAGAGTTCTTTTCCATTTTTAAGCAGATTCAGGTTCCTATAGACTTCGGCCACATCGTAGAGGGAGCCTGTCTTGATCTTGTCCATATACTCCCTGTATCTCCTGTTCCAGCTTTGGTGTTCCAATACCACATCCTTTTTTTGTAAGATCTCATAAAGCCTGTCTATTTCCTCTCTGTTTACTACCCCCCTCAGTCCCACATTCTTTGCATTCTTTGTGGGTATAAAGATCTTCATGTTGTTATCCAGGATGCGCATAATGTAAAAATCTTGAGTATGGCCTGAGATCTCTTTTGTCTCTATCTTTTCTATAACCCCAACGCCGTGGGCAGGATAAACAGCAATATCTCCTACATTAAACATATTACCCCCCTTGCCTTTAAATTGAGGTGGCCCCTTATGGGGCCACCTGTTTTTTTACCTAAGTAAGAGCCCTACCGCTGGCAGTATTGGAGCGATAACTAGAGAAACAACGGACATCAGCTTTATAAGTATGTTCATGGCAGGACCAGAAGTGTCTTTAAACGGGTCACCAATGGTATCACCCACTACTGCTGCCTTGTGGTTTGCTGACCCCTTTCCTCCAAGGTTCCCTGCCTCGATGTACTTCTTGGCATTGTCCCATGCACCACCGGCATTTGCCATAAATAGGGCCAAGAATACGCCCATTATCAGGGCACCAAGGAGCATTCCACCCAAGGTCTCCTTGCCCAGTAAAAAGCCCACGGCTACAGGTGTGAGCACAGCTACAAGACCCGGGGCAATCATCTCCCTTAAGGCTGCTCCTGTTGCAATACTTACACACCTGGCTGGTTCTGGCTTTGCACCTTCCTTGCCTTCTAAGAGCCCAGGTATTTCCCTAAACTGTCTCCTTATCTCTTCCACAATGCTAAAGGCGGCCTTGCCCACAGAGGTCATGGTCAAGGCTGCTGCAAGCATGGGCACAATACCACCAATGAAGACGCCTATCACCACCATGGGGTTTGTGAGGTCTATGTTTTGCACATTTGCTGCCTGGGTGTATGCCACAAAAAGGGCCAAGGCTGTTAGGGCTGCGGATCCAATAGCAAAACCCTTACCTATGGCAGCTGTGGTATTTCCAAGGGCATCCAGGCTGTCTGTGATCTTCCTGGTCTCTGGTCCGAGGTGAGACATCTCTGATATACCACCTGCATTATCTGCAATGGGGCCATAGGCATCCACTGTCATGGTTGCACCAACTGTTGCAAGCATGCCCACGGCAGAAAGGCCCACTCCATATATACCAGCAGTCTTATATGCAATGAATGTTGCCAGGCATATGCCAAGGATTGGTAGGTAGGTGGACATCATGCCCACGGCAATACCTGCTATGGCCACTGTGGCAGGGCCTGTCTTGGACTGCTCTGCTATCCTCCTGATGGGTGGCCCTGAGGTGTAGTACTCTGCCAAAAGACCAATGGCAATACCGCACAATAACCCACTGAATACGGCCCAGAATACACCCATGGGCATGGCAAGGGAGTTTACTATAATATAAGTGAGTATCACAAAGATAATAGCTGCCACAAAGGTGGTGTACCTTAGGGCTCCTGCAGGACTACCCTTTTCAAATACCTTAATAGAAAATACCCCCACAAAGGAGCTGAGGATACCTGCCATGGCCACCAATACAGGGGCTGCCATGTACTTCAACTTTATGGCATTGGGATCAAGGCCTTTCAATATAGGGTACTCTTTTATGAACTCAGGGGTTACTGTGAGGGTTGCTGCTATGGCTATGGTGGCAACAATGGAGCCCACATAGGACTCAAATATGTCTGCGCCCATACCAGCGATATCACCCACATTGTCACCCACATTGTCTGCTATGACACCTGGGTTCCTGGGGTCATCCTCTGGAATGCCTGCCTCTACTTTACCAACCAGGTCAGCACCAACGTCTGCTGCCTTTGTGTAGATCCCGCCACCCACACGGGCAAAAAGGGCTATGGAGCTGGCTCCCATGGCAAAACCATTTATGTACTGGGCAGTCTCTGGATTGCTCCCATAGACCCAATACCAGAAGCCAACACCTAAAAGACCAAGCCCTGCAACGGCAAGGCCCATAACAGAACCTGAGAAATAGCTCACCCTCAATGCCATTGCCTGACCATGCTTATTTGCGGCCTCGGCAGTCCTGGAGTTGCCCCTTGTGGCAGCTGTCATGCCTGAGAAACCTGCAAGCATGGAACAGCCCGCACCTGTTGCAAAGGCAATGGCAGTCTTCCATGAAATGCCCCAGCCAAGGAGTATAAAAACCACCACAATAAAGACCACAAGGGTGGAGTACTCCTTTTTCAGAAAGGCCATGGCTCCTTCATGGATCATCCCCTCAAGCTGCTGCATAAGGGGCGTACCATTGGGTTGCTTTTTCACCCAGGCATAAATAAGCCACGCGATTAGGAGACCAAATAGCCCCAAAAAAGGGGCAGCAACAGTTAGATTTTGCATCAGCTCTTATCCTCCTTTGATATAATCTTTTTTGAGTTGACGGTATTCATGGCTTTTTCCACACCCAATTCAATTACCATAACACAGGCCTTTATGGCCTCTTCCACTACCAGATTAAATAGCTCTGACTCATCTTCGTACACTTGGCCAAGTACGAAATCCACGACCTTTTCCCCTTGCCTTGGCCTTCCAATCCCCACCTTCAGGCGAGGGAACTCCTTTGTGCCTAAGGTCTGGATTATTGATTCAACCCCTCTGTGACCCCCACTACCTCCCTGCCTTACCAGTTTTAACCTCCCCAGTGGAAGGTCCAAATCGTCGTGGATCACTAGCATTTGCTCCTGCCTGATCCCTGTCCAGACAATGGCGTCCCTAACAGCAAGGCCGCTCATGTTCATATATGTTAAGGGACGAAACAGGAGTATATCCCTTTGGCCAATCCTGATGGTGGTGTGGGCGGAATGCCCGGGCAATTCCTTCCAGGTGGCCTTGTAGCCCTCTGCCAACTCCTCCAGGACCATAAAACCTAGATTGTGCCTGGTCCCTCTGAGGCCTGGCCCTGGATTGCCCAATCCCACCAACAGCGAGATACATGAAGGGATTTCCTCACCTCCTTTCCTCAAGATTCCAATTCCATGAAAACCTGCTTTATCCCAACTAACTCCCGCTGTTTTCAGTGGCCCCAACAACTGAGGCCACCACCTCCAGAGGGGAGTGCTCCACCTTCAGACCTTCTGGGACCTTAAGATCCTTGACCAGGATTGAATTGCCTATCTCCAAATTGGACACATCCACCTCAATGGCATCCACAAGGTCTTTATAAAGGCCTGAGATCCAAAGCTTGTCTAAAAATATTCTCAGTTCCCCACCCTTGTTGGATCCCAAGGGAGTTCCCAAGATCCTGATGGGGACTTGAAACCTGATTTCTTTTCCGGATGGGACCCTGTAAAGATCAATATGTAAAGGTTCCCCACTAATGGGGTGGAACTGGATCTCTTTTATAAAACATTCCATCTTTTGAAGTTTCCCTGGCTTTTGAATGCTTAGAGATATCTGGCGGTTCTTGTAGGGACCTTTTGTTATCAGAGATAATAGCCTTTTTTCATCTATGACAATGGGTATTGAGTGCATTTTAGGACCATAAATTATTCCTGGGACCTTCTTTGTATTTCTGCATTTTCTGGCTCCGCTTTTACCAACCACCTCCCTTACCTCTGCTGCAAGCTCCACAACCTCCATTTAAACCCCCACAAATTAAATTTTTCACAAACCAGCAGAAAAAATTTATACAAAGAGGGTGCTCACAGACTCAGAGTTATAGATCCTTCTAATCGTCTCACCCAATAGCCTAGCCACAGACAATACCTCTATCTTTCCAGACTGAAGTACCTGTTTATTAACTGGGATGGTGTTAGTCACAACAACCTTTTTTATGGGCGACACTTTCAGGTTTTCCAATGCTGGGCCTGAAAGTACAGGGTGCACACAGCAGGCATATATTTCTCTGGCCCCCTCTGCTTTTATACATTCAGCTGCCTTACACAATGTCCCTGCTGTGTCCACTATATCATCCACAATGATGGCCACCTTATCCTTCACGTCACCCACTATATTCATAGATACCACAGCACCTGTGGCAGTGGACCTCCTCTTGTCTATCACTGCCAGATTACAATTAAGCCTCCTGGCATAGGCCCAGGCCCTTTCTACCCCCCCTGCGTCTGGAGAAACGATCACCAGGTTATTTTGGAATTGGGCCTTTAGATAATCCAGGACCACAGGTGTAGCAAATATATTATCCACTGGTATGTTAAAGTACCCCTGTATCTGCCCTGCATGGAGATCCATGGAAACCACCCTGGTGGCTCCTGCCACAGCGATCAGATCTGCCACCAATTTGGCACTTATGGGTACCCTGGGCTTTACCTTTCTATCCTGCCTTGCATAGCCGTAATATGGAATTACTGCAGTTATGCTCTTGGCCGATGCCCTCCTAAAGGCATCCAGCATGACCAAGAGTTCCATCAAATGGTCATTCACAGGTGGGCAGGTGGATTGTAAGACAAAGACATCCCTACCCCTTACATTCTCCCTTATCTCAACCCTTGTTTCACCATCACTAAACTTGTCCACATATACCTGGCCCTGCTCTATCCCTAAATAGTCACACACCTCTTTTGTTAGTTCAGGATTCGACCTTCCCCCAAATAACCTCAAGTCCCACTCCCACTCATAGAGATTTTGACTGGGGCGGGAGGATTCGAACCTCCGAATGCGGGCTCCAAAGGCCCGTGCCTTACCGCTTGGCGACACCCCAATTTTTTAAGAGCTTAGCCTTGAAGACCCGACCAAACCCCTTAGAATCCAGGAACCTTAATACCTCATCCCCTGGCTCTTCAAAAAAGATACCAAAGATCGTTGGCCCACTCCCTGTCATGAGGACCCATCTTGCACCCACACACCCCAATGTCTTCTTTATCTCTTCTAAAATAGGATAGTGGGCCAGGGAATATGCTTCTAGGTCATTCTCCAGTGTAAAAACCAGCACTCGTGGGTCCGCAATGGCCTCTAAATTTATATTGGTGATCCAGGGTGTTGTCAACTGCATTTTAAGCCCAGAGTAGACCGTGGCAGTGGACAAGGGAAAACCAGGTGTTATCAAAAGAAACCACATATCCGGAAGCCATGGAACTGGGGTAAGGATGTCGCCTATGCCAGTTGCCAGGCATGGCCTTCCCTTTAAAAAGAAGGGCACGTCTGCACCGAGCCTCCTGGCAAGGGTATAGAGGGAAGGCCACTTCAAAGGTGAGCAAAAGAGCCTGTTCAGCCCAAGGAGGACTGAAGCAGCATCTGAACTGCCCCCTCCCAGGCCTGCTGCCATGGGGATATGTTTCATAAGCCTGATAACAATACCAGGTGCTGGTCCCAGCTCTTTTAGAAAGGATTCTGCTGCCCTGTAGGCCAGGTTTCTTTGATCACAGGGCAGATCTGGCTCATCACATTCAAGGCGGATACCGGTGAAGGTATCACTCAAAGAGATGGTGATTTCATCAAAGAGTGTGATGGGTGCCATGAGGGAAAAGATATCATGGTACCCATCCTTTCTCTTGTTTATAACTTTTAGAAAGAGGTTAACTTTGGCAGGGGCCTGCAACTGGATACTAAAGGAGCACATAGGGGTGCATTTACTAGCCCACAGCCTTTACATACTTAAGCCTCAGTTCAGTTAATATGGTATCTATCATATTTTGTTCTTCAGTAGTTAAATTGCCCTTGGTCTTTTCCTTTAAAAGGGCTATGGTATCGATACCATGTTTTGCCAGGTCCAGGTCCACCTTTTTCTCCCCTGTCACTGGGTCAGGTATCTCTCCAAAATACACCAAAACAGAGGATGTGAGTGTCATAATTAGGGAAGAAAAGGTGACCTCGGGCAAAGGTATTCTTTCTCGACTTTTGTCTTGTGCTTGGCTCTCCTTCTTTTCTTCTTTGCCTGTCTCTTCTACACTCTCCCTGGGCCTTCCATCTTTATCAAAGAGCCTTCTATCCTTTACCTTGAAGCCCTTTTCTTCCATATGGTACCATCACCTCCTATATTAGAGCTCCAATCTCTTCACGGAGTATATCCCATCCAGTGCCTTTATTTCTTCCAAGACATGGTTTTCAACTGGTGTGTCAGTAGTTAGCAATATTACATTTTGCTGTCGTTCTAATTGCTGCCCCACATTCATACGATTTATATTTATTTTGTGTTTACCCAAGGTAGTCCCTATCTGTCCAATGACCCCAGGCTTGTCTACATTGTGTATGAAAAGCATATGCCCTTCTGGCACTGCTTCAAGGAAGAAGTTATTGATCCTTATTAACCTTGGATATTCCTTCCCAAATATTGTTCCTGACACAATATTTTCTGACTCCAGTGACTTTACCCTAACCATGATTAGGCTTGCAAAGTCTTCGCTTGTGGAGCTCTTCGTCTCTGTTACCTTTATGCCCCTGTCTCTGGCAACGAAGGGGGCGTTGACGAAGTTTACATCGTCTTTGAGGATGGGAGTAAGAAGGCCCTTTAGTGTTGCTATGGTGAGTGGGGCTGTATCATAGGCTGCTATGGCACCCACATATCTTATCTCCACTTCAGTGACCGCACTCTCAGACAACTGGGCTTGCAACAACCCAAGCCTCTCTGATAAGGTGACCCATGGTCTCAATAGACCCATCAACTCCGGGCTGATACTGGGCACATTAACTGCATTCTTAACAGTCCCATGGAGGAGATAGTCTATGACCTGCCTAACTATGTCCACTGCCACCTTATCCTGGGCCTCTTCTGTGGAGGCGCCCAAATGGGGTGTGCATATAAAGTTCTCCAATGAAAACAGCTTGCTCTCCCCGGGGGGCTCCTTTGAAAATACATCCAGGGCAGCACCGCCAAGGTGCCCTGAGCTCAAGGCCTCATAAAGGTCATCTTCATTAACTATCCCTCCCCTGGCACAGTTAATGAGCATTGCCCCCTTTTTCATCTTGGCCAGGGTGGACTTATTGATCATGTTGATGGTCTCACTGGTCTTAGGTGTGTGAATGGTAATATAATCAGACCTCTCCAAGAGCTCATCAAAGGAGACCGGTTCTAAATCCAGCTTCTCCAAGACATCGGGTTTTATATAGGGATCATATACTATTACCTTCATCTTAAGCCCTTTTGCCCTATCAGCCACGATCCTCCCTATGTGACCTGCCCCAATTATGCCCAAGGTCTTGCCGTAAAGCTCTTTCCCCATGAATTTCTTTTTTTCCCACTTCCCTGCCTTCACAGATGCGGTGGCTTGAGGGATCTTTCTGGATAAGGCCATCATTAAGGCAATGGTGTGCTCAGCAGTGGTGATGGTATTTCCCTCAGGGGCATTCATTACCACGATACCCTTCTTACTTGCTGCTGCCACATCCACATTGTCTAAACCAATCCCTGCCCTTCCTATGACCCTCATGTTTGTGGCAGCCTCAATGATATCAGCAGTCACCTTTGTGGCACTTCTAATTATAAGGCCATGATATTCACCTATTATTCCCTTTAGCTCTTCATGTGTCAGTCCTGTACTTACCTCCACCTCTATACCAGGGGTCTCTTCCAGCATTTGTATGCCAAGTTTACTCAGATTATCACTTACTAGGACCTTGAACATGGGGAACCTCCTTTTTTAAACGGATTCTATCTTTGCGGGCCTTACAAGTCAAGGCCGACCTTTAAGAGTGCTTTCTATTATGTGAGTTCAATTAAGATTTAGTCCACAAGAGCACGTATTTGATTGCTATAATTCCAAAATTTCCTTGACAACGGAAGCTGGCTAAAGGATATTTCCAAAACACTATTTTGGGGCATCTTTTCCCAAAAGGAGGGACCATGCGCTTAAGCTCCTTTATCCATCTATCAATCCTTTCCCTATTTTTAGCCTTTTTGTTCATCTTCCCACATAAGATCGATGCTCAGGTAAATGTGGCCCCAGGTACCAATGAGTACATGGATAGCCTCGATGCGATAGATAATAAAGACTATGAGAAGGCCGAGGAATTAATAGTTAAGGCAATAGAATTAGATCCCAAAAATCTGGAATATAGATATGTTTATAGTATTATTCTCTCGTTAAGGTCTATGTATGCTCAGGCAATAGCTATTTTGGAAGAAATTATATCCAAAAGTCCCAAGGAGTTTTTAAAGGCATATTTTGACCTCTATGGAATATACAGAAAGACAGGTGAGCACCAAAAGGCTAAGGTAGTAATGGAACAGGCATTACTACACCATCCAAATGAAGGCAGGGTATATTTAGAACTAGGCACTTTACTTAAGGACAAGCGTGACTTTAAGTCTGCAATGGAGAATTTTGAAAAGGCAAAGATGTATGATAAATCCTTAGAACAGTTAGCTTTACTTTTAATTGCCCAGTGCAAGGTTGGGTTGAAAGACTATGAAGGTGCAAAGAATGATCTTTATCGAGCAATAGAAATTAACCCAAAGTCTGATATAGGATTATCTTCAGAAAAAATGATGAATGCATTACCTTATATAAAGAAAGCTAGCAGACCAATTTTTTTAAATTTGCAAACAGCATGGACATATGATGATAGAGTAACGGTAGAACCATTGAGTGACTTTACAGGTAACATCACAGCCAGTATAGATAAGTCTGACCAATATGAGACGTTTTATGGTAAATTGGGCTTTAGGGTCTTAAAGAGAGAGGATATGGAGATTGGTTTTGGTTATGGGGCCTATAATGTAGGGTATAAGGATATGGTGTCGAATTCTCTCTTTGCACACATCCCCTTTTTCTACATGACAAAAACAATGGGGCAACTCACATTTAATATCCCTTATGAATATTATGAAATAAGCACAGGGGGTAAGGATAATTATCAGGATAGTGGTTTTTTTCTTACTTTTGGTAACCATGCCAAAAAGGAACTTAAGATGCATAGTGTATCACCACTGATAAGCATATCCCATGAGAAGGGATTTAAAACAGACATAAATGTTGTGTATCAAAACAAGGAGTACATTGAAGGCACCTCGCCTGATAGTAAGTTCTGGGCAATTGGCTTGACAGAGTATCTTGTCAGGGGAAGGATAACCCCGAGGGTGGGAATAAAGTACCAAAGGGAATCTGCTGAAATGGATGCAGGGTATTATGGTTGGAGTTTTTATTTAGGGGCAACTGGCCCTCTTGTATCCGGGATAACCTGGGATATACTATATACCTTCAACACTACTAGTTATGACAGGGAGGCTCAAACAGGGGAGAGGAAGGATAAGGGCCATGGTATTCAGGTTTTTCTCAGCAGGGACATAACCCACTGGTTCAGTCTTTATATGAGTTATAATTATTATAGAAACAGGTCCAGTGAGGACAATCCGTTGTTAAGGTATGAGAAAAATACTATTAGTTTTGGTGCCAATTTCAGTTTCTAATATGGGGTTGGATATTGAGATTATAATTAAAAGGTGTAAAGATAAGGCTTGTGTTCTTAAATGTGAACTTAGGTACACTAGGGGGGAGATATGAAAGAAAAGAGAATAGTTGGATGCCTTGTGTTATTTGCACTATTTTTGTATTGTGCACCAGTATTTGCCCAAGATGTAATTGGAAAGGTTATTAAAGTAACTGGAAGTGCTGAGATTCTAAGGGCAGGTGTGGCTGCACCCATAGCTGTGGTCATGGACATTGAAGTAATGGCCAACGATAAGATTGTAACAAAGGCAGGGGCAGGTGTTAGGGTGGCCTTAAGGGATGGGAGTGTAATAAGTGTTGCCCCTGAGTCTGAGGTCACTATGGAGGCCTTTGAATACAACCCCAATGAGAAGAAGAGGAATGCCATCCTCAATGTGGGTATAGGAAAGCTCAGGGCAGCGGTAAATGACCTTGTGGACTACAAAGAAAAGGATTTTAAAGTTAAGACCCCCACTGCTATTGTGGGTGTAAGGGGGACAATATTCTTGGTATGGGTAAAGACTCTAGAGATAACCCAGGTATTGTGCCTTGATAAATCCGTTTTTGTGGCAAATATATTGGATCCCCAAAGGATGGTGATCTTGGAGAAGCTGATGGGAACGATTGTACAGAAGGACAAGCTGCCAGAACCACCAGCACCTGTTAAGCCTACAGATATAATAGATATAGAGGCAGACCTTGATAAGAGTTTGGGAAAGGAAGAGCCTCCTAAAGAACCCAAGGAAGAGCCTCCAAAGCCAAAGGATGAACTACCCACGCCTGAAAAAAAGCCTGAGCCCACTGCTCCACCTCCCACCACCCAACCAGCTGTGACAACAACCCTCGCGCCCACTACAACGGCTACCACCACTACCACCACTACTACCACTACAACTACTACCACTAGTACCACTACCACAACAACTACAACAACCACTACCACATCCAGTACGACAACCACCACAACAACAAGCCCATCCACCTTGCCTTATCCACCAGGGAGGCCGCAAAAATAAGACATGGTGGATGAACCAGGGTTGTTTGGGACAGATGGTATTAGGGGCCTTTATGGGGCCCCTCCCATTGACGGGCCCACTGCCTTTTCCCTGGGCAGGGCAGTGGTGGAGTACCTTAAAGGTGAGGCCAAGAATATCCTGATAGGTATGGATACCAGGTATTCTGGCCCGCTCTTACGGGAATATCTTGCTGGGGGGATTGAAGGAGGGGGAGGGGTCCCATTGGGAGTGGGGGTAATCACCACCCCAGGCCTTGCCTTTGCCACCAGGTCCAGGGGGTGTGCCATGGGTGTGATGGTATCTGCCTCCCACAATGCTGCTGTGTATAATGGTTTCAAGGTCTTCAATGCATCTGGAATCAAGCTTAGGAGAGATGAGGAGCTAAAATTAGAGGGGCTGATACTGGGTGCCATGGGGAATGCCTTGCCATATAAGGCCAAGATCCTAGAAGATATGGATGTGAAGGTAGATTACATTAATTTCTTGAAAAAAAATGCTCCAGATTTAAAGGGGCCTTTGGGGCTCAAGTTGTGTGTGGATTGTGCCAATGGCTCCACCTCTTTCTTTGCAAAGGAGCTTTACCATGAAATAGGCCTTAGTGCCGAAATCTTTAATTCAGAGCCTGATGGCCAAAATATAAATGATTCTTGTGGATCAGAGGAACCTGCACACCTCGCTGAGGTTGTGAGAACAGGCCTCCATGATCTAGGAATATGTTTTGATGGGGATGGTGACCGAATAGTGGTTATTGATGAAAAAGGTGAGGTTCTGGCCGGAGAACAACTCCTTTATATACTGGCAAAGATGTTAAAGGAAAAAGGGTTGCTTAAGACCAAAAGATTGGTGACAACCATAATGAGCAATTCTTCCCTGGCCATTGCCTTGGCCAAAGAGGGCATAGAGACAATTGAGACAGATGTTGGGGATAGAAATGTCTATTATGAGATGATAAATCAGGGGGCTAATTTTGGAGGGGAGGAGTCAGGGCACATAATATTTTTGGACCATCATACCACTGGGGATGGATTGCTCACCTCTTTAAAGGTACTGGAAGCAATTGCTCATTTCAAAAGACCACTATCTGAGCTGAAAAAGGAGGTGAGGCCCTTCCCGAAGGTATCAAGGAAGCTAGAGGTAAGGGCCAAGGTGCCTATTTTGGAGATCCCACTCCTTACAAAGGCCATTAACAGGGCAAAGGAGGAATTGAGGGGCAGAGGCAAGGTGGTGGTCAGATATTCAGGCACTGAGCCTGTTTTGAGGATAATGGTGGAGGGGGAGGATCTGGAAAAGATAAGAGTCTTTTGTGAAGAAATATATGAGACTGCTCTGAATCACTTAGCCCCCTGAGAAAAGCCCATTTTTATATCACCTAAATCCAGGGAGCCATAAAAGCATCCACTGCCTGTTTAGTTCCCTGGGAAGGGAAAAGTGAGAATCTTGAGGCCCAGATTAAAGACCACACTTATTATCAGCTTTCTCCTTATGGGGGTCCTGCCCCTGCTTATTTTAGGGGGATATTCCCTGAAAAAGACTGCTGGTTTTGTAAGGGAGGAGGCAGAGAGGGAGTTGTTTAGGATAGCTGAAAACCTGGTGTTTTTTACCCATGACACCTTGGATGATCTCCTAGCAAGTTTAAGCCTTATAGTTGACCTGACTTCAGAGAGCCAAAGCTTAGAGGATTACAAAAAGAGGGTCTCCTATATACTCACCCATCACCGGGACATGGAGGGTGTGGTCATTGAGGATACTGAGTCAGGGAGGATACTGTATGTGCCTTGGGAGAGGTCTTTTGGCCGTGAGGGGATTTATTTTAGAAGGGTATGGCTCAAGGGTCGTGATGTATGGATCTCCAGGCCTTTTATATCCACCTTGACCCAGGAGACTGCCATGATAATGACTGTACCTTTTATGGATATAAAAATTTCGGTGTACCTGAACTTGATGCAGCTTCAGGAGGTAATAAGCAAGATTCAACTGCAAGGCAGCACTCAGTGCATGGTCACTACCCTGGATAATACTATTGTTGTCCACTCCCATCGTAAAGAGGTCCTAAGCAAGATCCAGTCAGAGGACTTTGTGGATATGTGGCAGATCCAACAGGATGCCAGGGGCTTCTTGTACAAGAAAGATAATGTACTCTGGCTGGGGGTGGAAAGGGAGGTCAGACCACTGGGGTGGAAGGCCATGGCACTTATACCATTGAAGGAGGCTTTGGGGCTTACCTATTACCTCGCCAAGGTATCCATGGCAGGTCTTGCCTTGTCTTTGATTATAGCCATGGGCCTTGCCCTGTTATTGGTCACAAGGATTGTGAGGCCATTTACCTCCATAATGGATGCCATGAGGAGGGTTTCATCGGGGCAATATGAGATTCCCCAGATACCCTATGGTTATAAAGAGATAGGGGAGTTAGTGAGGGACCTGGAGGTAATGGCCAATCTATTAAGAGAAAGGGAGCAGGCCATAAGGGATGATCAACAGAGGTATATGCTCCTTTATGAAGAATACAGGAGTAAATTGGAGCTCTACCACACCCTCCTTGATACTGCCCCTGACCCCATTGTGATCTACGATGAGGAGGGTAATGTGCAATATGTGAATCATTCCTTTGAAAATACCTTTGGCTGGGGCTTTGAGGAGTTAAAGGGAAAGAGGGTGCCCTATGTGCCTGAGGAGGAAAGGGAGCACACATTGGATACCATAAGGCGAGTCCTAAATGGAGAGGTTGTTAAGAACTTCCAGGGAAGGAGGTTTAGCAAAGACGGGAGGTTGCTGGACATTGAGCTGAGCTCCTCGGCATACAGGGATCACCAAGGAAGAATCAAAGGCATCCTGGTAATACTTAGGGATGTCACTGAACAAAAGAGATTGGAGGCCCAGTTTTTTGCAGCACAGAAGATGGAGAGCATCGGGACCCTGGCAGGTGGGATTGCCCATAATTTCAACAACATCCTTATGGGGATACAGGGCAATGCCTATCTCATCTCCATGAATTTACCCCCCACCAGCCCTGTGCAGGAAAAGGTTGCCACCATCCAGGAGCTGGTAAAAAGGGGTGCCAGGCTGACGAGCCTGCTTTTGGGCTTTGCAAGGGGAGGCAAGTACCAGGTTAAGTTATTGAACTTAAACAGCATAGTAAAGAGGATTGTGCCTGTGTTTTGTGAGGGTAAAGAAGGGCTTCAAATGAAACTGGAGCTTGCCCAGGAAATCAGCCAGATAGAGGGGGACGAATCCCAGATGGAGCAGATAATCCTAAATCTCCTTCAAAATGCCTGGGAGGCCATGCCATCGGGAGGTGTCATCACTGTGGGGACAAAGGATGTGGAGATTGAGGAGGGTTTTTCCCCTGATTTTACTGTTAAGGCAGGAAGATATGTGTGTATTAGTGTGGCTGATACTGGTATAGGCATGGATGAGGAGGTAAAGAGGCGCATATTTGAGCCTTTCTTTACAACAAAAGGTCTGGCCGTAAGTACAGGTCTTGGGCTAAGTGCCGTATACGGTATCGTGAAAAACCATGGTGGATTTATAATGGTGGAGAGCAAAAAGGGCGAGGGATCTGTCTTTAAGGTATATATCCCAGGGGTGCTAAAGGCCCAAGATGAGAAGGGCTCTTGACACTAAAAAAGGCCGGAGGTTGCCCCCGGCCTTTTTTCTTATCTGTCCTGCCAGGTGGGTTTTCTCTTTTCCAAGAAGGCCTTGAGGCCTTCATTGGCATCGTGGGTCTGCATAAGCTCCTTAAGGTAGATATCCTCTATGGCCTTTAGGGCAGTCTCAAATTCCTCTCCCAGGCCTGCTAATAAGGCCTTTTTTGTCTTTTTGAGTACAATTCCACTTAGGCCAGAGAAGGCCTTCACATATTTCTCTGTCTCTTCTTCCAGGTTTTCTTTTGAAACCACCTTATTTACAAGGCCTATTTCTTTGGCCTCCTGGGCGGATATGATCTTGCCTGAGAGTATCAATTCTGTGGCAAACTTTCTGCCCATTATCCTTGGAAAGATCAAGGCAGCTATGGGAGGGAAGACTCCCACTTGAATCTCAGGCTGGCCAAATTTGGCATCTTCAGAGGCAATAATCATGTCACAGAAGGCAGCCAGCTCACAGCCACCACCTAAGCAAGAGCCATATACTGATGCAATAACAGGGACTTCATATTTGTAAAGGATCCTGAACATCCTGTGAAAGACCTCTATCATCTTTGGGGCCAGTTCCCCCATATGTTCTCCCACATCTACCCCTGCAGAAAAACATTTTCCCTTTGCATTTATTAGAAGGACCCTTATACCTGTATCCATTGTATTGGCGAGAAAGTCGTTTATCTCCTCCATCATGGCTATGTTAAGCACATTTAATGGAGGCCTATTTAAGGTTAAAACAGCAACTCCCTCTTTTAGCTGGGTCTCTATAGACTGGTATCCCATGGTACTCTCCTTAATTTATGGGGCCTTTAGGCCCCATCTTGTCTCTATCTATTTTGTGGTTTAGGCATCACCTCGGCAAAGGTATCCATGTTCCAGATCCCTGCCTGGGCAATGATCTGTCTCCACTTGATGAAATCTATGGTATCTTTACCGGTTATCTTTCTTGTGTTAAAGGCCCCAAAGCCCAAAAATGCCTCACCACCCATGTTGGCAGCCAGCCAGTGGCGGTGAAATGCCTTGGTGAGGTCCCAGAAGAATCTCTTCTTTTGCCTTATGGAATCTATTGTCTCAATTAGACAGCCTGGGAAAAGGTTGGCAAAGGTCCAGACTATCTTATCTATCTCTCTGTCCAGGAGCTCAAAGTCAGCGTTGGGCTGATGCTGTTTTACAAATTCCCTTGCCTCTTTGGCTTCTTCCCCTGTTTTGAATTCACCGTAGACTATCTGTCCATCCTCAATCCATTTGTCTGTGATCACCAATGGGTTCCTCACCCACTTTCCATCCACCTTTAACACAGGCACCACCTTGCTGATGAGGTTTTTGGCCTTCATCTTATAAGCCGACCAGAGTTCACAGGAGGTGCAGTTCCACATGGCATCTTCTATGCTGAGGAACCAGGGAAGAAAGTCCGATGCCCCTCCCACAGGGGCTGAGCCGTGTCTTGGCCCGGCCTGACCAAACACTGCCAGGTCAGAGGCCACTGCCAGGTCACATGCCATGCCAATCTCTTGGCCACCTGCCACCCTCATTCCATTTACCCTGCATATGGTTGGCTTCTTGCAGGTAAGGATGGCATCCACCATGTGGTTGAAGAGTTCCATGTACTGGCCATATTCATCTGATCTAAGGCTATAGTACTCGCTGTATTCCTTGGTGTTTCCACCGGTGCAAAAGGCATATGGACCAACCCCAGTAAATACCACTGCCACCACTGACCTATCCACAGAGGCGTTCTCGAACCCTGCAATAACCCCTTTTACCATCTCAGTGGTGTATGAATTATACTGGGCAGGGTTATTTAGGGTGATCCACGCCACATAGAGACCCTCTACAACGTTTCCCGATGGGTCCTTGAGGGGTCTTTTCTCATACATTGTGCAAGGGGGCTCAGTACCCCAATGCACATCGGTGTGCAAAAGGTGATTTTTGGGCTGGTTTTCTCTTGGCATCCATTCCAGTGCCATTTTATTCCTCCTCATAAGTTTATTTAAAGTCGGGTACCAATACTATCCTTCTCTCAGGCGGGGAATGATGGGCCTCTTCAAAGGACTCCAAAATTGTGCTCATGGGCCTTGTTTGAACAAAGTCCTGTACTATGATCTTCTTCTTCAATGCCATGTCCAGGACAATGGGGTAGTATTCTGGCAGGCAGCCCCATGTTCCTATGATCTCTGCGTCAAAGGCCATGAGTCTGCTGATGGAATATTCCACCTTTGCCATGTTGAAGCCTATGATGATGAGCCTGCAGATAAAGCTCAGGAGTGCAAGGCCTATTTCTTGCCCGGCTTTGCTACCAGAGGCCTCAAATATCTTCCAGCCATAGGTGGGGAGGCCTTGGGCCTTGCATATGGCCCTAAATTCCTTTGCCACATCCTCTGCAGACTTGGCCTTGGAATTAATTACAAAGTCTGCTCCGTATTTGAGTGCCCTTTGGAGCCTTTCATCGGAGATATCAATCCCCACCACAACGGATGCGCCCAATGCCTTGATTATCTGCCCTGCATACTGGCCAACACCACCTCCTATACCTATCACCACTGCCAGGTCCCCAGGAGCAAGATTGGCCCTTTTGGCGGCTTGAAAGGGGGTGGTGGCTGCATCAGCCAGTACTGCCAGGTGTTCCAGGGGAAAATCACCCCTATTTTTTACCTCACACAGGTCTATGGAAGGCACAGGTATGTGGCTGGAGAAACCCCCATAGATTCCAAGGCTGTTACCTGGCATTTTCTGATTAAGGCACCTGTTTCCTCTCCCTGTCTTACAAAAGTAGCATTTTCTGCAGGGCATGACCGCAGGTATTATTACCTCTTTGCCCACCCACTCGGGATCGCCTGCCACTACCCTCCCTGAGATCTCATGGCCTAAAGATAGGGGTGGCTTTGTGACAGTGGGAACACCATCGTAGAAGTACCCAAGGTCAGTGTGGCAGATGCCGCAACCTGCCACTTCCACAAGTACTTCACCAGGGCCCAGCTCAGGCACAGGGATCTCTTTGAGTTCAAGCCTTCCTTTTATAATCTGGCCTGTTTCCTTGTCCTTTCTGGTGGGTTCCACCATCTGCCATGTCTTTATCTTGTCAGGTACTGTACTCATGTCTCTTTACTCCTTCTGTTGTCAAAGTTGGTTTTTAATTAAACCATCCCATAACCGCCATCCACACACAGCAGTTGTCCTGTTATATAATTGCTCTCATCGGAGGCAAAAAATACAAAGGCAGGAGTTATGTCATCAAACTCGGCAAACCTGCGGAGCAATATCCTGTTCATATAGATCTCTCTTAGCTTTTCATCAGACCTGATCTTTTCAGTCATCTCCGTCGCCACTATCCCTAAGGAGATTACGTTTACACATATATTGTTACGGGCAAGTTCCCTTGCCATGGATTTGGTCATGGCGATTATCCCACCCTTTGCTGCACTGTAATTAACCTGGCCCACTGTCCCCACCACACCTGCCACAGAGGCCACATTTATAATTTTTCCAGCATTTCTTTCCACCATATGTTGGGCAGCAAACTGGGAGCATAAAAAGGTGCCTTTCATGTGTATATCCACTACCTCATCCCATTGCTGCTCTGTCATCTTTAGTAGCATGGCGGGCCTGGTAAAACCTGCGTTGTTTACCAATATGTCCAGCCTTCCAAAATGAGATATTGCTTCCTTAACCAGGTGTTCGGCCTCATCCCTCCTGGCTACATCAGCCTTTATTAGAATGGCATCGCTGCCAAGGCTCTTAATGGCCTCCACCACCTCAAGCCCTGCTGCCTCATTGGAGGTATAATTGACCACCACCTTGGCCCCTTCCCTGGCATATGCCAGGGCCACTGCCCTACCTACCCCTCTACTGCTTCCTGTTACAAGGGCTACCTTATCTTTAAGTCTCATGGTTTCTTTCCCCTCAAGGTTGTTCCAGTGGGCAAACCACTGGTGTTTTGTAGTTACTTTATAGTTATAAAGTGACTACAACAGGGATATTTGGGTGTCAAGGATTTTCGTTATCGGGGGGTATTTTTGCCCTTTTTTAATATGGTCTGTTTCTTGTTTAATCTCTCCTTGATTACGCCAGATGTCTTGAAAACCAGGACCCTCCTTGCCCTGAGCATGAGTTCTTCTGTGGTTTGGGGGTTCCTCCCTTTTCTTTCCTTCTTTGCCTTTACCACGAACTTTCCAAAGCCACTTATGAGCACATCTTCGCCTTTTGAAAGGGTGTTTTTTATAATCTCAAGGAGGTTCTCCACTGCTGCCTTGCTCTGGGCCCTGCTCAGTCCCACCTGTTCGTAGATCCTTGTTGCAAGTTTTTCTTTTGTTAAGGTCATAACTACCTCCTCTCCTGGCTCTTTCTCACAGAGGCAAACTTCTCCAAGAGCTTCTCATTTACAGGGGATGGCACCAAGTCACTCACATTTCCACCCAGGCTTGCCGCCTCCTTGACTATAGTGGAACTTGTATAAAACCACTTAAAGTCCGTGACCAAGAAGATAGTCTGGATATCCCTGTTTAGCTTTCTATTGATAAGGGCCAGTTGGAACTCATACTCAAAGTCCGACATTGCCCTGAGGCCTCTTATAATCACTTGGCAACCCTTACTTGCTGCATACTCCACCAACAGGCCTTCAAAGCTATCAACCTCCACATTGGGAAGCTCTTTTGTGGATTCCTTTATCATCCAGAGCCTCTCTTCCAGGGTGAATAAGGGCTTCTTCTCACTATTTCTGAGTATGGCAACAATTACCTTGTCAAATATCTTGGTTGCCCTCCTCACCACACTGAGATGGCCATTGGTGAATGGGTCAAAGGTCCCTGGATATATGGCCAATTTGGCACTCATTTATCTTCTCCTAATAAATGTGATCTGGGTATCCCCATATACCCGTTGGTCAAAGACTTCAAAGGTATTTGTCTTATCAGGTAACATATGACCTTTTCTAGTTTCAACAATAATTTCACCCCCTTCTCCCAAGATGAGTAGGAGGTAAGGGTCAGAAAGGAGTTTTTCTGCCAGGTTGCTGGCATAGGGGGGGTCCATTATAATGAGGTGGAATGGGCCTTCTAAGTCCTTGGGTAACCCCTTGGAGAGGTCCCACTTTTTGAGCCTGGCCTTAGGCACCAGGCCCAATGTCTTTAGGTTGTAAAGTATGGTGTTCAAAGAGATCTTGGAGATATCAACAAAGACACAACTGTTAGCACCCCTGCTCAGTGCCTCTATGCCAAAGGCCCCTGCACCTGCAAAGAGGTCTAACACCTCCTTGCCCAAGATGGAGGTACCCAATATCTGAAACACTGCTTCCCTTATCTTTCCATGGGTTGGCCTTATCTTTAGGCCCTTAGGCGCAGATATTATCCTCCCCTTTAGAGTACCCCCAGTGACTATCATTGCTAAATATGGGGTGGAAGGCCTGGGGATCTTTCTTTTTGTTGGCCCTGAGAGGTGTTGGTGGAGAAAAACTTTGAGGGGCTGATCTTCCTTGTCAAGATCCAATACGTGGGTCCCAGAATAAGATATCCATATGCGATCACAGGGATTAGGAGCTGGGGATTATAAAGTATGAGCAATAGAAATAGGATAGTGGTCACAAGGAAGTCAAAGGGCCTGGAACCCATAAGGTTCACCTTTTTAAAAGCAGGGTATTTCACAGTGCTCACCATCAAAAAGGCAAGGACCATGTTCAGGATAAAGACACCCAACTTATAAGGGCCTACCTCCCAATTATAATCGTGGAAGAATATCACTGTGGAGGCAATCACAATGGCTGCACCTGGTGTTGGGAGCCCTTTAAAACAATCACCCAAAGAGTCATCGGCCTTCTGTATGTTGAACCTGGCAAGCCTCAATGCCCCACATATTAAATAGGCAAAAGCACCGATCCAGCCAAGTCTACCCAGATCCAACAATGCCCAATAATAGACAAGGATGGAGGGGGCCATGCCAAAGGCTATTAGATCACTTAAGGAGTCGTATTCCACACCAAAACTACTGGTGGCCTTGGTCCACCTGGCAATACGGCCGTCCAATGCATCCAGTACCACAGATACCAATATAAATATAGCTGCCTGTGGAAACGCCCCTTTGATGGAAGACAGTATGGAATAAAAACCACAAAACAGACTTGCGGAGGTAATAAGGTTGGGCAGGAGATAAACCCCTCTCCCCTTGGATTTGGACTTCTTCCAGTGCCTGGGTTTCATTGCCTTCCCTTCTTTACTACATTGTGGCGGGTGATTGTGTCTTTGTAAACAAAAAATTATTGGACAGCTATCCTGGCCTTTTCCTTCATTAGGGAGATGGTTTCCTTATAGTCAGTGCTATGAAACACCGAGGTGCCTGCCACAAAAACATTGGCACCTGCTGCGGCTACAATGCTCACAGTTTCTAAATCAATTCCTCCATCCACTGCAACGTCAACGGCAATCTGCCTCTTTAATAGCAGGTCCCTTAACCTCATTAATTTTGGGACCATACTGCTCAAGAATGACTGACCTCCAAAACCAGGGTCAACTGTCATGATTAATATCATGTCTAGGTCTTGAAGGACATATTCAAGGACATTTAAAGGAGTGGCAGGATTCAGGGCAACCCCTGCCTTTATGCCCAATTCTTTTATCTTATGGATGGTCCTGTGCAGGTGATAACATACCTCAGGGTGTACTATTATTATACTGGCGCCAGCATTGAAGAAGGCATTTATGTAATTATCTGGATTCTCGATCATAAGATGGGCCTCAACGGGTACCTTGCTCACCTTTGCTACCATGGCAGTGATGTCAGGACCAAAAGTTATATTTGGAACAAAATGACCATCCATTATATCAAGGTGGATGAGATCGGCACCTGCCTCGCACACCTTTTCAATATCGTTTCCCAGGTTTAAAAAATCTGCTGCTAAAATTGACGGAGCAACCTTAAACATGTTTTCTCCTTTCCCTATATCTTTTCAAGTAGCGCAAAAAAGAAACCATCCATTCCATGAAGATGGGGTAAAATCTTAATGAATCCGCTTTGAGATGCAATGTCCCTTATATAGGCATGGTCATGATCCCTTAAGGAGATCAATCTGAGCCCTGGGTGTTCCTCAATTAACTTCAATATGTTCCCCTCATTTTCACGAAAACTGATGGTACAGGTGACATATAATAAGTGGCCACCCTTTTTCAATAAGAAACTGGCGGCCTTAAGCATCCTATACTGGATTTGGCTGAGCCTCTTTATCCTCTCAGGGGATATCTTCGAAAGAATATCAGGCCTTTTTGCAATGGTCCCCAGGCCACTACAAGGAACGTCCAACAGGATCTTGTCAAAGGACCCTCTCAATGTGGACTCTATGTCCAACAAAATATCAGCACACAGGAGGCCAATGTTTTCCAGGCCCATCAGGTTTATCATCTCCTTAAATTTTTTAAGTCTCTCAATGGAGTTATCCACACCCAATACCCATCCCTTACCTCCCATGAGCTGGGCCATGTAGAGGCCCTTTGTCCCCATGCCACAACACAGGTCCAATACCTTTTCCCAGGGTTTAGGGTCAAGGATAAGGCCTGCCAGCTGGGAGGGCTCGGATTGCACCTGGGCAATGCCTGTATCCACCAGTTCCTTTTTGATCTGGGGGAAAGTGGCATGGGGGAGCACAATACCATGGGGGGCGATGGTGGTGGGATATGCCCTAATACCTTTTTCTGACAACAACTTTAAAACAAGTTCCCTGTCTACAAAGAGGGGGTTTATCCTCAGAGTAAGTGGTTGTTTGATACTCAATGCCTGGAGCAAGGGTTTCACATCCCCTTTTAGTTCCTGTTGCCACATCTCTATAAGCCATGGGGGAAAGTTTCCACTAATATCGGGATGTCCAGGTGAGCCGGCATGATCCAGAGACATACCTCTCCTTAATATCTCCCTTAGGCACCAGTTCAGGAATCTAGCTGCTTTTTCTGAGATCTTGGTCTTGGCCAGCTCTACCACGGTGTCCACCAAGGCGTATTGGGGTACCCTGCTCAGGTAGAGTAATTGGTAACAGGCCATCCTCAACAGGATAAGGGTCTTTTTATCTATTCTCTCTGATTTGGGCCCTAAAGAGGCCTTCAAAAATTGGTCAATCTGGGCCTTTTTTTGTATAACCCCTTTTACTATATGGATGCAGAGGGCCCTATCAGGGCCACTGAGGGGGGCTAGCTCTTCTTCAAAGGTTAAGGATATGGGGCCACCTCTTTTTTTTTCCTGTAGACACAGTAAGATCTCATAGGCTATGTCCCGAGGATCAGGCACTAATCCTCCATGAAGGTGATTATCCCCTTTCTGACCAGGGTGATATCAAGGTCTGTGTTAAAGCAGGGGCCATTGGGTCTGATATTCAGTACCCCAAACACTGGTATAGGGTATGCGTCCTGTATTCCACTGGAAAGGTCTCTTTCGCAGGCCACGGCCACAATCACCTTTGGCCTTTTTTCCACCACGATCTTTCTAGCAAGGGTACCCCCTGTGGCAATGGAGATTTGGACCCCATATTCCTGGGAGAGTTCAACCAGGTCCTTTATCCTGCACCTGCCACAACCCTTGCAGTTATACACATCCCAGGTTATCCTCACATCACATTGATGGTTTTGAAGGCAATGGGGCAGGAGCAAGAGTATGTCCCTGCCTTTCACTTTTGGGGCCTCGGCCATAACTAAGTGGTTGTTAACAGCAACAAAGGACTGGCGTATTGTATCTTTGCTGTATCCCAGAAGCCTCCCAAGGGCCACTATGGCAGGGAACAGGATCCTTATGACAAGGCCTCTTATCTTTGTGTTGAAAAACAGGTTTTTGCCTTTGAGGATGGTAAAGATCATTGTGAGGGCCCCTCCCACAAAGAAACCCACAATTAGGGCAAAGAGGGCTGCCATGACATGGGGCAGGTATCTATGGATATTGGAGAAGCCCAAGTAAGGGATTAGCCAAAGCAAAATGGCAATGGCCACTATAAGGCCACAAAAGATCAGTAGGATCAGGATAAAGATCCTCTTCTCTTCCTTGTTGTCTCTTTCAATTACAGAGGGAAGGGTTGGTTCTTGTGATCTATTCACCCAGGAAATCCCCTTCCTTTATTTTAAAGCCCCTTAGGAATTCCTCTGCAGGTAGCCTCCTTTTCCCTGGGATCTGTAAGGCCCCTATGGTGACCACCCCATTTTGGGTATCAACCACGAGAGACGGGCCTCGGGACACCAAGACCCTTCCAGGCTCACCCTTTGAAGGCAGGTCCTTGTGACTGGCTTCATAGAGTTTTAATACGTGGCCCTTATATCTGGTCATTGCGCCGGGATATGGGTCAAAGGCCCTGATCCTGGCTGATATGTGTTCTTTGGGCATTTTCCAATCCACCCACAAGAGGTCCTTGGTGATCTTGGGTGCGTAGGTGGCCTTTTGGTGGTCTTGTGGAGTCCCAGGGATATAGCCTTTTGCCTCTATTTCCCGTAATACCTTAATAAGAAATGGACCAGAGAGATTCCCAAGCCTCTCCTCCAGGGTGCCATAGGACTCATTGTTGTGGATAAGGATACCTTGAGAGTGGATGATATCTCCAGTGTCCATGCCCTCATCCATCCAAATTGCAGTAAGACCTGTCTCTCTCAACCCGTTTAATATGGCCCACTGTATGGGGGCAGCACCACGAAGCTGGGGCAGTAAAGAGGCATGGATATTTAGGCATCCGATCCTTGGAACCTTTAGAAGATCCCTTTTGAGGATATGGCCATAGGCAATCACCACAATTAGATCAGGGCTCAAGGACCTCAATGTCTCCACAAAATCCTGGCTATTTGGGGACTCTGGTTGGGCCACCTGAAGACCCTTTCTTACGGAAAACTCCTTAACCGGGGGTGGCACTGGCTTCATGCCCCTCCCCTTTGGCCTGTCTGGTTGGGTTACCACCAACAGGGGTGGAATCCCTGCATCCAAGAGTGCCCTCAGGCCTGGTACTGCAAAGGAAGGGGTACCCATGTATATCAATCTTAAAGGGCTATGTCCAATTTGCCCATTCATGGGCCAGTCTGGCCTTTCTGTAAGATCTTCTTTAGCCTTCTCTTATAGAGATTTCTTTTTAAGGGGCTAAGATGGTCCAAGAAAAGGATGCCGTCCAAGTGATCTATCTCATGCTGAAGGCATACTGAGAGGAGACCTTCCCCATCAATGCTGATCTCCTTACCTGTGAGGTCATATCCTATCACCCTGACCCTTGCACTCCTTTCCACGTCTCCTGTGAGGTCCACCACACTTAGGCAGGCCTCTTCTCCCACTACCTTTCCCTCCCTTTCCACAATCTCAGGGTTTATCAGGACCTGGGGATGGGGTCGGCCCTCCCTTTGGCCCAAGTCAAAGACTATGATCCTTTTTAGGACACCCACCTGATTTGCAGCCAGTCCTATGCCCGAGGCAGCATACATTGTGGCAAGCATGTCCCTGGAGAGGGCCTCTAATTCTCCATCTATATCCGTGATCATTTCTGCCTTTGCCCTTAGGCTGGGGTGTGGAAATTTTAAAATGGGTAATATCTTTTCCTTCATCCTTGCCTCCAGTTTCTAATGTTAGATCCATCATTATTGCAAATCAAGGAAATGAATTTAAACAAGGCTGGCCTAAGGAAGAGTTGGCATATCTGACACCCTCAGTGCGTAGATTAAAGAAGACTGAAAATGGTATCTGTGCCAATTGTTTCTTCCAGAGGTTGTTTTTGAGAAAAAGGCCTAACCGGAGACATGGAAATACTTAATTGATTGACATTTAGTTGAGAGCCCTATACTCTGTTGTTGCTGTCGGTCACGGTCTTTAAGGGAAGTGGAGTGAGAATCTCCCGCTGTCCCGCAACTGTGATGGATATATACCCAGGCATGGCGTAGGCCAAGCCACTGTCCTTTATACAGGGATGGGAAGGCGCCTGGGGTTGCCTAAGCCAGGAAACCTTAGACCGTGCCTGCCAGATATTACTCCTTACGAGGTATAAGGAGCCTGGCGTGAAGGACCACATCCCAGAATCCGAATCAGATGCCCACAAGGCCTTTTCTCCACCCGTTGTCAAGACACTGGCTGTCTTTGGGACTGGCTCTGGTGTTGGCAAAAGTCTGATAGTTGCAGGGCTATGCAGGCTCCTTAAGGACAGGGGCATTGATGTGAGCCCCTTTAAGGCACAGAACATGGCCTTGAATTCCTTTATAACCATTGAGGGTGCTGAGATAGGCCGTGCACAGGCCTTCCAGGCCGAGGCAGCAAGGATCCACCCCACTGTGCTCATGAATCCTGTTCTTTTGAAGGCCTCTGGGGAGGCAGGCTCCCAAGTGATATTCATGGGAAAGGTGTTCAAGACCTTAAAGGCCCAAGAGTATTACCAGATCAAAGACAAGGCCTGGGAGGTGGCAAAGGAGGCCTTTGACAAACTTGCCCTGAGGCACCAGGTACTGATCTTGGAAGGGGCAGGTAGTCCGGCAGAGATAAACCTCATGGAAAAGGACATAGTGAATATGCCCATGGCCAAATATGCCAATGCCCCAGTGATCCTGGTGGGTGACATAGACAAGGGTGGGGTATTTGCCTCTCTGTATGGTACCGTGAAGTTGCTGGGGGAGGATGCAAGGTTCATCAAAGGCTTTATTATTAACAAATTTAGGGGGGATCTGGAGATCTTAAGGCCTGGGCTTAAGATGCTTGAAGACCTCACAGGGGTCCCGGTCTTGGGCGTGCTCCCCTATGTACAGGAATTGAGGCTTCCTGAAGAGGACGGCCTCGCCTTATCTTCCCCTCTGGGAAGGCAATTTTATCCCCTGGATAAGGAAATAAAGGTAGTGGTGGTAAGGTTGCCCTATGTGTCCAATTTCACAGACCTGGATCCCTTGAGATACGAGCCCGATGTGGATCTGATATTTTCCAACAGTGCCTCTGAGATCCTAAATTCAGATATGATCGTCATCCCTGGGACAAAGAATACAGTGAAGGATCTGGAATTTCTAAGGAAAACCGGGCTAAAGGAGGCCATTATCCAGGCCTTTAAGGCAAAGAGATTGATAATGGGTATATGCGGTGGTTATCAACTCCTGGGGAGGGTAATCAAGGACCCATTGGGTGTGGAGTCTTTCAATCTCCAGGAAGAGGGATTGGGACTCTTGGATATTGAGACCATATTTGAGCCAGTAAAGATCACAACCCAATCCCAGGCCACTGTGGATACAGGGTATCTTTCATCCAGATCCTCGGGGGGTTATTTTTCCTTTCTTGGTGACCTTAGAGATGTGACCTTACATGGCTATGAGATCCATATGGGGATTAGCAAGGGGGATATGGGGCTTTTTAAGATCAAGAGGCTTGCAGAGGCATGGAATTCCAATGAATTTGAGACACTGGATGGCACCATAAACCAAAATTGCCTAGGTACCTACCTCCATGGGATCTTTGAGAATGATGTTTTTAGAAGGGCATTGATGGATGAGATAAGGATAAGGAAAGGCTTAAGACCATTAGGCCTTCAAATAAGCTACCATCAGTTAAAAGACCAGGCCATTGATACATGGGCCACGATCTTGGAACAACACCTGGATATCACTGCAATTATGGGACTCCTGGGATTATGAAGAAAAGGGCATTCATTGTGGCAGGTACCCATAGTGGTTCGGGAAAGACCATCCTTAGTCTTGGCCTCATGGCAGCACTCAATGACATGGGTTTTGCTGTGCAGCCCTTTAAGGTGGGGCCTGACTATATTGATCCAGGCCTTCATTCTTTTGTTTGTGATAGGCCCAGCAGGAACCTGGACCTGTGGATGTGCTCTGAGGACTATGTGAGGGATGTCTTCAAAAGGCACCTTGCAGAGGCAGACATTGGGGTGGTGGAGGGTGTCATGGGCCTGTTTGATGGAGATACAGGGACCTGGAAGGTGGCCCAGGTCTTGGATATCCCCATAGTCCTTGTGGTGGATGCATATGGACTGGCTGAGACAGTGGGTGCCATCTTGAAAGGGATCCTGTGGGAGGCAAGGGAGCGGGATCTAAGAATCATGGGAGTAATCTTTACCAGGGTTGGTTCAGAGAGGCATTTCAACAGGCTCTGTTCAGGGATAAGCAAGGTGCCTGTCCTGGGGTTTTTGCCCAGGGAGGAGGGCTTTAGCATCCCTTCCAGACACCTAGGATTGATGGTGGCAGAGGAATCACCCATATCCGATGAATCGTTAAATGCCCTTATTAGGTCTGTGAAGGATCATATCGATGTTGAAGGGATATTGGAGCTATCCCAGCTAAGCCCTGATCTCTATTGCCCTGGATCAAGAAATGAGATTGGGGATCCTGGCAGTGAGAACTATTCTCCCATACTCCTGGTGGCAAGGGACAAGGCCTTTTGTTTTTACTACCAAGACAACCTGGATCTTTTAGAGGAACTCGGGGTCAGGTTGAGGTACTTCAGCCCCATTTCTGATAAACACCTTCCCAATTGTGATGGTCTATATCTGGGTGGTGGATACCCTGAGGTTTATGCAAAGGAGCTTTCTTCAAATATTCAACTCTTAAAGGAGATAAGAGAACTGTCCCGGGGAGGAATGCCCATATATGGGGAGTGCGGGGGCCTCATGTATTTGTCCAAGGGGCTTATAGACAAGGGTGGAGGGGAATATGAGATGGCAGGGGTACTACCCTTTTGGACTACTATGGCTTACAGGGGTCCTGTCCTGGGATATAGGGAAGTTGAACTCACAAGGCCTTGTATATTAGGCCAGGGAGGGGAAGTGATTCGTGGTCATGAGTTCCATTATTCCAGGATCCTGGGGGGGGAAGGCCCCGGGCAAGGATCTTTATCCTGCTGTTTTTTGGTGAGGGACCCTCAAGGCTTCCAAAGGGAGGAAGGGTATCTGGTACACAATACCCTTGCCACCTATGTACACCTCCACTTTGGGAGAAACAAGAGGCTTGCAGAGAATTGGGTCAAAGTGATGAGAGGAGAGGGTATTAGATGGAGGTAGTGATAATTGCTGGGCACGGCAGCCCCAATAAGCAGGCAAATAACCTGGATATCCTGGCCAGGGCATTTCACCACTACATTCATCCCCATTGCCAGGAAAATTGTGTAAGGATAGCCTACCTACAGTTTTGCCATCCCACAATCCAAGAGGCACTGGATGAGGCAGTAAGGGATGGTGCAAGGTGTGTGGTGGTACATCCCTTTTTTTTAACAAAGGGGATGCACGTTACCAAGGATATCCCCTTTATCTTGGAGTCGGCCAAGGTCCGTTACCCTGATGTGTCCATTTATTTAACAGAACCTTTGGGAATCCACAAAGGGGTCCTGGACACAATCCTTGCCAGGATAAAAGAGGCAAAGGGTCTAGGGCCAAAGGATATAGAGGATGAAAGTATGCGGATAATTGAGGAAGAGATCCCTCACCTTATCCAGATGCCCCCAGGCCAGGCTGCTATAATAAAAAGGGTTGTCCATGCCACTGCAGACCCAGAATATGCAAATACAATGATCTTTTCTCAGGATGCTGTGGAAATTGGCCTGAGGTCAATTATGGGGGGAAGGGATATCCTTGTGGATGTACGTATGGTGAGCGCGGGGATTAGTACAAGGCTCCTTGAAGGTTTTGGGGGCAGGGTCCTTTGTGCCATGGACTATGTCCCAAAAGGGGATGGCTGGGAAAACAGTACAACAAGGTCAGAGGCCGGGATGGAGGCGGCCTTGAGGTCAAACCCGGGTGTGGGAATAGTAGCAATTGGAAATGCACCCACTGCATTAATTAAGGCCATAGGGGTTTTGGCAGAAGGAAATATCAGGGATACCCTGGTGATTGGTGTGCCTGTGGGGTTTGTGAAGGCCTTGGAGTCCAAGGTGGAGCTTGCAAGACATGGTATGCCCTTTATAACGAATATCAGTAGAAAAGGGGGTAGTTCTGTGGCTGTGGCAATACTAAACGCACTAATCCGCCTTGCAAAGGAGGTGTAAGATGAAGGCGAGAGCTTCCATATCCCTGGCCATGGCAATCCTTTTACTGGATCTAACAGATTGCCATGCCATGCACATTGCAGAGGGGATCTTACCCTTATCCTGGTCAGTGATCTGGTACTTAGTGGCAATACCCTTTGTGGCATTGGGTCTTTTTAGGATAAGGGAGAACACAAGGCATAACCCTTCTTTTAAGCCATTGGTGGGTTTAAGTTCTGCATTGGTATTTGTGATTTCCTGCATGCCCATCCCTGTTCCAGTGGCAGGCACATGTTCCCACCCCTGCGGGGTGGCTATCTCGGCCATATTGCTGGGACCATTTGCAAGTACTGTGGTGGCCTTTGTTGCCCTTCTGATCCAGGCCTTATTTCTGGCCCATGGGGGCCTAAGTACCCTGGGGGCCAATACCCTTTCCATGGGTGTTATGGGTTCCTTTGCTGGTTTTGGTGCCTTTGCTCTATTGAGGGCGATGAAACTTCCCCTATGGGTTGGGGCAATTCTTGCTGGCCTGCTGGCAGACTGGGCCACATATCTCACAACCTCTGTGGAGCTTGCCCTGGGTATAAAGGGTGAAGGTCCTTTTATGCCCCTGTTCACCAAGGTATTAGTAGCCTTTATACCCACACAACTGCCCCTGGGCATACTGGAAGGGTTTATGACATTGGGTGTGGTGTCCCTTCTCCATAGGAGAAGGCCAGAATTGATAACCAGCCTTGGGCTGCTAAGGGCAAGGGAGGTGAGGATATGAAGAGGTTTGTTATGTCTTTGAGCTTGATCATGGCATTGATTGTGTACAGCCTGCCCAGTCTTGCCCAGGAAAAGTGGGCAGGTGTGGATGAGGCGGTGATAGAAAGATTGGCAGGAGAACATGGGAGAGAGCCAAGGGAACCCCTGATAAACACCGACCAGGGAGACCTGCTCTTGTTCTTGTTCCTCCTTTCAGGTGCAGTGGGGGGATTTGTGGCAGGTTACTACTGGAGGATCCTCATGGAGGGCCCCAGGCCTGGTTCAAGGGTGGGAGGGTGATAAGGTAGATGGGCCACCTGTTTCAGCCAATGGATGGAAACAGACCACTAAAGGCTGATCCCAGATTGAAGACCCTTTTCTGCCTTGGGCTTTTAATCCTTGTCCTTTCCTCCAAAGGTCCCATGTTTCCTGCCCTTGTTGCAGGGCTCTCAATGATGGGACTTTTACTATTGGGAGCAAGGCCAGGTCTTTTAATCAAGAGACTCTGGGAACCCCTATTCATTATCCTTGTGCTGATTGCCATAAAGGCCATAACCCCTGCTGGCAGTGAGGTATATGGGTTTTCAATACCCGTTTTTGACGGCGTAACAGTGAGCATCTATAAAAAGGGGCTGTGGGAAGGGATCTTTTTGGGAATAAGGGTCTTGGGCTGTGTGACATTGGTCCTGGTTTATGGTTTTACCACCAGTTTTTTAGAGGTGATTTCTGCCCTTTCATGGCTTAGGGTCCCAAGGCTTTTGATAGATATCCTGGGGCTTACCTATAGATTCCTGTTCCAACTCTTAGATGAGGCACAAAACATATACCAGGCCCAAAAAAACCGACTGGGATATTGTGGTGTGAAAAACGGGATCAGGTCCCTGGGCATATTGGCAGGGTCACTGGTACTGAGGATACTGGACCAGAGTCAGGCCCTCTCTTTAGCCATGACCCAAAGGGGTTTTGAAGGGAAGGTAATGAACCTGCATTGGGGGCAGTGGAGTATATCCCAGATTTTAGTTTTTGGAGCTATATTTGCACTGGGGGTCTTGGTTTGGTGCATGTGAGGCCTTCACCCAATAAGCTCCCTAGGATAAGCCTTAAATTGCAGGACTTTTGCTATCCCAATGGAACAGTGGCATTAAGGGAGGTGGAGGTAAATATCTTTCCAGGGGAGGCAGTGGCCATTTTAGGGGCCAATGGCTCGGGGAAGACCACATTATTGAAGGTGATGGATGGGCTCTTACCAGAATATAACGGGAGTGTGCTCCTGGATGGAGAGGAGATAAGGAGGCTTTCCCCTAAGGAGATATACAGCAAGATGGGACTAATATTTCAAAATCCAGAGGAACAGCTCTTCGCCAATACAGTATTTGAGGATGTGGCCTTTGGACCATTGAATATGGGATTTGGGGAGGAAGAGATCAGGGAGAGGGTAAAGGCAGCACTTAAGGATGTGGGAATGGAGGGTTCTGAACAAAAGAGAATACAGCACCTCAGCTATGGCCAGAAAAAGAGGGTATGTATTGCAGGGCTCCTGGCAATGGGGCACCAGATCCTGCTAATGGATGAGCCCACCTCCGGTCTGGACCCCCAAGGGGAGCTTGAGATGGTGAGGTTGTTACAGAGGCTCAACAGGGAGAAAGGGGTAACACTGGTGATAGCCAGCCATAATGTTGACCTGGTGCCTGTGTTTATGGACAGGGTCTATGTTTTGTATCAGGGTCTTGTTGTAAAGGAAGGGACTCCGTGGGAGGTATTTTTAGAACCAAAAGAGTTGGCACATTTGGGTCTTAGGCTTCCCTATGTGGGTGAGCTCATGTGGTGGTTAAAACATAGGTGCCATTTTCCCTTAAATGGTCTCCCCCTCACAGTGGTCCAGGCCCTGGATGAACTTGTAAGGCTTTATCAAAATAAATAAAGCAGTATGTCCAAAAGAGAGCTGCGATCAGGTTACACCACAGGCGCATGCAGCGCAGCGGCAGCCAAAGGGGCAACCCTTGTGCTGCTTTCCAATCTATTGGGGGTGCCTGTGGACACCAATGTATGTACCATTCCCTTTCCCAATGGGCAGAGGCATGGGTTTTATCTAAACTCAAGGGCCTTTGATCCCAAATCCACTGAGGCCCTTGCCTCTGTAATTAAAGATGCAGGTGATGACCCTGATGTAACCCATGGTGCGGAGATCTTTGCAAGAGTAAGGCCGCTGTCCACTAATACCCAAAATCTCTGGTCTGTCTCCATAAAAGGTGGTGAGGGTGTTGGCCTTGTTACAAAACCTGGATTGCCTGTGCAGGTGGGTGAATGGGCCATAAATCCCGTGCCCAGGAGAATGATAGAGTGGGGGGTGAAGGAGGCCGTTTTTGAGCTAGGTCTCAATGAAAGGGCATATCCCTTGGAGGTGGAGATATCTGTGCCCGATGGGAAGAGGCTTGCCAAGAAGACCTTAAATCCCAGGCTAGGGATTGTGGATGGCATATCCATACTGGGTACCACAGGGATAGTAAAACCTATCTCTTTGGAGGCATGGACAGATACCATCCTTGCCCAGCTCAAGGTGGCAAAGGCCACGGGCCAGAGATATGTGATCCTCAGCACAGGAAGGAGTTCAGAAAAGGCCCACGAAAGTATGTTCAAGGCGCCGCCCCATGCCTATGTGATGGCGGGGGATTTTATTGGGTTTACCTGTATAAAGGCAAAGGAATTGGGATTTGGTTCAGTCCACCTGTCAACCCAATTTGGAAAGTTATTAAAACTTGCCATGGCCAAACCAGACACCAATGTAAGGCATGGTGCCCTGGATCTGGCAGTGGTCTCATCTTTTTTGAAGGGTCTTTTTCCTGAGTTGGACCTAAAAAGGTTTAACACTGCAAGGGAGTTTTTTTATGCCCTTACAGGGCAGGGGGATTTGGGGCTCAGGGTCATAAACAGGATAGTCAGCCTTGCCCAGGGTTATTTGATAAGGCTTTGTCAGGTGCCAGAGGTATTTATATGCCTTGCAACCTATGAGGGAGTCATCCATACTGTATTGGGACCTGATGGTAATATGACCTTAGTGGAATACATGGAGATTTTAAGGTGATAGATGTACCTATGAAGAAGATATTTGTGTTGGGCATAGGTTATAGCCCCCTTGGGCCAAGGGCATTGGAGGCACTTAAGAACTCCAGTGTAATCCTTACATCCAAAAGGCTTGTGGAGGTATTTTTAAGATATAAAGAGGCCCCTCAGTATGAATCAAGGATCAAGGTGATAGAGGGTGTGGATGCCACTATGGAATTTGTGCACTCTTTTTTAAAAGGGGGTGAAGGGGGCTCTATAACTATTTTGGCCTCTGGGGATCCCATGTTTTATGGCATAGGCAGGAGGACCATCCAAGAGTTTGGCAAGGGCATGGTGGAGGTGATACCAGAGTTGAGCTCTATCCAGGTGGCCTTTGCCAGGGCAAAGGAGGCATGGGATGATGCCCATCTAATCAGCCTCCACGGCGGGCCATATCCCGGGAGGAGGACGAATAAGTATCAGGTGGGAGATATTCCGGATCTGGTGAGCAGGCATAAAAAGCTGTGTATCTTGACCGACCCAGTTAACAACCCTAAAAGGATTGCAGAAGGTCTTGTGGATGCCTTTGGTCCCAACGGAGGGCCAGAGATGGTGGTGTGTGAGAGGCTGGGGTATGAGTCAGAGAGGGTAGTGATGGGCAGTCCCTACTCCCTCCAGGACCAGGACTTCCAAGATCCCAACCTGGTGATCTTATTGGATAAGGGGTCACAAAGGCCACTCTTTGGGCTAAAGGAAAAAGAGATTGGCCACACCAAGGGGATGATTACAAAGGACGAGGTAAGGGCAGTGGTCCTCCACAAGCTAAGGCTGCCGCCTAAAGGGGTGGTCTGGGACATTGGAGCAGGTTCAGGGGCAATATCCCTGGAGGTCTCTTTGATCTCTCAATATCTGGATGTCTTTTCAGTGGAGAAGGATAGAGATCAATTAAAGAACCTTTTGGAAAATAGGGCCAGGTTTTGTGCAAGGTTCCAGATAGTGGATGGGGAGGCACCAGAGGCACTGAAGGAACTCCCCCATCCTGACAGGGTATTTATCGGTGGGTCTGGGGGTAGGTTAAGGGAGATCCTTGAGTTCCTGGAAAAAAGGGGAGTGGGGTTCTTGGTGGCAACGGCAGCCACCTTGGAGACCCTAAATCTCATGGTGGGTTTTCTCTCCCTGAGGGGTTACCAGTATGAGGTGGCCCAGATCATGGTCTCCAAAGGCACTGCCATTTCCAACAGCCTATTTTTCAAGGCAGAGAACCCTGTTTTTGTAATCAGGGGAGAGAGGCCATAATGGCGACCCTGTATGTGGTGGGAATAGGGCCTGGGGATCCTGAATTGATTACCCTAAAGGGTATGAGGGTGTTGGAGACGGTGCCTTGTATATTTGTGCCAAGGGGTACTGAGGAAGGCCCAAGCCTTGCCAGGTCAATAATAGAAGGGGTCTTGGATATCTCTAAGAAGAAGGTGGTGGAGGCCTACTTCCCCATGAAAAAGACCAAGGGAGGGGGTCGGGATCTAAAGGAAAAATGGGATGAAATAGCCATGGCAGTGAAGGACTACCTGGATAAAGGAATGGATGTGGCCTTTACAACATTAGGGGATCCAGGCTTTTACAGTACCTATTTCTATCTACACAAAAGGTTTCAAGACCCTGGCTTTGGACACTCCATAGAGATCATCCCCGGAGTCAGCTCCATAAATGCAGCAGCTGCCAGGGCAGGGGATTACCTTGCCCTGGGGGATGAAAAGGTGGCTATCTTGCCTGCAAACTATATGTTTCAATTGGGGCCTTTTGTCAGAGAATTTGAGACCCTGGTGTTACTAAAGGTACACAAGGTCTTCAGGGAATTGACACAGGCCCTGGAGGAAACAGGCACCTTTTCCAAGGTCATATATGTATGCAAAGTGGGAATGGATGGGGAAAAGGTGATCACAGACCTAAGGTCTGTTAGAGATGAGGATTTAGATTATTTCTCCATGGTGATAGTGAAGAGATGAGCAAGGTATATTTTGTAGGTGCAGGACCTGGTGATCCGGACCTGATCACGGTAAAGGGAAAGAGATTATTGAAAGAGGCAGATGTGGTCATATATGCAGGTAGCCTTGTAAATCACCGGCTACTGGAGGATATACAGGGGCAGCTGTTTGACTCTGCCAAGATGACCTTGGAGGAGATCATCCAGGTTATGGTGGAGGCAGTGAAGGAAGGGAAGGTGGTGGTAAGGCTCCATTCAGGGGATCCCAGTATCTATGGCGCCATTGGTGAACAAATAAGGCTATTAAAGGAGCACTCCATTGCCTTTGAGATTGTACCAGGGGTCTCATCGGCCTTTGCAGGGGCTGCTGCCCTTGGCGTGGAGCTAACCGTACCGGATCTAACACAGACAGTAATTTTTACCCGATTGGAGGGCCGTACAAGAGTCCCTGAAAAGGAGTCTTTATGGTCCCTTGCCCAGCATAATGCCACAATGGTGGTGTTTTTAAGTGTCTCTATGGCAGAAAGGGTCCAAGATGAACTCTTGAGAGGGTATCCACCAGAAACCCCTGTTGCCATTGTGGAGAAGGCAAGCTGGGAAGAAGAGCGGATAATAAGATGCAGACTAAAGGAACTCAGTGGTGAGGTGAAGAAGAACAACATCCAGAAGACAGCCCTGATATATGTGGGAGAGGCCTTAGGTGAGGATACCACTAAGGAGAAGAGGTCCTTACTTTACCACAGGGATTTTTCCCATGGATTTAGAGAATAGGCCTGTCATATTCTATGTGACAGAAAAGGGAAAGGTTTTAGCAGAAGGCTTGCTAAAGGTGTTTCCCTTTGCAAGGGTATTGAGGCTTGAAAAGGGGCTCGTGGCAAGGGAGTGGAAAAATACCCATGGCCTGGTGTTTATTATGGCAACAGGGATCGTTGTGAGGACAATAAAGGACTTCATCTCCAACAAATATGAGGACCCTGGTATAGTAGTGGTGGATGAGGAAGGAAGAAACTGTATCAGCCTCCTTTCTGGGCACCTGGGAGGTGGCAATGGCCTTGCTAGGAAGATCTCGGAGGCATTGGGGGCCCAGGCTGTGATCACCACTGCCACTGATTTAATGGGCCTGGAAGCGCCAGATGCCCTGGCAGCCCGGTTGGGTATGGAAGTGGAAAATAAAGAGGCCTTAAAGGATGTGGCAAAGATTCTTTTAAAGCAACGGTTCCTAAGGGTGTACTGCGCCCATAAGACACTGGATCTCCCTTCCCATTATCTTTGTGTTCAGGATCCTAAAGAGGCAGACCTTGTCATTGATTATAGAATTGGGGAATACCCCAAGGATATTCCTTTGTTAAGGCCAAGGGTCTTGGCCGTGGGAGTGGGATTTAATAAAGATACTAAGATGGAGGAGTTGCGGGAGGCAATATCCCAGGTCTTCAAGAAAAACCATCTTTCTCTAAACTCCATCCATGTGATTGCTACCCTGGAGAAAAAGGCCAAAGACCCTGAATTCTTAAGCCTTGCCCGTGTCCTTGGGGTTCAAGTCAGGTATTTTACAGCAGATCAATTAAATAAGGTGGCTGAGCCAGACCCAAAGTCCACGGCATTTCAGAAGGTAGGGGCCTATGGGGTGTGTGAGCCCTCTGCCATCCTTGCCTCAAGGGGGGGAGAGGTCCTTGTGCCAAAGGTTAGATTGGGCAATGTCACTGTGGCTGTTGCCCTGATAAAGGAAGGGGAGGGAAGAAAGAGAGGGAGGCTTTCGGTGGTGGGTATAGGCCCTGGTGACAGGGAGGAGCTCACCTTCAGGGCACGTCAGGCCTTATATGAATCTGACCTGATTGTGGGATATGGGACATATCTCAAACAGGTCCAAGAGATCATTAATGGAAAAGAGACCATAAACACCCCTATGACCAGGGAGGTGGAGAGGTGCCTTATTGCCATAAAGGAGGCCTTTTCAGGGAAAAGGGTGTCTCTCATTAGTGGGGGGGACCCAGGGATCTATGGGATGGCAGGCCTGGTGCTGGAATTGATGGCAAAGGAGGGTCCTCTTGATGAAATAGACCTGGAGATAATCCCTGGGGTCCCTGCCCTGAGTGCCTGTGCTTCCAGACTGGGTGCCCCTATTATGCATGACTTTGCCGCCATTAGCCTCTCTGACAGGCTCACCTCATGGGAAAAGATTGAGAAGAGGCTAAAGGCTGCATCAGAGGCAGACATGGTCATTGTGCTCTATAATCCCAGGAGCAAAGGCAGGTCAGAACACCTTAAAAGGGCCCTTCAGATCATAGGGGAGTCAAGGGACCCAGATACCCCTGTGGGTATAGTAAAGGCAGCCACGAGACAAAATGAAAAGATCCTAATTACCACCTTAAAGAAAGTGCCTGTGGAAGAAGTGGACATGGAAACCACCTTGATAGTGGGAAACAGCACCACTTTTGTATGGAACGGCAAGATGATCACACCAAGGGGGTATAAGACCCAACATGGCAAAGGCTGCATTGCTTTGGGATGACTCGCTCTTGTGGGGAGTGATGGCATGCAAGGCCTTGGAATCTCTAAACCTTGCCTTTGACCTGGTGTGCGCAGAGGAAATAAAAAGGGATATACTGAAATCCTACCACATACTTTTTGTGCCAGGAGGGTGGGCCTCCAACAGGATGGAGACCCTTGGGCAGGATGGTGCATCAAAGATAAAGGAGTTTGTTTTTAGCGGGAATAACTATTTTGGTATATGTGGTGGAGCCGGCCTGGCCACTAAAGACTGCTTAGGAATAATAAATGTAACAAGAAAACCCAGTAAACTAAGGCTGCCCAGTTACAATGGGAGTATAAGGATTATACCCCAGCCACATCCCATTTTTAAGGGCCTAAAGGCAGAGGGTCTCTTCCTTTATGTATGGTACCCTTCGCAGTTTATGGTGGAAGGGGAGGAAGGAATCCTTGCTACCTTTGGAGCCCCTGGTCCCGATGCCTTTACATCGGATTTAAATATACTGGACCTGGAGCATTGGCATATATGGAAAGAGCTGGAGTCTAGTTATGGTATAAATCTGGACCCAAGGCTCCTTATTAACCAACCTGCAATAATAGAGGGTTCTTATGGCAAGGGAAAGGTTCTAATCTCCTTGGCCCATGTGGATACCCCAAGACATAGGCCTGGTCTAAAAATACTTGAGAACACATGGGAGTACATGGGAGGTGAGAGAAAGGTCAATGGTAAGGCCAGCAAGAATGGGAAAAAGGATAAGCATTTAAAGAGGATGGAGCATTTGGTGAAGGAAATAATAGATGTTGGCCACAGGAATTTTCTTTGGTACTGGAGGAATCCCTATCTCCTTACCTGGAGAAGGGGTATTAGGGGGCTAGAGTATTGCACCCTTTACGTGTTGATAAGGGAGCTGGTGAAAAAAGGTCAGGCCCTCTATGAAGCAATATCCAGGCAAAGGATTATAGGACTCTTAGATACACTGGAGACCTTTAGTAAAAAGGCAAAGGAGCATATAGTCCTTGAAAGGCTCTCCTTGCAACAGGGCCTTGACCTCACCAAGACCAATCTATATTCCCTCCTGGAAGATACCAGGGCCGAACTGTTTGGAACTGCCAGGAGCCATGGGGGCTTTTTCAAATCCCTGATAAAGGAGGTGGAGGCTGTTTTATACAAGGCGATTAAGGCCACTGGTTAAACCCTGACTCTGCCCCTCTTACGCAATATGTAGCCCCAAAAATATCAAGGAGCTTTTTTGTCTTGTTGGGAATCTCAGAGGGATCTCGTGTCTCATTTATCTTTACCTACTTTTCTGTAAGGTGGAGTAACAGGACCTTGGGTGAATATCTGGAAAGGAGTTCCTTTTCTTTGATTAGCTTGTATATCCCATAGTATAGCTCCAGTCCAATAAATGCGATAAACATCCAGCCCTCAAGGTTATTCTGTTCTCTTAGATAAGAGCTCTCTGCCTCTATTAAATAACTGGTAATAGGTGCCGTTTATGAGGAGTAACTCAGTGCCTTTTATCTTGTGTTTTATTGCCCATTCTGGATGTTTCATGTATTGGTTGTTTACGTAATATACAAGAAAGAAATGGATGTTATGGATTTACATTATATAAATTTGCCATGTTAAGGATTAAAGGATGTTCAACCAATAGCCTTTTAAGAGAGAGCTGTTGGCCTCCACATTGTCCTTTCCTATTATTGGTGCGCCGTGGCCTGGTAACAGGATTTCCACATCCATGTCCAGGAGTCTCATAATAGTATTTATCAATTCTTCTGAATTGCCACCTATTATGTCTGTCCTTCCAATGCCATTCTTAAAGATCACATCTCCGCTGAAAAGTGCCTTGTATTTTGGCCAATATATGCAAAGGCTCCCTGGTGAGTGACCAGGTGCATGGAGGACCTCCAATTCTATGGACCCCACCTTCAGATCCCCTTCCACTAATAGCACCTGAGGCCTTATCCCCAGGGATGTGACCTGGGCACTTTTGGGGAGCATGGATCTTAAAAACTCCCACTCTGCCAATGATAAAGCCACAATCGCCTTTGTGCCTTTAAACCTTTCCACTGCCTCCACATGATCCGGATGAAAATGGGTCAAGATGATAAGATCAATGTCATTGATATTAAGCCCCAGCAAATCCAATTGATCTGTGACATGGCTAAAAACAGCAAAATGTCCTGGATCTATTAATATTTTCTTGTCAGCCATCAGTAGATATGTGTTACAATTATTAAATTCAGGGTTGGTCCACAAAAAGGCATACAGGTTCTCGTTTAGCTTCATGTTCCTTCTCCTCCTGAGTAGTGGTTTTCCTGCTTTATACTCCCAGTTCCAGAGGTGACTATATATGATAAACATACCCTTGGAGAAATTAAAGCGGGTCCAAGAGAGGTTGAGGAAAAGGCTGATGATATGTCCCCTTGGTGCAGTGAAGACCATAGCCTCCACAGATGTGGCCTATGGGGATGATGACCTGGCCTTTGTAAGCGTAATATCGTTTTCTTATCCCAATCTGGAACTCAAGGACTATGGGATAAAGAGATCAAAAGTGAGTTTTCCGTACATATCTGGCTACCTGTCTTTTAGGGAGGTTCCTCTCATCTTAAAGGCCTTGAAGGGATTAAAGGAAAGGCCTGATCTTATTATGTGTGACGGCCAAGGTATAGCACATCCAATGGGCCTGGGCCTTGCCAGCCACCTGGGAGTACTCCTCAATATACCCACTATAGGTGTGGGGAAAAGCATATTGGTGGGGAGGTTTAGTGGCCTTGGTGAAGAAAAGGGCTGTTTTGCGCCCATATATTACCAAGGCAAAGAGGTGGGAGCTGCCTTGAGGACAAGAAAGGGGGTGAAACCAATATTTGTATCACCCGGCCACAAAGTTGACCTTGCCTCTGCAATGGAGGTGGTAATGGCTTCACTGAGAGGTTACAGGATCCCTGAGCCCATTCGCATGGCACATAATCTTGCTGTGTCTTTCAAGGTAGCAAGGTCAAGAAAAAGAGATTCAACCTGGTTTTTGTAGGAAAGGAGGAGCTAAAATGAAGGCAGGTATCATATTTTCAGGTACAGGACCAATCTTGATTCTCACTTCATATGAATCCTTTGATCACCCTGAGTTTGTAAAAAAATTGCAAACAAAGGGAATAACCAAGTTTATAGCCTGTGAACTCCCGTTAGATCTTGTAAAGCAAAGATACGGAAACCATTACCTTGTAATCTTAAATGACTTGAAGCAGACAGATGATCTAAGGGTCCTCGACTACAATGGATACAACATATTTCATACATTTAGCTTTAAGGAATGGGGCAAACCCCTTTTCCACGAACCCAGCTAAGATTTGTAAACGAAGTATGTAATCGGTAAGGTCTAATTGCTTTAGGAAGGGGAATTTAAAACTTTCCCTTCCTAAATTTATATGCAGGTCCGAATCTAATTTAGTTATGTGTGGCTCCAGTTATTGACGCTGCAAATATTTTTTATATGTATATAATCCCTGGGTAAATCAATGTCTAGGTGTTGTAATTCAGTCAAACTCGGCAACAACAACATCTGTTCCTGATCCTTTAATGAGGTAAGGACATCCTTTCCACCCTTGTCTCCCTCTATTTTTAAGAACAGATCCAGAACCCATCTCTTGACAATAACGGGATGGACGATCCTTTTGCCTGTATAATATGCCCCTGCAGCCATATTTGAGCCTTTAAATCTCTCTATGAGTATATCTATTGCCTTAGCACTTACAAATGGCATGTCTCCCAAAAGGATAACAGCTATCTCTGTGGTGTGTGGGATGGATTTAACAGCAGCCCTTATTGAAGAGCTCATACCCTCTTGATATTGGGGATTGATAACAAAAGAGATCCTTTCCCTTGGAAGGTACCTAAGGACTATTTGCCTTATCTTTTCTGCCTTGTAACCCAAGACCACATAGACACTCTCAAGGGAAGAGTCCAGGGCAGTGCCAATGACCCTTACCAAGAGCGGTTCTTTGCCGATATGGATCAGTTGTTTGGGGCCTCCAAACCTTTTGGAGAGGCCTGCTGCCAGGACAATACCTATATCTTTTATAGGGTACAAGGAATGGCCTTTGAAGCCTTTATTTGGCAAGGGCCTCTTTTGCCCTGGAGTATGCCCCTTGAAATATTTTTAAGGCATCCTTCCTTGCCGTTTCCTTACTAAAGGCCTCAAGCACGGTGTATAGTTCATTAAATCCAAAGGGGAATTCTTCATGGGCAGCGTATACCCCCAACATGGCAAGGTTTGTGGATTGGGGTTGGCCCATTTCCACTGCCAGTCCTGTGGCGTCAAAGGAGATGGCCTTGATGTGGTGGGTATTTAAAAATTCCATCACTTCTTCTCTGTGAAGGCCTTGCCTTGCATTTACATACATGGTGGAAAATGGTGCTAAAAAGGAGAGGTTTCTTAAGGCCTCGTTTTCATTTAATGAGATGAGATAGTGGGCAGTTCCTTTCCTCACCAGTGTGGAGTTTGCCTCCCCAACCCTCAGGTGACTGATGACAGAACCGCCCCTCTGGGCCATTCCGTGGGTCTCTGCACCCATTACAGGATAGCCTTTGAGAATAGCTGCCTCGGCCATGATTTTGGTCATGAGCAGGATGCCCTGGCCGCCTAAGCCCGCTATGATGTAATTATATATCTCTTTCAAGTCTCACTCCTCTTTTACAATGGCATTTTCAGGGCAGATCTGTAAGCACACACCGCAGCCTGAGCAGAGGACCTGGTCTATCTTGGTCTTGTTGGTATCCTCTTCCATATAAAAAGCAGGGCATTCAAACCTTTCAATGCACAGTCTACACTCATTACAGGCCTCTGTGATAGTGACCTTGATCCTCTCAGGTATTGCCCTTGTCCTGTATGCAATTACGCAGGGGTGTCTTGCAATTATAACTGCTATGCCCCCTGCCTCCTTTGTCACATACTCTTTGGCTGCCTTGAGCCCTTTGATAAAACTATCCAGTTCGTACGGGTCCAGGACTTCAATGTATTCTACCCCACAACCCTTTACCACCTGTTCCAGGGGCAGTGGTTTGGTCCTGCTGCCATCAGCCCTGATGCCCAGGCCAGGGGTTGGCTGCATCCCTGTCATGGCTGTGGTCTCATTGTCTAAGATAACCAGGATAAATCTTGCACCGTTGTATACTGCATTTATGAGCCCTGGTGGCCCTGAGTGATAGAAGGTGGAGTCACCTATGGTTGCAATGATGGGTACATCCTCTAAATCTTTTTTATAGGCATGGTAGAACCCTGAGGCCATGGTTATGGCCGCCCCCATATCCAGGCATGTATCCACTGACCCCATATTCAGGCCCAAGGTGTAGCAGCCTATATCAGAGGTGAAGATGGCCTTTGGGCTGACCCGTCTGATGGCAAAGAATGCAGGCCTATGGGGGCAGCCAGGGCAAAGGGTGGGTCTTTTTATCGGGATATCCAAAGAGCCCAGGAGGCTGGTATCCACCTGTGGTGGCTCCAATACAGGGATCCCAAGCTCTTGGAGTACCTGGTTGAGTATATCAAATATCCTTTCAGGGACCAGCTCCCCTTCCTTTGGCACATGCCCTGATTCCCTCCCCAGGGTCTTGTTCCCTTCCATTATGAGATACTCCAGCAGGGAATCTGTCTCCTCCAGGACCAAGACCTTTTCACACTGCTGGAGAAAGGTCCTTATAAGTTCCTTTGGCAAAGGAAATGGGGTACCTATCTTCAGCACAGGGATATCAGTCCTATCATATTCTTCCAGTAGATCTTTGATCACACTATATGAGACCCCTGAGGCAACAATCCCTAATTTATAGTGGGTGTGGGGGGAGAGGGTATGTCTGTTGAACACAGCCATGGCTTCAAATCTGGCCCTGATCCTCTCCAGTTTTTCATTTAGGGCCCTGTGAAGTATTAACCTGTATCTTGGGGTAGCTGCCCATCTCAAAGGGTCTTTTTTAAATACAGCCTTTCTGTGAAAGGGAGGGACCTTGTCCCAATATATGAGCTGCCTTCCGTGACACACCCTTATGGTGGGGCGAACAATCACCGGCACCTTGAATTCTTCAGATATCTCCATGGCCTCCCTGACCATGTCCCTGGCCTCTGATGGGGTTGAAGGGTCAAATACAGGGACCTTGGCAAACCTTGCCACGAACCTGGTATCCTGTTCAGTTTGGGAGGAGTGGGGACCAGGATCATCACAGGAGATTATTACAAACCCTCCCTCCACCCCCAGGTAAGCGGAGCTCATCAAGGAGTCCAGGGCCACGTTTAGGCCCACTTGCTTCATGGAACAAGCCGTTCTTTTCCCTGCCACAGACCCTGCATAGGCTATATCCAGGGCCACTTTTTCATTGGTGGACCACTGGGCATAGGTATTTAGCCCCTCTAACCTGGAAAGCCTTACAAATTCAGGGAGGATCTCAGAACTGGGGGTCCCTGGATAGGAGGTCAAGATCTCACATCCCGATTCCAGTAAGCCCAGTGCCATTGCACCATTTCCCAACAAGAATTCCTTTCTACTTGTCACCCTTTTCCCCTCTTTTCTTTGCCTGCTCTATGAGTTCCAACAATGTTACCAGTTTTGGCTTGGGAGGGGTCTCAAAGGCCCGGACCCATTCCTCCTCAGAAAGCCTTTCCTTAAAATACCCCTCCACATCAAAATGTCCCGCCCAGCAATAAAGGGCCCTCACACACGGCAAGGTACCCTGCTCCTTTTCACAATAGGAAAAAGTAATAAGGTGCCCTAGTTTAGGGCACCTTATATCTCCAATGCCAGTGGGTGATTTTGTGGGCACTATGACCTCTTATTTTTACGCCTTTGCCACCTTAGGTTTTGGGAGCTGGGCTATCTCTGCCAGTGCCCTCTGGATCTCTTCTTCAGGTAACTCATAGTCAGAGAGTTTGCCAGAGAGATAGGCATCATAGGCAGCAAGGTCCACAATGCCGTGGCCACTCCAGTTGAAAAGGATCACCTTTTCCTTGCCTTCTTCTTTGGCCTTTATTGCCTCCCTGATTACCACTGCAATGGCGTGGTCTGTTTCAGGGGCACTAATAAAACCTTCTGTCCTGGCAAAGGTTATCCCTGCCTTAAAGGTCTCCAATTGGGGGACCGCCACAGGGGTTATAATCCCGTCCACTACCAGCTGGCTTACTATGGGGGCCATGCCGTGATATCTGAGCCCACCGGCATGGATGGGTGCAGGTACAAAACCATGACCCAAGGTGTGCATGGGCAACAAGGGGGTTAGTTTCATGGTATCACCGTGATCATATGCAAAGGGACCCTTTGTCATGGTGGGGCAGGATGTTGGCTCCACCGGGTATATCTCTATCTGCTTTCCATTGATCTTGTCCCTTACAAAGGGAAGTGCAAGGCCTGCAAAGTTACTGCCCCCACCAGCGCAACCTATCACAATATCTGGGTATTCACCTATCATTGCCATTTGTTTTTGTGCCTCAAGGCCAATTATGGTCTGGTGCATCAACACATGGTTTAAGACGCTCCCCAAGGAATATTTGGTGTCTGGGTCCATCACTGCGGCCTCCACTGCCTCGCTGATGGCAATCCCAAGGCTGCCAGGGGAATCAGGATCTTTTTCCAAAACTGCCCTTCCTGCATTGGTCTCCGGGCTTGGGCTGGGCACACAGTTCCCGCCCCAGACCTCCATCATGAGCCTTCTGTACGGTTTTTGGTAAAAGCTCACCTTCACCATGAATACCTTGGCCTCAATCCCAAAGAGATTACAGGCAAAACAGAGGGCACTTCCCCATTGTCCTGCCCCAGTTTCTGTGGTGATCCTCTTTGTACCGGAGATCTTGTTGTAATAGGCCTGGGCCACTGCAGTATTGGGCTTGTGACTGCCAGGGGGGCTTACTCCCTCGTTCTTAAAATAAATCCTGGCAGGGGTTCCAAGGAACCTTTCCAGGTGATATGCCCTATACAGGGGGGTTGGTCTCCAGATAAGGTACTTGTCCAAGACCTCTTCCGGGATGTCAATGTACTGCTTCTGGCTCACCTCTTGCTCTATAAGAGGCATGGGAAATATGGGAGCCAGATCCTCTGGACCTACTGGTTGCCCTGTTCCAGGATGGAGAGGGGGCTGCAATGGGTTCGGCATGTCCGGAAGGATGTTGTACCATGCCTTTGGGATCTCTCGCTCGGGAAGGATTACTTTTTTTGGTTCCATAAGACCTCCTTGGGGTTAGGGGTTTGGCCAAATCCTGCCTCAATGGCAGATCAACCTCACACTTGAATGTCGCCCTTTTGGGGACATCATGTCCCGTTTAGCCTGCTTTTAGTCCTAAAGGAATGAGAGACCCTTGTTAACTCTTATTGTGCCAGAAGTCAATATAATAACTCTAAAAGGCCTTGAATAAACTAGCTGCCTCTATTAAGTTTCATCTCCAGAGAGGTATAAGATGGTTGAGATCAGAGATCATTATATCCCAGGATGCATTGGAAGAATAACCCAGTTACATGCTGAGTACTATGCAAAAGAGTGGGGTTTTGGCCTATATTTTGAAGCAAAGGTTGCAAGGGAACTATCAGATTTTCTTCAGAGGTATGACCCCAAGCAAGATGGTATTTGGTTACTCCTTAAGGAAAAGAGCATAGAGGGCTCCATTATAGTAGACGGCCAAAATGCACAAACTAAGGGTGCCCATCTCAGGTGGTTCATTATCTCCCAGGAGCTTAGGGGCATGGGCTGGGGTAACAAATTGTTATCAAAGGCAATGGAGTTTTCAAAAGGGAAGGGGTACAAGAGTGTATACCTCTGGACCTTTGAAGGTCTGTATCCTGCCAGACACTTGTATGAAAAATTTGGCTTCAGGCTAAGAAAGGAGCAGGAAGGGGAGCAATGGGGTAAAAGGGTGCTGGAACAGCTTTTTACCCTTGATCTATAAAGTTGGCCCTTGTGTTAATACCTTCTTGTCCAATAGCTGTGTTGGAGGCCTGGGGACTTTGATGATAAACCTTGTGCCATTCCCATTCACATTCTCCACCCCCACAGAACCCCGATGGGCGTCCACCACTGCCTTTACTATAGCCAGCCCAATCCCCAGTCCCTTCATGGACCTTGAGGTGTCTGACCTATAAAACCAGGTCCATATCCTTGAGATGTCTTCTGGTGCTATACCTGGGCCCTGGTCCTGGAACTGGATAACTGTCATATCATCCTGCTCAAAGGCCTTTACAATGATCTGGGTTTCATCCTTGGTGTACTTTACGGCATTGTCCATAAGGTTCAAGAATACCTGGGAAATCCTTACTTGGTCTGCAAAAAGACTCAGGCCCTCAGGCACATCCAATATTATCTTTACACCTTTTTCCTCTGCCACAGGTTCATAGAGCTCTTTGACCGACCCCAGCAGCCTCCTCAGGTCTATTTCTTCTTTTCTCAACACCATGGCCCCTGACTCTGCCTCAGCAATGTCCAGGATGGCATTGAGCAGCCTTAAGACCTTTTCTGATTCCTCCACACAGTCTGATAAGGCCTCTTTGCAACTATTCAGATCACAGTCATTGCAAAGGGCCATTTCTGCAATCCCTCGCATCCTGGTTATGGGGGTTCTCAGGTCGTGGGCAACGCTATCAAGGGAATTTTTCATGGCTTGAATGAGATTGCTCATCCTCTCAAGGAGGTTGTTAAACAAGCTTACAAGTTCCTCTAGTTCATCCTTTGTGGTGGGTTTTGGCAGCCTTTCGTTTAATCTTTCCACATCTAAGGCCTTCATAACCCTTATCAGGTCCCTTATGGGTGAGAGCACCCTGTATGAAAATATGATGGCACCCAAGAAGGCCACCATTACAATGGGCGCCAGGATAATGGAAGAGACCTCCTTGTACCTGTCCAAGATCCTTTCCCGTAATTCAGTGCCTTTTCCCACCTGGATCCAGAACTGGTCATCCAGTGCCATGGTGAATACCTCCAGGCTCCCCTTTTGGTCTTCTGCTGTGACCTTTGTCCAGGTCTCGGCAATGAGTGACTTATTAGATTCTAGCTGTTTCCATCGAAAGGAGGCCCATTGATAAGGAAGCCTCAAAAGTATGGTTGTATTATTATTGTCGGCAATTCTCACAAAAAACCTCTCCGGGGAGTCAAATTTCTTGCCTATATCAAGCCTTGCCTCCAGGGCCTGGATACCTCCTTTTTTAAAAAGGAGTGAATATTCCAAGGCTTCAGCCTTGATGAGGGCGTGATCTTGCTCCCTTAATGAGTTTTCCAATAGCACATAAGAGCCCAAAAAAATGGCGAATACACTGGCATTAAAGAGCACAAGATATAAAAAAGATATCTTGAAGCTAAGTTTCTTGGGTAGAGCCTTCAGGCGATCTAAGGACATACCCAACGCCCCTAATAGTATGGATAAGTTTCAATGGAAAATCCTTGTCTATCTTGTTCCTGAGCCTGTGTATCAAGACATCCACCACATTGGTCTGAGGATCAAAGTGATAATCCCAGACATGTTCCAAGAGCATAGCCTTTGTCACCACTTTGTTCACATTCCTCAAAAGGTATTCCAAGAGCTTGAACTCCATAGGCTGGAGCTCAATCTTTTTTCCTTCCCTTGTAACCTCCCTCTTTAAAAGATCCACCGCAAGGCCCCCCACAGAATAACCTGTGGGTGAGACCTGCCTTGAAGACCTTCTGATCAAGGCCTGAATCCTTGCCAGGAGCTCTGAAAAGGCAAAGGGTTTTGTAAGATAATCATCCCCTCCTCTCTGGAGTCCAAGGACCTTGTCGTCTATGGTCCTCTTGGCACTAAGTATGATCACAGGGGTGCTTATCCCTTCCCCCCTGATTTTTTCCAACAAGGTGAGGCCATCCATATGGGGTAGCATTATGTCCACAATGGCGGCATCGTATTCCACCTCTTTAAAGAAATAATATCCTTCTTCTCCGTCTTTGGCATGGTCCACTGCATAGCCCCACTGTTGAAGACCTTTTATTACAAAGGATGCTATCTTTTCGTCGTCCTCTACCAATAGTATCCTCATGGCTCATTCACCATTGGGTCAAAGTAACTACTTATATTTGTCTGAAAATTAGTCATCAAGGAGAACTAAATCAACTTGTGAAATTTTACCTCTTTCAAGTTATTATAATTGACACTTTGAATATTATCTCTTATGGTGGAACCACTAAAACCAGTGGTGAGGCCATGAAGATAAAATTCTGGGGCACGAGGGGTTCAATAGCCGTCCCTGGCAAAGATACCCTGAAGTATGGAGGAAATACGTGTTGTGTAGAGGTCATCTCTAGCAGCGGGAAGAGGCTTATAATTGATGCAGGGACAGGGATAAGGAATTTGGGAACTCATATAGTCAAGACTAAAGAGATAGAAGAGATTGTTCTGCTCATCACTCATATTCATTGGGACCATGTAATTGGATTTCCATTTTTTGCACCTGCCTACAGCTCAGATTTTAAGATTAAGGTGGATGGCTTTCCAACATGTATGCAGGGTTTGAAGTTCATATTTCAAAACAAAATGCTGGATGGTGGTTTTCCTATACCTTTCAGCGAGTTAAGCGCAAAAATTACATATATGGGACAGCTTGAAAAAGGTGATGCATCGTATTGTGATATGGAAATAAAGAGGATTGAACTTCATCATCCTCAAGGCGGATACGGTTTTAGGTTCTTTGATGGCGATAGATCACTGGTTTTTATTACAGATAATGAACTTACTGATGGTCATTGGAAAGGCAGAACATTTAAACATTATGTAGAATTTTGTGAAGGTGCTGATGTTTTAATACATGATTCTCAATATACTCCTGAGGAATACAAAACAAGGATTAATTGGGGACATTCTCATTACCTTAGCACCTTGAGGTTAGCAAAGGAATCTGGGGTAAGATCTTTAATACTTTTTCACCACGATCCTCAAAGGAATGATCAAGAACTGGACCAAATAATTACAGAGTTAAGACTGGGGCATGGTATCCCTGATTTCTTCATGGATGGTGCCAGGGAGGGTGAGGCCATAGAGCTTTAGGAAAAGGTAATGGGAGAATGAAACCTGGGCAAAGGACATTGCTGATTGGTGGTGCAAGGAGTGGAAAGAGCCAGTATGCCGTGGAGTTGTTGAGGACGAGGTATGAGAAACCTGCTATCATAGCCACTGCCCAGGCCCTGGATAAGGAGATGGAAGAAAGGATAGCCAAGCACAAGGCGTCAAGGCCTTCATCCTGGGTTGTTATTGAGGAGCCCCTGAATCTGGTGACTGCCTTAAGGCAGGTGCCGGCTCTCTGTGATGTGGTCCTCATAGATTGTATCACTATCTGGCTCTCCAATGTCCTTTTGCAAAAAGGGGAGGTATTATGTGAGGAATACCTCCAAGGATTCCTGGATGCTATTGGAGACTATGATAGGGATCTTGTGATGGTAACCAATGAGGTGGGAATGGGAGTGGTTCCCCATAACCCCCTGGGGAGGACCTTTAGAGACCTGGCAGGTCGGGTTAACCAGAGGCTGGCAGAGGCCTCAGACAGGGTAGTTTTTATAATGGCAGGGCTCCCCTTGTTTTTGAAAGGCATGCCTCAGTAGTTCAAGGGAAGCCTTTTATTGCCCCCACTGCCTTTAGTGCCTGGATCAACTGGAACAGGGGCAGGCCCACCACATTGGTATATGACCCCGTTATATTTTTTACCAAGAATGTACCAATCCCTTGGATGGCGTATGCCCCGGCCTTGTCCATAGGTTCATTGGTACGGGCATAAGCCCTTATCTCCTCCCTTGTTAAGTCTTTAAACTCCACCTGGGTGATTACTACCTCTCTGTGGGCCAAGGCCCCATCTGGGTTCAGGAGGGCAAAGGCAGTAATAACCCTGTGGGTTTTTCCTGATAGCTCCATGAGTATCATCTCTGCCTCCTCATAGGAGGAGGGTTTTCCAAATACCCTCTGATGTAAGGCCACGACGGTGTCAGCACCCAAGGTCCAGTGTCCTGGGCATTTCACCCATACATCCATGGCCTTAAGAACGGCCTTTTCCTGGGCAAGTTCCTCTGGTAATTTCCATTGAACCTTGGCCTTAAGCATACTCTCCACGGACACAAACGGGATCCCTATTTGATTTAGGAGGTCCTTTCTCCTCTGGGACTTGGAGGCCAATACAAGGGGATAGTCCTTGGACAGGATCCTGTGACTCATGCCTTCAGTTTTTTAAAAAGCCTTAGGGTGTTTTTCGTTACCTGCTCTGAAAGGAGCTCCAAGGGCATATCCCTTAGACGTGCAATCTCTTGGGCCACATATCGCACAAAGGCAGGCTGGTTTCTTTTCCCCCTGAAGGGTTCGGGAGCCAGGAAAGGAGAATCTGTCTCGATCAGGAGGCTTTCCAATGGTATGGACTTGGCCACTTCCCTTATAGTTTGGGCCTTCTTAAATGTCACTGTACCTGGTATGGATATCATATAACCCAATGCTAAAAACTCCCTGGCCACATCCATATCCCCTGAAAAGCAATGGATTACCCCTGGGTCCTCTTTGTAAGGTAGCTCTTTCAATATCTCCAAGGTCTCTTTATGGGCATCTCTATCGTGGATGATAACAGGTAAGTTTAGGTCCCTTGCTAACCTGATCTGTGCCCTAAATGCCTTAAGCTGCCTTTCTCTAGGGGAATAGTTCTTGAAGAAGTCAAGCCCAATTTCACCCCATCCCACAACCTTATGTTTAACAGCCAATTCACCAAGTTTTTGGAGCAAGGGCATGTCAAAGGCATTGGCATTGTGGGGATGGAGGCCCACAGTGGCGTAGATCATGGGATTATCTCTGGCAAGTTCAATGGCAGTCCTGGAGCTTTCAAGGTCAATTCCTATGGTCACTATCTTGCTAATGCCAGTTTTCCTGGCCCTCTCCAACACCTCCATAAGATCAGGTTTGAAATCCTCCATATCCAGGTGTGCATGGGAATCTATGAGCAACTGTTCCTCCTTACATTTTTATTAGTTTCAAGGTAAACAAAGTCCTGGCAGCTGTCCATGGGATTGAGCAGGAAAGACCTCTCATTAAGTCCATGGTCGCCCCAAGGCTCAGAACACAAGTAAGTCCTCCTTAAAGAATAATTATGAAGCCCCCCTTATCTTACCCTGGTTGTACTGGTTTTTTATGGGAAGATCTATGTTTGGTAACAGGGGACTTGGGATCAATGATGAGCTAGGCATTCTGGCTATAGCTAATGCCCAGATAGTGAGTTTTGGTAAGAACCACAAGGATTGAAATTAGTTTTTTCTATAATTTTTCAACGATGTAATAGAAGATTGGTAATAGAGCTTAATATTGAAAACCAAAGGGGGTTCCAAAATTCCCAAAAAATCCTTGACAGGGTATGGTGATTTTTATAAGTTTCCTCCACTTTTTACTTATCTTGCTTAAAACTCTGGCCTATGGAGCTTTTAGTCAGGCTTATAGACAAGGTTAATCTTTTAATAGGTGCCATTGTATCCTATTTTACATCCCTTTTGGTGTTGGTGGTCTTTGGCGATGTTGTCATGAGGTATGCCTTCAAGAAAAGCTTTGTATTCACACAAGAGCTGGAATGGCACCTATTTGCCTTTATCTTCTTGATGGGTGCTGGGTACACACTCCTAAACGATGCCCATGTGAGGGTGGATGTCTTTTATCAGTCATTTTCTCCCAAGGTAAAGGCATGGGTAAACCTTCTTGGCACCATATTTTTTCTAATACCGGGCTGCCTCGTAATTATAGAAACCTCGCTAAAGTTCACCATGGCCTCCTATGCCATCAGGGAAGGGTCCCCTGACCCAGGTGGAATACCTTATCGTTTTCTAATAAAGGCCTGCATCCCTGCAGGTTTTTCGTTGCTTTTGCTTCAGGGTATATCCCTTGGTATCAAGTCCCTCTTTGTTATTCTAAATAGGCCCATTAAAGAGGATAGATCGTGAAATACTTGCCAGGGTGGATGTTTTTGGCCTTGACTGTTCTTTTGATGGCCGGTTTCCCCGTAACTTTTACCCTCCTGGGCACAGCCCTTATCTTTGGTTTAATAGGTTTTGGGTGGTCCCTATTCGACCTCCTTCCCTTAAGGATCTGGGGGGTGATGGGCAACATCACCCTTGTGGCAGTTCCCCTTTTTATCTTTATGGGGGTTATGCTGGAACGGTCAGGCCTTGCAGAGGATCTTTTAGATACCATGGGTATCTTATTTGGAAAGTTGAGGGGAGGGCTTGCCCATTCAGTGGTGGTGGTTGGTGCTCTGTTGGGGGCCAGCACAGGGATTGTGGGTGCAACGGTGGTCACCATGGGGCTTTTATCTGTGCCCACTATGCTAAAAAGAAACTACAGTAAAAGCCTTGCCACAGGAACTGTAGCTGCAGCAGGTACCCTTGGTCAGATAATACCCCCCAGTATTGTCCTGGTCCTAATCGGTGACATAGTGGGAGTACCTGTGGGGGACCTCTTCATGGGCGCGCTCTTGCCCGGGATACTCCTGGTGATACTCTATGTAATATTCATAGGGATTTGGTCATTGATAAGGCCAGAGGCAGCCCCTGGCCTTGCTATTGAGGAGATTAGGGATGCACGGGAAAAGGGATTTGCCCTTAGGCTAATAAAGGCCTTAATTGCTCCCATGGTCTTGATAATGGCAGTACTGGGATCCATATTTGCGGGGATTGCCTCACCCACAGAGGCAGCTTCAGTGGGTGCTGTGGGGGCAACAGTCATTGCGGTGTTGAGCCGCCGTTTTTCCTTCCAGGTCCTGAAGGATGTGATGTTTGTGACCCTGAGGCTTACCTCCATGGTCTTCATAATCCTTTGTGGGGCAACGGCCTTTGGGCTGGTGTTCAGAGGGCTGGGTGGGGATAGTCTGGTAAGGGAGTTTTTGAGCAGCCTCAGCCATGCCTATTCAAAAGAGGCAGTGCTCGCCATAGTTATGGCATTGATTTTCCTCATAGGCTTCTTTCTAGATTTTATTGAGATTACCTTCATACATGTGCCTGTGCTGGCTCCAATAATGATTGAATTTGGGTTTGACCCTCTATGGTTCTGCGTACTCCTTGCAGTAAACCTTCAGACATCCTTTCTAACGCCGCCTTTTGGGTTCAGCCTATTTTATCTCAAGGCAGTTACTCCCCCTGAGGTGAAGACCCAGGACATATACAAGGGCATCATCCCTTTTGTGGTGATGCAACTAATTGGGCTTCTGATCGTGGTTTTATGGCCGTCTTTGGCTACCTGGTTGCCAAAGGTGGTCTTCAAGGACTAGTGTGCGATATCAAGAAGAGGAGGTAATGAATGGAAAGAAGGGAATTTTTAAAGGCCGCAGGGGCAGGGGCTGCAACCCTTGCCACAGGAGTTATTGCAGGTGCGCCGTATGTGATTGCCAGCCCCAAGTTTCAGTGGAAGATGGTAACCACCTGGCCACCTAAGATGCCAGTGTTGCAGGATGGTGCAGAAAGGCTTGCAAAAAGGGTGGAGGAGCTATCTCAAGGCAGGCTAAAGATCAATGTTTATGCCGCAGGGGAGCTGGTACCACCCCTGGGGGTATTTGATGCCGTTTCCCAGGGTACAGTGGAGTGCGGGGCAGGTGCTGCCTATTATTGGGCAGGGAAGGCGCCATCTGCACAGTGGTTTTCAGCTGTGCCCTTTGGTCTGAACGCCCAAGGGATGTCAGCCTGGTTCCATGCTGGAAATGGGCTAAAGCTCTGGGAGGAGGTGTATGCTCCCTTTAATGTGATTCCCAGACCAGGCGGGTCAACGGGGGTACAGATGGGTGGATGGTTTAACAGGGAGATAAAGACTGTGGAGGACTTCAAAGGCCTTAAGATGAGGATCCCCGGGCTGGGGGGAAAGGTTCTGGCCAAGCTGGGGACCACTGTTGTACTCACCGCGGGTGGTGAGATATTCACTAACCTTGAGCGAGGGGTAATTGATGCCACTGAATGGGTTGGGCCGTTGCATGACCTGCGGATGGGCTTCTACAAGGTGGCCAAGTATTATTACTACCCAGGGTGGCACGAGCCCGGGACCTATTTAGAGTATATATTTAACAAAAAGGCCTATGAGGCACTGCCAAAGGATCTCCAGGGCATTCTAGATGCGGTTTGTGTTGAGATGGAACACTGGACCCTTGCCCAGTTTGAGGCCCAAAACGGTACTGCTTTAAATGAGCTTGTGACCCAGCACAAGGTCAAGCTCATGAAATTCCCTGATCCTGTGCTGGATGCCCTAAGGAAGATCACCGAAGAGGTCCTGGAAGAGGAGGCAAAGAAAGATGCCTTTGGTGTAAAGGTGAATGAGGATTTTAAGAAGTTTAAAAAACTAATAGGTGATTGGGGAGTTGCCTCAGAGCAGGCCTACTATAACAGCATCATGAAGGTATAATAAGGCAAGGGGGCCTACGCCCCCTTCTATAATCCATTGCCATGGACTGTCATTTCGACGAACGAAGTGAGGAGAAATCTTAGAACAGGGCAAGTTTCAAGTTGAAGGTTTCAAGTTCAGAGCTAAGCCAAAGTATACTCACTACAGTGCGAACTACAAGATTTCTCGCTGCGCTGGAAATGACAAAGCTGGGGTTAGAAATGACATGGCTGGCTGCTGGAAACAACAAGATTTCTCGCTGTGCTGGAAATGACAAGGAGGTAGCGTAAAAGGACACAGCAGATAGTCGGAATGACTAGAATAGGAAGGCTGTAGCTTAAAATGACATAACGGCAAGGGAGAAAGGCTTTAATAAAGCCCTGTCATTTCGACGAACGAAGTGAGGAGAAATCTCATAATAGTGCAGGTTTCAAGTTTAAAGGTTCAGGGAGGAGACTATTCCTTAGGTGAAAACTACAAGATTTCTCGCTGCGCTGGAAACGGCGGATTTCTCGCTTCGCTCGAAATGACAGGAAGGGGGCCGAAATGACAGGAGAGTGGGTTGAAATTACAGAGGGGGTGGTCGAAATGGGAAGGGGTGGCTTGAAATGCCAAAGGGTGGCGTGGGAACGAGAGGAGCGTGTTGCCTGTTGCCTTAAAACAGGGGTGCATTGCCTGGAATAGTAGGGCCATCACTGTAAGTCATAATAAAAGCAATGGCCTAAGTTGTAGCACGGACTGTCATTTCGACGAACGGAGTGAGGAGAAATCTTAGCACAGGGCAAGTTTCATGTTTGCAGACTCATCAAAAGGACTCTACCTTCGGTGTAAACTACAAGATTTCTCGCTGCGCTCGAAATGACAGGCGTCCTACATGAAATGGTAGAGCCTTTGCCAAAAAATAGAAAAGTCATCACTACAAGTGATAGCAAAGGCAATGAATCCTGGCTCCAATAACAGGCTGTCATTTCGACGAACGAAGTGAGGAGAAATCTTATGAGAGAATAAAACTCTTAGGTTTACATCCCTACCAAAAGGTGTCTAATCAGGCCATAGGGTAGCTATAGCATCCAGACCTACAAGGGCATAGCTTTGCATCAAGAAAGGCATTGAATGAGTTTGAGCTCATCATTGACCTTGCCCTTGAGAGCCTCTCTAAAGATCCATAGCAATTGGATCAGCAGTGAAGAAGTTACCTTTAATATCTGGCTCATAGGACTCAAAGACCTCTGGACCTTGGTTTGAGGGCAATTACAGAGGCGAAACGACCTGTTGGCCTCTCTGCCCTGTGGGAGAAAAATACCTGGCTATTGCACTTGGTGCATAGTGTGCACACTGAAATGTTTTCCTTCAACACTCCCAGTCCAGTAAGCTGGTGTAAACTCAGTTTTTGAAAATCGAAATAGCAAGAATTCACTTTAAAGGCGTGAAAAAAGCTGGGGAAGAGCTCTTTGTAGTCCTGATATTGGGCACAACAAGGTCCCAGTGAAGGGCCTATTGCAACGATGAGTTCTCTGGGATCGGTTTTAAACCGCTTGATCATAGCGCCAATAGTGGCGGATATGATATTAGTTGCATTCCCTCTCCAACCACAATGCACTATGCCTACCACATGGTGGGCTTGGTCATAGATGAAGATACCCTGGCAGTCAGCCTGCTTTATCATAAGCCCTATGCCTTCCAGTGCTGTGACTATGGCGTCGGCATCGCCCAAAGGGTTTGATTGGTCAGGACGCTCCAAGATAATCACCTTGTTTCCATGGACCTGGTTCACCCAGAAAAGGTTGGAAAGGTCCATTGCCCTCTTGATGGATTCCATGTTGGCATTGACATGATCTGGATTGTCCCCAACAGAGATGCTCACATTCAAGGAATAATATGGTGGGAAACTATGGCCACCAAGTCTTGTGAATACACCATGTGTTACAGGGAAACTCTTTAGAGAGGGAAAGGTGAAATAGGGGGGATCGGTGAGTTCCAGTTCCAGTCCTTGTTCTTGGGCAAGATCTTCCAAAAAGAACCTGGGAGACAAGGTAGAATCACCTACGACACAGCCGAAATCACTTACCGTTGCTTCCTTCCGGACCTGGCGGGGTTCATGCTCGTCCGTCACGCAGGGCCCACCATGCTCCCAGGTGAAATATTAATACAGCCTGGACCTAACCTGTGTCCACCAGTTTTTTGAGGGCGCTGCCCACCTTAAATACAGGGAGCCTTTTTGGGGGGACTTGGATTATTTCCCCGGTCTTAGGATTTCTGCCCTGGTAGGCCCCATAGTCTTTTACTTTAAAGCTGCCAAAGCCCCTTATTTCCACCCTCTCTCCCCTCAAGAGGGCCTTTTCGATCTCTTCAAAAAACACTCTTACTACCTCATCTGCCTTTTTATTTGAAATCCCCATGGCCTTCGCCAGGATCTCCACAAGCTGGGACTTGGTCATCTCTCACCTACCTACAAAGGTTTTTGGTGGAGCTTATTCAAGCAATATGGTCAAGTCAAGGACAAACCCTGTTTTCTAATGATAACATGAAAAGAGCTAAAACGTATATCATTGTATTTTGTTACAAAAATGTAATGTCACGGTAATCTTTCTGTCATAATCTTTTATTTATACTGGAAATCAAATAACATAGATAATGTACCCGGGAGGTTTTAAATGGGCTCGGCAAATGGCGTCACTGAGATAATAGAAGGCATAGAAGTTATCAATTGCACCCGTCAGCCAGGCAGGCTTAAGATAACCAAGAGGAGTTGTGCCCTAAGGTATATGCAGGCAAAAGAGGAGATCCTTAAGGTGCCCAAAGACGAATTTGACCTGGTTCGGATACACAGCCTCCAGATATGTGGAGATTGCCCGGAAGGAAAGAGGTTTGCGAGAGAGTTAAGCAGGGTAACGCAGAGGCAAAGACGTAAAGGCAAAGATGCATAAGAGGCCCCTTATGTACCTTTGCTCCCTTGTGGCCAGTTTATGGCTGGTCACAGGGGAAGGTTTTACAGGTGAGATTGATCTTATAAATGCCATCAGCAGGGTAGCAAAGGCAGCTATCCCAGCTGTGGTCCACATAGATGTGATCCATAGGGAACAGGCCCCTAATCCCTGGTTGCCCTTCAAAAATGACCCATTCTTCAGGTTTTTCTTTGATGTGCCTGACATGGCAGAGAGGTTTGAAAAGGTTTCAAAGGCCATAGGCACTGGCTTTATTATTGATGAAATCGGCCATGTGGTCACCAATTACCATGTTATTGCGGGAGCCAAAGAGATCGAGGTCCTCTTATCAGATGGCAGGAGATACCCCGCAAAGGTGGCGGGGGTGGAGGTGAAGACCGATCTTGCTGTCTTAAAGATAACTAAAGAAGGTAAATTCCCATACCTGAAACTTGGAAATTCTGACAAGGTGGAGGTGGGAGAGTGGGTGGTGGCCATAGGACATCCCAGGGGTTTAGATCACACCGTGACCCAAGGCATAATCAGCGCAAAACATAGGACTGGTGTCCTTGATCCCAATAGCTATCAAGACTTCTTGCAGACAGATGCAGCCATAAATCCCGGTAACAGTGGTGGTCCCCTTTTAAACCTGAAGGGAGAGGTGATAGGGATAAATTCTGCCATTGTATCCCGTTCAGGCGGCTATGAGGGCATTGGGTTTGCTATACCCAGCAATATTGCAGCCTATGTGACAGAACAAATCATAAAAAATGGAAAGGTGAGAAGGGGTTGGGTGGGTATGTCGGTGCAAGACCTAACCCCAGCATTGGCGGAGAGATTAGGTATTGAAGCCCAGGGAGGAGCCCTTGTAATTGAGGTTGAGCCAGGGGGTCCTGCGGAAAAGGCGGGGATCAAGAAATGGGATGTGGTTCAAAAGTTTGGTTCAAGGCCCATAAGAAACAGTGTGGACCTTCAGAATGTCATATCTTTAGGGCCCGTAGGGGAGAAAGTAGATATTACCGTGCTAAGGCAGGGTATGGTTTTGGTGATACCCGTAATAATTGAGGCCGTGGAGCAGTTGGGCTATGGCTGCAAGGTTGTTTTGCGAAAGGTGCTTGGTGCCGAATTAAGGCCAATGAAGGAGGAAGAATCCCTTGCCTACGGCATTGAAAGGGGTAAAGGGCTTGTGGTGTGTTATATTGACCAAAAAGGGCCAATGGGGAATGCTGGGCTGGAGGTGAGAGATCTTATACTGGAGATCAATGGTATACCTGTTAGTGACCCTATGGAAGTTGCACGGATGTTGCAAGACTTCAAGGGAGATGTATTAACGCTCTTGGCCATGGACCATAGATCAGGCAGAAAGGGATATGTCCAGGTGAGGATCAAATAATCAGAGGGCTTATCCAGGTTTTAATTTTATGCATTTTATCACTGGTATATCTTTTTGTTGGGTGGTATATGAACGAGTAACCAAAGAGAGAGGCTGTCTTTATTACAAAGATCAGGAGGTGCAGCTAAATGAAAGGAAGCAGAGTAAACTATGTGATTGGGATAATCCTGTTTCTTAGCCTGATAGCATTGGTCTTGCCCACCAATGGCATGGGAGGAGGGCCACCTTCTTCACTGTCACCCCTGACTGAAAAAGTTAAACATTCCGTGGTTAACCTGTCCACTACACAGGTGGTAAGGGGAGGCCCTTTTGCCCCTTTCTTTGCCCCGGATAGCCCTTTTAGGGAGTTTTTTGGTGATGAGTTTTTCAGGAGATTCTTTGGAGACAGCACCATGAAGACCCAGGCCCTGGGTTCTGGGGTGATAATAAGTGAGGATGGCTATATAGTAACCAATAACCATGTGGTGGAAAAGGCAACGGAGATAAAGGTAAAGTTAGATGATGGCAGGGAGTTTGAGGCCAAGGTAGTTGGGAGGGACCCCAAGACTGATCTTGCCTTAATAAAGGTAAAACCTGCTGGCAGGTTTCCCAAGCCAGCCAAACTGGGGGACTCTGACAACCTTAATGTGGGGGACTGGGTGATTGCAGTGGGCAATCCCTTTGGACTGGGACACACTGTCACCGTGGGTATTATAAGTGCAAAAGGCAGGGTAATTGGTGCAGGTCCTTATGATGATTTTTTGCAGACAGATGCTGCCATAAACCCTGGAAACAGCGGTGGTCCTCTCTTTAACATGGATGGAGAGGTAGTTGGTATTAATACTGCCATAATAGCCCAGGGGCAGGGCATAGGTTTTGCGATCCCCATAAACCTTGTCAAGGCCTTGCTTCCACAGTTGAAACAGGGCAAAGTGGTCAGGGGCTGGTTGGGAGTCATGATACAGGATTTAAACCAGGAGCTTGCCAAGTCCTTCAATCTCAGTTCCAGTGAAGGTGCCTTAATATCTGAAGTAATGGAAAACTCTCCTGCTGAAAAGGCAGGTATCCAGAGGGGGGATGTGGTACTCAGGTTTAACGGAAACCCTGTAAAGGATGCCAGGAGCCTTTCCAGGTTGGTAGCCCAGACCCAGCCGGGGACAAAGGTAAAGGTTACCGTATTAAGGGGAGGCCAAGAAAAGAACATAGATGTCATCGTGGGTCAGATGCCTGAGAGTGTGGCAGGATTGCAGGAAGATGTTGGAGAAAAAGAGGAGGTATCCTGGGGTATCTCAGTACAGGACCTTACCCCTGATCTAAAGAGACACATGAACCTCCCACAGGGGGAAACCGGGGTGCTGGTCACATGGGTGGAGCCCAACAGCCCTGCTGAAGAGGCAGGAATTAAGAGGGGGGATATTATAAAGGAAGTAAACAGGGAACCAATAGCTAACCTTCAGGATTACAGGAAGGCCTTGAGCAAACATCCAAAGGATCAAGGATTGTTATTGTTAATCAAAAGGGGCAAGGCCACCTCTTATTATGTGATCAAGCCAAAGGGCAAAGAATAGAAAGGAGGTTGTCTTATGGGAAAAAAAGGGATGGTCGTTGTTTTAGGCATATGCCTCACATTGTTAACTTTGGTGCTCACATCTTCTAAGGGTGAGGGGACTGCCTCTTTGAAGCAAGACAAGGCCTTTGCTGAAAAGATGATAAGGTTTGGAAAGGAGGCCTATCTCCGTGGTAGATACATTGAGGCCAAGTCTTATTTTAGAAAGGCCCTGGAGGCAGATCCCAGCTCAGAGTACGCCTGGACCTTTTATGACATATCTTCCATAGCAGCCCTTGCCAAGAGGGTGGAAAAGGAGACAAAACTCCTTGCAACGCAAGATGTGCCCACTGAGGGTGAGCCTTCACAACCTGCTGTACCTGCAGCAAAGCCAACTCCGAGTCCTGAGCCTCCTGCTAGCAAGCCCGAGGCAAAAGATACCCCAACAAAGCCAAAGGAAGAGAAGATAGAGTTTAAGATAATCCAGGACGAAGGTTGCTAAGGGAGTGGTAGGTCATGGGTGAAGGAGAAGGTGTGTTTAGGACACTATTGAAAGCTGGATATCAAAGGGTGTTTTACGAGAACTGGCCTACCTGGTTTGCTGGCATCCTACTTGGTATCCTAAGTGTCTTTTGCCTGGCCTGGGGGAGACCCTTTGGCATTGTGGGTGGGCTAAAAGAATGGGGAGACTGGGTATTCTATGGTATTGGTCTATATGAAAAGAGGCCGCCTCAGATATTTGTGTCTACTAATTCATTGATGACATTGGGTTTTTTGTGGGGGGCCTTTGGTTCTGCCTTACTGGCAAAGGAATTTGCCATAAGGATTGCCCCTGGCTTTGAGATGTTGAAGGGGATAGTGGGCGGGGCCTTGATGGGTATTGGTTCAGCCATGGCAGGCGGCTGCAACATTGGTGGCTTCTTTGCCGCTACTTCTGCCCTTTCCTTGAGTGGGATTGCCATGATGTTTGGGCTGTTCATGGGCGCATACTTGGGTCTGAGGTACCTGTATTGGGAGCTTGAACACATTCCCACAGGGGGAAAATCTCAGCCAGAGCCCACCTCAGGGTCAGGTGGTAGTAATTTAAAGGCCATATCCCCATATCTGGGGTTTGCTGTATTAATTGGTGCCCTAGTATTTGCTTGGATTTATAGCAAAGAGGCATTTACAAGGGAGGGTGTGTTGCTCCTGCTGAGTGTTGCCTTTGGGATAGTTATACAGAGGGCCAGGTTTTGCTTTGTGAGGGGTTTTAGGGACCCATTTATGACCGCAGAGGCCGAAATCCCCAGAGGCATAGCCATAGCATTGACCATATCTATTCTGGGTTTTGCTATTATTAAGTGGGCTGGGCTAAGGCCTGAATCCACATATGTACCTCAGGCCTTTTGGTTTGGAGCCCTTGTTGGCGGCATAATCTTTGGTTTTGGGATGGTGGTGGCAGGTGGATGTGGTACAGGGTCACTGTGGCGGGCTGGCGAAGGGCAAGTGAAGCTCATGCTAGCTGTTCTCTCTTTGAGTCTAACCATATCAGTTACTGAGAACTGGATCAATTCTTCAAAGGCCCTTACCCAATTCATGGGAAGGGCGGTATTTATTCCTGACTATATTGGTTACAGGTGGACTGTATTGCTACTTTTTTTATTTTTTGCAGCTTATTACCTAATAGCCACGTGGAATGAGAAGACGGAGAAGTTTTTAGTAGAGCCATAAAAATATATCAGGAGGAAGAGATGGTGGAAGGGATAAGGCCAGACGAGACATTAGACGCCAGGGGACTTAGCTGCCCTATGCCTATCTTGAAGACAAAAAAGGCCATTGAAAAAATGAAGTCAGGCCAAATACTTGAGATTTTGGGGACTGACCCCGGGACCAAGAATGACCTCCCTGCCTTTGCAAAAAGGGCTGGCCATGAGTACCTGGGTCATAAGGAGGATCAAGGATTTACCAGGTTTTATATCAAGATCAAGTAGGAGGGGCCATGTCCAAGTCATTGGGGGTATTTGTGAGCTCCAACCAACACCTGGATACAATTATTGAGATGTGCAAGGCAGCCAAAAGAAAGGGTATAGAGGTTTCTATATTCTTTACCCATAAAGGTGTACTACTCACTCAGGACCCCAGATTTGCTGAGTTGGAAGGCCTTGCCAGGGTTTCCTTGTGCAATGTGGGTTTTGAAAGCTATGGACTTCAAAGGCCTGTAAAAGGCTTATCTGACAAGGATTATGCAACTCAAGCACGGCACGCTGCCATCTTAGATGAATGTGAGAGATATATATCCTTTTGAGGGTGGCCATGGAAGGTATAAAAAAAGTGGCCTTTTTGATAAGAAGTAAAGAGGATCTGTGGGAAGGGTCCAGGTCAACACTGGGACTTGCTGTGGAGAACCTGTATTCTTACATGTTCGTTATAGACGTGGAAGTGGAGATGACGGAGAAGTACAGAGAAAACCTGGATTGGCTAACTGACCTGGAATGTGAGTATTATTCCAATAACCCTGTGAATGTGCAACAACATGGGTTTAAATATGCCAGCCTGGAAGAGATGGGGGAGATGTTAAGAGACATGGACCTGGTTATCCCCTTTGGAGGTGCCCCATGAAGATACTTTTTGTATATAAGACAGAGCCTGACAATGTGACCAAGGTCCTTGCATCAAAGATAGCCCAGGGTAACGAAGTGGTGGAGTTTCACCTGTATAAGGAAAAGGACTATGAAAAACTTTTAGATCTAATATTTGAGTGTGATAAGACCATATCTTGGTGGTAATAAAAAAGGGGGCCTTTCAAAAAGGCCCCCTTTTTAAAAACCCCTTCTCTATTCTTCCTCTTCCTCAAAGACGATTCCATCCCTCTCAAATTGCTCATCCCTCATTTGATGAGCCTTTTCAACCTCAGCCTCGCTCCAGGGTTCAACGATTAAAGAATCAGCCACCAACTCCCATATATATTTCACCTCTGCATGGATCCCATATTCCTTGATCAGGGACTTCATTATCTGGTCCCTACAGTTATGACATGGAGCAATTACAAGTTCAGCCTCAGTATCCATAATCTGTTTTGCTTTCACCCTACCATAATAGACCCTTTCAGCCACATAAGGCATTGCCCATGCGCCACCACCACCGCCGCAACAGTATTGGTTCATCCTATTGGGGGTCATCTCCACAAAGGTCTCACAACACCTATCTATAATCCACCTGGGTTCGTCAAAGTATCCATGCCCGAAGGCCTTCTGGCTCTTTCTACCATAGTTACAAGGCTCATGGAGTGTGGTGGGCATGGGGTGAGAACTCTTATCTACCTTGATTCTGCCTGTATCGATGTACTCAATGAGGAGTTCGTAAATGGAGACAACTCTGTATTTCTTAAATGCTTCAGGATACCAGTTTAGCAACCCAAGCCTGGTTGCATAATAGGCATGTCCTCACTCAGGCAAGAGCAACGTCTGGCAGTTAAGCTTTTCCATGTTCTCCACTATGCGGCCCACAAATATCTTCATGGCCTCATCATCGCCACTAAACAACCCCCAATTTACACCTTCCCAGTTCTCTGATGGTACAGTCCAATCCTCCTTGGCACAATAAAAGATCTTCCACCAGAATTTCATGTCATCAGGTTCACCAAAGGGTTCCTTGGAGTTTATCGTCACAAGGACATTGGCCCCTTGTTTGTCCACAGGGACATAGAAGCCAGGGAAACCCTCTTCTTCCAATTCTTTGCCCACATCGGCAAGGAGCATTAAGAAATCATCCCTTGGAATACCCAAGTTGTTACCCCTTTGTAGGTCCATCACCACGCCTTTATGGATAGGTCCAGGCACCTTGTCCCTCTCCCTTAGGCCCCTTGCCTTTCTCATTAGTTTTGCAATCTCCACACCTTGGGGACAGGCATATTCACACCTGCCACACACAGTGCAAATCCATGGGAACCTGGAGTCTATTAACTCTTGATCAAGGCCAAGGGCAGCCATTCTAACCGCCTTTCTGGGGTCCATTCCATCTACGCCAGAGACAGGGCAACCAGAAGCGCAAGTCCCGCAGGTAAAACACACATCCGCAAACTCAGGGGAGACACGTAACTTAGTCTCCTTCCTATTAATGGCTAAAGGCTCCATCAAGTAACCTCCTCTTTTTCTTTACCGCCTTTATAACTCCATGGGTATCTGGTTTAAATAAGGTCTTTGAAACATGAAGTCAATGAAAATCAAAGCCATTGCCCTAAAGGCAAAAACCGAGCTTTCTTCATCTCAACGGCCTCCGCCTATCCTTGGTTAAAAATACAAACACAGTGACGATCCCAGTAAACAGCACCACGAATACCCATGGGCAGTACATAGCAACCCAAGCCATGCCTGCCATAGGAAGAATAAGGGCCCTTGCAATGGGCCTCAGATATCCATTTTCCGATATAAATGAGGCCAAATGGGGTGAATACTTATAATACACCTCCACAAAGGCCTTACCCCACCTGGTCTTAATAAGCACCTTGTCCCTAAACTCTTTTAAAATCAGTACTTCCGCTGCTATGGAGGATCCATAGGCTGCTGTTGCAATAAAGCACCCACCACCGCCACCTGGTTTCGTGCCTAAAGAGGTGGGACTGGACCCTGGCAACATGGGTGGTGCAGGTGGAGTCAGCCCTGAACTGCTCTGGGCATATGCAGTGGAGGTAAACAGGCTAAAAAGTGTCTCTGTTTGAAAGCCCAAGTTACGTGCAAGGCGAGTTATTCCCCAGCTTGAGGAACTATAGGTTTTGGCCTGCATCCTTATATTGACCTTGGCAGTGTGCCTGTTATATAGCCAGAATCCTTCATAGGGCTTAAGGACCACAGAGCTTAAGGACAATTTTTCATACCATTGTTTGAGGGTTCCATCAGTATCAAATTGGGGTTTGAACCTCCATATATATGGCTCTATAAGTCCGCTATCTAATATGTTCTCCCAGTTTATTCCATCTTTACTCACCGTTATGTTAAAGTTATTTAGACTAATATCCTGATTGAAGGGATTACCAACCATGTTCCATCCTGGGTTAATAATATGTTCAAAGCCTTCAGATGGTGACACAGGAAGTCCTGTGACCTTTAGCTCCTTTGAATATCTGCTGATAATCCAAAAGCTCTTAGCAGGGATGAGAGAATGTTTGTCATCAAACCCAATCTTGTTAGCCTCCATGTAATCTTGAGTTTCATGATCCCAGGCAAAGGCACGCCATAGAGTGTCTGTATAAGTTCCCAAAGAAGACTTCAAAGATGATGTTATGGATTCATCATCCATGTAACATGGGAATGATATCATTTTGAAGTCCTCAACATTTGTGCCTCCTAATACCTGAGTTTTGAACTCCATTGCCTCCATTATAGTAAAAAGTGAAAACGAATATGTCTTGAAGGATATGGTCTTATTAATAGGGTCTACCTCATAATCTTTCACAGGGACCCACCTCATGGCCTCTTCATCATAGACATAGACTCTTAGCTTCCCTGGATCAGGGCTCCCCCCTAAGGCAGAGTATGGCAGGGTCACCTCCACAGGCTGAACAAATGTTAAATCCCCCCACTGACCCTTGGCACTTATCTCAATGATATCACCCTTGATGGGTACACCGGGAAGGGGTGGTGCACCTTGGGTAACCAGGTTTACTGCCAAGGTATAAGGACTGCTGGTAGCACTGGATGGGATTGCAATGGTTGCTCCAGTATAACTGCCAGTGGGGATGTTGATATTCTGCGATAGATTGGGATTTGTCACAGTGGATGTAAGTATGGGACTTACCTGGGCCTCAGTAACCTTCAAATCTCCCCATGTCTCAAAGGAAGCAGCATCAGTGACCTTTAATTTGAAGTTCCCAGCACCTGTTTCTAAAGAAGATAGGCCAAAGCCTCCTTTTTCATCAGCCACAGTTTCATAGACAATATCTCCACCTGTACTCAACACTGTTATTGTATATCCAGGTTTTCCTCCGTTGACACTGAAGGTCTTGGTCACAGGCCCTTGGCTAGTTGTTATCATGGCAGTCTTGGAAGGAGACAAAACAAGAGGAGGTAGGACCTCAACATCCAAAACATGAGTCTTTGTTCCACCAGTTCCATCCTGGGCAGTTAGCTTAGGCCTAACACTGGTTTGGAGGTCTGTTAATGTTGGAAGCCAGCTAATCATGACCTCACAATCCTTGTAAGCCAGCTCCACATTGGCTGTATCACTATAAACCTGTATCCCTGAACAAGAGGTCTCCTCATCCCAGATTTGAAATACTGCTGTATAGACATTTCCTACCATGGCATAGGCAGGGCTAAATAAGGCATCAATAACGGGATGGTCATTCTTTGGAACGACCGTTAATTGTATTTGCTGGGATGCCTGGTTTCCATCTTCATCAAAGGCGATGATGGTAAAGGTATAGGTACCCTGTTCAGAATCTTTGGTTGGGCTATAATATATTTTTCCAGTCTGTGGATCTATTTGTAGCCCTGCTGGATACTGCCCAGTCAATGTATAGGAACTTGCAGGGATACTAGTTTTAGGCTCATAGCTCAAGACACTATTTTCATCCACTGAGGTAGGAGGAGTGGATATAAAAACGAATTCGGATTTTACTTTTAGATCTATAGTCTGCTGTGCTTCATTTCCAAACTGGTCAAAAGCTTTTATTGAGAAATTGTAGGATCCAACTTCTTCAATATTTTTAGGAGTGTATGTTATTTTCCCTGTAATGGTATCAACCTGCATGCCTGTTGGATAATTGCCTACCAAGGTATATCCCACTGGATATCCGTTTGTCAGTGGTTTATATACATATTCTAACCCCAATATTACACTGGCCTTTGGTGTTGATACTATTTTAAACTGGTATTGTTGTGGTATATTGAAATCACCTAAATCAACATTTACTGCCCCCTGATTAACCTCAAAATCTTTAGATATTACTTCAGGAGTTGAACTATGCATGAACAATATAAGATATTTCCCTGGTTTGATAAAAGGTATATTAAACTTGCCATCCTTATCAGTATCTGCAATGGCAACAAGTTGAAAGCCTTCTTCCCGGAATATATTCACCGTCCCTCCAACAACAGGTTTCCCATCTGGCCAGTAAAAGGTGCCTGAAACTGTAGCCCCTGTTAGTGAAACATTAAATGAAATAGAATCAATATCTTTGTCCACCTGAATCTTTTGGGAGGCAAGTATTGTTATATTTTCTAATACATCTTCGTCTGAGTAGGCGATAAAAAGTTCATAGTCTCCTGGTGGAACTGGTGCTAACTCAAAGGAGTTATTGTCCTGGATAGGGGCATCTATCACTGGGGAAAGCTCCAAAGACAGGGATGGATCTTCCCAGAGCAATTCCTCACTGGGTACAAGCCCAATTCTTAATTTCCCAAAATCATAAGTCTGGCCTTCAATTTGAACAGCACCTTTAATCTTGTAGCCACTATTTATATCATAGAGAATTATATCAGGTGCCTGGAGGGTACCATTGCCCGTTACTGTAACTGTTACTGGGTAAGCTGTTGCGTTGCTGGCCTGGGTCCAAGACTCAGTAAGATAAATGGCATGAATCCCTTTTGGGAGAAAGAGCTGGTAGTGCCCATCCTTGCAGGTATAAGTTACTTTAGTGCCCTCCCTACCATCATATGAAACAGAGGCACCTATTATTGGGTTTTTGTCCTTGTCCACCACCCTTCCATTTACAGGGAAGCCTTTGGTGACTGTTATATCAGGGGCGTTTGAGACCTTACCCTTTTCCACAAATAAAGGAAAATCAGGGACAATTATATCAGGGGCCTCACTGGGTATAAGGGTTAGCCAGCAATACCCTTCTGGCACATTTTTTATCTCATAGCTACCATCCTCCTGTACTAAAGCTGAGGCACCCTTGAATCTCTTGGCGCAGACAATAGTATGATAAAATGATTTGCCAGGTTCTGGTGGAAGTTCACTCATAAGCCCATGGACCTTTCCTTTTATCGTACCACCTTGATTGGTATAAAAAATAACTGTCTTATCTGACTGAATATCATGGTATTGTTCCACAGGAGCAAGGTTTTCCAGGCCTGCCACAGTCACAAACCAGGGACCATCTGGCACATTTGTGAGGGTATAGGAGCCATCGTTTGCCACAGGGGATGAGATGGTCCATAGGTCTTCCTCGGTAATTGCTGTCACCCAACCACATATCTCATAGGTACAGGTAACAGGATTGGAATCAGAATATATCTTCCCTGTAACTGTATTATCCCCTATGGGTAGCAACAAATCGCCAATCTCTTTTGTTTCCCCTGGCCCCACATGGATGATATTACTGATACTGCTACTTCTGAATGTATAAGCATACATATCCATAGAATTCGCTTGGATGGTATAACAACCAGGTAATACAGTTATGGTGTAATAGCCTTGGGCATCTGACAAGACAGTGTTAATAATCTCACCTGACTCAAGGCGATCTGCGTGCACATGGATACCTATCAATGGATTGGATTTTAGGTCAACAACCCTGCCTTTTATAGTGGCGCCTTCAACAAAGGTGGCGGTGATTGTGCATGGTCCTGTGATTACACCGGTGTGGTAGATGTATTGTGTTTCCACCGAGAATGGATCAAATTCACCCCCACACCCCTCCACATCCCATAGGAAGTAACCAGGTGAAGGGGTTATGGTACAGATGGCAGCTTGGCCACTCTGAACTGGGTTTGGATTACAGTATATGTTTCCACCACCAGCTGGTTGAGAGACCGTGGATATAAAAAACCCCTCCTGCTGTGTGCCAAGATAAGCATTGGAGGGCATGCTGGAGCCTAAGACAATGAGAGCAGAAAAAACAATAACTAAAGAGGGAGCAAATTTCATGGCCAAACCCCCTTGGATGAATTGGTTTTTCAGGGAAACTAACCCTCTTGGCCATAATATTAGGTTTCTTTAAAACTTCCAAGTATTTTGTTTTTGAAATGATGGTAGTTTTACCAGATTATTTTTAAGAGGCCAGTCTTAGAGAGGTCCCCATACTTTGTAAATTCTTGGGGACAATGTCCGCAATTTGTGATAATCTAAAAATAATTTGGCCTATGATGGACCTTGATCCAAGATGAGACGCTTTCTCCATCCAAACCCCATTAGTCTTACAGTGGTTATTATCCTCATCTATTTTGGAATGTTCCTGAAAGGTGTGCATTTCCTGGAGCTCATGGAACTCAAGTCCTATGACCTCAGGTTGCTTGCTAGAGGAGTTCAGAAGATATCTGGCCATGTAGTCTTGGCAGTGATTGACGAAAAGAGCCTCAAGGAAATAGGAAAGTGGCCATGGCCCCGCTCCAAGATAGCGGAAATGATTAATTACCTGTCTTCCGACGGGGCAGCGGCCATAGGTTTTGATGTGGGTTTCTTGGAGCCTGATGAAAACTCAAATTTGGTGTTTCTAAAGGAATTTGAAAAAAAGATATTGGAATCTGGCATCACAGATGAAGCTATAATCTCCTTTTTGAAAGAGGCAAAGAAAATAAGTGACAATGACCTGGTCCTTGCACAGTCCATAAAGAATAGCCAGGCCCCTGTTATATTGGGTTTTTTCTTTCACATGGATAAAGAGCAACTGGATTACACTCCCACTGCTGAATATATGGCGCTGCAAATCTCAAGGGTGAAAACTGCAAGGTATCCCATGATAGTCTATGAAACAGAAAGTGAAACAAAAAGGCACTTCATTAAGGCCTTCATGCCCCAAGGAAATATAGATATTCTAAGTGGAGTGGCTGATGGCCAGGGATATTTTAATATGATTACAGACCAAGACGGTGTTGTAAGGTGGATGCCCCTGGTGTTGGAGTGTAATGAGAACCTGTATGCCCCTTTATCAATCCAGACCCTTCACAATGCCTTGGGAAGGCCCCCCATCAAGGTGATGGTCTCAGACTATGGGATTAAAGGAATATCTATAGGTGAGTTCTTTGTGCCCACAAACGAAAATGGGCAGATGTTGATAAACTATCTTGGCCCTGAAAAGACCTTTCCTCATTACTCCATTTCTGACATCATAAACAGGAGGCTTCCTCCTGGTACCTTTGAGGGTAAGATTGTACTGGTTGGGGCCACTGCAATCGGCATCTACGACATGAGAAATACACCTTTTTCCCCTGTTTACCCTGGGTTAGAGACCCATGCCACGGTGATTGATAATATTATAACCCAGAGATATTTAACAAAACCAAAATGGGCTACATTATTTGATCTTGTTGCTATTCTGGTCTTATCTATTGTAATTGGTATTACTACACCAAGATTAGGTGCAATCTTTGGGGCCATATCTGCGCTATTCGTATTAGGCTCATATGTATTTTTGACCTATTATATCTTTATTTATAATGGATACTGGCTTAATGTGGTGTATCCTATGCTATCTGGTATTTCTGTTTATGTGGCAATAACCATATACAAATATGTCACTGAGGAAAGAGAAAAGAAAAAGATAAAAGGAGCTTTTAGTTATTATGTAGCACCTGCTGTGGTCAATGAAGTGATAAAACATCCTGAAAAATTGAAATTAGGTGGGGATAAAAAGGAGCTAACAGTCTTATTTTCAGATATTAGGGGATTTACATCCATTTCTGAAAAAATGCAACCAGAAGAGCTGGTAAAACTTCTAAATGAATATTTAACAGCAATGACAAACATCGTATTCAAATATGGGGGAACCCTGGATAAGTATATGGGAGATGCCATAATGGCCATTTATGGAGCTCCCCTTGACCAACCGGATCATGCAATTAATGCGGTGAGTACAGGGTTAGAGATGTTAGAAGAACTAAAAAAGTTGAATTTAAAGTGGAAAAAAGACAATGGCTATGAATTAGACATAGGTATTGGCATAAACACAGGGCCCATGATGGTGGGAAATATGGGATCTGAGCAGAGGTTTGATTACACAGTGATGGGTGACGCAGTAAACCTTGGTTCCAGGCTTGAGGGAGCCAATAAAAACTATCATACAAACATTTTAATTAGCGAATATACCTATGAGAAAGTAAAAGATCAGTTTCTTTGCCTGGAGGTGGATAGTGTAAAGGTAAAGGGCAAGGCCAGACCAGTCATGATCTATACGGTGCTTGGAAAAAGGGATGGGGCCAGTGATGAGAATTTGAAGGCTATTCAAGAATTTGAGCTGGGCAGGAGGCACTATCTTGCCCAAGAGTGGGATGAGGCGATCTCTCACTTTGCCAGGGCCAAGGAGCTTGATGCCTCATTAGAGATAGTAGATGTGTATCTTAAGAGATGCAATGAGCTCAAAGGAGAGCCTCCAGGGCCAGATTGGGATGGCGTCTACACAATGAAAACAAAATAAAGATTCTTTGCTACCATGGCGTAAAGATCACTCATTCACCAATGGGGTTTGTGGTAACGAGAAATAAAATACTATGCCGCCATCAATGGGAATTTCTGCCCAGACTCTGCCACCATGGCGTTCCACAATGGTCTTTACAATGGCCAGGCCCAAGCCAGAGCCTTCTGTCCCTATGGCACTGCTCTTCCTTTGAAAGGGGTCAAAGAGGTTGTGAAGCTCCTGGGGTTTGAGACCCACTCCATTGTCCTTCACCCAGAAGATGTGTTCATCACCCTCTTTTTTGTAGCCGACCTCTATCCTTGTTAAACCATTGCCCCCATACTTTAGGGAATTGTCCAGTAGATTTTGAAACACTCTCTGCAGGAGCCCTTTGTCACCCATAATCAGTGGAATTTCATCTGATATTGACAAGTTTATCTTTCTTCTGACAAGTTCTGTGTCAAATCTGATGCCAATCTCCTTTATCATTGCCTTGATATCTATGTATTCAAAACAAACGGGCAACTCACTTGCATTTATGTAGCTATTTAGGTCTTGCACCAACTGATATATGGTGTGACAAGTAGTTTCCAAGTGCCTAACATAAAAGGAAAGCTTTTCGAGCTGATCTGATGTTAGTAGTTTTGCCATTCGTTGGAGAAGGCCAATCATAGCTATTAATGGATTCTTAAGATCATGAGATATTGAGTAAGCAAGAAATTTGAGCTTTTCTTGGTTTCGTTCAAGTTCAATTGTTCTTTCTTTTAAGTTATACAAAGCTTTTCCACAGACTATTGCAATGCTTAACTGGTTTGCAACTGCAGACAGTACATCAACATAACCTGGTTTTAATTTTTTTGGGCGCTTTGATGCGAGATTTAGCACCCCAATCGTCTCATTGTTAAATAGCAAAGGGACACATATCACCTGTTTTATCCCTTTTTCCTTTAGAAGCTGTCTCCTATGCACATCTTCAAGGGATTCCACATTTTTGGAAATAAGTGTCTTTGTCGTGGCAGAAAGGCCTGTGAAAGAGTCACTTAGCCCAACCTTTTCCAACCTATCCTTGCTAATGCCTTTTAGCGCCACCAGGGATAGTGATTTCTTATCCTTATCCATAAGGTAAACCCTTCCAGCAAAGTATCCAAGCCTTTCCAAAAGAAGGTCAAGGGACTTGTTAAGTAGATCTTCTGGGGATGTAAAATCAGTGAGAAGAGAGCTCAAATCCACCAATATCCCAAGATTTTTGCTCTTTCTTAGGTAAAAGCCATCCTTGGGAGGTATTGTTATCCTGTCATTGCTCACTTTTGACCCTGTTTGTTATATTTACATTCAGCGCTGGCGCATCCCCTCTTTTAGGGGTTCCCATATAAAGGGTCAAGTGGGGGAATGGTATCTCAATGCCCAACTCATCAAATCTGGCCTTGACCCTCCTGTTGAACTCTCTCCTCACAGCCCACTGCTTAAGAGGTTTTGTCTTGAATCTTGCCCTAATAACTACTTGGGAGTCTTCAAAACGGTCCAGGCCCAACACCTCTAGCGGGGCCAAAATATTCTCAGACCATTCCGGGTCAGCCATCATCTCTTCACCTAAGTCTTTTAAAACCTTGATAACCTCATCCACATCTTCTCTGTAAGAAATTCCCACATCAATGAGTGCCATAGAAAACTCTTTTGTCATATTGGTAATAATGTTAATCTCACTGGTGGGGATAACATGCACATTGCCGTCCAGATCCCTTAATGTAATTGACTTGATAGTCAGTTTTTCTACGATACCTGCCTTCCCTGCTATATTTACAACATCACCTACCCTTATGGATTCTTCAAAGAGGATAAACAAGCCATTGATCAGATCCTTGACAAGGGTCTGTGCCCCAAAACCCACTGCAAGCCCTATGATGCCTGCACCTGCCAATATAGGTGCTACATTAATACCAATGGTGTTTAATATTGAGACACCGCCCACAAAGATAATGCCAACCTTTAAGGCGCTTTCAATAACTGGACCCAATGTCTTTATCTTTATAAACCTTGCCTCAGATTTTTTAGCCAGTTTGCTGTGTAAGATCACATGATTTAAAAGGCCACTCAATATATAAGCTCCCACAGTAAATCCTGCTAATACTATTATACTCACAATCTTTTTTATTAATTCTGGCCTAGCGTATTGTCTTAGTTCGGTGCTAAGTATTCCCATGATTATGTCTACTGTAATAACTCCCCCAATTACAAATAATGTCACTAGTATAAATATCTTTGCTTCCCTTATTATTTTAAGAGCAGCTTCATCTCCAATGTCCTCTGCCCATGCTTTATAAATGGCAGACAAGGTGAGCTTCTTTGTAAGCTTACTAACTGTATATCCCAGCACAAAGACAATTCCCCATACTATAAAACACCTTTCAGCTATATTCAAAAGAATGCTAAGGTTTTTAACATCTCTGAATAGGAAATTAGCAAAATAGAACCACGTATACAATATAACAAAGTATTTTGCAAAGACCAATGTGTAGTTTAAAATTTTGTTTTGACTGATCTTATCGTGTCCAAGTTGTGCTGTAATATCTTTTACAAATAGTAATATGTAGCTGGTAAGTTTAATCATAAAAGAAAGTAAAATGATGTTGGCTATCAATTGAATCTGATCCTTGGCTATAGAAACTAACTGTGCGACTCTATGAATAAAAAGAAATATAAATAATAGAATAACGAGGTTTTTAAGTTTTGGTAAATGTGGCAACAGGAATTGTGCCTTTGATCTTGATAAAGCCGCATCTAGCACTGAACTAAGATTAGGTGAGATGGTTGCAGATATAATGTAATACCAAAAGGCTATCTCAATTGATATGTCGAGAATATAAAATCTGGTGGTGTAATGTGCAAGTAAAGAACAGAGGAGTTTGTACGATACATACATGACAAAATATGGAAGGACCTCGTCCTTGTAAGCCTTGAGCCCAATCATAAATAGTGCCTTCTTGTTAGGGGCAGGGTGGATTTCCAAAGGGACCTTCTGTCTGGCCTTTATGAAATAGGCTGATAATGCACTTATTAGCAATACTGCCAGGTTTATGAGAATTGAGATGCGTTTGTCCTTTTCCAGAAAAACCAGGAGACGGTCCCTTTCTCGAAAAAGGTTACTTGGAAGGTCCTTAGTCTCTTTCACCAAATTTAGTATACTATGGGAGAGCCTTTCAAAAAAAGGCTGGGGCTTTTGCTCTTCTTTTTTGACTAATTTTCTCTGTGCCTCTAGGAGGAGCTTTAGTTCTTTAATTAGGGCATCCCTTTTTTTGGGGTCCTCTAAGTTTTTAATAAGTTGCTCTAATTCCTTGGTCTCAGGCTGGGGCTCCACTTTGGGATTCTGTTTTTGTGCATAAGTTACTGAGCCTCCCAATAGCAGAAGGCAAAGGAGGAAGCTTACCAACACTGGATTCTTACAGGTTGTAAAGCTCATGTGTTCTGATTCCATGTCCCAAATACCATTTTTATTTCCAATGATAAACCTTTTTCCTATGGGCCTAATGTTTAGGGTTCATTGTGGCTAAAAGGGGTGGCCTTGGTTCCCAGTTTAAGCCTTAAGACCACCTGAGTGTAAAGTCTGTTTTGGCCATGGCTGCTCTCTGAGTATTCTTTTAGATTTATGACTTGATTCCAGTTTGTATCCCCTGTTAATATTTCGCCACTTTAAAACATTTTCGGGAGAAGGGTATGGAGATTCAACTTAGGCTAACTGATCCTGGTGCACTTAAACCTAAGCCCAAAGATGAATCGGCCTTAGGTTTTGGTGACATCTTCACAGACCATATGTTTAGGATGGATTTCGTTGAGGGAAAGGGTTGGGTCAACCCGAGGATTGAACCATATGGCCCCATCAGCCTGGACCCAGCTGCAATGTCCATCCACTATGGGCAACAGGTATTTGAAGGCCTTAAGGCATATAGGAGCAAGAAGGGAGAAATATTATTATTTAGGCCTACGGAAAACCTTAAAAGAATGAACAATTCTGCCCGTAGACTCTGCATGCCTGAACTGGACATGGATTTTGCCTTTTATGCCTTGAAAAAGTTGATTTCAATAGAGAGGGATTGGGTACCCAGGAGTAAGGGCACATCCCTATACATTAGGCCCACAATGTTGGCCACTGAGCCCCACTTGGGTGTTAGGCCTGCAAGGGAATATCTCTTTTACATCATCTTGGGGCCAGTGGGGGCTTATTATAAGGAAGGCTTTAATCCAGTGAAGATATATGTGGAGGATAGATTTGTAAGGGCTGCAAAGGGGGGCACTGGGGAGGCCAAGGCAGCAGGGAATTATGCGGCCAGTTTGCTGGCAGCAGAGATGGCCAAGAAAAAAGGTTTTACCCAGGTACTGTGGCTGGATGCCGTTCATAAAAAATATGTGGAAGAAGTGGGCACAATGAACATGTTTTTTGTATTTGAGGAAGAGGTAGCCACAGCACCCCTGGATGGATCAATCCTTCCAGGGGTTACCCGTGACTCTGTGATCAGGATCTTAAAGGAGTGGGGAATAAATATTAATGAAAGGCCCATTACCATTGATGAAGTTGTGGAAAAGGCAAGGAACGGGCAAATAAAGGAGGCATTTGGAACAGGCACAGCCGCTGTGATCTCTCCTGTTGGCCAGATTACATACAAGGATATGGATTTACTCATAAACAATGGAAAGACTGGAGAGCTTTCCCTCAATCTCTATAACGAACTAACAGCCATCCAGTATGGAGAAAAAGAGGATCCATATGGTTGGGTGGTAAAGGTGGAGTAAAGGGGCCTTTGGTGACACCTGCCATCGTCTGGGAAGGAGAGTTGCTTTTATTAGATCAGAGAAGGCTCCCCCATAAGGTAGAGTGGTTTAGGTGTAGGACCTATAAGGATGTCATTTATGCCATCAAGAATATGGTGGTAAGGGGGGCCCCAGCAATTGGTATCGCAGGGGCCATGGCCCTGGCATTGGGTGCCAGGTCCCTAAAAGGGGTTCCTGTTTCTGTTTTTAAGACCCGCTTTGAGGCCATGGCACAGGAGGTAAAGGGCTCCAGGCCCACTGCTGTTAACTTAAGCTGGGCAGTGGAAAGGATGGTAAGCAAGGTGAGAGAATCTCACAAGGAAGACCCTGAGGAATTGGTGGATGAGCTGGAAAAGATGGCCAGAGAGATCTTGGAAGAGGATATTAGGATAAATAAAGAAATTGGTGAATTAGGCTCAGGGCTTGTGCCTAACAGGGCAACCATCCTTACCCATTGCAATGCCGGGGCATTGGCCACAGGGGGACATGGGACTGCCTTGGGAGTGATTAGGTCTGCCCACCAAAAGGGAAAGGAAGTGAAGGTGATCGTGGATGAAACAAGGCCCTGGCTTCAAGGTCACAGACTCACTGCATGGGAGCTTAAGGAAGAAGGTATAGAGCATTATGTAATAGTGGATGGAGCAGCAGGCCATTTTATGGCAAAAAGACTGGTGGACCTGGTAATTGTGGGTGCAGACAGGATTGCCAGCAATGGTGATACGGCTAATAAGATCGGGACTTACACCCTAGCGGTATTGGCAAAGGCCAATGACATCCCCTTCTATGTTGCGGCACCTATTTCTACAATTGATCCAAGACTCACCTCTGGCATGGAGATACCTGTGGAAGAAAGGCCAGAAGAAGAGGTCTTAAAGATAGGAAAGAGGATGATAGGGCCCAAGGGCACCAGGGCACTAAATCCAGTATTTGATGTAACTCCCTGGGAATTCATCACAGCAATAATAACAGAAAGGGGTATCCTCAAGGCCCCTTACCATGAGTCTATTTCAAAGGCCCTGGCTCAGAGAGATTACACATAAAACAATCTTTTTATTGCCTTTAACGGATGTGCCATCCCTACCCACAAAGGATTCTCATATAACCGTTTGATATAATTATTTTTTTCTTCTATCGGATAGTTTTTTCCTGGTGGCTACTTTTACACCCTTTGATGGGAGCATCTTAGGTAGCTTCACATGAA
>FWWL01000509.1_pt1 | contig 107206 bp, 81 predicted proteins | sample 2228331 | NCBI WGS metagenome assembly FWWL01 (sample SAMEA103939775, study PRJEB20133) | metagenome | reverse complement strand
TATCACTTATATGTCTAAGCAAGCTTTAATTACAGGTATCACTGGTCAAGATGGATCTTATCTTGCTGAGTTACTTCTAGAGAAAGGTTACAAGGTTTATGGGATGCGTCGTAGAACTAGCGTTCCAATATTAGAGAACATAGATCACATTCACAAAGAAGTTGAGATAATTGAAGGTGATCTGCTTGATCTGAGTTCATTGATCAGATGCGTTCAAATAGCAAATCCAGACGAAGTATACAATCTGGCAGCACAATCGTTCGTTGGAACATCCTGGACCCAACCATTATTAACAGGGCAAATCACCGGAATGGGCGCAACGAATATGTTGGAGGCTGTTCGGATCGTGAAGCCCGAAGCTAAATTCTACCAAGCTTCTAGCAGTGAAATGTTTGGTAAAGTAGTAGAGACTCCTCAGAAAGAAACTACTCCATTCTATCCGCGTAGTCCATACGGAGTAGCCAAAGTGTATGGACACTGGATAACAGTCAATTACAGAGAGAGCTTTAATATGTATGCTTGCTCCGGGATTTTATTCAATCACGAATCTCCGCGAAGAGGTGTAGAATTTGTAACTCGCAAAGTTACTGATGCTGTTGCCAGGATTAAGTTAGGTCTGCAGTCGGAATTACGCTTGGGAAATCTTGATGCTAAGCGCGATTGGGGCTTTGCTGGTGATTATGTTAAGGCAATGTGGCTTATGCTGCAGCAAGATGCTGCTGAGGACTTTGTGATTGCGACTGGTGAACTTCACACGGTAGAAGAACTTGTGGAGATAGCTTTTAGTCATGTTGGGCTGAGTTGGAGAGATTATGTTGTAATAGATCCAAAGTTTGTAAGGCCTGCTGAAGTTGATTTGCTGTTAGGTGATTGCAGTAAGGCAAAAGAGAAGCTTGGTTGGAAATTAGAAGTCGGGTTTGAGCAGCTGGTCACGATGATGGTAGAGAGCGATCTGAACAAAGTGAAAAGAGATATTCGATAAGGTGTGATTAAATTTGAAGGCACTGATAACCGGGGCAAGTGGATTTGTTGGAACTTTCATGACGAATCGGTTAAACATGGCGGGTATGGATGTGCTGGGTATTTCGAGATCGCAGAGCTCAATTAATGGTATTTACACAGATGAATTTAACTGCGACATCTTAGATAAGACAAGATTAAAGGAAATATTGTCTTCTTATAAGCCGAATTATATTGTTCATCTTGCAGGACCAGCATTTATCCCTAATTCTCTGAATCACATAAAACAAACATATGACATCATCTTTGACGGCACTCTTAATTTATTAGAGAATATTACAGAATTGGGTCTTTCCTCTAAGATTCTATATGTTAGTTCGGCAGATGTATATGGATCTGGAGTGGGGCGCTGTTTGAGCGAGACAGACCCCTATGATCCTCTTAATCCCTATTCTTCTGCTAAGGCATGTGCTGAATTGCTTTGCAGACAATTTTATAATACTCATGGTCTTGATTGTGTGATTGCTAGACCATTCAATCACACCGGTCCTGGGCAATCTGTTGATTTTGTCTGCTCAAGCTTCGCTTATCAGGTGGCTTCAATGAGAATTGGCGAACATGACGTGAACAAGCTTTATACAGGAAATATTGATGTCAAAAGAGATTTTCTTGATGTAAGAGATGTTGTGGAAGCATACTACAGATTGCTTATGCTAGGAAAACCAGGTGAAGTATATAATATTTGTTCTGGTGTTGCGACTTCCCTACGGGATATCATACAAAGTCTATTCCGAGTTGCAGGGATTGAGAAATATAAAATTATTAATGATCCTATTAAGACTAGAAAAGATGATATTCCTATAAGGCTTGGGGACAATCAAAAATTAAAAACATTAACTGCGTGGGAGCCTTATTATTCTATAGAGACGACTGTTAAGGATATCTTTGAGTATTGGAAGGAGAACATACATGTTGAATGATAAGCGGGTTGTTGTTACTGGCGGGGCAGGGTTTTTAGGTCACCATGTTGTTAAGAAGCTTGAAGAAAGAGGGTGCAGACAAGTATTCGTCCCTCGAAGTAAGGACTATAATTTGATAACGGAATCAGGAATCACAAAGATGTTCAATGATATGAAGCCTGATTACATCATACATCTCGCAGCTGTTGTAGGGGGGATCGGTGCAAATCGACTGAATCCAGGGAAGTATTTTTATGACAACCTGATGATGGGTACTCAATTAATTGAACAATCACGTCTGAACGAGTTAGAGAAATTTATTGCCGTAGGGACGATTTGTGCATATCCTAAATTTACCCCCGTACCATTCAGAGAAGAAGACTTGTGGATAGGATATCCAGAAGAAACGAATGCTCCGTATGGACTTGCCAAAAAAATGATGCTTGTTCAATCGCAAGCATATCGGGATCAGTATGGTTTCAATTCGATTTTTCTTTTACCTGTGAATTTATATGGACCTCGTGACAATTTTGACTTAGAAACTTCCCATGTGATTCCTGCACTTATTCGTAAATGTGTAGATGCTATTGAGGATGGAAGAGAAGAGATTATTTGTTGGGGCTCTGGGCAAGCGACCAGAGAATTTATATACGTTGACGATGCGGCAGAAGCAATAATTCTTGCAGCTGAGAAGTATAACGGGAATGAACCAATTAATATTGGCTCTGGCTTTGAAATTTCCATTAAGGATTTAGTGGAATTAATTGCTAGATTAACTGGCTTTATGGGAAAAATAACTTGGGATTCTTCAAAACCAGATGGTCAGCCGCGTAGGTGTTTAGATGTTACTAGAGCAAAGAAGGAATTTAACTTTGAAGCCCAGACGAGCTTCGAAGATGGATTAAGAAAAACCATAGACTGGTATAGACAGGAAAGATCGAAGTGATACGGGAATTGATATCTTATCGAAACTATATATGGAATAATGCAAAGGGCGAAATAAAATTCAGATATGCTGGGTCCATACTCGGTGTGTTTTGGAATGTGTTGAACCCTTTATTCCAGATTCTGGTTTATACATTTGTTTTCTCTAACATAATGTTAGCTAAGCTCCCAGGGTTAGATTCGATGGGTGCATTTACCATTTATTTATGTGCAGGTCTATTAGGATGGATATCATTCGCTGAATGTATGACTCGTGGGACTAATGCTTTTATAGAGAACAGTACATTTCTTAAGAAGCTACCCATTCCAGAACATGTATTTGTTGCTCAGGTATGCTTGTCCTCTTTCTTTAGTGCAGTAATCTCGTATTCAGTAATGATATTAATAGTATTAGTATTAGGATTTCAAATCACAGTTACTTGGTTATTAGTACCTGTGATTATTATTTTGTTCCAAATGTTCGGATTCGGTCTTGCATTATTGTTTAGTACAATTAATGTGTTCTTTCGTGATATATCGCAACTAATGGGGATCGTAACGAGTATATGGATGTGGTTAACTCCAATCGTCTATGCCGTAGACATTTTACCTGCTAAATTCAAAAATATTGTTTACTATAATCCTGCATATCCTTTTATTTCAAGTCTGCAGAGATCTATTGTCTACCATCAATGGCCTCTCCTTAGTCAATGGATTATGATGTTGGTGATTACATTTGTAACTATAGTCTTAGGCTATACGGTATTGTCTAAGCTAAGAAAGGAAATACGTGACAATCTATGAGTGAAGCAGCAGTTAAAGTGGAGCATATCTCTAAAAAATTTAAAATATACAAGAAACCCTATGATCGGGTATTGGAGTGGGCTACTTTTGGATCGAAGGTAACTCATACTGAATTCTGGGCTCTTCAGAATATTAATTTTCAATTGAACAAAGGGGAGTCGCTAGGGATTGTTGGGCCTAATGGTGCTGGGAAGAGTACATTGTTAAAAATCTTGACAGGTTCTTTATCACCAACTACAGGTAATGTTGAAATTGCTGGTCGAGTTGTCTCATTACTAGAACTTGGAACAGGATTTCATCCAGAGCTGACGGGGCTACAGAATATTTACAATAGCACGAGTTTGTTAGGGTTTGAACCAAGTTATGTAAAGAATAAACTTAATGATATTATAGAGTTTTCCGAAATAGGGGAATTTTTAGACAACCCTGTTAAAACCTATTCATCAGGGATGTATGTTAGGTTAGCATTCTCTTTATTTGCTAATTTAGATCCAGATATCTACATCGTAGATGAAGCATTAGCCGTTGGAGATGTTTTTTTTCAGCAGAAATGTTATGCCAAACTCGAAGAAATGAGAAGGCAAGGTGTTTCTATTATTCTGGTTTCACATGATTCTGCTCCAATTGTAGAGTTTTGCGACTACGCAATGATTATTGATGGCGGAAGAATCACAGAAAGTGGTGATCCTGCTAGTATTGTGGATATATATCAAGCGAATCAGTATGCGAAGAAGAATAAAGACAAGGATTATGAAATAACGGTAATGGATGGAAAGTTAACTTACGGTAATAAATCCTGCGATATTGAAAAAGTTACTTTATTGTCCGCTGGTATTGTAAAGGATACATTTTATGCGGGTGAAAAGGCACAAATTAATATAATTATGAAATTTTTAGAGAAATCCAAAGATATGGATGAATTAAATATTGGAATACAAATTAAAAATAGGCTTGGTTCTGTTATCTATGGTACAAATACTTATTGGAACAAAGTAAGCGTACCTATCGGGAAACAAGATCAAACTATTCAATGCTCTTTTAACACTGAAATTAACCTGGGGCCAGGTGAATATACAATTACAGTTGCTGCATCAGAGGCCAAGAGACATGTAGAGACTGTATACTGTTGGATAGAAAATATTGTTAGCTTTAGTGTAATTGAATCCCAAGAGCCTACATTTGGCGGACAGATATTCTTGCCCATGGAAATTGATGTAACTCGTATTGATTAGGAGGTTTTAAGATGGTTGTTTTTAAGGAAATAGATCCTAAATTATTTGAAATGAAAACACAGAGCTACTCCAATTTATTTACTCCATTTGTCGCCCAGATGAAGGCTATTGTAGACAAACATCCAGAAATCTCTGAATATCGTGTCTTTAATGACTACATCAATATTGTTCAATGGCCAATAAGAAAGCTTGAGTATTCTTACGTACTAGATCAAATAGTAGGAAAATCGAATGCCGACTATAAAATATTAGATGCTGGGTGTGGAGTTACTCCCGTCCCATTTCTGCTAGGAACAATATCTAACGATGTTCATGCTATAGATTTTAGTTCGGATGATATTAAGTTGATGCAAACCATTAAAGAAAAAAACGATTTTCCGGGTTCGCAAAATGTAAAATTTGAAGTTCAGGATATCACAAATTTGTCGTTTGAAGATAATGTTTTCGACTGTGTTTCCTGTGTTTCAGTCTTAGAGCATATTGATTTCCCTTACTATATGCAAGCCATTTCAGAATTATATAGAGTCTTGAAACCTGGTGGTACTCTTGTTTGCACGATGGATTTTTGGCTGGGAGCTTCTAGAAAGACAACGATTTCTTCAGGTGGATTCTCTGCAGAAGATATTACGCAGATAACTAGTATTTTTGAAATGCAGATGGATCTAAGTGGACTAGAAAATATTAAAAATCTTCAAAAAGAAGAGATAGAAGCTTTCTGGACTACGCATTATGACGCAAGTTTAGAATTTGCAATACGAGAATATATTGCAGTAGGTTTCACAATCACTAAGCATTCGGATCCCTTAGTTATTAACAACACTGTTGATAAATTAAAGCAGTATCAAAGAGATCAGGCATATTCAGTTGTATTAGAGAGAAACAAATTCATCTCCATGATAGAAAAAGATCGTGAAGACCGTATTCAAATCATCAATAAATTGTCTGATGAGGTTGCAGCAATACAAAAAGATCGTGAAGACCGATTAGAGATTATTAATAAATTAACAAGTGAATTTGTATTGATACAAAATGATCGTGAAGCACGACTAGAAATGATTAATAAATTGACTCAGGAATTGCAGCAATCACAACAGCATCAACAAGGCCTATACGAACAAATTAGAAAACTAAATGGAGAGTTAGAAGTATTGTTAAAGGATCATAATGATCGATTAGAAATTATTATTCGACAAAACAATGAGATAGAATCTATTAATACAGATCGTGATAATAGACTTAAAAGTATAAATTTGTTGAGTGAAAAGGCCAAGAATCAGGAACTGGAAATTGCTCAATTGAATGCTAATAATAAACGATTTTATTCTAATCCTATTGTGAAGGTCTTAGCCTCCATAGGAGTCATACCGAAAAACAATTAATAAAATAGCTCGGAGGAAGTCATGAGAATCGGGATTAATTTAATTTCATTAGAGCCGACAAAAATTGGAGGCATGGAACAGTATATCAGGAACTTGCTGCACTATTCTAATAGCAAGTTTGTTGGGTATGACTTTTATCTGTATTTAAACTCCCGAAACGAACACACATTCTCAGATGAATATGGTACTAAGATTGTTATTAGTGAGAATCCAATTGAAAAAGACCTCCAAATTTATAGGTCTATTAAGGAACTTGCAATAGACCTATGGTTTTGCCCCCTTTTGAATCTTGAACCGAAGTTTCTAGATATTCCGTCAGTAGTAACCATTCCAGATCTTCAGCATGAGTTTTTTCCGGAATTTTTCTCAAACGAAATAATTAGTTGGAGAAACAAAAATTTTAAGTTTTCTGTAGAACATGCAGATGCGGTACTCACTCTTTCAGAGTTCTCTAAGGATACAATAATTCAAACTTACGGGGTCTCCCATAACAAAGTGCACTCGATATATTTGGATGCATCCAAAGAATTTCACACACCATTGGATAAAGAGAGGATCTTAACAGTCAAAGAACAGTATAAACTGCCTGAACGATTTGGCTTCTACCCTGCTAATACTTGGCCACATAAAAACCATCTATCGTTACTTAAAGCTATCAAGATTCTAAAAGACACATACCAAACTAAAATCAATCTTGTATTTACTGGCAGTGAACACCAGGCTTCAAGTGAAGTCAAGAAATATATCTCACAAAATAATATTAGTGATCAAATCCAGTTCCTAGGCTATATTAATCAAGATGATATGCGATATGTTTTTAAAAATGCAAGTTTTTTAGTTTTTCCTTCACTTTTCGAGGGGTTCGGGATTCCGCTAGTGGAAGCAATGTGTTCGGAAACACCCATAATCTGCTCTAAAGAAGGTAGTATACCTGAAGTAGTCGGGGAATGCGCTCTTTTGTTTGACGCTTTGGATCCAAAAGATATTGCAAATAAAATTATGGAAGTTCAAGATACACAAACTCAAAAAGACTTAGTTGAAAAAGGGAGATTACAAGCACAAAGGTTTTCGTGGGAGAACAGTGCTAAAGGTACACTTGAAGTATTCAATTCAGTTAATCTTTCACACCACAATAAGAGCCGCGATATTTATCCACTTGTTACAATAGTGACTCCTTCTTACAACCAAGGGAGATTTATTAGAGAGACCATTGATAGTATTCTTACACAAGATTATCCTAACATCGAGTACATTGTAATGGATGGCGGTTCAACAGATGAAACCGTGGAGATATTAAAAAGCTACGGAGACCGGATTAAATGGGTTTCTGAAAAAGACGGTGGACAAGCTGATGCCGTTAATAAGGGTATTCAGTTAGCGAGTGGCGAAATAATAGGGTGGCTGAACTCGGATGATACTTATTTACCTGGAGCGATCAAACAAGCTGTCAATTTTCTGACTAGTCACCAAGACATTGGCATGGTCTATGGGGAAGGCTACCATACTAAGGAAAATGGTGAAATTATTGATCGTTATCCCACTGAAAGCTTCAATTTTAATCGATTAGCACAAACGTGTTTTATCTGCCAGCCGACAGCGTTTTTTCGTAAAGAGGTATTTGGAACAGTGGGTTTATTGGAAAAAGAACTCCACTTATGTATGGACTATGAACTATGGATGAGAATTGCTAAGACATATGAAATTGCGTATATTCCGTATTTTTTTGCCACATCAAGAATGTATGAAGATAACAAAACATTATCAAGAAGAAAGGAAGTTTTTACAGAAATCATTAAAACTGTTAAATTCCACTATGGCTATGTTCCGCTCTCATGGGTGAATGGCTATGTGGACTATAAGTTAGGACCTAAACGAAGTCTTTACTTCTTTATAATATTATTTCTACATTTCCTTAATGAGAATTATCGAAATCCATCTTATTGCGTGAGAGAAATTTATGATGTATTCAAAGCGCGATTAAAATATCACCTAAAGGATGCCCCCACAACTATTAGTAAATTTGAAGATGGATGGGTTTCGAAGAGATACGAGACAACACTTCAGAGTAACTCAGGTGGGAATAGGAAGTCGGTTCTACGCATAATGGGTCGACATCTTGCACCATACTCCAAACCACTAGTAATTAGCTTATTTATTGAATCTCGATTTATCAGTAAGCATGAGATTGTAGAAAAGGGAGTATTCACAATAGAGGTTCCTGTAGAACTAAATCACACTAATTTATCTATAGCGCTAACAGCCAATAAGACGTTTGTTCCTAGATCTTTAAAGATAAATAGTGATAACAGAGAACTTGCTTACATCATTGATAAAATCGAAATCGTACAGGAGGAACTGTTGCAGGTATGATTGAGTATCCTTTAGTAACCATTGTTACACCATCTTATAATCAAGGCAGATTTATTGAAGCGACAATTACCAGTGTGTTGAATCAAGGCTATCCTAACTTAGAATACTTGGTTATTGACGGAGGTTCAACCGACAATACTTTAGATATCCTTAAACAATATGATGGTAAGCTGAAGTGGATTTCTGAAAAGGATAAAGGACAATCGGACGCTATTAATAAAGGCTTTAAATTGGCACGAGGCGAGATTGTCGCTTGGTTAAATTCAGATGATACTTATGAACCTGGTGCTATACATGCAGCAGTAGATTATTTTAACAAACATGACAATGTTGCGCTTGTTTATGGTGAAGGCGACATCATTGACGAATTTGGGCTAAAAGTAAAGAGATTTGATGCAACACAAGATTTTGATTTATGGACACTTATTCATGTTTGGGATTATATTATGCAGCCTGCAACTTTCTTCAGACGTGATGCATTGAAACAAGTAAATTATCTCGAGGAGAATCTGCATTGGTGTATGGATTGGGATTTGTGGATAAAGCTAGCTTTGAAATACGACGTTGGCTATATAAATCAAGTATTTGCCAATTCGAGAGAGTATGCGGAGACCAAAACAAGCACAGGCGGCTGGAAACGATTTAGAGAGATAATAAGCCTAATGAGAAAGTATGGGAATAAGAAGTACCCACCTGGATGGTTTTTGTATGGGGCTAGTACTTTGTATGCGAATAATTCTAACAATAAATTATCGAAGTTTATTTCTTCAGCGGTAATGTTTGTGGTTCATAACCATGTTCATAAAAACTTGCCAATAAAATATAAGGATAATTGGATAGGGCGTAGGTATAATTTTACTATTCCAGCTGGAATGAAAGAAGTGATTATCAAAGGGAACGCAATGTTTGAAAGTAACCTTCCTTTAAATATTACTTTGAGCACTAATGAGAAAAATGTGGCTTTTAAAAAAATTAAAAACACCGGTCCTTTTGAATATAGGATAGGTATTGAGAGTAAAGAGGGTATTCAATTCGGCGCAATTAAAGTGGATAGAGTAATAACACCAGCTAAGATTAGCAATAGCTCTGACCATAGGAAACTCTCAATAAGGGTGGATGAATTAATAATAAGTTAATTAACTACCTCCTAAGTGTCTGTTTCGACAAATGCAAAGAGGCTATCAAATTTAGGAGGTATGGTGTTGGAAACGGTGATTCACATTTTAAAAACCTTATTTCTAATATGCTTTATAATTTCACTATTGGGGTTATCGGGATTTATTGCAAGGATATTAACTGGTTACAGTAAATCTGAAGGACTTTATGTAGAGGAAAAGATTGTTGGATTCACAATAATATCATTGTTATGTCTAGGATCTCTAATTTTATTTGATTCATTGATAATAGGTGGAATCATTGGTACTTGTATATCTCTCATCTCATTTTTTTATGTAGTCAAGAACAATAAATGGAAATTTAAGATGCCAACACTTAACGGAGAAATGTACATAAAGCTATCATTTATAACGATATTGTTAGCTGTATTTACTCCTTCTATTTTTGGGCAAGGTATATACTTTAAACTACCTAATATTTTTGATTTATCAAAACACTTATCCTCAGTAATTGCTTTGGCTAATGCTTCATCATGGCCACCAGCAAATCCCTACTATCCTGATGGTTATTTTTTATATAATGTTTTATTTTATACTCCAATAGGACTTATTAGCAAGTTATCCACTTTTACAGGTTCGTATATAATTGCTTACTGTATAATGTTAATTTGGGTTTGTTGGCAAGCAATGAATGTTTTTCTGAGAATTTCACAATTGTTAAACTTTAGTAAGCCTGTAACACTTATTGGTCTGTTATTGATGACATTCATTGGTGGGATTACCCCTTTATTTGTAGAAAGTGATTTCCCAAGGGGTTATTTATTACATGAAATTGGCTTATCAAATTTTTGGTCAGAAGATCCTTTCACCAATTTTATATACGTTCCACAACATATTCTCGCGATAGTGTGCTTGCAAGGATCCTGGATTATTATTATTCAAGATTCAATAAAAATTAATGGAAAATTAGTATTACTTAACATTCTTATAGCTGGAGGATGTTTGTGCAGTTATATACTTGCTCCTATTTTCCTTATAGTTTATGCAGCAATTATTTTCTATTTAATCATTACTAATTTCAAAAAAACAAAGAAAAATATACTGAAAATAACATTTAGCACAATTATTTTTTTATCAGCAATTTTTCCAATTTTATTACAAGCCTCTCAGTGGAGTAGTAGTGAAGAGAAGCCGGCATTTTTCGATTTTCAAGCTTTGAAGGGATGGTATATTGTAATTATTTCAACAGGTCCAATTGGGTTACTGACAATTCTAGGCTTGGTTATAGTGTTATTAAGTTACAGAAAAATTGAAACTAAATGGTGGTTATATCTATTATTGGTATTATTCCCTATACTATGCCTTATATTGTTTCGGATTCCTGATTTCGGTTTGAATACTACTTTGTTATTACGGTTTATATCAGTACCAGTGGCATGTTTAGGAATCAATTTCCTTTACATTAGGTTTAGATTGAAATTTGTAAGTGTAGGATTAATAATAAGTGCTTATATTGTATTAATTAATAGTATCTATTTTGGACATATAATAGTATCAGCTTATCAACCGCGAACGGAAAATGAAAAGAGCTTAATTTCTTCTTTAAGAGAAATTCCAAAAGATAAAACAATATTTATTGCTACACCTAATCAGGAACTTGCTGCAGTCTCGGGACATCTTGTTTATATGGATTTCAGAGGGTATAGGAATGATAGTTATTTACCTTATTTCCAAAGAGATGCAGCTGCAAACTATTTTAGTAAAAGTAAACTCCAGGATTTTGATATAAATAACATTGACAATATTGTTATATCTGGAAATGAAAGCGACTATATAGTAAATGAAAATATAAATATATCTTATTTTGATGTAGTTGCACCTATAGTATCTGAATCAGAGCGATATAGAGTTTATAGAAGTGACCATGAGAGTAAAAAAATTCAACAAAATTTGGTTTTTTCGAAAAATAGCTTAAAATGGGAGTTTTGGTCAAGTTCCAAGGATGTTGCAAATGATATAACAAAGCTTACTATTTCCTCAGAGGGAAAACCTGTAGATGCCGCTTTACTTGCTCCAATTACTCTTGAACAAGGAACTTATATCATTGAAGCAAGTATATCTGGTGTTATTGTTGGACCTGAAACGGGGGCTGCTCATATTTCACTACATGGTAAAGAAAAACTGATAAGCATAGTTTCTGGCAATTATGAGTTGCAAACATTCACAAAAATACTTACAGTCGGTAAGGAAGGCTTTAATGGAAGTATTTCTATTGGATTAGGTGGTTGGAGCACAGGTAGTGGTCATTTGACAATTAATGATTTGAAAATTAATAAATTAGTGCCTTTGTCGATAGGGGGATTTAGATGAGTGCGCTAGCCTCACTAATTAGTCTTGCTTTTATTTTGAAAATAACTTGCGTAATATTACTGGCACTGATACTAAGAAAGCGATGTAACAGCCTCTTAGAAGCTGTTGTTGCGTCTTGGACATTAGTTTTTGCACTCATGATTGGGGGAATGTTATTTCTTTCCTTCTTTAATGCATTAAATGGGACTAATTTAATTATTATATTTGGGATAGTAATATTAAGTCTTCTATTAATAATGCTTCTGAATAAAGAAGATAAAAAAATTCCAACTGACGATTATAATTTCTTATTCATGGGTGTTTCTCCAATAATTTTAATTCTTATCATTGTTATATTTATTATTCTTTTCTATAGAAGCTTATATTTCTTTGATACTACTTGGGATGCATTAGTGTATGAGCTACCTAAGATAGCTTTATTTTCGCAAAGAATGTCACTATTCATATTTGAGCCTACAAAGGTTCTCAATATATTTTCAAATGAGTGGAATGGGGAATTGAATTCCTTATACTACTCCTTAATTGCAAATAATGATCAAGCAACCTCTTTTGGAAATGTAGAAATATGGCTATATCTCGTGATTGTATTCGCTTGGTTATCCTCATTGTTTTCTGTAAAGCCGAAATACTATCTTCTCGTTGGTTTTGTTATGGGTACTCTCCCAGTATCATTGGGTCTTTCAATGACGGTTAAGGGGGATTTATTATCGTTTGTTGCTTTATCGTTGACCATTGGGTGGTTTATAAGGATACATAAAGACGGTATAAATAAATTTTACTTAGTTATGGTATTTGTTTCGTTAGGGATACTTGGTGGTTCGAAAATAACCGTGGTGCCTACTGTTGGTTTACTCTATTTAATAATTATCGTTTATATATTAATTCAGAAGAACTTGACATATAAGACAAGACTAAATCTAATTATTTTGGGGAGTTTTGGTTTTTTAATTGGTGTCTCACGATTTCTTGTGAATTTATATTTTTATAATGATCCTTTTAAAAGGGTTGCAGGAGAACGTGCAATTCTCTCAGTAGATAACATAATAAGTAATTTGATAGGCCTGAAAGATAGTATATTCGGAATTTTTTATTCACCAATTTATACTAAAGAAATAGTATGGGTATTAAATAAAAGTATGGGTTATCTGGGGGTAATATTACTTATTTCACCATATTTTATTTATCATGCTATTAAATTAAATAAAACAAAGAATATTGTATTAGCACTCACTTATGTGTCTGTCTTTGTTGGATTTATATTTGTTTTTACAACAACAACTTGGCACCCATGGTCTTTTAGATATTTTGCACCATATTTATTTCTGCTTTTCTCATATTTGATAGTAATGTTACTAAAAGTAATACCTAAGTCGAGAGTTATTGTTGTTTCATTCATTGTGATCTCTCTGCTACATGTATCTATTATGTTACAAAAGGGTGAAACAAGACCTTTAACCTATCAAAATGCAGCTGGGAGCACACAAATAGAAAGGAAATTAGCGCTACACCAGTTTCTTTTTGAAGAAAAGTACGGTATTAAGAATAATTCATTATTCTATAATGGGGGTGGCGAGATATTAATATATAATGACGTTAATACTCCTATTTATCCGTTTTTCGGTTTAAATAATAATAATAGGGTAGAATTGGTGGATTCGCCTCAATTATTAGTTGATAAGTTACTGCTGAAAAAATATGATGCAATTGTTATTACAGACAAATCATTCCCTTTATTGTTTGAGAAAGATATATTAATACATGGTTTTATCAAAGAGGTTGATACAGATCGGTGGATTATTTATAAAAATATAACTAAATAGTTGGTAAGTACTGGAGGAAATATAATTGATATTACTTTATTACTTGATTATTATTGTTCTAGTTTATATGCAAGGGATCTGGTTGACAGCATTATTCCTACCCAGGAAACTGTCGAATTACAAGATATTAATCCCTTTTCCACTAGGATTGGTTTGGACTATAATAATTAGTTCTTGGTTTAGTTATTTAGGATTTGGATTCAATAGTTCGTACAAGTATATATTAATAATTTCATTCTGTTTAGGTGGGGTTACACTTTATAATGAAATTAGGCTAAGACTGCTAAGAAGTTGGATACCTGAGAAGAGAACTTTGATAATAATACTGCTTGCTATAATTGCCGGTGGTTCTATTTTAATGCCATATGTCCTATTTAATGCGGGTTTTCCATATGGTGACATCTTCACTTACATTTCTATAGCAGACTACTTAAGTGATCATGGCTATTTTGTAAAAGCAGACCCTAACCCGTACTCACCCTGGTTAACTCAAATGAAACTATATCAAGATGGTGGCTTTAGGATGGGGGGGCAATTTTTCTTATCATTCATAAGTAGTTCATTTCACGAAGAATATTCAATTAAACTGTTACCTGCTGTACAATCGTTCGTGCATTTATGCTTAGTAGTATCAATGTACTTGTTTTGTAGGATTGGATTAAGTTTGAATTATGTTCCCTCAGTACTAGCCACTATTTTTACAGCGTTTCATTTAAGCATGCCAATAAGTAGTCTGCAATTTGGATTTTTTCCTCAAGCCATAGGAATAGTACTTATGCTAATACTGTTCCTATTCTATACAAATATTAATGATTGGGCTAAGGAAAGAAGCCGCTATATTATAACTACTTCTGCAGTCACTACTGGATTAATAATAACATATAGTGAACTGCTCCCTTTTGTGTGTCTTGCATTTGTTGGCTGCGCGTTATACACGATCTATAAAAATAAGAAAGCAGTGTACTATTCGACAATTTTGATTATATATGGACTACTCACTATTCTATTAAGTAATATTGCTCTTATAAATGCCATTCACGCAATTAAGATGCAATTGAATGTCTTAGTTGGTTGGAACGTAACTAACAGTTTATGGAATTATATAATGATTTATTTTTCACTAAATGAATTCCACACTAGTGAGTATTCAATACAGTATCCATTAATAAATTTCGGATTGTCATTAGCAGTTGTTTTCTCTATTATTCTTATTTTTAGATTTTTTTTATTGAACGAATTTATAGAAGTAAAAAAGAGTTTGATTTTGCTTACAGCTCCATTTGTTCTATTACTCTGCTATTTTATATTTTTTACTTTAAACCCATGGCAACCAAGTCAATTAGGGCATACTTGGAATATTTATAAGGTTTCAAACTATCTATTTTTTTTATTTCCACCCATTGTTGCTATATCATTGTACAGTTATTTTCAAAAATTTCGCCGAAAGGTATTAATCTATAGTGTAGTAATAACTGGCTATATAATGTTGATGGTAGTGCAAAATTATTATTTTTCGAATAATTTATCAAACTCGATGAGGTTGTTTTCTGGTAATGAAGCTAATCCATTAGCTGAGTATTTTGAGTTGCAGCAAAGAATTTCAAAAGAAGAACGTCCCATTAACTTGATCATTCCAGATGATGCTATACAGCATAAGAAGTTGCTCTCATATTTTTTACGAGATCATGAAATTGTAACAGACTGGTCTAAAGATGATGGCTATATTTCACCTTACTTAAAGGCTGAATACAAGTCTCCTAAATATGCTTCTGAAGGTAAAACATTAGTTTATAATCCTGCTGCAAAAGAAAAATGGGCTAATATGGAGATATTAGGGGATAAACCATACTTGAATTTCTCAACAGGTTTCTATGGTTACGAGCACAACAAAGAACATAATTGGAGATGGAGTGCAGGTGAGGGCACGATAAGTACATTAAATATGTCTAAAAATTCTCAGAGAGTGACACTCGAATTTTCTGTTGGAGTAGCCACAATGGAAGAAAATAAAGTATTAGAGATTTGGCAGAAAGATCATATGATCGATAAAGTTCAAATAGATCCGAATAAGAACAATAATGTTAAGATACAGGTGGTGATACCCTCTGGCGAGAATGAATTAACTTTCAAATATTCTGGTGTCGCTGTTCAAGCTGGAGCAGACCCACGTAAACTATCATTCATGCTTCAAGATTTTACTTATTATCAAGAAGAAGAAGTTACTATAACTTTTGATGATGGTTTTTATCCTGAAGAGACCGATAAAAAGAATGTTTGGAGGTGGAGTGGCGGTAAGGGGATGTTAAAAGTTGTAAATTCGTCTCTACAAAGTAAAGAGATTGTAATGAAATTTCAAATGCTATCTGCTGATCAGAATGAGAAACGAAATGTAGATTTCTTGGTAAATTCAAAAGAAACAAAAGAAGTTACCTTAATACCTAATGAAATGAATGATATTGAGTTAACAGCTCAGATTGCTCCTGGAAATAGTACGTTCGAGTTTTTATATAATGGTAAAGCCCATCACCTCGGTAGTGATACAAGAGATTTAGCTTTTTATATTAAGAATTTTAAATACGAGGTTAAGGAATGAATTATGAAAAAACTACAAGTGATTATTGGATGCACCATAAGTTTGATATTAATTTATATTATTTTCAGAAACATTGACTTTAAGCAAGTTGGTCATACTTTAATCAGTATAAATTACTGGATTTTAATACCAGCAATACTCATACAAATGTCAAGTTACTGGGTTAGAAGCGTTAGGTGGTCATTAATGCTGAGAAGTATTAAAGCGGTAAAGCCGCGGAATTTATTTCCTATCATTTGCATAAGTTATTTGGCAAATAATACTTTACCTCTGCGTTTAGGGGAGTTTGTTAGAGCTTACTTGATTGGTAGAAAAGAACAGGTTAGTAAAACGGCAGCTTTCTCTACCATTATTTTAGAAAGAATATACGATGGTTTAACTCTGTTATTGTTCTTGGGAGTCACTGCATTTTTATTCCCATTTCCAGATTGGGTTAAGAACATTGGATTAATCACTGCTGCGCTTTTTCTATGTGCATTATTTTTTGTTCTGTCTATTGTAATTTTCAAGAATTACACAATCAGGTTTATTAATTTTCTAACTAGATTTGTTAAGCCAGTACTAGCAGAGAAAATTAATGCTATTCTTGAACAATTTGTTTCAGGACTAGACATAGTAAAGAACAAAAGAAATTTATTTCGAATCGCGCTATTTTCAATTTTAATTTGGAGTATGGAAGGTTACATGTTTTATGCGATCGCAGAAGCTTTTAATTTCTCTAGTACTGTGTATATCGGAATGTTTGTTTTAGTTATTGTCAATCTAGGGATCATGATTCCTTCGTCTCCAGGATATGTCGGAACACTGGAGTACTTCTGTACCAAGTCATTAGGCATATTCAATATCTCTAAAGAGTTGGCTGTAAGTTATTCATTAGTTTTAAGAATATTCCAATATGTACCGATAACTCTTTTAGGATTTTATTTTCTTCTTCGCGAGGGTATAAGTTTTTCGCAAATGCTTCGAATGAATAAATCAAATGATTCGAATATGGGGGAAAAACAATATGAGCAGTAAACTCATTTCAATTATTGTTCCTGTTTATAATGAAGAATTAAATATTAGAAGAATGTATGAACGTGTCACGAACGTCTTTAAAACCTTACAAAACTACTCATATGAGCTAATATATGTTGATAATTGCAGTACTGATAGTACTATCGAAGAAATTAAATTAATTGCAAACCAAGATGTGAATGTATTCGGATTATCGATGGCTCGGAATTTTGGCAGTTCACAACCTAGTACAATAGCGGGACTTCACTATGCAAAAGGTGATGCTGTAGTTCTTATTGATGGAGACATACAGGATCCCCCAGAGATGATAAAAGATTTTATTGCAAAATGGGAAGAAGGGTTCGAAGTTATCTATGGTATTCGTAAAAAACGTAAAGGTTCTATATTACGTCGGATAGGTTATAAGGCTTTTTATAGGATTTTCAAGAAAATGTCTTATATCAATATGCCCTTAGATGCTGGTGATTTTGGGTTAATGGATCGTGTAGTAGTAGATGAAATAAAAAAATTAAAAGAAGTGGAAATCTTCTTTAGAGGCATTAGAGCATGGATTGGATTTAGACAGACTGGAATTGAGTATACAAGAAACGATAGAGAGCTAGGGGAGACGTCTATACCCTTCCTTGCCAATCTTAAATGGGCTAGAATGGGCATTTTTAATTTCTCTTATAAACCTTTAGAATGGATTTCAACTTTTGCATTTATTATTACTATGATATCCTTATTAGGGATTATTTATTATGTGTTCCTACATTTCCTAAAGCCAGAAACTCCATACGGTTTCTCAACAATAATTGTTCTTGTGTTGTTTCTAGGCGCTGCACAATTATTATCTTTAAGTATCATAGGTGAATATGTAGCAAGGATTTTCAATGAAACAAAGGGTAGACCGAGGTACATTGTAAGAGAAGTTATAAGGAATCAAAGTACTGACAATTCTTTATATTCAAAAGAAGTAGCAGTAGGATTAGAGGAGGCAAACTAGTATGTTAAAAGATATTCCAGTTGTATTATTGTGTGGAGGCAAAGGAACAAGAATCAAAGAAATGACAGATACGATCCCGAAGCCATTAGTTGAAATTGGTGGCAAACCAATCCTGTGGCACATAATGAAAATCTACTCTTCTTATGGATTTAATCAATTTAACTTATGCTTAGGATTTAAGGGGCATAAAATTAAAGAGCACTTTTTGAACTACGAATTACTTAATAGTGATATTACTTTGGATTTAGGGAATAAGAACAATTTCACAATTCATAACCATCATCACGAAAAAGATTGGAAAGTTACGTTAGCGAATACTGGTGAAGATAATATGACTGGTTCGAGAATTAAGCAAATAGAGAAGTATATTAAAAGTGAAGTATTCATGCTGACTTATGGAGATGGAGTTTGTGATGTTGATCTTAACAGATTATTAGATTTCCATTATTCCCATGGGAAGATTGGTACTGTAACAGGTGTTAGACCACCATCCAGATTCGGTGAACTTCTGTTAGAAGGGGAAAAAGTTGGGAGCTTTAGTGAAAAACCTCAGACTTCAGAAGGAAGAATTAATGGTGGATTTTTTGTCTTTAATAAAGATATTTTCAATTATGTTAGTGAAGATGAAGATTGCATATTTGAAAAGGAACCTCTAGAACGGTTGGCACTGGATAATGAACTTATGATGTATCAACATGATGGGTTTTGGCAGTGCATGGATACTTTAAGGGATATGCAATATTTAGAAAAACTATGGACCGAAAGTAAGCCGCCATGGAAAGTATGGGAGCGCTAAGGAGATAATATGTTTAATCAATATTTCAAAGGAAAGAAAGTGCTAGTAACTGGTCATACAGGGTTTAAAGGTTCCTGGTTAACGATTTGGCTAACAAAAATAGGTGCTCAGGTTATAGGATACTCACTAGATCCGAACACGGAAAAAGATAATTTTATTGTTTCTAACCTTTCTAATAAAATTAATGACAACAGAGGCGACATTAGAGACTTGCAAAGCCTTGAACAAGTATTTGAAACTTATCAGCCAGAGATTGTATTTCATTTAGCTGCACAACCATTAGTAAGATTATCTTATGATATCCCTCGGCAAACATTTGAAGAAAATGTTATGGGTACCATAAATGTTTTGGAATGTGTTCGTAAGAGTAATTCTGTTATTTCCTGCTTATGTATTACTAGTGATAAATGTTATGAGAATAAAGAGTGGGTATGGGGTTATAGAGAAACAGATTCTATGGGAGGCTTTGATCCTTATAGTGCTTCTAAAGGTTGTTCTGAACTAGTTATTAATTCATATATCAACTCATTCTTTAACCCAGCCCAATATAATGTACACGGTAAAGTGGTAGCTTCAGTAAGGGCAGGGAATGTTATTGGTGGTGGTGACTGGGCAAAAGATCGGATCATTCCTGACTGTTTCCGAGCAATTGAACAGGAGATTCCGATTGAAGTCCGAAATCCACAATCAATTAGACCTTGGCAACATGTTCTCGAGCCATTAAGTGGATACATGTCTCTATGTTCAAAATTACATGAAGATCCAAATAAGTATTCTGGTGGGTGGAATTTCGGGCCGGAAAATGAATCTATTCTGAATGTTGAAGATGTCGTGAAAAGTATATTAAAGCACTTTCCAAACGCTACGTGGATTAATAAATCTAATCCTAATCAAGTACATGAAGCGAATTTGTTAAATTTGGATTGTAGTAAAGCTAACTTTATATTAGGTTGGAAGCCATCTCTAGTTATTCAAGAATGTATCAAGTTAACAGCGGAGTGGTATAAACAATACCATTACACAGAAGGTTATGACTTATGCAATCAACAAATCGATCATTACGTAAGTAGCGCGCATAACAAAGGGATCTCTTGGGCTCTCTAGGAATTTCAATTAACATAAGACTTAAACTAAAAGTTTAAGTCTTATGTTAATTTATTGGGGGTAGAACAATGACCTATTTAGACAACGAGTTTAAACATAAAAGAATATTAATTACAGGCGCTAACGGATTCATTGGTTCTAAGCTTATTAATTACCTTGAAATGAATAATTACCGCCAATTATTTACACTTTCTAGGAAGTTATCTAAAGATATCGATCAGATTAATGTGTCACATATGTCAGTTGATTTGCAAGATGGAAAAGAAGTAAACGATGCGATTCAACAAATAAAACCTGAGGTCATATTTCACTTAGCTGCAGATATTAGACCTAGTAGGGATGTCACCGATCTTAAGGAAATGATAAACACGAATGTAATTGGAACTACTAATTTGCTATCAAGTATAGTACGAAATAGTCTAAATATAGATTGTTTCATTAATATGGGGTCTTGTGAGGAGTATGGATTCAACTCTCAACCATTCTCTGAAGATATGCCTGCTAGTCCGGTGTCGATGTACTCTGGAACGAAAGCAGCATCTACTGCACTTGTAAAAATGTTCTTTAATCTTTACAATATCCCTATTGTTACAGTCAGGCCTTCGTTAGTATATGGACCGGGTCAAGGCAAACGTTTTTTTATTCCTCAAGCTGTTGAGAAGCTTTTACTGAAACAGGAATTGCATATGACTCACGGAGAACAAACAAGAGACTTTATTTATATTGATGATCTGATCGAGGGTTTAGTTGAAATTTCTCAATCAAGAGAGTTAATCGGTGAGGTTGTTAATCTGTCATACGGTGAGGATATTAGTTTGAAGAAAGTAGTTGAAATATTAAGTGAGATAACTAAGACAAATTCGGAAGTGAAATATGGAGCAATACCATATAGAGATGGGGAAATAATGTCTTTTGCGGTAAGCAATAAGAAAATTGTAAACTACACGACTTGGCGTCCGAGAACACCTATTACTGTGGGATTAACTAATGTGGTTGCACAGATCAAAGGAGAACTATCATGAAAATTGCAATTGTTGGCGGAGGAATCGCCGGAATGTCGACAGCTTATTATCTGAAAAAGTTTATTCCCAATGCGAGTATTGAACTCTTTGAAAGAGGTAGCGACATTGGTGGACTTGCGGGAGTTATGAACATTGGGGGAACATATATCGAGAAATATTACCATCATTTATTCACACATGATAAATATTATCTTGATTTAGTAGAAGAACTTGGTTTGACAGAATCACTTATATGGAAAGAATCAAAAGTCGGATTCTATCACAATGGTGTTCACTATCCATTTACAACTCCCTTTGATTTGCTAAGATTCAAACCACTATCATTTCTTAATAGGATTCGGTTTGGATTGTCTTCTTTATTGATTTCAAAATATAAAAATCTAGATAAATTAGAGAAAATAACAACGGAAGAGTTTATGGTTCAATTTGTAGGAAGGCAGGGGTGGGAAGTTATTTGGAAACCTATGCTTCGGATCAAATTCGGAGAAAATTATAACAAGATTCCGGCTGTGTGGATATGGGAACGTATTGTCCAGAGGTTTAGATCTAGATCAAACGGAGGGCAAAAGGAATTTTTAGGATATATGAAGGGGAGTTTTCACACATTAAATAAGAAATTATCAGATACTCTTGTGGAACAAGGGGTCAAAATAAATTTAAACTCAAACATAGAAGAAATCATAATAGAAGATAATAAATGTAAAGGGCTTGTGGTTAATGACTTGACACATAAATTTGATTATGTAATTTGTACTACTGCTCTTCCTGTCTATGTTAATTTGTGTAAAAACGGTCCGGCTAGTTATTTAAATCCATTAAAAACAATTGAATATGATTGTGCACTTGTTGTATTAATGACTTTAAATAAGCAAGTTGGAGACATGTACTGGTTGAATATTGCGGACAATGAAATACCATTTGGCGGACTAATTGAGCATACAAATTTTATTGATAAAGAAGAATATAATGGAAAGACATTGCTCTATTTTTCAAAATATCTTAGCGTAAATGATCCTTTCTTACGAGAAAGTGATGAAAATATTGTTAAGAACTACATTAATCATCTCAAAAATATCTACCCGGCATTTAATGAGGACTCAATAGAAAGTTATGTTGTATCAAGAGACCGGTACGCACAACCAATATGGCCAATGCAATATTCAAAGATAAAGCCGGATTATAAAACACCTATAGAGGGCTTATATTTATCTAATACATCACAAATATATCCAAATGATAGAGGTATGAATTTTAGCGTAAAGTTGGGTAAGGAAGTATCAGAAGTAGTCAGAGATACAATCTAAACTAGTCCGCATAATAGCCCCCTCACATAGGGGCTATTAAGGAGTAACGATTTAGAAACAGAACCAAAGATACATAATTTGACAATACATCCTTCTATCAAATATACTAAAATTGCCTGATAGAAACATTTACCAGAAATGGGGGTGAAATTATGTCGAATTATAATATTCAATGGTACAACCCGAATGCAGGAGTATCGTATATTTCCATAGCTAGTTATGGTGTTACTTTTAATAAGGTAGCTTCTGACGAGATGGGAAATCCGAAGAGAGTACAGATCGGGCTCGATGCCAAAAAGCGTATCCTTTTTGTGAAACCTTTAAATGAGTTTGACGCTGAACTGGAAAAGTTGAGTTTTCCTTATGCGGAGCGAGAACAGAAAAATGGCCAGACTCGAGTAAGCAACAAAGAGTTAATGAGTTACTTGGAGATAAAATGTCCCGAGCTTGATCTAGAGCATACGACCCGGTTTGCAGCAGATTGGGATGAAACTCAAGGTTTGTTGGTTGTGGATCTCAAGAAGCCGCTCCTTCGTCAAACCGCTTCTGATAATGACGATAATGTTGATGTAATTGAAGAAGAAGCAGCAGTTAGCAATGTTGGCTAGTCTTACTTATTATACTGAGTTTGTATGTTGGACCGCTGGAGCATGCTTGTTGCTTGGCGGTCTTTCCTTTTATACAACTAACCAAACTAGTCCGCATAATAGTCCAACCCCCCTCATACACATGTACAAGTAGTTCATTATCACGTGAAGAGGGGATGAAGCAATGCGTAGGATCACATGGATATTGGCCATCGTGATGGGCATAGCAATGGTTGCAGCTGGATGTGGAACAAGGAACGCAGAGCAAATTGTAAACGATTTGGATCATGTGGTCAGCAAGTTGGACAGTTATCAGGGAACGGGGCAGATGATTCTGCAGACCGGTCAGCAACCGCAGAAGTATGATGTGGAAGTCTGGTATCAGAATCCGCATTTCTACCGGATTTCTCTGACGAACGAGGCCAAGGATGTGACTCAAATTGTGCTGCGTAATGATGAGGGCGTGTTCGTACTCACCCCGCATTTGAATAAGATGTTCCGGTTCCAGAGTGATTGGCCGGAAAATTCCGGACAAGTCTATTTGTATCAATCCCTTGTCCAAAGCATCGTGACAGACACGGAGAGACAGTTTGCAACCGAAAAGGATGCCTATGTCTTCGACGTAGCGGCTAACTACCAGAACGGGCTTCTAGCGCGCCAGAAGATCTGGCTGAACAAGAAGAGTCTGGCCCCTCAGAAGGTGGAAGTTTCAGATGAGAAGAACAATATAATGGTGGTTGTGGATTTCACGCAATTCGAGTTCGGGAAAAAGTTCGAGAAGGATTCTTTTGACATGCAGCGCAATATGACCAGCTGGAACCTGCAATCCTTGCCGACTACGGCAACGGGTGGCACAAGCACGAATACGAAGTCGACGGCGCCTGATGCGGCGAAGGCGGGTACAACAACTACAACTGATGCTGCGAAATCGGGTGCGGCAACTTCGACCGACACTAAAGCAACCGACACCAAGGCAACTGACACCAAGGCAACCGAAACCAAAGCAACAGACACTAAAGCAACCGAAACCAAAGCAACTGACACCAAGGCAACCGACACAAAACCAACAGACTCAAAAGCAGGCACGACTTCGTCGGCAGCAACCGGCACCAAGCAACCTAATGGTTCGCAATCCACTGGTACTCAGCCTTCAGGAGCTACGCAACCAACAGCCGGTGCAGCAGCCACACACAACGAAGCCATTCAGCAGCTGCTAGGCATTGTAGAGCCTGAGTACACGCCTCAGAATGTGGCGAAGCTTGATGTGAAGCAAGTCAAAGTGGGCGAAGATCAAGCCATTCTATTCCGCTACCACGGCAAGTACAACTATACGTTAACAGAGTCTCAGCCTAAGACGGTTACGGTTACTTCGCTTCCAGGGGACATTCTTGATCTAGGATACACACTGGGTGTTGTAACGGGCGAAAAGAACGGTCTAAGGACTTTAACATGGACCTACGATGGTATGGAGTTCCGCTTGGCTACGAGCGATCTGCCGCAGACTGAGATGATTCTGATCGCCCAGTCGGTTCAAGGCCAGTTGGGCAAATGATGTAAGGGGTATGATCTACTTGTTAGTTCGGCCTGCATAAATTCAAGAGTCGCATTCAGTGCGGCTCTTTTTGCTGTTCTGTGAATATTTTAAGCTGCGAACACTGTAGTGGTCATGAGATTATCGTCGGATGCACTATATGGAACCATTCCCATTTGACAGTCTGAACGGGTTGCGTTTAACATATCTATATGTGTCTACAAAACTCGTGCGTTTCTAAGAAGAGAAGGTGAATCAGATGGACACGTTTTATCGCTCTACTTGGGTAGAGGTGTCTCTCGATGCATTGCGTCACAATGTGGAAGAGTTCCGCAAGCTGCTGCCTCAGACGATGAGCATGATGGCGGTGGTGAAGGCAGATGCGTATGGACATGGGGCCGTTGAGGTTATACGAGAAGCCATTGAAGCAGGCGCAAGTTATGCTGGAGTGGCCTTCCTGGATGAAGCGATTGAACTGCGTCAAGCAGGTGTGAAGCTGCCCATTCTGGTGATGGGGTACACGCCCCCGGGTGCCATTGAAGCGGCGATACAGCATGATGTCACGTTGACGGTGTTCAGTCGAGATGCACTGCAGTCCATCCCTCTTTACGCCACTTCGGATCGCAAGCTGAAGATTCATATTAAGCTGGATACGGGGATGGGGCGAATCGGGCTTACGAGCGCGGAAGAGTCGATTTCTTTTATAGAAGAAGCTCGTGATATGGAGTGTGTAGAAGTTGAGGGTGTGTTTACTCATTTTGCTAGCTCCGATGAACGTGACAAAAGCTATACGCTAATGCAGCATAGTCGATTCGACCAGGTAATTCGCCATTTTGCTTATCAGAATGTGCACTTCGCGTATGTACACACTGGCAACAGCGCAGCGGCGATAGATTGTCCTGAGCTATCCTACAATATGGTGCGGCTTGGGATCAGCATGTATGGGTTGTACCCTTCGAATGAGGTTCGGAAGGATCGGATCGAGCTTCACCCCGTGATGAGCCTGATTACTAAACCTGTTCTGATCAAGACGGTTCCGGCGGGCTCAGGGATCAGTTATGGGGTGACATACCGGACACAAGGAGAAGAGAGGATTGCTACGCTTCCGATCGGTTATGGAGATGGCTACAGCCGAATGCTGTCGGGTCGTGCAGAAGTCCTTGTGAAAGGGACCAGGGTACCTGTAGTGGGACGCATCTGTATGGATCAGTGTATGATTAATGTGACCGATGTGACGGAACCATTGACGGTTGAAGATGAGGTTGTGCTTTTCGGTCGACAAGGCACTGCATGTATATCTGTTGAAGAATTGGCTGAATGGCTAGGCACGATTAATTACGAAATCACTTGCATGATCGACCATCGGGTACCACGTGTATATGTGAGAGACGGTGCTCGAGTAAAAGTGTCTAACCCGCTGATCACAAGGAAACACTTACCAATGAAATAAAAGTATTCTGAAGCAGGAGTTCTGCAAGGGTCTAGCGAATTGAATAAGGAATAGGCTCGAGTTTCGTTTGTGAGTCGATATAGCATAATTGCTACATCGGAAGCATATATTTGATTTTGTATAAAATGGTTTCGTTGACGACATAATGGTAATATGGGTTTGGGAATGTTTTGGGGGTGCGAAATCGGTGGCCAATGTGCATAACACCAAACGAATTATGATTAGTTTGCCGGATCATTTGTTGCAAGAGGTGGACGGGATTGTGGAGAAGGAGAATTCTAACCGCAGTGAGTTCATCCGTCAAGCAATGAAGCTGTACCTCTTGGAACGCAAGAAGCGGCATCTTCGCGAAATGATGCAGCGCGGGTACATGGAGATGGCCAAGATTAATCTTCACATGGCAGCGGAGGCATTTCAGGCGGAGGAAGACGCGGATAGTACCCTCGATCGCTTAGTTAGCGGGGTGTAGAGCTTGATTGTAAAACGTGGCGATGTGTTTTTTGCAGATTTATCTCCTGTGGTTGGATCCGAGCAGGGCGGCGTGAGGCCGGTACTAATTATTCAGAACGATATTGGCAATCGGTTCAGTCCGACTGTTATTGTAGCAGCGATTACTGCACAGATTCAGAAGGCTAAGCTTCCGACTCATGTAGAAATTGATGCCGAGACTCACGGCTTTGACCGGGATTCCGTTATTCTGATGGAGCAGATCCGGACGATCGACAAGCAGCGGTTGACCGACAAAATCACGCATTTGGACGATGAAACGATGCGCAAGGTCGATGATTCGTTGCAAATCAGCGTGGGGCTTATTGAATTCTAATTGGTTGCAGCTTGAAGACGAGGCGGGGTGACTCCCTCGTTTTTTGGTTTTTCTGGGTGTGCATACTTTTACTATTATTCTAGCAAAAGGTGGTTCTTGAATGAGTACAGAAGAGAAAGTGGAAAAGGTCAAACTGGATGAACAGCAGAGAATTGAGATGCAAGCACGCATTCTTAAGCAAATCACAACCGAGCTAGGACTTCCTCAATCGAAAGTGAAAGTGACCATTGAGCTGTTGGATGATGGCAATACGATTCCTTTTATCGCTCGTTATCGCAAAGAGATGACCGGAGAGCTGGATGAAGTGCAGCTTCGTGATATAGAAGAACGGTTGAACTATATTCGCAACTTAGAGGATCGTAAGCTCGAGGTAGTTCGGCTCATAGATGAGCAAGGCAAGCTGACGGATGAGCTCAGGCAGTCGATTGAGCGGGCTGGGAAATTGCAAGAGGTGGAAGATCTATACCGACCGTATAGACAAAAAAGAAAGACACGCGCGAGTGTCGCCAAAGAACGCGGGCTTGAGCCACTGGCCGTATGGATCATGACACAGCCTCGACAAGGCTCGGTGGAGCAAGAAGCAGCTAAATACATAGATGAAGAGAAGCAAGTTAACACAGCAGAGGAAGCTTTGCAGGGCGCTATGGATATTATAGCCGAGAATATAGCCGATGATCCAAAAATCCGGACATGGGTTAGGGGTTACACGCGTGATCAGGGCGGGATCGTAACTGAGGCCAAGGATGCCAAGGCAGAGTCTGTATACGAGATGTACTATGACTATCGCGAGCCGATCCGCAAGCTTCCTCCCCATCGGACGCTAGCGATTAACCGCGGGGAGCGCGAAGAAATATTGAAGGTGGCCTTGGATGTACCGGTGGACAAAATACATGAGTATATGGCCAGGCAAGTGATCCGCGGCGAATCGATTGTGAAGGAGACGTTGCGTCTGACGATTGAGGATGCCTATAAGCGATTAATCGCCCCATCCATTGAACGGGAGATTCGCAATGAGCTGACGGATAAAGGAGAAGAGCAGGCGATTGCGATCTTCGCTGAGAATTTGCGTAACTTGCTTCTTCAGCCTCCGGTGAAGGGCAAGGTAGTGCTAGGTGTTGATCCGGCTTACCGGACAGGCTGTAAGCTGGCTCTTGTGGACGAGACGGGCAAGACGCTTGAGATCGCTGTCGTCTATCCGACACCGCCTAACAACAAGGTTGTGGAGGCGGAGAGCAAGATCAAGGCGATGATCGAGAAGCATGGCGTCGAGTTGATTGTTATCGGCAACGGGACCGCTTCAAGAGAGACGGAGCAGTTCATCGCCGACTTGATCAAGAAGCTGCGCGGCAGCCGATCGTTGCAGTATATGATCGTGAGCGAGGCCGGTGCGAGCGTGTATTCCGCCTCCAAGCTGGCGCAGGAGGAATTCCCTGAGCTCGACGTGGCGGAACGGAGCGCGATCTCGATTGCGAGGCGGATGCAGGATCCGCTCGCGGAGCTCGTCAAGATCGAGCCGAAGGCGATCGGCGTCGGGCAATACCAGCACGACGTCGCTCAGAAGCGGCTCGAGGAGAGTCTGAAGGTCGTGGTGGAGTCAGCGGTTAACCACGTCGGTGTGGATCTGAATACGGCTTCTCCGTCGCTCCTGTCCTATGTATCTGGGGTGAACGCGACGATTGCCAAAAATATCGTGAAATACCGCGAAGAGAACGGGAAGTTCAAGAACCGCAAGCAGCTTCAGAAGGTTCCGCGCCTTGGCGCCAAGACCTATGAACAATGCATTGGCTTCATGCGGATTGGCGGCGGAGAGAATCCGCTGGATAACACGCCGATTCATCCCGAGTCCTACGAAGCAGTGGACAAGCTGTTCAAGGAGCTGAAGCTAGCGAAAAGCGGAATTGGGACGCAAGATTTAAAAGATAAGCTGCACCAGCATGATCCGGAGCAGCTTGCTGTGCAGCTCGATGTGGGGATTCCAACACTCCGTGATATTCTAGAGAGCTTGCAGCGTCCAGGGCGTGATCCTCGAGAGGAGTTGCCATTGCCGATATTCCGTACGGATGTATTGCAAATGGAGGATTTAACTCCTGGTATGCAGCTTCAAGGTACGGTTCGTAACGTTATTGATTTCGGCGCTTTCGTGGATATCGGGATCAAGAATGATGGGCTTGTGCACATCTCTCAGCTTAGCGACCGCTTCGTCAAGCATCCTATGGACGTTGTATCCGTAGGAGACACGGTCACTGTATGGGTGATGGGGGTTGATGAGAAGAAGGGGCGCGTCAGTCTGACGATGAAATCCCCGAAGCAGCAATCCTAATTATTAGACGAAGCAGCACTCATTTGCAGACAATTGGTAATCGAGCAACGAGACAGCCCGACTTGTATGAAGTTCATACAGAGTCGGGCTGTCTGGGTTTGGTAACGGGTATGGAGCTTCGATATGAAGTACATCTGCTTTCAAATGTTAAGCATATGCTTCTGTGGTACATTTGCTCGGCAAATACTTAAGGATGCGATATAGGAACGGATTCTTGCGAATCGGGAGTTTGCTTAGTGCGGTAGAAGTACCAGCAGTCGTTCAATAATCGGATTTGTCGGCGATCTTTTTTCATAAATGCACGTTCTAATTGATGGCAAAGCCACTGCGGCATTGTCACATCCCCTTCCCTGGCTTGTAGGCCGTTCGTATCGACCATACGCACGTATTCTTGAGCTCCTACTAGCATATGGGGATCAGGGCGCTTAGGTGCAGGTCCGCTTCTGCCTTACTCCATTTCATCCTCGTACCATTGCTCTAATTGAGCTTGGAGGGCACGAATCTCCGTTAACAAAGATATAAGCGGGTATGATTTCTCCTGAATGGAGGCAAAAGATTGCTCCAGCTCATTCACGTAAGTCATGCCATGCAAAATCTGACATTGCTCGGCTACCACCTCAACCTGCTCACATTCTGCAATAATATGACCTAGTTGAGGCACATTGCCTGCCGTAAGCTTGTCCAACTCTTTGTGCAACCTACGATTGAGTGCCGTTAACTGATATACATGGGAAGCAGGCATCTCCACGAATTCCACCTTGGCGCCGAGCTGCAATAAAGCATATTTCATTTTTGACATAGTAGTCGCAAAGCTCCTCTCCTGATTAGCCGCGCCAACATCCTGACGCTTCGTTAATAACGATTTCTACTTGACAGTGTAGCTTAGAATAAGGTACAAATTCAAGTGAAGCAGGCCTGGATTAGGATATTCTTTTAGTGTTAAGGAAGAGGATTTTGCTTTGCGTGAGCATAAGGAGGGGATGAACTTGGACGACCGACAATTGCAGCTATGGATCGAACGCATTTCAATGGAGTCGTTTGGTTGGCCCTTCCGTCACAAAGCGACTTTTAATCGCAGACTTCGCTCCACAGGCGGGCGCTATTTCACCAAATCCCATAACATAGATATAAGTTGGTCGCAGTATGAGATCTTCGGATCTGAGGAAGTTGAGAAGATTATCAAGCACGAGCTATGTCATTATCATCTTCATCTTCAGCGGCGAGGATACAAGCACAGTGATCCGGATTTCAAGCAATTGCTGGCAAAAGTAGGCGGGACTCGCTTCTGCAAAGCTATTGCACCTCGCAAGGCTGCACCTTTTCGGTACAAGCTGGAATGCAGTAAATGCGGGATGCATTATTTGCGGAAGCGCAAGATGGATCCGTCTAAATATGCTTGTGGAACATGCAGAGGGAAGCTGAAATTGATTGCTTTGTAGCGGTTGATTCGATTGCAACAACAAGAAAATCACAGAGTGAATGAATTAATTTTGTATTGTTATTTTCTTCGATTGTGTGAGCTTGACTATTGCTCATTATTTTGATAAATTTGAACTACTTTCCCTGATAGCTCAGTTGGTAGAGCACTCGACTGTTAATCGAGTTGTCACAGGTTCGAGTCCTGTTCGGGGAGCCACTGCATATGGAGAGATACCCAAGAGGCCGAAGGGGGCGCTTTGCTAAAGCGTTAGGGTGTAACAGCCGCAAGGGTTCGAATCCCTTTCTCTCCGTATCTAATGGAAAAGCCGCATTCTTATGCGGCTTTTTTGCTTCGGATATAACGGTATACGTTTATGTTGCCTACCCCACTATTACCCCTCAACTGATCTTGACTGCCAACCTTTCTCCAATTTCTCCATGTAATGGATGTGCCTCTATCCGGTTATATACACCCACCGTCTTACCCAAAAGACTGAATAACCTTTCCTGCAGCTCAGACGAATGCTGATCCTGTTCAGGATCTTGCCAGGAACTCGTGCTGCGAGCAGATTCCTGCTCGAACCAGAAGAGAAAAGTGTAAGCACAGGCAATAAGCTTGCTATAGGCAGCGGCTCGCCCCTCAGATCCAGCATTCACATATGTCTGCTTATACCAGTTAGCTAATTTCAAGGCTTGCATTGCTTGCATAAACATCGGATGTTGATATTTTTTCAAATGTTGAATAAAGGCTAACGATGCTTGCAGGACTTGCCTGTGCTGCTCAACTTGTCCTTTATTGGAGTAAGGTTGGATGGCTTCCGACAGCCAACATTCTCCGCGTTTTCCCCATAGTTTGTGTTGATAAGCTTGAGTCAGAATATGATCGAAACAAGCGTGGAATAAATAAGTACATGAACGTTCTTGCTCAAACCCGGATGTAGCAGGAGCTAAGCCAGTGAATGTTATGGGTACGCCGACGAATCGCCTGATTGCCATGTCAAACATCAGAATCGTTTCCATTTCGGAATCAGTCAATTGTTCTAATGTTTTCACCAGATGAATTTTGAGTAACAGAGAAGGAGCATAAGGCCGTTTGCTGTAAGGAGTGTAGAGGTTGGAGAAGAGCTCGTCCGCAAAAGAGAAGTCAATGGATCTCTCCATATGACTCCAGAGCGGATGCTCGGGCAGTCTTGAGAAGATGACGTAGTCCTCAATGGTCAGTGCGCCTAAGTCTTTGTAGTAAATATTCTTGGACGCGGCGATCGCTCTTTTGGTTGTCGTGAAATGTGGAATAGAGTTCGTGTATGCGGGTGCGGATGAATAGGTAATAAGGCTTAACTCTTGTTGTTGATCGCTTTGGAAATGTTGGTTCATTATATCCCCCCAGTCTGGTTTAATAGTTCAAATATACCATAAATAAGGAGGAATATGGAAAATGTATTTTGCAGACGATTGCTGTCAAATAATGCGCAAATAAATGATATTGTCATGATTCTTCTATTATCTTCGATCGGTCTCTTTGTTAATCTATAAGTTTTGATAGGATTAACATAATCAAGCAAGAACAGTTACATATTTCCACGAAGAAAGAGCTTGTCTTCTGCACCATTATCCGCTATAATAACACTTGTCGCTAAAAACGGCATTTGTTAAGGCCCGTTGGTCAAGGGGTTAAGACACCTCCCTTTCACGGAGGTAACAGGGGTTCGAATCCCCTACGGGTCATATTGCCCCCCGCAATTGACGAGAAGCTCTAGTGTTGATTCCGTTTCTTTACGTGGGCATCTAACACTAAGAGCCATTAGCTCAGTTGGTAGAGCACCTGACTTTTAATCAGGGTGTCGTAGGTTCGAGTCCTACATGGCTCACCATTTTCGCTTTCTGACAGCGGAAATTATTCATTCCTCGTAACATGCGGTCGTGGTGGAACGGCAGACACGCTATCTTGAGGGGGTAGTGCCCAGTGGGTGTGCGGGTTCAAATCCCGCCGACCGCATCATAGTAATAGCTCGGAAGCCTTGCGTAGCAAGGCTTCTTTTGTTTTGTAACAGCTAAGGCGATCTGGATACATAAAGTATCGTCAACCGAACTGAATCCAGACAATGCCGGTGGTCGGGGCGCATCTTGGAAAAAAAGAAGTGAGGTCACTTGGTATGGCTTTCCTTCAATTTTGCATATATATCAGACATGTCCAAGCGTTGGAGCTGGTATATTTGTTGCGAAAAATGGTTGCAATCATTATAGGGAGCTTACTTTTTGCGGTGGGAATCAACTTTTTTCTTGTACCTTATAAACTTCTAGACGGGGGAATCGTCGGGATTGCTCTAATCATCAATTACATATGGGATGTCAAAACAGGGCTTATAATTATATTGATCAGTATTCCGATATTTATTCTTTCATGGTTCCATTATCGGCATTATTTTTATAATAGCTTGCACGGTATGCTGATTTCCTCCTTTATGGTCGATATTGTATATCCGTACCGTGTTTATTTTACTTCCATCGTGAAAATGGGTCCCTTTTCTAGTGCTGTCTGCGGAGGGATTCTAGTTGGGGCTGGCATCGGACTGATGCTGCGTCATGAGACGAGTACTGGAGGTACTGATTTATTGGCTCAATTCGAAAAGATCATCTTTTCCATTAACGTAGGAATAGCAATTTTTATTATTGACGCTATTGTTATAAGTACAAGTGGATTGCTGTTCTCCAAAGAAACCTTAGTGCTGTCTTCCGTCACGATTCTGGCAGTCGGATTAACTACCAGTCTCCTAACATGGATTCCGAAGAAGACATATTAATGCGTATGATTTTTGAGAATCTCCTGCTAAACTCCGTTGTGTTACAATATTCCTATTATAGCAAAAAGAAAAGGAAGGTCTGTGATGAAGAAATACGACGTTCTGGCTATTGGGGAATTAAATGTAGATCTTATGATTAGCGGGCTAAAAAGTATGCCTATTGCTGGGAGAGAGATTATTGCAGAGAGCAGCTCCTTGGTGCTGGGAAGCTCTACGGCTATTACCGCGAGTTGGTTGGCCAAACTAGGGCTGAAGGTCGTGTTTATAGTGAAAATCGGGAAGGACTCTTTCGCAGATGTTGTGATGGAGGGGCTGCAGGCCAACCGGATCGATACATCCCATGTCATCATAGATGAGAGCATCAAGACGGGTTTGACGGTATCTCTAAGCACCCCGGAGGACAGAGCGATGGTGACGCATATGGGGTCAATTGAGGCTTTGACGGTGGAGGATATCGATTTCTCTTTACTAGACCTGACGAAGCACATCCATGTGGGATCGTATTTTCTTCAAACGCAACTTCGCGCGGGCATCCCTCAATTATTTCAAGAGGCGCATAGGCGGGGGGTGACAACTTCGTTGGATGCAGGCTGGGATGACACGAACAATTGGGATTACGGAATTGCAGATGTGCTCCAGCATACAGATATTTTTATGCCGAATGAATCCGAGGCCATTCGTGTTGCACAGAAAGATAATGTGCCAGAGGCACTGCACGAGCTTGCTCAGCATACGAAACGGGTAATAGTGAAATGTGGAGCAGACGGAGCTGTCGGCAGGAGCGGTGAGGAAGTCGTGCAGCAAGCGGGTTTCAAGGTAGAGCCGGTCGATACAACAGGAGCGGGTGACTCTTTTAATGCCGGGTTCATATATGGTTTTCTGAATGGGTACGGGTTACGGGAGTCGATCCTGTATGGAAATGCCTGCGGTTCAATCAATGTAACGCATATTGGCGGTGCTACGGCCCCGGTTGCTTTACGAGATATTGAGCAAGTAGTTGAGTCTCGATCCGAATAGATATGTTGGTTAGGGCAGCACTTGGGACGGCAAATCGTCGTTTACAGGTGCTGCCCTTATAATTTGGCCATGACAGAACGCGCATACTCAGACGGGGACATATCCGTTGCGGATTTGAAATGCCGCGAGAAATTGTGGACACTGCTGTAATGGAGCTTTTCCGCGATCTCGGTGAAATTATGCTGCTGCTCCCGAATCATTCGTTTGGCCTGATCGATTTTGAGGTTCCGATAATACTTCATAAGAGGCTGACCTGTTCGATCTTTGAAAAGCTTTAAAGTGTGGCTTCGACTCAGGTTGAACGTCTTGTAAATCTGCTCCAACTGAATGCTGCTGTACAGATGGAGCTCCATGTACTGGCACATCCGTTTCACCAGATCTTCCTCGCTGCGTGATTTGGTTGCGCCAGATATGCGCTGTTCCTTCCGGGCAGGATCCCCCGAATGAAGAAGCTCAATCAGCAGCAGCTCCAAATGCAGCTTAAGCAGTTGTTCTGTGCCGTGTGCAACTCCTTTACGTCTAACGAGCGTATGGTTTTTGGGGTCATCGTAGGGGGGGAGAAAAGCGGCGAAGCCGTATTTCATAATCTGAGCTAATTGCCCCTGCTGGAACTCGCTTAGATGGAATAGCTTATCCTTGAAGAAATTCATGGCCCTCGATCGACAAACAAAGGAAAGGACGATTACATTCGGCGCAATTCGCTTATTGGCCCAGATGCTGTGGAACTCATTGGGTTTATGGAATAGAATATCGCCCTGTTTCAAACGGTATCCCTCGGTATCCGCGAATACTTCCATTTCCCCTTTATCTACATATAGAATCTCCCAGAAATTGTGCTTCTCCCCTTCGAAAATGTAGTCCTTCGAGAATTCAAAATAGTGAAAGGAAATGAGCTCTTTGACGGTAAGATGCTCTTGCAGCTTGGTCCTTGCGAAAGGCTCGGTTGCCATTAGAACGCTCCTCTCAATCTTGTTACGACTATTATAGCTCATGCAGCCTGGAATGGAATGAATATACGAATTAATGAAACATACAACAGACTTTTTGATAAAGCCTAATTCATAAGAAGCGGGATACAATGATCTCACTGAAAGCAGACAAGGAAGGTGAGCGCATGAAGAAGGGAATTAATTGCTGGTCGTTTGCGGGTGACAAAACGGTTAGTGAATGCATGAAGCTGGCGAAGCAGGCTGGTTTCGATGGGATTGAGCTTGCTCTGAGCGAGGATGGAGAGATCCGGCTGAACAGCAGCGAGAAAGAGATTGCCGCGATTAAGCAGAGAGCGGAGGATTGCGGTCTGGAGCTGACTAGTCTTGCGAGCGGCTTATACTGGACGTATTCCTTCACGTCGGCAATGGAGGAGAAGCGTGAGAAGGCTTATTCTATCGCTACTAAGCAGATTGAGGTTGCGGCTTGGCTTGGTGTAGACACCGTATTGATTATTCCTGGTGCTGTAGGGGTTGATTTTATCCCTGGGTCAGAGGTAGTGCCCTATGGTGCTGCATACGACTATGCGCTCGAAGGAATTAGTCGATTAGCAGATGTTGCAGCGCAGCACGGCATTCATATTGGGCTTGAAAATGTGTGGAATAAATTCCTGCTGTCGCCGCTAGAATTCCGGAATTTTATAGATTCCGTTGGCAGCCCTTATGTTGGAGCTTACTTGGATGTCGGAAATGTAATCGCGAATGGTTATCCGGAGCATTGGATTGCTATTCTTAACAAGAGAATTCGAAAGGTTCATTTCAAAGACTACAGACGCCAGGCTGGAGGACTTCATGGCTTTGTGGATCTGCTGGCGGGGGATGTGGATTATCCATCGGTCGTCCAACAATTACATGCAATAGGTTATGATGATTATGTTATTGCAGAGATGATCCCTCCCTATGCTCATCATGCGGAGCAGATCGTATTCAATACTTCCAGGGCAATGGACGCCATTCTTGGAAGGAATTCGAAGGAGGTGCAGGCTTAACATGATTAAGATCGGACTTGCGGGAGCGGGATTTATGGGCAGCATGCATGCGCAATGCTACAAGGCATTGGCGGGATCGGCCAATTTTCAAGTGACATCGGTTACAGATTTCGATCCCGATAAGGCGGCTAAGCTGGCTGAGCTATTCGGAGCTCAAGTGTACGCCTCTACGGATGACATGCTTCAATCAGGTGACATCAATACAGTGGATATTTGTCTGCCTACATTTTTGCATGCGGAAACAGCACTAAAGGCCATGGATCTAGGTTTCCATGTGTTTATAGAAAAACCGGTATGTATGACTACGGAAGATGCTGAACGGCTCCTTCTCAAACAAAAGCAGACAAACAGCAAAGTAATGGTAGGTCAGTGTATCCGCTTCTGGCCGGAGTATAAATATCTAAGGGAGCTCATTCAGAGTCAGATATACGGTAAGCTGCAAGCGGGTCTATTCCGTCGAATTAGTCCAAGACCGGACTGGGCATGGGATGAGTGGTTGCATGATCCTGCAAGGAGCGGTTCAGCCGCCATGGATCTTCACATTCATGACGTTGACTTTGTACGGTCTATCCTGGGTGAGCCTGATCGAATCCAGACGGAGATCGTTCGACAACAAGAGGCTAACGTGCACATCCATAGCTTGTACCGATATGGCGATACAGTAATCGCAGTAGAAGGAGGATGGGATTTCCCTGCAAACTTTCCGTTCGAGATGTCCTATAGGGTTCAATTCGAGCAAGCAGTAGCGGTATTCAGTTCAAGCGCATCTCCTACTCTTCGAATCTATGACAGGGATGGCCGTATCTTGGAACCTGACGTCGATTCAGGGGTTGATATCGGCGACATGGACAAGGCTGGGAACATTTCAAGCCTTGGCGGCTATTACAACGAGCTGCATTATTTCCTGCAAGCCCTCGAGCATAATCGGGATATTGAAGAAGCAACGCTTCAGGACGGCTGTGATTCTATAGCGCTGCTCCATCGGGCGCTTAACGCATAGTTGGGCGTTCTAAACTGCAATCCAATGCGAGAAACCGTCCGGTGAGTGCCGAACGGTTTCTTGTGATCCATGTAAAATCTACAATTTGGCTAACATGGCCGTAATCTCATCCATGAAATACTCGGCAGCCCCCTGTGCGAATGGAGAGGTCTCCACTTCATAGCCGCCCTGCGGATAAGCTTCGGCGATCGGCAAGTAACCAAGGTGTCCGTTCGAATAGCCGCTGAATAGCGTCACACGGAACGGTGAGTGGGCTTTGATGTGCAGGCCAATCTCGGCAAAAGGCTCGAGCGGTGTGCTGATCAACACAATATCGCCGATGCGAAGGAATTGCACTTCGATATTCGTGTGCGTCATTCCGTTGTATTTGCGTGCGGTGTCCCAGGCCAGGAAGGCGCGTTTCACTTGAAACGAAATTTGACTGATTTCTTCCTTGCTTCCTTTGCCTGTTTGCAGTCGAGTTAATTCCTCTGAAACTTTTGTATAATGCGCTTCCGCTTCAGCTAGAGGAGTAAGCTTCTTCAATGGCAAGGAGATGGTTGTGTTGTAGGCTTGAATCGATTGAGCTGTCATCGGTTTGGTCGTTCGGAATATACCAAGCGAGGCACCGGATTCCGTCACTCCTTCGAACTCATGTTGCAGGGCATTTGCGCCTAGCTCGAGTGAGACTTTGACCGCTTCTGCACCAAGAATAGTTCCGATTCGCTTGGTAGCCGGGAAGTTATCCAGGAAACCTTCCGGGCCGGGCCCTATATTACCGGTTGCGCCTTGCAGGAACAGGCAGATGCCGCCGGAGTGCTGCTCTACTACTTTTTTGGTAACGCCAGGGTAGTCTGGGCTATGCAAATTGTAAGTATATCCTAGTGTAGTCGGATGGCAAGAATAGTGAACGAGTGTTGCTACAACTTGGCCTTCCTCATCCTCGAAGCGCACTACACCAACGGTTGGATCTGTGATGCCGTGTTCGTTATATCCTGTAATGACCCGTCCATTATCCAGGGTCTGACGGCGGTTTTTGCCTATCGAACAGGCGCCTAAACCGGCTTCTACCGTAACCTCAACTATATTCCTCTTAGCTTCAAGCGCAGCATCCACAGTTTGCGTGAGCATATATTGGAAATACGTTTTCCTGGCTTCTGCTCCCGATTTATAATAATCACTCCAGAAAATAGGACCAGCATGCGTATGCGTGACAGATAAACGTATGTGTTCTACTTCAATTCCTGTTGCTTCGGCTACTGCTTCGCGGACCTCATTCGATTGATCGATCAGGAACAGACAAGCATCGATATCAACGATGAGTGAATGTGTCTGGCCATCCGTCATGTATAAAGCTGTAGTGAAGAGATCGGACTCAATTCCGCTTGCGAAAATATGCGTCTGTGCACCCCAACCAGCATGAGGCACATCTAACGAAGGATTAATATCTTTTTTGGCAACCCCGATCTTAATCAAAAGAATCCATCTCCTTAGGATTATTAGTAGCTACTGATGAGAACTAACCTCTACCCACAATCGGAGGCACGAACTTCGCCTCTTCCTTGTTCTTCGCTCTCAAGAAATCGAAGTCGCAGCCTTCGGATGCTTGAAGGACATGGTCGGCGTATAGCTTAGGATAGCCGCGCACATGCTTGGGAGTTGGCCGAACCCATGCGTCCATACGCGCCTCGATCTCGGATTGCTCCAGCAACACTTGAATGCGGCCTTCCGGTACGTTCAGCTCAATGATGTCACCTGTGCGGACGATCGCGAGCGGACCGCCTGCGGCAGCTTCCGGGGCGACATGGAGTACGATCGTGCCATAACTGGTTCCGCTCATTCTGGCATCGCTCAGACGAACCATATCTCGGATCCCTTGCCGCAGCAGCTTGCGTGGAATGGGAATCGCGCCCCATTCAGGCATGCCCTCGGCAATCGGGCCGCAATTTCTGAGGATAAGCACCGAATTGGCGTCTACATCCAGATCTTCGTCATCAATACGCTGCAGCATCTCCTCGTAGCTATCGAACACAACAGCTGGTCCCTGGTGTGTAAGGAGGTGCTCCGAACAAGCGGATAATTTCAGAATCCCTCCTAAGGGACTAATATTGCCTTTGACGATTGCAATGCCAGACTGCTCCATCACAGGTTCTGTTAGCGGGTGAATCACCTCGGACACTTCAGCTTGAACCTTGCTGTAGATTTCTGTAATCGTTTGGCCTGTTGCACCTAGGCAGTCTCCGTTCAAGATGGGAAGCAGCTCGCGGATTACTACACTGAGGCCGCCGGCATGGAAATAATCATCCATATTGAACTCGCCGCTAGGCTGCATGTTCACAAGCAGCGGCACCCCTTCGGAATGAGCGGCATACTCGTTCATATCGATCTGAATCCCTATTCTTCCAGCAATCGCTGTTAAATGAATAATGGCATTAGTTGATCCGCCTAGTGCAGATAGAAGCTTCATTACATTCACAATCGACTTTTCCGTGATGAGCTTGGACGGTGTCAAATTCTCACGCACCATCTCAACGATGCGCGCACCTGTTGCTTCGGCTGCCGCTTTGCGGCCTGAATGAGTGGCTGGGATGCTGGCGGTTCCTGGAAGCATCATGCCCAACATCTCGGAGACGCTTTTCATCGTCGAGGCTGTGCCCATCACCGGACAACCCCCAAGACTGCAGGAGATGCATTTCTCCAGTTCATTCCATTCTTCATCTGTAAGCAGGCCGGCTTTGTAATCATCGATATACTTCCATGTATCGGTTCCATAGTTAACGGTTTTCCCGCGGAAAACACCCGGAGTGCGATGACCAGCAGCTAGCTGTAAAGTTGGCAAGTCGCAGCTCGCTGCACCCATCAATTGAGCAGGGGTTGTTTTGTCACATTCACATAGCAGTACTACACCGTCTATTGGCAAAGAACGGATGGATTCCTCGACGTCCATAGCCATCAGATTGCGATATGGAAGGTCAGAGGGTTTCATGAAATCCGCTGGAGTTGTTATGGTGTGAAGTTCAATGGGATAGCCGCCTGCGAGAAGAACGCCTTTTTTGACATACTCTACAAGCTCTTTGTGCGGATAATTGCAGCTATTGAGATCATTCCACGAATTGAAGATCCCGATCATCGGTTTGCCTACAAAAGATTCAGGAACATGCCCCATTGCTCTCATGGCTGAACGGTGCTGAAAGGAGTGGTCTATGGCTCCTCTGAACCATTCTTCGCTGCGTAATTTTATCGTCATCTTATTCGATTCCTTCCTGAAGGGGAGTGTCCTGCTGAACGGTATACCCCAAATCCCTTGAGATCAGTAAAGCCGTATCACGAACATGCTTGCCAATTGCCATAAATTTGACGGCCGGCAAATCTTTGCTTAGTGCGGTTATACTCATGGAGGCTGCAATCTTGCCGGAGTAATCGAAAATAGGAGCGCCAATACAACGAACGCTTTCCTCAAATTCCTCATCCTCTATGGAAAATCCATGTTCCTTCACAAATGCGACATCTTCAAGAAATTTGTCCAGTGAACGCACACTTTTGGCAGTCGTTCCGGTCATTTCCTCCGGAAGTGCCTGACGCAGCTCTTCTTCGGACATTCCAGCTGCAAGAGCTTTCCCTACGCTGGATTGATATAGCGGCTGGCTTTGGCCGATCGACGTTGCGAATCGCACGAAGCCGCTGCCTTCGACTTTATCGCAGTAGACAGGTTGCCCGTTGATCAACACAGCGAGATGAGCGGTATAAGGAGTCCCTTCTACTAGCTTGGCAAGATGCGGCCTGGCGGTCTGGACCATATCCATGGAATTCATGTAGCTATTTCCCCAAGGAAGCACGCCCGGCCCAAGCCGGTACTTCCCATCAGGTGTTTTGCGGATGATCCCGTACTGCTCTAGCGTATTGAGGATCACAAAAGTAGTCGTCTTGGGTAGCTTTAACTGGGAATGAAGGTCGCTGATGGATAAGTCTTTATCCGATAATGCGTTCAGAATCAGAATCGATTTCTCCAAAGCGGGGACCGTGTAATCTTTAGTGCCTTGAGCCATGCGGATTGGACCCTCCTTTGACAGTTAATTAGGAAATAGACTTGAAGTATAAACAAACTAAAATTCAACATATTGAACAGCACTTATAATAATTTAAAGTGATTTCCTTCAACTTGTCAATTGATTTTGTTCTGCAGCTAGTTAGAAAAAGATGAGAAGATACTACTGGAAAAATGAGGGTGGATGAGGTGGGGGGTGAGGTAAAGTTAAAGAGTCATTCAATATATTGAATGGCTCTTAGCGGATACCGAGCTTAAAGGGGGAACCTTGGGAACTAAGGAGAGGATAAGGAGGCGGGGAGGATGAGTGGAGCAGGATAGTGGCCAGTTTGGATAGTAGTGGCACGCCGCTTCAGATTAGCCATGTTACTATTGGCTATTTGGGCCATTTCATCGCTCAGTCACTAAATAGCCAATCTGACTATCCTCTATTCCCTCATTGTTACACGGTTTTCCTCAAAACCCGGCCAATAACCAGTAGTAAGGTTGGCTATCCTAGAAAAACCTGTTTTTTCCGCCCATATAACCTATACAAGCACTGGCTAACTGAATCTCCTTTGGACCTGAGTAGTACCAATTGGGTGTTACTATTAGATAAGTTACTCAGTCTGCTAGCTATAGATAGAAAAATCCTGAGCCTCCTGCAAAAGTCACAAAGACTGTTGCTAGGATCACTCAGGATCGAGAGGGAAATGAATCTTACTGCTTAATAGTATGATTAATTACTTCGAGTGGCATATGCTTGGACTCGTTCTTCAATACGCACCATGAACTTGTCATATTGATGAAGGCCTTCGTCCTTATAACGTTTCATCCAGGCCCACCATTCTTCCACGAGAATCTGTGTCTCGGACATAATACGTTCCTTCGACCAATCCGGATAGACGGCTTTGATCCAGGCAAGACCGAATGAGATATGGCCGGATTCGTCCGCCCAATCGTAATCACAGTCCTGGGAGCCCTCATAATCGTTCTGCTCCGCAAGCTCTTGCTTCATTTTGGCTTTGAACAAAGGACCTCTTTGTTCTAATCCATGAAGCAGAAGCAGGAGGCTGCCCAGTCCCCGCTCGCTGTAAAAGGTTCGCCAATGGTCAGGAACCATCGGGAAGTCGATGCCAATCCTGAAGCCCATCGCCTTCAAGCGTTGTTCCCCCATCATAGCGTGACGCATCTCATCATAACACCAGCGTGCCGCGTTGAAATAAAGCGGCCACGGCAACCCTTTGTGAACCCACATCAAAGCAGCCGGAGTCTCCGATGCCCACACCTCATTCGCATGATCAATAGCCAACCACACACGATGCTCGATCTCATTCTGCGGACTGCGAGGCGGCACCTGCATAACAGCAGGCTCCCATGAGGGCTCGCGCCCGCCTTCAGTAGGCAGCTCATAACCTGGCTGTGAGAGATAAGCAGTATGATTACTGCTGTTCAGTCGACGATCGGGTCCTTCAATGCCCCCGCAAGCTGACATGATGTCTGCTAAGAAGGAGACGGCTTCCGCCGAAGGCTCAAGTGGAATTAGATTCTCGGACTGGCTTTGACTCCGTACAGCCTGATACTCGGCAAGCTCGAGCTGCAGCTCTGGAACGATCCGGTTCAAATAAGTATGTGAAGGAGCATCATCAAGCGGATCGCTCTCTGATAAATACGTTTGGAACGATTGCAGCAAAGCGGGTTTGATTACCTCATAGATATAGGTCAGAAATATCGCATCCGATGCAGCAGTAGGCAACTTCTCCAGCACTAGGATCAGATTGCGGTCAGAATCTTCATCCACATCGACGCGAGGGTAACGCAGCTCGAGCGCACGAGCGCGCAACCAATCCGCATGAGCCGCATCCAGCCAAATATGCTTGGCTAACATTTTCTTGCCTGGCCATGATTGCATCTTCACCAGATAACCAGCCATAGCTCTCATGGATTCCTTGACAATCCGGTAGTAACGGCGCATCATTTCGCTAGCGGTGTTGACGTCACGGAAGATAACTTGCCATTCTGCTGAACTAAGGATATTCATACATTGTACCTCCTTAGAATATGGACTTTATGATTTGAAAGAAAAGCTTCATAATGAAACTATATCAGGTAACAAACAGGGAGGAAATGCATTCGATGACCAAGTTGATGGACTATACGATCAGTTCACTCCCCTTACGGATAGTTGATTTAATGGTAGATCCTTCGCGGCTGCAAATCACGAGTCTGCACATTCCGCAGATCGGCCATCTGCCAGGACGTAAGCTTAGACGCAGCGATGTAACGTTCGCTTGTTGGGCATTGGCCTACTTAGCTGGCGGTAAGGGAACATTGCAAATAGATGGTGGACCTGTGCAGGAGCTCGGTAAAGGCTCAGTCTTCTTCGTATACCCCGGGTCGGTGTTCACATATGGACCAGTTGAGGGCGGTACGTGGGAGGAGTATTACATTCGATTCACGGGTCCGCGTGTAGAGGAATGGATCGAGAGCGGTATGGTTTCCAGGGGGTTAGCTGTGCAGTTGGACGCAGGAGAGGGGTACGAGCAGAAGATCGAGACGATTCTTATGCTGATGGAGAGCGGGATCGCTGACCATGCGGATCGAGCATCCTTGCTTCTGGAGTCGTTGCTATTGGAGTTTGCGCAGGCGCGTACAGCTTATGGCTCAACAAGTAGTATCACACGGTCGGGCACAGCCTACAAAGTGCTCGACGATATTATGGGCTGCTTGTACGAGCCAATAGATGCGGATTCGTTAGCCGAACACAATCATATCTCAGTACCAACCTTGCGTCGTTTGGTAAGCAAATATACCGGCTATTCACTACACGAATATGTGCACCGGTTGAAGATGGCCGAGGCGAAAAAGCTGCTTCTAACAACCGACCTTACGGTAAAAGAGATTTCTCGTGAATTGAAATACGAAGACCCTCTGTACTTCTCCAGATTGTTCAAGAAATTCACGGGTGTTTCTGCAAGCGAGTTCCGCACAAATGGAGCATAATACAACAACCATATATAAATGGGCAGCGTGAATTGGACAACCGCGGCTTAGTAGGCAGAAGGCGGCAATGATACAATGGGGCGGGCAAGCTTGGAGGGAATAGAGCAAGCTGAATAAAACAAGAGGAGTGCGATACAAGATGAAGCATAAATTCGCCGCACAGCTCTACACGCTGCGCAATGAACTGGAGCAGGATTTCCCAGGTGTTCTTCGAGAACTGAAGAAGATGGGCTGGGCTGGTGTCCAAATATCTGGTCTTCGCGGATATACTGCGCAAGAAATTGCCGATGTTTTGAAAGAAACAGGGCTCGGTACGGCCGGGATTCACGTTAGCCTGGAGAGATTGCGTGACGAGTTGGATATTGTGCTTGAGGAAGCGCGGTTGTTCCATACTCGGGATGTAGTATGCCCTTATCTGGCGCCAGAGCTGCGCAATACGGAAGGCTATCAGGCTGTGCGGGAAGAATTGAACCGCATTGCGGCAGCTATTGCTCCACAAGGGTTCCGCTTGAGCTACCATAATCACGCGTTTGAGTTGGAGGAGCAGGTCGGCAGCGTTAATGCACTTGAATACTTGCTTGAGCCTTCTGCGGATAATGCATTGCTGGCAGAAATTGATGTGTACTGGGTGAAGAAAGGCGGCTACGATCCGCTGTCGTTCATACAGCCTTATTCCGGCCGGATGCCGATCATTCACTTGAAGGACATGACCGCGGATGAGCGTCAGACTTTTGCAGAGGTCGGCACAGGTCTTATCGATTTTGCTCCTATCCTGCAGTGGGGAGAAGCGAACGGAGTGGAATGGTACGCGGTTGAGCAGGATCAATGTCCAGGCGACCCGATGGATAGCCTGCAGATCAGCCTGAATAACTTGCATCAGTTGACGGATCAATTGACTAAAAGTGTGTGACAATACAGCAAGATTGCATATGTTTTTTGTAAGGAAAAGGAAGTTGAATGTGTGTGCCTTGGTCATAATAGTGTTTAGCGCCGCTTCCTTGGGAGGCGGTTGTTTTTATTGAGAAAGAGTAGAAATATTAGTTTAACCGCGTGGAAACGAGTAGTGTCGGGGTTAGCCTATTTTCAAGTATAATAGATGTAACAAAGCAATTTTGACTATAGGCGGAAATGAGGCTGCAGCTATGCCGGATTGGTCTTATCATCCATTATTCCGACCCATCCTGTTCCGATTGCCGGCTAAGCTTGCGAGGGATGTTACTTTGCGGGCTATGGGAAATTTATGTAAGCTGCCTGGCGGCACGTTAGTTATCCGCACATTCGGACATATGGAGCTTTTTCCTATCCTGGATCAGACAAAGTGGGATGTGCGTTTCAAATACCCCGTGGGGTTAAGCGGCGGATTGGATGTGCATGGGATTGGAAGAAAGGCATTATCGCAGATTGGCTTCGGATTCATCGAAGTGGGGCCTGTCACGGTAAAAGAAATCACAAGTGAACAGCCCATTATACGAGAATTGGACAAAGAAGCGATTATTTATCCGGATTCGAACGTTAATGACGGCTTGGAAAAGCATTTACAGCAGTTGGAAGCAAGCGTTAACAGCAAGAAGAAGGCGTTGCCGCTCTTGTTCCGGACTCGGCATATGCCCGGCAGCACGACTGAAGAAGCGATTGAGCAGCAGCTTCAACTGCTGAAGAGCTTGAATCCATATGCAGCAGGTTTCTATCTCGATACGATTGATCAAGAATGGCCAGTGGAACAAACCATTGCTCATATACTCCGGGTTGTAGCTGAGGCGAGGTCCATTATCGGCAATAAGCCCTTATTTCTTTATGTGCCGCTAGATTATCCAGTTCAACAATTAGCTGCACTTCTGGACGAGGTACCCTTAGAACAACATGTAGAGGGAATTGTGATAGGGGATGGGGTCGCCGCAACTGAAGCTGGTGTGTCCATTGGTAAGGGAGGATTGGAGCTTTGTCTCGACAAAGTCGCATGGTTCCGCAGCCGCTATAGTCAGCGAATAGCGATCATTGCCGCCGGGGGGATCCACCAACCGCAGGATGCGCTTGAAATGATGGAGGCAGGAGCGGATCTGGTCCAATTACATAGCGGATTAGTCTATACAGGTCCGGGCTTGCCTAAGCGTATTAATGAAGCTATTTTGCATAAACGATTGAACGAACAAGCTTCGGAGCCCCGACCGCCGTCATTTTGGAGCAACTGGGGCTGGATGTTTCTATTCGGCTTAAGTATGATACTGGGCGGAATTATGGCTTGGATTATTGCGGCTACCACGGTTCTGCTCCCTTATGATGAGCAATATCTGGGGATGGGCAGGGACTTGCTGTCTTCGCACAATGACAATCTGCTGCCGTTCATGTCGCATGATCGCATTACATTAGCTGGCACGATGATCTCGATTGGCATACTCTATGCCCAATTTGCTCGTTATGGCCAAAGATATCAGTTGCATTGGGCGCGTACGGCGCTGTTAGCCTCGGTCTTGATTGGGTTTTGCAGCTTTTTCCTGTACTTGGGATACGGATATTTCGATCCTCTGCATGCGGCAGTTTCAGTTCTTCTGCTTCCGATGTTTGTTATGGGGATGCGCGGAGGAAAAGATAATCGTCCCTTGTGTCAACGCCAGCCTAACGTGGTTAATAATAAGGATTGGTATCGTGCCCAATGGGGACAGTTGATGATGGTGCTGCTCGGGTTCTCATTGTCTGCAGGCGGGCTTACAATCTCATTCGTCGGTATTACACATGTGTTTGTGCCCCAGGATTTAACCTTTTTACACACCCACCCAGGCGAGCTTCATGATGCGAATTCTAATTTATTATCGTTAATCGCTCATGATCGAGCTGGATTCGGGGGTGCTTTATTCTCCAATGCAATAGCCCTTCTTGCGGCATCCTTATGGGGCATCCAACAGGGACAGCGATGGTTATGGTGGACGTTTCTTTTTGGCGGATTACCTGGATTCATAGCTGGGTTTAGCGTGCACATGGCGATTGGATATACGGACTTCATTCACTTGCTCCCTGCATACTTTGCATTTGGCTTATACGTGGCAGGCCTCCTCTTATTGTTTCCTTATATGCACGCGATTAATAAAAAGGAAAATTTAAGTAAGAAGCGAATTAGTTAGGGATGAAACGATGCTTCGATATAAAGTTTAGGGTGGTGCGAGAAGGGTATGGCGGTGTCAGAGTTAAACACAGATGTGGGATGGATTGAATTGTGGCAAGAAGGCGCACCTTATACTAAAGGGACTGGGCCTGAGGATCGGCCTGCAGTGAAACCTTATATACTGAATCGTGCGGATGGAAACCCTTCCGCTTGCATTGTAGTATGTCCGGGCGGGGGCTACTCAGGACGTGCTGCTCATGAATCAGATCCTATTGCGCAATGGTTGAATTCGATAGGGGTTAGTGCTGTGGTCCTTCGTTATCGGGTCAAACCGTACCAGCATCCCTGTCCGCTGCTTGATGCTCAAAGGGCGATTCGGTATGTGCGCCATCAGGCGGAAGCTTGGAATATAGATGCTAACCGGATTGGAGTACTGGGCTTTTCTGCAGGCGGACATTTGGCGTCCAGCGTTTCCGTTCATTATGACGATGGTCAAGAGAATGCTGCAGATCCGATTGAACAATACAGCAGCAAGCCGAATGTTCAGGTATTGTGCTATCCGGTTATTACGTTTGATGGAGATTTCAGCCACAAGGGGTCTAGGCTTAATTTGCTTGGAGAAGAGCCTGATGAAGCATTAATACAGCTTTTATCCAGTGAGAAACAGGTTACCGAGGACACTCCTCCTGCTTTTATATGGCATACTGCAGATGACAGAGGCGTTGTACCTGAGAATAGTCTGATTCTTGCCATGGCGCTTCTGGCCAAAAAAGTTCCACATGAGATGCACATCTTTGAGCACGGCAGGCATGGTCTAGGAATTCTTAATGAGATCCCGGATGTTCAAGTATGGACTGAATTATGTGAACGGTGGTTGATTCGCCAGGGGATGATGGAATAATGGGTTCAGAAAAAGATAGCCAGATAAGTAAAGTTTGGCGGGATGGGTTCATTGGATAGCTTGGGTGACTTCTGTATAATCGGTGCGGAGTAGCTCAAGTATATTAATGGAGGGATTACATTGAAACAAGATCAAATAGGACTACAACTGTATACCGTACGTGAGGAAACGGCTCGTGACTTCCAAGGGGCGCTTCGCCGTGTTGCAGAAATCGGTTATCACGGGGTGGAGTTTGCTGGATACGGCGGGATGACTGCTGAGGATTTAAGACGACTTCTGGATGAGCTGGGACTGATTTCGATTGGCAGTCATGTTAGCCTGCAGCGGCTTACCGACAATCTGGAAGAAGAAATTGCTTATAATCTGACGCTGGGGAGTAAATATATCATTTGCCCTTACTTGGCAGAAAGTGATCGCAGCAGTGAAGCCTTCGCTCTTATTATTCCTAAATTAGATCAAATAGGCCGCATCATTCAAGAGAACGGAATGGTGTTTGCTTACCATAATCATGCATTTGAGTTTGAATCCAGGCTTGGGGAAGAGTATTTGTTCGATGCTCTTTTCTCCCAGACTTCTCCGAGTGCGTTGCAGGTAGAGCTGGATCTGGGCTGGGTGCAATATGCAGGATTATCTACGCTCGCTTATATTGCGAAATATCAAGGAAGGCTGCCGCTCCTTCACTTGAAAGATTTCCGCCAAGCCTCAGACGGTGGAGCTATCGATACGGTGGAGATCGGCAAAGGCGATCTCGATATCCCTGCTGTCATAGCCGCTGCTCGTTCAGCCAAGGTCGATTGGCTGATCGTTGAGCAGGACCGTTGCAGTCAGAATTCGCTCGACAGCGTAGCGGAGAGCTTCCGCTGGCTGCAGGAGCGCGGATATGCGTGAATGAGGCGCGATGAACGCTGCGCTTAGCGCGAGAGTAATCGCGGCGCGGTTGTTGCTGGCGGCTAGCATAGCAGTCGCGGGCCTTTCGGGCTGCAACCTCGTGCAGCCCGACGCTTTGCAGCTTGCGGCGGGCGGCGAAGCGCACGCTGACGATGCGCCGGCGGCAACGCCCGGCGCGGTTGGCGCCGCAGGCGGCGGTGCCACGACAACAGCGCCGCAGCTGGTCAGCGCCGTTGCTGGCGCCAGCACAGTGACAGCGTCCGCTGGGGTTGCTGCGGCAGACGCCAAGCTTGCGCCGTTGGTGTGCGTCGATCCCGGACACCAGCGAATTGGTAACCATGATAAGGAGCCCGCTGGGCCTGATTCGGAAGACATGAAGACCAAGGTGTCGTATGGGACGAAGGGAGTAGCCACGCGCAAGCCGGAATATGAATTGACGCTTGAGGTTTCTTTGAAGCTGAGAGATAAATTGCAAGAAGCGGGTTACAGAGTTGTCATGGTGCGTGATCATCATGATGTCGACATTAGTAATAAAGAGCGAGCCCTATTGTGCAACGAGGCAAAGTCAGATGTTGCCCTGCGCATTCATGCGGATGGTTTCGAGTCTTCGAGTGCCAGAGGCATTTCCGTGCTGTATCCGTCAACCGGTGCGCAATCAGCTGTGAGCAAGAAGTTGGCGGCCAAGCTGCTGGAGGAGCTGATTTACACAACCAAAGGCAAATCCAGAGGGATCATCCCGCGTAACGACTTAACAGGACTCAATTGGTCGAATGTACCGTCTGTCTTATTGGAGATGGGGTTCATGACCAATCCGGAAGAAGATGAGCTGTTATCGACGGATGAGTATCAGGAGAAGCTCGTAACCGGGATGCTGAACTTCGTTGTCCATTCATTTCCTCTTTCACACTAATGACAATATCCACTCCAAACGCGGATAAGAGAGCGCCTTACGGCTGCCTTTCTTGGTCGGCGTTTTTTCTATGTATCCTAAAGGAGCTGATCACTAGAGGCGTTAAAGTCCGATCAACCTTCAATAAAAAAGAACCTGACCCATGTAACGGCCAGATCCTCAAGAAAAAAATTCACTATTCCTTAAATTGTTGTACCAGCTGCATACCTCGCGAGACTTTTGGCCTTTCTGGCATGAACCTTCATAAAAATCACATATACAACGAGCAATACGATCATAACAAAGGCTGAGTAACGGTACATAATAGCATAACTGGACGCCGAGGCAACGGCCCCTAGCAGCATGGAACCGCAAGCGATACCTAAGTCGGTGGCGTTGTAGTACAGGCTGTTCGCTGTGCCATGCCTCTCACGAGGTGAATCCCGCAGCATCCAGGCTTGGAGAGTCGGCTGAATCGCGCCGAAGCCAAGTCCGTACAGCAGAGAAGCTGCAATCAGTACTGGCAAGCTGCCCGCAAATGACAGCACAGTTAACCCTGCAAAGAGCAACAGCGCACCTGGAATGACTACAGCAGCATGGCCCTTCCTATCGAATATTTTACCGGATATGGGACGAATAATAAGAATACTTGCAGCAATAAAGAGGAAAAATAAGCCGATGTTCTCAATCTGCACTTCCTTGCCAAACAGGGCGATAAAGCTTAGCAGCCCCCCGTAAGTAATCCCGATGAACATATTTAGTATGGCTGGCAAGACCAGATGGCTGGTACGGAAAGGACGACTAGTTAATGGATGACTATTACCTTGATCCACTGCGTCCGACCGACCTGAATGGGTTGCGACAGCGAGCTTATCTGTCTCGCCAATCGGCTTCGGATTCCCTGCATCCGCTGATGCCCCAAACGGTGCTGGTACAGATCGCGTGCCAAGAAGCAGCGGCACCATAAAAGCAATTACAATGGCCCCGAGGATGCTCAATGAAGTGAACCCATACTCATCCATCATCGATAACCCGATAATGGGTCCGAACGACATCGCTAAGCTAGTCGATAGGCCAAAATAACCGATTCCTTCTCCGATTCGACTGCGCGGGATGATCTGAGAAACCAGTGTAGGCATGATGGTGCTAGTCATCCCGAACCCAACGCCGAAGCCGACGTGGATTAGCAGCAGGACCGTTACCGAATGCGCTAAAGGATATGCAATCGAAGTAATGGTTGCAATTCCAATTCCAATCAATAACAGAACGTTCCGATGTACTTTTTTCATCAAGGCTGCAGTCAGGAAGCGAGAGGCTATGGCCGACAAGGCAAATAGACTTGTGACCAAGCCTACCGTAACATCGCCAGCCTGAAACTGATCTTTTACATAGCTCGGAAAAGGAGAAAGCAGCATCTGCACACTAAGGAACAGCAGAAAGTAACATAAGGTCAAGATGACGAATGATTTCGTCCATAGGGGCGGAGTTAGTTGTTGTATATCTCGTTGCTGTGACATAGAACTGCGGTTCATCTCCTATTCTTTCTCGCTAAGTCGATCGACATTCTCGCCGATCCGTTTCAATATTCGCAATAATTGATTATATTCCTCGGATGTAATGCCTTGAGTGGCGTCCTCTACGGTTTGTCTTTCAATCGGAATCGTTTGTCTGATCAGCTCTTGTCCTTTCTCAGTCATCCCGATCAAAAAAGACCTGCGGTCTGTTAATCCCTTTTTCCTTATTATGAATCCCTTAGCTTCCAAAGCATCCAGGATGCGAGTCGTTGTTGGTCTGTCTTTGCCTGCAAGCTCAGCAATTTCCTTCTGTATCATTCCGTCATTCTCGCCAATGCAATAAAGAACGATCCACTGCTCAGGTGTAATGTCGTGGGACTTCAGTCTGAGCGTGAACAGCTGGGATATTTTGCGATAGGTTACGCCTAGATTGAATCCGGCCGAATGATGAAACACATTTGATGGTTTGGATTCCAGTGACATCATTTATCCCTCCTCAAATAAATAGTTAGTATAACAATTATATTTAAGGCAACTATTATTGTCAAAGTTCTTTTTCTTCCAACATCTCTAAAAGCAATTAAAAAAGCAAGCCCGTAAAGGCTTGCTCATTCACTCATTCCTCATTCCTCGTTCACTCAACCCAATATCCAGCCAATCTATACCATCAAATGTTTGTAAGGCGTATAGTCAATGTCTTGCTTCTCCAGAAACTTGACCAAGCTGGGATAATCTCTTTTGGGTGTAGCGAGAATGTAACCTTCAATACAGTGCTGCTGAGTCACTTCCGTAGCATTCGCCTCCAAAGCCACCTGAGCGATTCGTGCTGCAATCGAGTGACGCGCGATGTCGCGGAAAGGACCAGGAACGGGAGAGACAAGCAGCTCCAAGAAGTTCTTAGAGGAATCCGTCCACATATGGCGGGATGTATCGACATAATAATTTTGCCAATCAAGCTTGGACTTGCCGTCTGCCTTGGGTAAAACTTTCATAAATTTGCGGAACATGAAATACCCGCCGACGGACATGAAGAATAATAAGATGAAAGCCCAGAAGATCATGGCGATCATAAAGGTTTGGGAAGGCATAGAGAACACCTCGAAATTGAAGTAGATAATGGGAAGCCAATATAAATAGAATTATACCCCATTCGTAGATTTATTTGTAGTTTCGTATTAAAATAGGTGGGAGTGAACCAAGAAGGAGTGAAAAGCTAATGTTAAAGATAGGATCTCATGTTTCTTTTTCTGATAAAGGATTGTTGAATGCGGCAAATGAAGCTGTGTCTTACGGTTCTAATACTTTCATGATCTACACAGGTGCTCCTCAGAATACGCGCAGAAAGCCGATAGAAGACCAATTTATCGCCGAAGGCAGAGAAGTAATGGACAAGCATGGAATCGGTGAAATTGTAGTGCATGCTCCGTATATTATCAACTTGGGCTCTTATAAAGAAGATACCTTTGAACTGGCTGTCAGGTTCCTGCAGGATGAGATGCGCCGGACGGATTTTCTTGGTGTGCGTAACATTGTGCTGCATCCTGGCGCTTATACCGAGAAAGACGCTGAATACGGTATTGCCCGGATAGCCGAAGGCTTGAACGAAGTGCTAAGCGGCACGAAAGATACTAATGTTAATATTGCGCTAGAGACGATGGCTGGTAAAGGAACGGAAATCGGTCGAAGCTTCGAGGAAATCGCAGCGATTATGGAGAAGGTAGAAGACAACAGTCGTCTCGCTGTCTGTATGGACACATGTCACGTACACGATGCTGGGTATAATATTGTGGAAGACTTCGACGGCGTGTTAGATTCGTTCGATCGCATCGTTGGGATTAATAGACTTGGCGTTATTCACTTGAATGACAGCAAGAACTTTCGAGGCGCAGGCAAGGACCGTCATGCTCCGGTAGGCTCAGGCTTGATCGGATTTAAAGCGATGCAATATATCGTGCATCACCCTAGTCTGCAGCATTTGCCAATGATCTTAGAGACACCTTGGATCGGTAAAGATGATAAAACTCAACGGCCTATGTACGAAGCTGAAATGGCGCTTCTTCGCGGTGATGCCGGCGGACGCTTCGGTGATCAATTCTTCGAGGATCTGGAGAGATTGAGCCATTTCTTCACCAAGGAATCCATAGATTCGAGAGAATATGTGCTGCAGATTTGGGATTTGCTTAAGAACGATGCCAAAGCCAAAAAGGCGGACGCTCGCGAACCGTTGGAGCGTTTGTATGATATGGTATTCGAGAATCGTCTGTTCCCTGAGCTGTCGGAGGAGCAGATTAATCATCGTCTAACGGGATGGCTTGCTGGCAAAGAAGTATTCCAGACCGCTTAGCAGGATAAGAGGAGTAAGTGAAGCATGAGCTTGAATCAATCATTGTTGGCGCAATCCTCTGGACGCAATCACGATCGCGCCCGGATGCTTATATCTTGCCCGGATCGGCCGGGCATTGTAGCGGCGGTATCGCATTTTCTAGCCAAGCATGAGGCGAATATCGTGCAATCCGATCAATACACGATGCATCCTGAAGGGGGTCTGTTCTTCATCCGGATCGAATTTGATCTGCATGATTTGAAGAACCGCATAGGAGCATTGGAAGAAGAATTTGCTGAAGTGGCCAATCGGTTCTCTATGACCTGGAGAATTACCGAAGCGAGCAGGCGCAAGAGACTCGCTCTGTTCGTGTCCAAGGAGGATCATTGCCTCCTTGAGCTATTATGGCAATGGAGATCAGGTGATCTCGATGCGGATATCGCGCTTGTGGTAAGTAATCATCCCGATATGCGGGACACAGTGGAGTCCTTCGGGATTCCTTATCACCATGTACCGGTAACTGCGGATACGAAAGCAGCAGCGGAACAACGTCAGATTGAGCTTGTTGCAGAAGGTGAAATCGATGTTGTTGTACTTGCACGTTATATGCAGATCATTTCACCTGTTTTTATTGACCTGTATCAGGATCGCATCATTAACATTCATCATTCCTTTCTCCCTGCTTTCGTGGGCGGCAAGCCGTATGCGCAAGCTTACGACAGAGGGGTCAAGATCATTGGGGCTACGGCTCACTATGTAACGGCAGAGCTGGATGGCGGTCCGATCATTGAGCAGGACGTACAACGGGTCAGCCATCGCCATAGCGTGGAAGATCTGAAGCGGATCGGGCGCCATATCGAGCGGACCGTGCTTGCCAGGGCCGTGTCCTGGCATGTCGAGGACCGGGTGCTCGTACACGGCAACAAGACCGTGGTATTCCATTCGTAAGACAGAACGTAGAACTATGGATTAAACTTCGTGAAGTACACGTCGTTTGTCTCCTTCGGGAGCAGGCGGCGTTTTTTATTTGCTTATTATTACAAAGTGAACTGGTGGGGGAGGGAATATTTTTGTTTGAGCGTGAGTTTAAGAAGTTTCTGGAGGAGCAGCAACGGACAGCGAGTGGACTGCGATTAGAGCATTTGCAAAAGGAGTTAGTTGGCGAGAAAAAATTATTTAGTGAAGTTTTATGGCCGGTACTTAAATCATTTGAAGGGTTCATTTTGGAATATGAAATGGTGAGTTTATCTGGGGTCAGAATGTTTATTGATACTTTCTATGTGCCGCTCGAGATAGGATTTGAAAGTGAAGGCTTTGTAGCACATGCAGAAAAAATTACAAGGGACCGGTTCAATTTCGAACGTATGCGTGTGCGAACAATGGCGATGTATGGATATAAATATGTACCCTTTACTTGGGACGAGCTTGATAAAAACCCGGAGGCATGCCGTCGGATGGTATATGAAATGCTTGGGCGAACATCAGGTGGGCAAGGGCTGGTGAACAGAGAGTTGACCGTGAATGAGAGGGAAGTGCTTCGGTATGCTCGGAGGTTAAATCGACCGTTTCGACTAAATGATGTGTGCTACTGTTTGCAGAAGGGGCCAGATGCAAGCCGATTCGTGCTGAGACAGTTAATGGACCTCGGCCTGATCCAACCACTTCGGCAAACTAAGCAACGTCATCATGAATTTATTATAGTGGAGCAAGCTTCGAACTATTTATAAGGACGGTTAGGGACAGGGCGACGATTTAACAAGGAAAACCCGTGTTAAATCTGGGTTTGTGAGCAAGCAGAGCGAAATAACAAGGAAAACCCGTGTTAAATCTGGGTTAGTGAGCAAGCAGAGCGAAGTAACAAGGAAAACCCGTGTTAAATCTGGGTTTGCGTACAAGCAGATTGAAATAACAAGGAAAACCTGTGTTAAATCTGGGTTTGTGAGCAAGCTGAGCGAAGTAACAAGGAAAACCCGTGTTAAATCTAACTGACTATGCATGCAAACTGAGGGATTTAACACGGATAGCTATACTTAACATTGGTTCAAAGTACGTGAAGAAAAATTACATCTCAAACTAGACGTCCAGCACCACCATCTGGTGGCATTCCAGTCTGGGCACGGTGTAAGAAGCGCGGCTGCCATCCCAGTCAAAGGCCAACTCTAGCCGTTCTGGAGCGAGATAAACCCGCTTGGGCGCAGTTGGGAGTAAGACACTTACTGCAATATCGAATAGCGGAACAATATCCTCGATGACTTCGATATCATTACCACGTTTAACGGGAGAAGCGTAGAGCAGGTGGTTCACATAACGATGTTCGGATGCCTGATGCATTAATGTTACGACCCCTTGTGCCGGCAAATTGGTTTGAAGGGTGCGGTCCTGCAATAACCGATTCAGCGCATAGTGGACGGTTTCCTTCAGTGGCAGGCTGCCTTTGGTCGCATAATCCTCGAACACATTCCATGCTATATAAATCCCATTGGGATGCTCAACCATGCCGGGACCATCATTGCGCATAGCACTTGGCGTGTGCTGGTGCGAGGAGAAGGTGAATACTTCTCTGTTGAAGTAAGGATTGTGACGAATACCTAACTCGACCCCGTCATTCGTGAGCGATACTTGTTGACCTTGCGAGTAGAAGATGAACGAGCCTGCACCTAGACTAGGCAAGGAGAAATGAGGCTGGAAATAATCCGGCTGATAAGGATTAACACCTTTCCATTCCACACCAAGGTCGATGGCGAAGCCGCTCCCACTTCTGTCCCTGTGTGTACCACCATCTTCTTCCCCATCCTCCGAATACATCCCGGATTGCCCTGTCGTCAACACCTTACCCCCGGCAGCGAGATAGTTATTAAGCCTATCGCGAAGAGCAGCTGTGAGCGTAATGTAGTCCGGCAGGATCAACACTTTGTATCGTTCAAGATCACTCTTCCAATCGAGTACGTCGAACAGGAATTTGCCCTCGAGCAGCATCCGCACAGCGCCAGCATCTGACATGCCAACTCGGCTTGCTTCATTCCCGATTGATGATTGCAAGGCTTCAATACCCAATAGTCCAATATCGGCGACTGATGTGACATCAGAGCACCATTCTTCCTTGCGTTCGACTTCGCGATATGCCGCACCAATCAGCCGATAAGTCGTCTCATCCATTATTCCGGAAGGATGCAATTGATCCCCGATGGAGCAGCGAGCGCCGTTAGCGATACTCAAGGCGGTTTCATACTTTAGGGCATTCGGGTGTTTGAACCCTCCGAATTCGCCCCATGTAGTATGGAACTTGCCTGTCATACCGAGAAAAGGCATGCCCAGTCCCTGAGCGTACCGAGCAGAGAAAGGAAAGTGATCATACCCCCAGCCCCCAGTCGGCAGCGATTCCAGCTCGAGATGGGTGTTCATTGCTGCTAGATCACGGCGTCCGCAGCGAATATGTCCGCCATTATGGAACACGGGGAGGCCGGGCTTAATGCGGTCAATAGCTTCACGAACACGTGCGGTGTAATTGGAATAAGTCCGCTCATGGAGAAGCCGTGAAGCTGCTTTATCGCGAGGATCAAGCCCCTCTGCCCGCAGCTGCGCTACACAAGTATGGCAATAACACTCTCGCACGCCTACGATATCGAGGAAGATCCCATCTGCATCATAGTTCGTTACGACTTCTTCTACCTGCTTAATGAGCAAATCGAGGTAAGGGGAGTTCAGGCAGAACTCGTGATACCCCGGCTTCATGAAGCTATCCACCCAGCGTGTACGGTCATCGGCACTTCGGATCAGCCATTCCGGATGGCGTCGAGCTAATTTCTCATCAAGGCCTGCTGATAAATAAACGGGTGTTTTGACATCAATCTCATGCGCTGCAGCAATCATCTCCCCCAACAAATCTATGGATAAGTGCGGGTGCTGCTCATTGGCTTCCGAAGGATGATAAGCCCAACCATGATGGCATTTGGAGAATACGGTTATGGAATCCACTGCGGCTTGTTGAAGCATGTCTTGAAACTGTTGTTTGGAGAAATGCTGACCGATTCCGGGGATAGCCTCTGATGTGTGGAAGTCGAGATGGACTTGGCGAAAACGCATTTCGTTGATCGCTCCTTGTACCTTTTATTTTTGCTTATGTGTCTACAATAAAGGGGTTGAACTTGCTACAATAGAGAATAAACCGACTACTAATAGCACATTATCGACCTAAATTTAACATCGCACTTCACAACTTTCGGAGGTTTGCATGCAAGTATTGGAGCTATTCATCCCCCCGTTTCCTTCTTTACTGACTGTGGGGCATAGTGTATGGAGGTCTGGCGATCAACATTTTAGACGCGCTTTTGAAGTATATGATCTGCTTATTGTGGCAAAAGGCACCCTGTACATGACGGAGAAAGGACAACCTTATGAAGTGAAGCCGGGGGAGTTATTGCTGCTTGAGCCTGGACTGCAGCATTGGGGGCATCATCCCTGCAAGGAGCTGACGGAGGTCTATTGGGTGCATCTCAAACATAGCCTGCCCTGCCGATCCATCGATTCCAATTCGATCCCATGGTCAGCGATCCTGCCGCAAGGGACAGATCAGGACATTGCCCCGACCGAGCAGCACTTGTATTTGCCTAAGTATGCGAGTATCGACTTGATCAGTATTCGACCGCTTTTGGATGAAATGGTTGCTTTGCACAGGACGTTGTGTCAGGAGAATGCCGCGTATCTGCAAGCGAAGCTAGCTGAACTGTTGGTAAGACTTCAAGCCGGCTTGAAGGATGAGAAGGTTTCCCGCTCCATGAGAATCTGTGAAGAGATGAAAGTGGCCTTGCAGCGTACTTACACCGAGCCTTTTGATGCCCAAGCGCTTGAGCACACCCTCCACTATAATCTCGATTACGCAGCTAGATGTCTGAAGCGCCATACGGGAATGAGTCCTCTGAAATATCAGCATTACTTGCGAATAGAAGAAGCAAAGCGATTACTGCGTCAATCAGGGCTCACAGTAGGTGAAATTGGCGCTCGAGTAGGGTATTCAGATGACAACTATTTTATAAGAATGTTTCGGGAAAGGATCGGGGTAAGCCCTGGTGTTTATAGACAATCGCAATGGCTGCAGCAAATGTAGGATGTGCTGTGAAGCTGCAAGCGGAATCGAGTTGATAAATTCACGGATGTACAGTAGCAAAGCGAGAAAGCAAATGTTACAATAATGCAAGCACCCACGGGCGGATTCGATCGATACGGCCCGGAGACTGGGCAGCAAGAAAAGCCATACAGCAATAAATTATAGGAGGACAAATCATGTCACCAATTAATTCAACGATCGATCAACTGTCGGTCAACACGATACGCACGCTTGCGATCGATGCTATCGAGAAAGCGAACTCCGGACATCCGGGGATCGTTATGGGCGCGGCCCCTATGGCTTATGTGCTGTGGACACAGCAAATGAATCACAATCCTTCCAACCCTAGCTGGATCAATCGTGATCGGTTTGTTCTGTCGGCAGGTCATGGCTCCATGCTCTTGTACAGTCTTCTGCACTTGTGCGGGTACGATGTTACGATTGACGATCTGAAGAGCTTCCGTCAATGGGGCAGCCGCACGCCAGGTCATCCGGAATTCGGACACACAGCTGGTGTTGATGCTACGACAGGTCCTCTGGGACAAGGTATGGGTATGGCTGTAGGGATGGCGATGGCAGAAGCTCATTTAGCGGAGACCTACAATCGGGATCAATATAAAGTAATCGACCACTGCACATATGTTATTTGCGGTGATGGCGATATGATGGAAGGCGTAAGCTCGGAAGCCGTGTCTCTTGCGGGACATTTGAAGTTAGGCAAGCTGATCGTATTGTACGATTCCAATGATATCTCGCTTGATGGCGATCTCAATATGTCTTTTTCCGAGAATGTCCAACAGCGCTTCGAGTCTTATGGCTGGCAGGTGATTCGTGTTGAAGAGCAGAATGATCTGGTTGCCATAGATCGTGCAATTAGCGAAGCTAAAGCGGATACTACTCGCCCTACATTAATTGAAGTTAAGACAACAATTGGTTTCGGAAGCCCGAATAAAGGCGGTAAGGGCGGCCACGTCGGACCTCACGGCTCCCCGCTTGGTAAGGAAGAGACCCTGTTAACGAAGCAATTCTATGGCTGGCCGGAATCGCCAGATTTCCTGGTGCCGGATGAAGTATATGCGCAATACGGTAAAGTGAAGAGCAACGGAGAGCAGGCCGAAGCGGCTTGGAAGCAGCTGGTTGCTGATTATAGCGCTGCTTATCCTGAGCTTGCGAAGCAGTTCGACGATGCTGTTAACGGTCGATTGCCAGAAGGATGGGACGCAGACCTGCCGAAGTATACGCCAGCAGACAAGCCTCTTGCGACTCGCGCTTCCTCGGGTAATGCCTTGAATGCAATCGCTAAGCGTCTTCCGCAATTGGTCGGCGGATCGGCTGACTTGGCCAGCTCCAACAATACCATGATCAAAGACGGCGGCAACTACAGCGCTGCGAACTACAGCGGCCGCAATATCTGGTTCGGTGTTCGTGAATTCGCCATGGGCTGCGCACTGAACGGAATGATGCTTCATGGCGGATTGCGCGCATTCGGCGGTACGTTCTTCGTATTCTCCGACTACTTGCGTCCTGCTGTTCGTCTTGCTGCTCTGATGAAGCTGCCGGCAATCTTCGTATTGACGCATGATTCCATTGGCGTTGGCGAAGATGGACCGACGCATGAGCCAATCGAGCAATTGCCTGCATTGCGCGTTATTCCAGGTATGACCGTGCTTCGTCCTGGTGATGCGAACGAGACATCGGCGGCGTGGCATTATGCGATTAGCCACAATGACACACCGTTCGCGCTCGTGTTGACGCGTCAGAACCTGCCGGTTCTGCCAGGTACAGACGAGCTGGCATATGCGAACCTCCATCGCGGCGCTTATGTGCTGTCAGATGCCGAGAACGGCAAGCCGCAAGCGCAGATTCTGGCTACCGGCTCTGAGGTTCAATTGGCGATTGGTGCACAGAAGAAGCTTGCCGATGAGGGCATCCAAGTCCGTGTAGTCAGCATGCCGAGCTGGGAGCTGTTCGAGAAGCAATCGCAAGAATACAAAGATTCCGTCATTCTGCCTGAGGTCAAGGCTCGTCTGGCAGTAGAGATGGCGTATCCGCTTGGTTGGGAGCGCTATGTAGGCGATGGCGGTGCAATACTCGGTATCAATACCTTCGGGGCTTCCGCGCCTGGCGACAAGATCATCGCTGAATATGGTTTCACTGTAGATAATGTAGTTTCCAAGGTAAAGGCGCTGCTGTAAGCAGCGTCCTATATTCGAAGGTGTCTTATATATGATTCTAACCCAGCCTATATCTATTAAAGGAGAATCGTACTCATGTCTCAATTTGACAATGTAACGGTGTTGCACAAAGCAAATGTGTATTTTGATGGAAAAGTAACAAGCCGTACTCTTATATTCCCGGATGGGTCGAAGAAAACACTTGGAGTTATGCTGCCCGGCCAATTCCAGTTCTCCACGGATTCAAAAGAAATCATGGAATTTTATTCAGGTGAGCTTCTTGTGTTATTGCCAGGTGAGAGTGAGTGGAAGTCATTCGGAGCAGGTACTCAGTTCGAGGTAGCAGCCAATACCACGTTCAAGCTTGATGTGAAGACCGTAACGGATTACTGTTGTTCTTTCGGCTAGAAGAGAAGTTCGAGAGATTAGTGCTCCAATTTAATGAACGCATGAAAACCAGCGATAGCCTTGCAGATCGGAATTCCTTCCGTCCACAAGGCCATCGCTGGACTTGTATAACAAGATTATTGCTCCTGCTCTTCCTCCGAACCTTCCTCATCTCGGTGCTGAAGCTGGCTCTGGATGTATTCCTCGAGCTTGATTCTGGTAGAAGGGGGAAGTCCTGACAAGAGGCATCCGTAATGGAAGATGTCACCCTCGGCGAAAATACGGATGATCCGGCCCGTTATCGGCGGTAAATCAGCTTGCTGCGGGAAATGGATGACTACGAACATATCCTGTGCAAGCGGGAACGTGCTCGCAATCTGCAGTCCATTCTCGGATAGATCGAATAAGTAGCCTTCAATGTTCTGACCGGAGAATGCGCCTTCTTGCTCCCATTGATAGACGGATAACAATAAAGGGATCTCCATGGGCAGACGAATGCTTTTACGACGCTCTACGAAAGGTTTCTCAGCTTGCAGAATCGCTTCCGAGGCAGGAGCTTCCTGACGCTGTATTGCGGCTCCCATCCAATCCTCATAGAGCTGTGCGACTGCGCATAGATCCTTGTCTCCTAATCCTTTGCTGAGCCCCATCTCGAATACGTTCTTGGCCATGCCGAGCATAGGAGTTGTCAATTGCAGTTGATCAGTCAATTGGGTTGCAATACGCAGATCCTTGTGCATCAACTGCATGGAGAACTGCACGTCGAAATCTCTTGCTAGAATCTTAGGACCTTTCAATTCAGCTTGTCTGCTGGATGCGGCTCCGGCCAGAACGATATCCAAGAATTTGTCGAGATGGATATTGGCCTTTGCTGCGAGCGATAGACCTTCAATAAATCCGATCGCATTAATGCCTACAATTGTATTGTGAGCCAGCTTGGCGTAAGAGCCTGATCCTGCTGAGCCCATATAAATGATTTTACTGCCCATTGCTTCAAATACGTCCGTCTGCTCTTCTAACACTTCTTCGTCGCCGCCAACCATGAACACAAGCGAACCGCTAATCGCTGCAGGCTTGCTCCCGGTTACAGGGGCATCCAAGAACCGCACTCCGTTCTCAGCCAACTCTGCGTATAAGGTTTTGCTGGTGTGGGGAGAGATCGTGCTGCAGTCGATGATCGTCATCCCTGATCGGAGTCCTTCCAGGATTCCGTATGCATCATAGAAAACTTGACGGATTGCGTTATCATTGCTCAACATGGTAATAAGAACATCCGCGTTACGTGCCGCATCTGCTGGGGTTCCTGCTACTGAAGCGCCTAGACCGACTAGCTCTTCTGCTTTTTCCAGTGAACGGTTATATACGGTTATGGAATATCCTTTTCTCAGCAAATTTGCTGCCATTGGAGCTCCCATCGTCCCAAGGCCGATAAAGCCAATTTTCTTCATCTCGCTCACCTCTAATAATACTTGTGAAGCGTCTTCACGATCTAATAAGTTTTCCAGTCACTATTGTAGCATTTCCACTACACCGTGTGAATCCTTTCACTTTACTTGTTTTGGCCCGTTAATTCAAGTATGCTAGTTTTGAAAAAATCGAAAGGGGATTTTATATGACGCAGAAGCTTCATTTTGACTACAGCAAGGCACTGGACTTCGTACAGCAGCACGAAATAGACTATTTCGCAGGACCGGTTCAATTGGCTCACGAGCAACTACACAAGGGGACGGGCGCTGGCTCCGACTACTTGGGCTGGATCGATTTGCCGACTGCTTACGACAAGGAAGAATTTGCTAGAATTGGTCACGCGGCCAAGCGGATCCAAGCGGATTCTGAAGTTCTGATCGTGATTGGGATCGGGGGCTCTTATTTGGGGGCTCGCGCTGCTTTGGAAATGCTTACCCATTCCTTTTATAATATGCTCTCACCTGAACAAAGGACTACCCCTGCTGTTTATTTCGTAGGTAACAATATCAGCTCTACATACGTAACTCATCTGCTTCAGCTCATTGAAGGTAAGGACTTCTCCGTCAATGTCATTTCCAAATCCGGGACGACTACCGAGCCGGCTGTAGCCTTCAGAATTTTCCGTGATTTGCTCGAGAAGAAATATGGTAAGGAAGGTGCACGCAGCAGAATTTATGCCACAACCGACCGTGCCAAGGGCGCTTTGAAAAAGCTTGCAGATGCAGAAGGTTATGAAACCTTCGTTATCCCTGATGATGTGGGCGGGCGGTATTCCGTGCTTACTGCAGTAGGTTTGTTGCCTATTGCTACGGCAGGCATTGACATTACCTCGATGATGCAAGGGGCGCAAGACGCGGCTGAGGCTTATTCTGAGCCTGATCTCAGTAAGAACGAATGCTATCAGTATGCAGCTGTTCGTAATGCCCTTCACCGCAAAGGTAAAGCGATTGAGATCCTGGTTAATTACGAGCCGTCCCTTCATTATGTATCGGAATGGTGGAAGCAGCTATATGGCGAGAGCGAAGGGAAAGACAACAAAGGCTTGTTCCCGGCAGCTGTAGACTTCTCAGCAGACCTGCATTCCATGGGGCAGTTCGTGCAGGAAGGCGCCCGCAACTTGTTCGAGACGATCATTCAGGTGGCGGAAGTGTCAGAGCAGATCGAGATTGGTACAGACGCGGATAACCTGGATGGGCTCAACTTCTTGGCAGGAAAAACGATGGATTACGTGAACAAAAAAGCGTTCCAAGGCACCATGCTTGCCCATACGGACGGAGGCGTGCCGAACCTAATCGTTACCATTGCGGATATGTCGCCGTATTCATTCGGATACATGGTCTATTTCTTCGAAAAAGCTTGCGGCATCAGTGGCTACCTGTTAGGTGTTAATCCATTCGATCAACCTGGTGTAGAAGCATATAAAAAGAATATGTTCGCACTGCTAGGCAAACCGGGCTTCGAGAAAGAAAAAGCGGAGCTGGAAGCAAGACTAGGCGATGGCAAATAGAGCTGTCAGCCTTGGATAGAAAGGGCGGTGTTACGCCGATGTTGGAGCTTTATCGCACGATTAAACGCCCTAATTCGGCGGAGATCGTCATAAAGAAGTCTCGTTTTATCGGGCATGTCATGCCGGTAGAGTCAGAGGATGAGGCCGTAGCATTCATTGAGCGGATCAAGAAGGAGCACTGGTCCGCTTCCCATAACTGTTCAGCTTATTTGATCGGCGACAAGGACCAATTCCAGAAAGCATCTGATGATGGAGAGCCTAGCGGAACAGCAGGCAAACCCATCTTGGAAGTAATGAAGCATCAACAAATGAAAAATGTGGTCGTTGTTGTGACCCGTTATTTTGGGGGAATCATGCTTGGCGCTGGCGGGTTGGTTCGGGCCTATACAGACGCAACAGTTGAAGGGCTTGCCTCGGGCGAGCCGATCTATCGAGTGCTGCATCAAGAGGTGCGTGTAGCGGTCGATTACACTTGGCTAGGCAAGATTGAGAACGAGCTGCGCAATCGGCAAATGCTGATGGGCGACACGCAGTTCACCGATAAGGTGACGCTGGTCTGTTTGCCGTTGTATGCGGAGCGTGATCGCTTCACAGCGTGGATGACGGACTTGACCCAAGGTCAAGCGAACCTTGAATGGGGGGAAGCGCGATATGTCGACCATGAGCAAAAGCCGGCTGTCGAGTAATGGATGGATCGAGGTCGGAGAAGAGCTGGATCTATCCAGTGGCCAGGAGAAGATGAAGAACGCGGAAGTCAGGACGTTGCAAGCTAATGTCAGGGATCGTGTAGCTGTGGCAGAGTCAAGGACGACCCAATCACACCCTGAAGCAGTTGTTGAGGGTGATAAGGAGCAGATAGGGTCCGGTGGAGTATCAGGATCGGGATCAGGATCAGGGCGAAGCAGTCTGGGTGTACATGGGATGGGCTCGGTTGCTGTTAGCCAAGGTGCTGCAGTCCGTGCGGGGGTTCCTTCAGCGAGTGACTATAAACGCATTCTGATTTTTACAGGCGGTACTCTCGGGGAGTGGGCGTTAAGCGAAGTTAGGTCCGAAGATATTCTGATCGGAGCGGATCGCGGAGCGCTGTTCCTGGTTCAAAACGGATTTACGCCGGATCTCGCGCTAGGGGATTTCGACTCGGTCACACCTGAGGAGCTCGAGCTTGTTCGTGGAGCGAGCAGCAGCTTCGAAGATTGCGATCCGGTTATGAAGGATTGGACCGATACCGAGATGGCGTTCTCACGAGCGCTAGACTGGTTTCCAGAATCGAAACCTCCCCTAGAGATTGTTATATTCGGCGCCCTGGGAAGCAGGTTCGATCATTCGCTGGCGAATGTTCATCTGCTTCGCAAAGGCCTGGAGCGGAGAATTCCTTGCCGCATCGTGGATGCCAACAATGAAGTACGGATCATCGGCAGAGGCTCCTCTACTATTCAGCGCGGCGACTTCACCCATATCTCTTTGCTGCCGCTAACGCTCGACGTTTTCGGTATCACTTTGATTGGCTTCCAGTATCCATTGTTAAAAGCGACACTTTCGATTGGACAATCCCTTGGCATCAGCAACATCCTGCAAGAGCCTATTGGACGGATCGAAGTGAGCGAGGGCCTCCTTTTAGTTATCCAGAGTCGAGATTAGATTGGAGCGGAATATGCCGTCTTCGACCCCCAGGACCTGACCGTAGAACCATCCGGCCAGGTTTTTCTTATGTAAGTATAAGTTTTAAGGTTGGAACCGAAGGTTCCTCCTTTTTTTAAATTAATCTTACACTCATTGAACCGAAAAAAACGGATAAAATCCGTTACACCTCGCGAACCGCTGCATGTGCTCTAAAGCGGAAAATCCGCTCTGCAGCTCGAGAACCGCTTCATGGCATTGGTCTAAAGCGGAAAATCCGCTCTACAGCTCGGGAACCGCTGCATGGCGTTGGTCTAAAGTGGAAAATCCGCTCTAAGTGTCTAGCGTTCCAACTTTTTAATGATGTCTCAGCTTTGCGTACATTATTGAAGAGGAAAGCCTCATTATAACTTTTGGAGCCATCTTCCTACCCCCACGCCCCAAATTGACCTCAACCACCAATAATCAAGCAGTAGGCCGGGTTTTACTAAATTAATACGTCTACCTGAACGTATAAGAAACATGGAATCGTGTTATCGGAAGCGCCGGTAACGAAATGGCCTATATATTATAAATATTGACTCACTTCCTCGGTTTTGTATTGTTATAATTTACCTTGTTGTGAAAACGTTTTCACTAGAAAGGAGAAGACCATTTATTTTTGCTTCCATGCTGTGCTTGCCTATTAATCAAGAGGAGGATTAGTTTAATGCTCAAGAAAATACTTTGCATTCTATTTTTACTTGTTACCTTTGTACCCCTTCTTCCAGCTCAAGCCGCAGATATGCTCATACCGAACTATAGCTTCGAGTCCGATAAGGCGGATTGGACACAAACTTTCGGTACAGGTGGAATTACTGTCTCCACAGAACAGAGTCATACAGGCAATAAAAGCATCAAGATTGATGACACTACTTCGGGTTCGTTCGGAATTCAAAGCGCTTATTTGCCTGCTGCTGCAGGTAAAAGCTATTTTACCTATTCGTGGGCATATATTGCCAGCGGAAGTGCTGACTTGTATCTTCGCTTTTACAACAGCTCGAAAACACTGCTCACTTCTACATTTGTTAGCAAGAGCTCACCTACTAATAAGTGGTCCTACCTGCAAACCGGAGGGGTTGCACCGGCTGGAACAGCTTATGTAGCTGTCTTGCTCTATAGTAACGCAGGCAACATGGGCACGGTTTACTGGGATGATATCTTGGTCTCGGAGCGTATTACAAATGTGGGACCTGTCGTCTTTAATACGGCAATACGAAGTGCGACTCTAGCGTTGGATGGCAATGGGAAGCCTGCCTTTTACTTAGGGTTAAGCGGATCTACTGGTATTACTTCCAAGATGGCGGAAGTGGACGTCAACATGGGGACCGTTCAGAAGATCATGGATATGCCGGGGGGGACTTATGCGCATTCTGCCACTACGACTATTGATAACAAAGTATATATGGGTACCTATCCGAAAGGATATTTGTATCAATACACGCCTGGTACAGCAGCGCCCATCTTGCTGGGCAGGGCGATATCAGACGCCACTTATATTTACGGGCTTGCCGCAAGCGATAAGCCGGGTAAAGTATATGGGGGTACATTTCCGAACTCCGGTGTGTTCAAGTATGAACCTGGTGTAGGGTTTCACACGTTCGCACCTAAACCGTTCTTTCCCGGATCCGGATATACATACTCCGTTGCATTCGACGCTCCGAATAACGTACTCTACGCGGGGACCGGCGGTGTAAAAGCTCAAGTTACAAGACTTGAAAACGTTGGGGGACAGCGCAACGACAATCTGCTCCCTTCTACAATCGCAGATGCGAATACAGCCGTCGATAAGCTGAACTACGAGGGTGGCAAAGTGTTTGCCCGGGTCATCCCGCAAAATAAAGAAATTGTGTTAGACGTGACGGATAATCCGGACGGCACCGTAACGACCGTTGTGGACGCGGAGCTCCCAATCGGATCATTTGGCGTATCCCCGATCCATAACGGCAAAGTTTACTATTCGCACCAAGGCTTAAAATCTTACGATGTGAATACGAAGACGATTGAAGCTGTGCTTGGAACGGACAACAATCCAGTACCTAGCTCTTCAAACGGCTACGCGTGGGGATTCGCCACCTTGGACGATCAAGTCAATTATCCGGGAGAATCGCTTGTATTCGTCAGCCACGCTTCAGGCACTATCATGCTGTCTAAATACAATACAACGACGAAAAATTTCAGCAGCATGCTAATATCCGGTCTTCAAGGCGTGCCTACGGACATTAATTCAATGGGAAAGGGACCAAATGAGAAAATTTATGCCGGCGGCTTTCTTTCAGGTAATCTGGCCGAATATACAACCATGCGCGGTGATCAAAACAAGATGCTGTTCGGCGTTCCCCAAATAGAGGGCATGGTCTCACAAGGCAACCATCTCTACATGGGGGGTTATCCTAATGCCGGTATCTATAAAAACGATTTTACCCAGCCATGGAAACCGACTAAGTTTCTAGACTTGGGTACGACACATTTGCAGGAACGTCCCTATGGGATGGCTCAAGGGGATAACAAGATATTCATAGGCACAGTACCTGCGTCTGGACAGTCAAAGGGCGCCCTCTCTATTTATGACACTTTGACGGACACCACTCAGGTTTTTAGAGATATTGTTCCTAATCAAAGCATAATTTCTGTCGCTTACCATAACGGGTATGTGTATGCGGGCTCATCAATAGCCGGCGGCAAAAATACGATTCCATCGGAAACAGAAGCGAAGTTTGTTCAATTGAATGTAGCAACCGGTGCTTATACGACCTATACGATGCCGGTCTCTTCACAAGCTATTACGGCGCTCATCGTGGGGCCTGATAATAAAATCTGGGGATTGTCGGAAGGATATTTGTTTATCTTCAATCCGGCTACGAACACGATCGAATATCATGCTCAAAAATTTGCAAACGTTAGCTATGGACCGACAGCTGCTGTTGAAAAAGATGGATCCTTAGTTTTAGGAAGAGCCGGAAGCAATGCGATATTCGGTACGATTAAAACCCATCTTTTCAAAATAGATACAACTACGAAAAATGTAACCATCCTGTATAATGGCGTCAGTGATTTCAGGAACGCTACTGCGGACTCTTATGGAAATATCTACTTCAATATGGGCTATCAAATGTTCCGTTGGGTCGATGATTCCGTCCCCCCTCCGGTGACTGGCATCGAGCTGGATCGCACTGAGCTCTTGCTAACCGGCCTTGAACAGGAAATGAAGCTGACAGCACGGGTGCTTCCGGAAACTGCGCCGAACCGGGAGGTTCACTGGACATCTGCCAATCCGGACGTCGCCTCCGTCAATGAAGACGGCACGGTTACGGCAGTCAGCGACGGGCGTACGACGGTGACCGCCGTAACTGATGAAGGCGGTTTTACGGCTACGGCCGCCGTAACGGTGGATATGACAGCGCCGCAAATCACGCTTAGCGGTCCAACTCGAGCGTGGCACAGCGACACGGTAACAATGAACGTCTACGCGGATGATATCATTACCGGTGTATCATCTCTAAGCGTCACCTTGGATGGGCTCTCACGCGATGCTGCCTTTACAATTTCACCACTGGAACTTGCAGTAGGCGATCACATCATTAGGGTCGCAGCGGTTGACCGCGCCGGTAACGAATCGGTACGGGAATTCCATCTTGTCATCGATATAGACTCAACCCACCTTTTGGAAGTGCTGAAAGAAGGAGCCGAAAAAGGCTGGATCAGCAAGGATGGGATCTTGCAAAGTTTATCTGCCAAGGTGCAGCACGCTGTGGAAGTGCAGAACGATGCTGAAAAACTGCAAAATGCCTTGAAGGCTTTTGAAAATCAACTGAAAGCACAAGACGGAAAGGCTATCGACTCATCATTTGTCCAGATGCTGCTGCAAGATGTGAATTATATCCTGAATAAAAGCATCCAGTAATACGTATCTAGAGTAATGAACCCTATGAAGGCTTATTCTCCTCAATGAGTTTACGTGCATATTACTTGAAATTTGCTTAAGACGGACTTTTATAACCTTGTACTTTTTTCTCGGACAGGTTCATATGGTTAGAGTAGAACAACAAGTGGCACTAGTGTAAAGGACAATCCATTGAGGAGGTAGGGGACATGGTTAAGCCGTTTGCGGGTTTGGTTGGTGTATTATTTGTGTTGCTCGGCATCATTGGCTTTTTTACGCATGAGCTGTTCGGTTTGATGCATTTTGACATCACCCATAACATTATCCACTTGGTCGTTGGAGCAGCTGGATTGGCGGCGATGAGGACGGAAGATACTGCGGTGAAATTCGCCAAAGTGTTGGGTCTAGTGTATGTAGCTTTAGGGATTATCGGGATTATGGTACCGAATATGCTCGGACTCATGCACATGGAGAATGCTGAAAATGTTATGCATCTCATTATCGGTGTAATTGGTTTGTACTTGGGCTTTACGGCACAAACAATCCAAACGGTCAAACTGAAATCCAAAATGAACTGATTTACAAGCACCAACGAGAAACAGCCCCTTCACCACAATGAATCATGTGGATGCAGGGGCTGTTTCTCGTTCAGCATATCCAACTCTCGTTAAGAAGCTTAATCCACTTCCCTTACTTCCCTAACAAGATCCAATTCCCGGGTACTTTCTTTAAGGCGAGGACGATTAACCACGGGACTGTGAACAGAAGGATTAGCCCGCCGAATACTTCTCCATGATAGGCAGCGCTGAGCGGTCCAGCTTGAATAGTCATGGCCCAGTACGTTAATAGCGCGGGATGAATAAAATAGATCCCGAATGAAGCGGCTCCCATTGAAGATAACATTCGACTGGTCCGAGGTGCAGAGGTTAACAACCGACGTCCAATCCAGATCGAACTAAGAGCAATCCCTACAGGGTACAGATTAAACAACACTTCATACGAGTAAGCACCGTAATTAATACCCTGACGAGCCGCAAAAAGCAGCAGGAAGAACAGGAACCCGGTAGCGACCGTTGCAGCAGGAACCCACCAGATGTTGCGATTCAGCCATGCCATGATCTTCTCGTAATAAATGCCCAGAGAGCCGCCAATTAAGAACAAGGCTATATACGTTAGGAAGTGCCTGTCCCGATGAGCATTGGGCTCCACATAGAGATTGTATGCAAAGGCAGCGCCTTGGATCAGAATCCCGAACACCCATAAATAGTTGCGAAAAAGCTTCCAATACTTGGCCAATGTGACAACTAACGGGAATAGCGCATAAAACTGCATAATAATAATCATGAAATAGAGGTGATAACTCGTATCTCCCCAACGGAGGTTATCCAGAAAATCAAGCCACTTGATCTCAATCCCCCACCCAGGCGTAATCGCAGGATAGAACACATAATAAAAGAACGACCAGATCAAGTAAGGAATAAGAATATACTGCAGTCTTTTGCGATAAAACGTCCATATATTCTTGACCTTCCAAGTGTCCATGTAGCTGTAGAACAGTACCAAACCGCTTAAAATAAGGAATAGCGGCACAGCGAAATTGCTAAGCTTATTCACAATGTCGTATAGTAGCTGAGATCGGCTTGTTGCAGGAATATCCATTGTAGCGGATGCCGTCCCATGGATAATCAAGACAGCTGCGATGGCTACAGCTCTGACTAGGTCTAGCTCGAATAGTTTCGGTTTTCTCAAGATTCTTCTACCTCTCGCATATTTGGCATGCAACTAGTATACTGTAAAAAAAACGCTCTGCCTATTCCTTACAACAGCAGAGGAACATCTATTGAAAAGAGGTTTTGTATGACCATATTGAAATCGAAAGCCCAAATAGAAGCTATGCGTGTTGCAGGCCAGATTCTGGCCGCTTGCCATCGTGAATTGCGTTCCCGAATTCGTTCTGGAGTTACTACTGCCGAGATCGACCACTTTGCCGAGCAGTTCATGCTGAAGCATGGCGCAACCCCCGAACAAAAAGGCTTCCACGGATACCCTTACGCAACTTGTGCGTCCGTCAATGAAGTCATCTGTCATGGTTTTCCTGGATCCCAGCAGTTGAAGGACGGGGATATCGTAACCATTGATATGGTTGTGAACAAAGACGGCTGGTTAGCCGATTCGGCATGGTCCTATGAAGTCGGGAAAGTATCCGAACAAGCAAAAAAGCTGCTGCAAGTGACCAAACAAAGCATGTATCTAGGTATTGCCCAAGCAGTTGCAGGTAATCGCTTAGGGGATGTGGGGCACGCCATTCAGTCCTATGCGGAGATGCATGGGTTCGGAGTTGTCCGTGATTTCACAGGGCATGGAATAGGCAGCTCGATGCATGAAGAACCAGTCGTCCTGCATTACGGTATCCCTGGCAAAGGAGTGCGCCTGAAACCGGGGATGGTCATAACGATTGAACCTATGTTAACGCTAGGGTCCTATCAAGGTCGAATCGAAGACGATGGCTGGACGGTCCGGACGATCGATGGCAGCTTGTGCGCCCAATACGAACACACCGTCGCGATCACAGAGAACGGCCCTATTATATTAACCGATCAGGGCGATACCTAGTCTAAGGGCAGTACTGCAGGCTCAATCCCTCGCTTCTCTGACTCGCTCGCGATTGGCCCTTGAGAGCTGTGGGCTCAATCCCGAGCGAGTCAATCAAGCTCGGAATTTGGCCCTTGAGAGCTGTGGGCTCAATCCCGAGCGAGTCAATCAAGCTCGGAATTGGCCCTTGCAGAGCTGTGGGCTTAATCCCGAGCGAATCAAGGAAGCTCGGGATTGGCCCTTGCACAGCTGTGGGCTCAATCCCGAGCGAGCCAAGGAAGGCTCGGAATTGGCCCTTGCAGAGCTGCGGGCTCAATCCGAGCAAATCAAGGAAGGCTCGGAATTGGCCCTTGAGAGCTGTGGGCTCAATCCCGAGCGATCCAAGGAAGATCGGGATTGGCCCTTGCACAGCTGTGGGCTCAATCCCGAGCAGTCAGAGAAGCGAGGGATTGGCCCAAACAAAGCGACACAAAAAGGGAGGCCGTTTCCGGTCTCCCTTTTTGCTTCAGCCGACAGAATGAAATTCCGCCTGCTAAATGTCAATCACCTTATCCATTTGAACCAATTTGCATCACTCCCTTCGTTGGGATATCTTTACTTTAACCCACTTGTAGTAGAATGGGTAGGTAACGTTTTCTTTTAATAAAGGATTCCTGTGAACGTGGTATAATCATAGATGACTCAGGGTCATCATAATCTTTCCCTTTATTATCACACCCTTAGACTGCGGATAAATGCACGCGGTGCAAGAGTGGTGCGGAGAACGGAAGAAGGAGTGGAGAAGCGAAGCGTCCGCCTTTGAATCTTTGGTTCACACCAATAAAAATAATAATCAAAGGAACCAAAGTTCAACAGCGGTCGGAACCCTTCTTTCGTTCGCAGCACCATGCACCATGCCCTTGCATTTTATCTGCAGTCCACTACCCCAACGGAGGAACCTCCTTATGCCAACAATCGAACAAGACAAGCCAGTAATAAAAGTACAGGGACTCATCAAACGTTATGGAAATTTCACCGCAGTGAACGATGTTAACTTTGAGGTGTATCGCGGCGAAGTGTTCGGCTTGTTGGGTCCGAATGGCGCGGGGAAGACAACCACCATGGAAATGATGGAAGGACTTCGTCGACCGGATGGGGGAATCGCCCAGATTGCCGGCTTTGACACGCAGAAGCAGCTGAATCATGTCAAGCAGGTCATCGGCGTGCAACTACAATCAACATCCTTGTTTGATCTGCTTAAGGTCAAAGAAATCGTACGCATGTATGCAAGCTTTTATCCCTATTCGGTACCCATTGCACCGCTCCTAAAGGACATGATTCTGGAAGAGAAGCAGAACGACCGAGTTAAGCATCTGTCAGGCGGCCAGAAGCAGAGACTTGCCATTGCACTGGCACTGGTGAACGACCCGCAAGTGGTCTTTCTCGACGAGCCTACCACGGGTCTCGACCCGCAAGCCAGGCGAACATTATGGGAAATCATCCTTAGCTTGAAAGAACGAGGAAAGACCGTCGTCCTCTCCACACATTACATGGACGAAGCCCATATACTGTGTGATCGGATCTGTCTCATGGATCGGGGGCAGGTTATCGCGCTTGACACGCCAGAACGGCTCGTGCACAGCTTGCAATCCGAGAGCGCTGTAGAATTCAGACTGCCGGACTTGGAGGCTGCAGGTCTTGCTGAACAGGAAGCCGTGCTGGAGCTGCTCAGAGGCTTAAACGGCGTGAAACAGGTCGATCAGCGTAAAGAGGTATATGTGCTCTATACGGACAAAATGCAATCCACCTTAACGGATTGGATCGGACGAGCAGAGGAGCGAGCCTTGAAATTCTCCGATCTTCGAACTCGGACTGCAACCCTGGAGGACGTGTTTATTCATATGACGGGAAGGAGTCTGAGGGAAGAATGAAAGCCTACATTCAATTAACATTAGCCCAACTCCGCCTGTTCGGACGCAATCGGCAAGTTTTATTCTGGACGCTTCTATTCCCGGTCTTCTTCATGGTTATGCTAGGGTCTTTTATGGGGAATGGCAGCGGCGTGTCGTTGAACGGAATTGTGATAGATGAGGATCAGTCTACCGCATCCCAAGCACTGGTCCAAGCGCTTAGCGCTCAAGATGCACTCATAGATTTTGAGATTAGCACAGATCGCAAGAAATCACTTGTAGCACTCAAGGAAGGCGACACCCAGATCGTTGCCATTATCCGCAAAGGGTACCAGGAATCCATTTCCACACATGGCAGTAGAGAATCTCAAACCGAAACAAAGCTGGATGAAGCGGCCAAGATTGAAGCTCATTATGATGAAACGAATCTAACGACTTCCCAGCTTGCGCTTACGGTATTGTCCCAGGAAGTGGATGCTGTCAGTAAATCGCTGGCCAACTATACACCTGTCGTTTCAGTTGAAGCTTTTGCAGTCGAATCGCTGCATTTGAAATATATTGATTTCCTGGTGCCCGGCATACTAGCCATGATGATAATGTCCAATAATCTCAACGGCGTTGCCGGACAGATCGCTTCATGGAGAGAGCGCGGCATCCTGCGGCGTATGCAGAGCACAACCCTGCGCTCCGGCACTTTCATCGCTGCGCAGATTACAGCTCGACTAGCGTTAAATGGGCTGCAGGCATTAATTGTAGTGCTAGTTGGGATGATCTTCTTCGGCACCCAAGTGAACGGCTCTTGGTTGTTGTTGTTCTTATTTGTTGTTTTAGGAACGCTAACGTTTATGTCGATCGGGTTTATTATTGCAGGTCTAGCCAAAACGCCGGAAAGCGCAGGGCCGATCTCTGGATTCATCTCATTCCCGATGCTGTTTGTGGGCGGAGTATTTTTCCCAATCAAAAGCATGCCGGAATTCCTTCAACCGATCGTCAAATTACTGCCTATCTCACATCTGACCACCGCGCTCAGGCAGGTTATGAATGTAGGTGCGGGAATAACGGAGCTTGGTTCGGAAGCATTGCTGTTAGCGGGTTGGATGATTGTTGCATTTATTATTTCTACAATTACGTTTAAGTGGGAATAATAGTTCCTGTAACCGTATTGTCATGGAATTTTAATGTGGCTCTAACGATACGCTAATGTACTCTTCATGTTCGGATCTTACAATAAGAATAAGAACTTGAAGAAAGCTTTCGATACGTTTAAGGAGTGATACAGATGATCCTGTACCAAATAGCCCAATGGATGGAAGAGCGGAGACGCTTGAAACAGATCATTGACGAGTCCGAAGGCGGCAATCAGCTATTGCAATATAGAAAAGAACAAGTGGAACAACAAATGCTGATGAAAGCTACCAAATGGATTGAGCTTGAACAGAAAAGTGAACCGCAAACTCAGCCATTCGTGAATCCCTACATGTTCGAATCTCTACCCGACTATCAAGATATTGCAACTCTCGGGTAAGAATACGCCATCCGGTCGCCGCTCATAACGAAGGCAACGACGTTTTTGCTTGCTTCATTTTATACAGTAAACCAGTCTGAACCGGATATTGCGGGTTTGGCTGGTTTTGTTTTGTGTTACGCCTTATTTCCATGTAGAATGGGATTGCAAGACGATTGCAAGCATTCTAAATAAAGAGGGATTCCTATGAAAGTTGTTGTTTCCAGTTTAAACGCCAAATATATCCATACTTGCTTGGCCCTTCGATACTTAAAAGCTTTTTGCGGCGACGAGTTTGCTGTCGAAATGGCTGAATATACGATCAAAGACCCTGTTATGAACATTGTTTCTGATCTTTATCAAAAAAATCCTGACGTACTGGGCTTTTCCTGCTACATTTGGAACATCGAAGAGACGATACAAGTAGTAAGGATGCTGAAGAAGATCAAACCGGAGCTGACCATTGTGCTTGGGGGACCGGAAGTATCCTACGATACGGACTATTGGATGAAGCGGATTCCAGAAGTGGATTACATCGTAATGGGTGAGGGGGAAGAAACGTTTTTGCACTTGCTGCGAGAACTTAGCGGGTCGCCACGGACGAAGCCGAAGCCTCATCTAATATTCGGGATTGCTTATCGCAAAGGGGAAGAAGTATTGCTGAACCCTGGACGTCCCAAGCTGGCATTAGATGAGATTCCTTCCCCGCATCGATTCCCTGAGGATCATGACGCACTTGGCAAAAGGGTTGTTTATTTCGAGACGAGTCGAGGATGCCCGTTCAGCTGTCAATTCTGTTTATCGAGCATAGAAGTAGGTGTGCGTTATTTTGATCTGGAACGCACGAAGGCCGATCTTCTGCACTTAATAGGCTCGGGTGCGAAGCTGATCAAGTTTGTTGACCGCACGTTTAATATTAAGCGTGATTATGCTATGGAAATTTTCCAATTTCTGATTGATCATCATGGGGGCTCCTGTGTATTTCAATTTGAGATAACAGCAGATATTATGCGTCCAGAGGTACTGGATTTCTTGGCTGAACAGGCTCCTCCTGGAATATTCCGATTCGAGATTGGCGTACAATCTACAAATGACGCTACGAACGAGCTTGTCAAGCGCAAACAGAATTTCAACAAATTAACGCGGACGGTAAGCAAAGTGAAGAGTAGCGGCAAGATTGATCAGCATCTGGATTTGATTGCAGGACTGCCTGAGGAAGATTATCAATCATTCCGCAAGACGTTCAATGATGTGTTCGCCTTACAGCCGGAAGAGCTGCAGCTGGGCTTTCTTAAGATGCTGAGGGGAACGGGATTACGGCATGATGCTGAGAAGTATGGATACGTCTATATGGACCATGCCCCTTATGAAATACTAGGAAACCGTTTGCTGCCTTTCTCGGACATTGTGCGGATCAAACGAGTAGAGGATGTGCTCGAGAAATATTGGAATGCGCATCGAATGGATCATACGGTGGGTTACCTCATACGTGAATATTTCGAAACACCTTTCGATTTCTTCCAGCAGTTCGGGGATTACTGGGATACTCAGGGGTGGCAGCGGATTGGACACCAGCTCGAGGATTTATTCATTCGGCTTCAGTCATTTCTGCAACAGCGTGAAACACCAGGAATGGACATAGTAGAAGGTTTAATGAAGCTCGATTATTTCATGAACCACAAATACAAGCCTCGCAAGACTTGGTGGACCTTCACTATGGATAAAAGCGAGCAAATGGAATGGATGCGGCGAATTGCTGCTCAGCCTGAGCTCGTGCAAGGCGGGAACTTCTCTGATCTAGGCATGAATGAGAAAGAACTGCATAAGCATGCGGTAATTGAGACCGTTTCTTTTGATCTACAGCAATTCCTTGAAACAGGGCAGGTGGTTGAAGGTAAGCCTACTCTGCTTATTGCATACTTTGAACCTGAATCCGCAGTTGGTTCACGGGTATTCACTTTACCGATTGAACGTTCTGCATCACTTGCCAAAACATAGACTGGGAATATTAGGGCAAGGCTATTCTTCGAATATCCGAGATGCATAAAGAGGGTGAAAAGCCTCATGAGTCCATTCTACAATGTATTGCGTATCAAATCCTTCAAAGGACGAATTAGGTTCTGGGTAGGAGCGATCATCATTATAATGAGTTTACTGATCGTATTCTTGTTATCGATCGTAGTAAAGATTATTAAAGAACAAGAAACCTCGGATCACTTACAAGAAACCGTGAAGCTGCAAAGCTTGTTCGTAGATAGATGGAAAGACGAGAGGTTTTCGGATATTCAATATTTGGCAGGCATTTCTAGTCAATTAGGTACCGATCTCTCGAGAATCAAAGTAGAATTTGATCAATTTATCCGAACGCACAAGGAGTTTGTATCCCTCTCTTTTGTAGATGTTAATGGGGTTATTCAATGGAACAGCTTGGGAATAGTGGGCACAAGCGTAGCTGACCGGGATTATTTTAAAGAAGCTATGCAGAATCGGGATAGGATCTCGGATGTCATGGTTGGCCGGGTGTCAGGCAAATATGTCATTGTATTCGTCTCTCCTGTTGTCGATTCTGCCGGTAAGGTTACAGGCGTAGTCGCGGGCGCGGTTGAGCTTAGTAAGCTTGATGTCTTAATGACTGAATTCAAGCCCGGCTTGTCCGGGGAAACCTACATATTGAACAGCATGGGTGTCCGCATAACACAATCGACGACGGACATGGATCTGCCTAGACTTAGCCGTGTATATGGAACTGCTGTTTATGAACGTGCATTGACTAATCGGCAGGTGACATCCGCTTATGAGAACGAGGAAGGAACGAGTGTATTCGGGGCTTTTGCATGGACCCAAGATCACAATTGGATTATTGTTGCAGAGTTAGATAGCGCGGAAGTGTATAGGCCCTATTATACTTTGATCAAGTTTATTGTGATTATCACGCTCGCCATTCTCCTTGTCAGCTATTTCATTGCCATCGTGTTAACCCGCCGTACAGAGGTTCTAATTAATCATCTGGTAAAAGGCACAACCTCTATCAGGGAAGGGCAGTACGGCTTTCAGATTGATCGGGCTGTGATCGATTCTGCTCCAGCTGAGTTCAAGGAGTTGTCCAATAATTTCAATGTAATGTCCCACAAGCTGCAATCGACTGTTCTTTTGCTAGAAGAGTCAGCTGTAGTCGATCATTTGACCGAGGTGTATAATCGCCGCTTCCTGATGAATGAAGGCAACAAGATGCAGATGGCATCGCTGCGTGCGGGTGTCCCCTGCTGCGTATTACTCATCGATGTGGATTTCTTCAAGCATGTGAACGATCGTTACGGCCATTTAATCGGTGACCGGGTGTTGAAGCATATCGCCCAAGTGCTTGTGGGCTGCGTGCGGACATCTGATGTTGTCTCTAGGTATGGCGGTGAAGAATTCGTTGTACTCGCGACCAATTGTGATTTGCAGCGCGGACAGGAGCTGGCCGAAAGAATTCGTACTTGGGTCGAGAACTCGCCTTATTGCGAGCAGGATATCTCGATACAATTAAGCGTGAGTATCGGAGTTACCCAGAATAGTGAAACACGTATATTCGGGACGAATGTGCTGGAGGATATGATTGAACGGGCAGATAAGGCGCTCTACAAAGCAAAGCATAGAGGTCGCAATAATGTCGTAGCAGAGCCTGCCCAGAAGGTCGATCCGGAACAGTTGGGAGAAGAAAGGGAGTAAAGGCAAGCTGCTGGTTAGGAGAGCCGCAATATGAGCATAAGCGAGAACAAGAAAGCTGCCTCACAGCATCCATTAACCGCTGTAGTTGTAGGTGCTACTGGACTGGTCGGGAAGCAATTAATCCAATTGTTACTGGAGGATCTGAATTACAACAAGGTTGTCGTATTAGCGCGAAGAGACCTTGCTGTTCAGCACAATCGCAAGCTAGAGCAGCATATATTGCCTTTCGACCAGCTGACTGTTGCTTTGACGGAAGCTGAAGATGTGCTAACGAATGCCGTGGTGTTCTGTACGCTCGGAACTACCATTAAGAAAGCCGGGTCCCAGTCTGCTTTTCGCCAAGTCGACTACGAGTACCCTATGGAGCTTGGCCGTATGGCCAAGCTGCAAGGAGCCGCCAAATTCTTAATTGTCACGGCCATGGGTTCTGATCCAAACTCCCGCATCTTTTACAATCGAGTGAAGGGTGAGGTCGAGCAATCCTTACAAGAGCTTAACCTGCCGGAGCTGCATATATTCCGTCCCTCGCTTTTGCTTGGGGAGCGAGAAGAGGTTCGCTTGGGGGAACGGGTGGCAACGGCTGCCGCTCCACTGATGAAGCTTATCCTTAGAGGCCGCCTTAGCAAGTATAAACCGATCACAGGAAGAGCAGTTGCGGCGGCCATGCTGGCAGCGGCCCAGCAGCGGCCTCTCGATAAGTCTACAAGGGTGAAGGTATACGAATCAGATCGGATTGCCGAATTCGCAAAAACCTATATGGGATGAATTGTCTGACCATAGTTAAAGGACTTAGCGATTATATTCCGCTAGGTCCATTTGTTGTGGCGATTCATCCCCCGAATGCTTCACGGAACGAGACGGAGAGCAGCTTAGGGTCCACATTCCACAGTTCAGCAATCTCGGGGCAGACGTTCTCATCCCACCAGTCCGATAACAGCTTGCGATTGCTGCCGTTATCCACTATAAACTGTAGGTTAAAGACGACTTTCTTCAGATACAAATCCTCTGCCTGGACAAGCTGCGCGGGCGGAATCCATATCTTCATCCGCTTGACGGTCCGGTACAATTCGTTGTTGCAAGCCCGCCTTAGCTTGCGGAGAGTAGGCATAGCGGCTTTATGCTTCTCATTGGTAGGCTTCATGCTGAACACTTCCTCTCCCTATCACATTATGCAGGGAGAGGTCGATAGGCTACAATTTGCTGCTGTAATTCCTTAGTCTACAACGATATAACCTATCATAGGTCCGTTATGCGCAGCGTCCGGGTGAGTAAGACAAATGATTCGATAGGTGCCTTCCGTATCCGCTCGAAAGGTCACTACGGTTTCTTTTCCTTGCTTTACTTCCCCCTTGATGTTCAACCCTTCGATAATAAAAGGATGACTGGGCCCGCTTATCCCTCGAATCACGAGCTTTATCTTTTCACCTTTGTTAACAACAATTGTTCCTGGATCCCATCTATAGGCTTCAATTTCTTTGCCGTCCGGCAGCTTTGCTTCGAACTCTCCCGTTACCAGATGGATGACTCGTTCTCCATTCATGGGACCCGTTACGGAACGGATCTGATCTCGTTTGAGATAGATCCATGCCGAGACAGCAACAAGTACGATGCCTAGTAATAGAATCAGATGTTTTCTTTGGAAAAAATAAATTTTGGTCAAGGCGCACGCCTCCTTCTGAATATTCGACTACCGGTGTTCCGGCTTGTCTCTTCTGCTACTACCCTATGCATAGGCTTGTCAGTACATGCCTGTGTGATGAATGGAAAGGGTGGCGTTCGCAGAAGATGCAGTCGTGAACCTACATATGATAGAATGGGAGAAGATATCTGGCGGAAGAGCTGGTGTGAAGCTGGGTAAGGACAAATTATAGGAAAGTAGGAACGGAATCGAATGATGGATTTTGTACACCACTTGATTGACACAGCTTTAGAATGGATTACGCATTTGGGACACTGGGGAATTATGTTAGGCCTTATGATTGAGATTATTCCAAGTGAGATTGTATTGGCTTTCGGGGGTTACCTGGTATCTACAGGAGACGTTACCTTCTGGATGGCCGTTCTTTTCGGAGTTATCGGAGGAACCATTGCCCAAATATTCGTGTATTGGATCGGCCGATACGGCGGAAGGCCTTTTTTGGATAAGTACGGGAAGTACTTGTTAATTTCGAAGCATCATATTGATCTTTCGGAGCAATGGTTCAATCGCTATGGGACGGGCGTTATATTCACGGCGAGATTTATTCCTGTCGTACGTCATGCTATATCTATTCCAGCCGGGATCGTTCGAATGCCGCTCTTGAAATTTACTGTCTTAACTACGCTCGCTGTTATTCCTTGGTCTATATTTTTTGTTTATATGGGGAAGACATTAGGTGAGAATTGGGAAAACATTGACGAGAAGGCCGCTCCTTATGTCAAAGTCAGTGTCTGGGTAGTTATTGCCCTTGTTGTGCTATACATAGCCTACAAGTTCTGGAAACGCGGCAAAAAGAAAGCTTATATCAGCGGATACATTGCTGCCGATAATCATAATACAGCTCGGGAGCTGCAGGCTCTGGGTGTGGAATATCGCGTTATCAGCGGTCGTCAAGTACAGTCTGGCAGTGCTTCCCAAGCCATTGAGCATATTGTGATAGGACCGAATGGGGTGTTTCATATTGAGACGAAGACCATGTCCGGGGATGTTGTGTTTCCTGAGCATGGCACCGACTGGCCGATCAAGAAGGAGCTCGATGGGGCGTCGGTTGCCAGCGTCGAGACTGGTGTGAAGGAAGATCCGACTGCGCAATCATACCGTTATGAATTTGTGCTGAAGGAGCTATTCCGAGAGCATCATGTGCAAGCAGATGTTGTAGGGGTTATATGTTTTCCGCATCCGGATGTTCGGTTAGTGGGGAAAAGTTCTGTGTTCGCAGCGGTGAAGCCAGATCAGCTGGTGAGCTATATCAAGTCCTATAAGCCTAAATATCCTATTGGCGAAGGTCAGGCTGCAGAGATTGCAGGATTGATCGAACAGAACAGTAAATTTATTAACAAACGGTAGAATACAGGATCAGAGCTTGTAGGCGGAAAATAATGAGTGCAGTTGGTTGGTGTTAAGTTGTTGCTTTTGCTACAATAAAACTAAGGGAACTGATGGCATCATTCAATTCAATATCCTATTCGTGTCCTACGGTGACACACCATAATGGAGGTAAACGATGAGCGCAAAAAATTTGTCCCACAAGCTGGGCAATGGAATTTCTCCGCAGCAATTTATGGATGGAATGACTAAGAACCAAGAGAAATTCTTGGAATGGTATAACGCTTTTGTATGGGAGAATGAGGATGACCGCGAGTTCTTCGCTTCGCTTAGCAATCGTGATGATCTTCGTTGTTTGATCCTTGCTGCGGATTGGTGCGGCGATGTAGTACGCAACATCCCGGTGGTGTTCCAGGCATTGAAGGATTCTGAAATCCCGACAGAAGTACTGATCATGGAAGAGCACCCGGACACGATGGACCAGTTCCTCACAGGCGGAGGACGTGCAGTTCCTATCGTAATATTCGCCGATACTGGCGGACTCGTGCTTGGACAATGGGGACCTCGTCCCAAGCATGTTCAAGCTGTGATGACCAGCTTCAAGCAAGCGAATCCAGACCGTAATGCTTCGGACTACGAAGAGAAGATCAAAGTAGCCCGCGCCGAGATGATGGTGCAATATGGCGAAGGTACTGGTTACCAACAGGTTATTGTGCGCGAACTGCGCGATTTGCTCTCAGACTTTTAATAGGATTGGATGACATACAAATGTTGAAGATTGAGAAGTTCGAGCTAGGCCCGATCGGGACGAATGCTTATTTGCTTAGTACAGAGGATGGCAGCCGCGGTGTTATTATCGATCCGGGGATGAATCCGAAGTCGCTTGTGAGGCGCATTGAGGGGATGCAGATTGAGGCCATTCTGCTGACACATGCGCATTTCGACCACATCGGCGGTGTGGATGAGATCCGCAAGCTGAAAGGATGCCCGGTCTATCTGCATGATGCAGAGGCCGATTGGCTGACCGATCCGAAGAAGAACGGCTCCGCTCGTTGGCCGGATCTCGGCGCGTCGATTGAGAGTACGCCTGCGGAATACGCGCTCGACGGAGGAATGACGCTAGAGCTGCTCGGAGAGAAGTTTCAAGTATTCTATACACCAGGCCATTCCCCTGGCAGCGTGAGCTTCTTGTATGCAGGCAAGCATCTGTTCAGCGGAGATGTGCTGTTCAAGATGTCAGTCGGTCGGACAGATCTCGCAGGCGGGAATAACCGACAGCTGCTCGATTCCATTCACGGCACTTTGTTCGATCTTGACGATGACGTACAGGTGTATCCTGGACATGGCGGAAAAACAACAATCGGGTTTGAGCGTGCCAATAATCCTTATGTCTAATTACGATGCGAGTCTCTAGAAGGTTAGAGACTCTTTTTATTAGAATCGTTTAGAAATTGAACAATGACGTATAAATGAGGATGCCTTTTTACATAATACGGTGCAATCAGAAAGAAGCCTTCTCCTGTACTCTATTAACTAGAGTCTAAGTGCAACCATTCTTGGTAGACGTGAAAGGAAGGATGTAAATATGCAAAAATCAGATGGAATGAACTATGCGCCGCAAGGTAAACCGGCACCTGTAGTGAAGGCAGGGGAGTTCGTCTTTGCTGCTATGGGTCTGGATCATGGACATATATTCGGCATGTGTAATGGTCTGATTGAAGCGGGAGCTGATCTGAAATGGGTGTACGATCCCGATCCTAATAAAGTAGCGAACTTCATAGCCAAATTCCCGCAGGTGAAAGCGGCTTCTGACGCCCAGCAAATTCTCCAGGATCCAGAGGTGCGTTTAGTGGCAGCGGCTGCAGTCCCTTCGGAACGCGGACCGTTGGGTGTGAAAGTGATGGAGCATGGCAAAGATTATTTCACAGACAAAGCTCCGTTCACAACGCTTGAGCAACTGCAGATAGCCAAGGCCAAAGTGCAGGAAACGGGGTTGAAATATGCCGTGTATTACAGTGAACGATTGCATGTGGAGAGTGCTGTACATGCTGGGGCACTTATTCAAGACGGCGCGATTGGCAGAGTGCTTCAGGTTATCGGCTTAGGTCCGCATCGCCTGAACTCGCCATCACGTCCGGATTGGTTTTTTCAGTTGGAGAAATACGGCGGCATTCTTTGTGACATAGGCAGCCACCAGATTGAGCAATTTCTGTCCTTCTCGGGGGCCAAAGACGCGCAAGTGGTATCAAGCAAGATTGCGAATTACAACAATAAGAATTATCCGGAGTTTCAGGATTTCGGCGATGCTACATTGATTGGTGATAACGGGGCTACGAATTATTTCCGTGTAGACTGGTTCACACCTGATGGGCTTGGCACATGGGGTGACGGACGCACCGTCATTATGGGCACGAACGGTTATATCGAGCTTCGCAAATATATCGACATCGGGCGCAGCGGCGCGTCCGACCATCTGTATCTGGTTAACAATGAAGGGGTCCAACATCTGGAGTTAGCTGGAAAAGTTGGTTACCCTTACTTTGGCCAGCTGGTGCTGGATTGCTTGAACCGTACGGAGAACGCCATGACGCAAGCTCATGCTTTCAAAGCTGCAGAGCTGTGTTTGATCGCGCAGAAGCAGGCTGTTCAAGTGGAGTAAAGTAGATTAGAGTAGACTAGGACAAATAAAGTACCATACTGAACACAATAACCAACCTCTGGATTGATCTAAACAGTACCCTATAGAGTAGACACCTAAAAATGTCTACATGTAGGATACTGTTTGCTTATCCAGAGGTTTTTAATTGCGCAAAAGCAACTAATATAAAGTGAGCCCCGACTTTCGGCTGAATTAATTGCGCAAAAGCAACTAAATGAATGAATGCAGGAGATTTGAAAGAGAACTAATTGAATTAATTGCTTTTCTGCAACTAATTAGTGTTTTCTGGCTCTGTACGGGCGAATTAATTGCTTTTCTGCAACTAAATCCTCGTTGCGATAGGAAGTTCATGTCGATAAGAAGTTCCGGTAAATAAAAAGTTCATGTCGACAAAAAGCACTTGCCGACTTCCTTCATCCTCCAATTGCGAATTGGGGCATAGTTTGGTACGCTTAATAGGAACAAGTGTTCTTAATAAGCAGGAAGGACAGTGAACCCCATGACTCCAATTCTATACGAACCGGTTACATGCAAAACGATACTGAACGAAGTAAAAGCACCCTCAATGCCGTTCGAGAAATCGATTAATCCATACCGCGGCTGCCAGCATGGGTGCAGCTTTTGTTACGCCCGCTCCACTCACAGCTTTCTCGGCCTGGAGGCAGATGACAACTTTCAGAATCATATCTTGCTTAAATCCAACGCTGCTGAAGCTCTGGAGCAGCAGCTCAGGAAGGTGACTCGTTCCGGGAAAAATATCGGGCGCATCGCGATCGGAACGGCGACGGATCCTTATCAGCCGATTGAAGGCAAGATGAAGCTGACCCGTCAATGTCTGGAGGTGCTTGCCAAATACCAGCTTCCAACCAGTATTACAACACGCTCCCCGCTCATCCTCCGGGATTTGGACCTTCTTAAGGAAATCCCTATTACGTCTGTAAATATTAGCGTGAACACATTAGATCGAACCGTGTGGAGAAATATGGAGCCTTCCAGCCCGTTCCCTATGAAACGGTTAGAGACAGTCCAACGATTAACGGAAGAAGGCATTCCGGCCGGTATTTTCATGGCCCCGATTCTCCCTATGATCACGGACAGCTTAGAGGATCTTACTGAATTAATTCAACAAGCCGCCGCACATAAGACTTTATTCGTCATGTCTTCTTATTTGAGGCTTAGCACATCCGCTGTCAAGGTTTGGTTTTTTGAGACGCTGCGTCAATATTATCCGCATCTGGTTCAACCTTACGCCGAATTATATCAGCATTCCGCATATGCGCCCGTCCGGTACCGCGAGCCGATTAAGAAGGCGATTCAAGCACTCTTGGAGCGGCATCATATACTTGCAAGGGAGCCCCTGCAGGCAATCAACGCCAAAACACCGCCAAAAGAAGAGCCGTTCGAACCCGTCCAGTTGACCTTTTCCTTCGAATAAAAAAGGAATAATAGGTTTTATTTGTATTAGAACATAGTTCTTTCAATAAACCAGTACCCCCCGACTGCCGCTATCAAACCTGATACAGTGTATGCCGCCGGACGATACCACTTAATGCGGCCTGAATAAACAAGCAAGGGGAGAAGAACCGCCAACACCGCGATTTGTCCGATTTCAACTCCTAAATTGAAGGAAAAAAGAGATAGGATAAATTGTTCACCAAGTGAACCTTTCAAGACCTGCGCGAAGCCGAAGCCGTGGATCAACCCGAAGCCAAGAGCGACGGCCCACCGCCACGGAAGCCGTTTGGCCCAAATATTCTCTACCGCCACATAAACGATACTGAGTGCGATTAACGGCTCTATCAGATCGGCAGACACTCTCACTATATCAAGTGTGGCGAGTGCGATTGTAATACTATGTCCGATCGTGAAGGCCGTTAAGATTTTCAGATAACTTGTCATGCTTTGTTTCAAGAGTACCAGAGAGACGATAAAAAGAAGATGGTCGTAACCAGTCCAAATATGCTCCATTCCCAGACGAACGTAATCGATGAAGGTGCTCATCCAGCCCGGAATCGTAATTTCAGTGGTAACCTTACTGGCAGCCAATTTAGGAACACTGTCAGAAACCATAGTGTGATTCTCCGTAAACACCGAATTCACTGATGCGGTTCCTGCATGAATAGTAACGAAATTTTGGTGTTTCGGATCCAAATCTTTAAAAAATAAATTGTAATTTATTTTATACGTATCGACCGGGTCGGAGAATTCGTAGTTAATGTCTATCAATAAATAGGAAGTATCGCCGCGTTTTTGGATCGAAATTTCCTCAATCTTAGGCTTAGCCGAATTATCCGAGCTTCGGACATCCAATTTTTTTTCCAACAACGGCTTCAAATCGGTTTCGGTCCATCCCGCTTTCTGCTCCGATCCTTTATTCTCAGACGGTTTTTCGATAACAAACACACGGGTGGGGGACCCAGTGTCTACCCATTGTGCGACCTCTTGGGGATCCAGATATAATTGGTAATTAATTACGTTTTTCTCAATGTATATATCCGAGTAGCCGATTGTTGATAAATGAGCTTCCGCCTCGGGAACAGCCCCGGCCAGAAGGATTGGAATAAGCAATACAACAAATACAAGGCTGAAGCAACATCGTTTAATAAGCGAACGCATTATGCCTGGCTCCTCCCTATCATTACCAGCCAAGCCTGGTTTGACGAAAGAGCCTTGTTCTGCTCTTTCGCCAGTCCGGCTTAACCTATTCCTATTGCATTTACTCGAGCAGTTTAGCGCCTCTCAACCGTTTACCTGTTGTGGCTATTCCGGTTGTTTGGATTCATCTTCATCGTTCTCATCCTGATTCCGATCCTTTTCCGTACGGAATCTCCAGACATCCGAAACTGACTTTCCACCAAAGGCGTCAGATACTGATACGTACCAGCTAATGTAATCTTTCCGCATTAACTTGTCCCAATCCACGGTTGCCCTCGATCCGCTCTCTACATTTTTACGGCTGCCGATGGATTGCTTCGTGTACACATTGACACCGATATAATCGGTTGCAACTTGCTTTTCCACCGGTCTGACCGGATACTCGATATCAAATTCGTCTTTTCCAGGCTCATCGAAATAGTTTTCGTCGTTCAAGTAAGGTGAATAGGTGTTAACATGAATTTTCTGGTTGTCCAGATCAAACTGAAGGAACCGGATATAACCGCCGCCGCCCTCCAGACCAGACTGATAATCCGAAAGCATCTCTACAACCGTTCGGTCACCGACATGTTTGACGTTATAGGCAACCCCGTGGAAATGACCGCAAAGCACCATAAAAACGTTTTGGTTCGGCTCTACGATCTCCGTCCATATTTTTTGTCCATATCCGTCGCCGCCGTAATTTCCGCTCGGTGTGATGTAAGAGTGCGTAGCGATAATGGCGTAACGGTTCGGATACTTTTTCAGGACATCGTTAGCCCATTTGATCGTTTCTTCCTGAACATCCCAGCCCAGATACATAATCAAGAAATCTTGGCCGTTCTGAGAGACAAGGTCGTAATGGTCCCGGTTGTTGTTGAGGTCGCCGCCGTAGGTCGGTTGTTTCTCGAACCTGTCACGTCCGAAGTATTTGTAATATTCACTATAGTCCGAATCCGAGAAATGAACGTCATGGTTGCCAGCCACTACCCCGTAATTCATGCCGGCGTCATCGAGAAGCTTCATGCTGTCACTGGCGACCGCCCATTCGTCTGGGCGATCCCAATCATCGACAAGATCTCCGGTATGAATGGAATAAATGATCTTTTTCTCCTCTTCTTGATCGACGATATATTCCATCATCTGTTTGTAAATATGAGGATAAGAGTCCGCATAATACTGCGTATCACTTACCCAGGCGAAAGTGAAATCCACGTCGTCAGGGGAGGGGAACAAATCCTGGATGAGTACATGAAGCGTTTTGCCCCGCACCATGTCCCCTGCGTTAACCTTCGCCTTCAACTGGAAGTCTTGGTCGCCGATTCCCGACGTAGCACGCTCCCATTTCGATGTGTTGAAATTCCAGGTGTACATGGTCACTTGGCGACCGGCAAGCGAATGGCCATCCCATACGACTTCCACTTCATCTTCTGGCGCAGGTTCATCGGTCAATTTAAAGTCGAAGCGGTGATAAGGGAACTGACCATCCGATTCGGTTACGAAATAGCTTCCGTCCTTTTCTTTTACACTCGTGACGGCTTCTGCAGTGAATTTGGTTTCTCCCGCAGGAACTAATTCCAATGGCGGTTCGCGGTCTGTTGAGTTCGAATAAGCATTGATCTTGGAGTCACCGGCAAAATCGTGCTTATAGGCTTGGTAAAACGTGACATCCATCAGATCGCCGTTCGGATCCGTTACCTTAACACTCAAGTTCACATCGCGTTCATCATTAGTTGCGTTCAGTGCTGGCAGGGGTTCGGACGGCTTGTCCGGATGTGCGTTATCCGTGATAAAGGAAACTTCGCGGATCGCTTCATTGCCTGCTTTGTCTGTCACTTTTATCTTGAACAAATGTGTCCCGGCTTCCAAGTAATGAGAAGACGAGAGAATTACCGGATCCCCATCCAGCGTAGCTTCAGTTGAAGCAATACCTGAAGTCGCATCGGATACAGCTGCGTCAAGCGTAACTTGTCCTTTGTAGGACTTGCCTTCCTCTACAGAAACGCTTCCGATAACCGGCACGGTGTTGTCAATTACAGCTTTTACGCTTATGTCTTCACCGTTCGAAGCAGACAAACGGAAGGTATGTTCCCCATCCGCTAACGTTGTCGTGTCGAGAGTGCTGACAACTGCAGGGAATGCTTCATTTGGCAGCTGAATCGTATAGTGTATTTGCGGTAATGTGTCCTTGATCGTAATCCTTGCAGCCGGATTGGCGACGGGGGCCAACACACCTTTATCGGTTTGCGATTGTGCGGAAATGGACGGTTTTTCTCCGTTCCAGTTTACAATTTGCACGTTTTGCAGAATGTAATCGTCATTGTTTCCATCGAGGCCCTTGGGATCCTGTCCATTCCCAGAGGTCATCGTTATTTTGTTCACACCCGGTTTGAGCAGGTGCTTCGGTAAGTTTAAGATGGCAGACCTATAGCTGGTAACTCCCGGCATAATGCTCGCCAGTTCGTCGTTAACGAAGAGACCGTTCTGGAAAGAAGCCTGCATGTCCTGAGCTTCGAACATAATATAGGCATCCTCTGGCATTGCAGCTTTAATCTCAATAGAATTGCCGTCCAGCGACAGGCTGAGCGCATTCCCGGCGGACTGACTGCGTCCCTCCACAGCTTGGCTTCCGCGAATAAACTGGCCTTGGGCGATATTCAACAGAAGCGGTTCGGAAGGGCGGTCAAAAGTAAGGCGATAGGGTGCTCCCCCGTTGTCCAGCGAGGAAGCGGTCTGGAATCCATCTGATGCTGTAAAATAATAATCGATATATTCTGCATTAAGGAGATTAACTCGCGGTATGATTTCCGAGATATACAGGTCAGCGCCAGACTCGAGCAAATTAACGCGTGTGTAGTCGGATTCCCCATTCCGTTTATAATACAGATTGACTTGTTTGACACTATGTTTGTCGGTAACCGCCGTTTCCAGTTTCAGATTGGCAATTGCCGGGCGATCAGATACAAGAGTATGTTTGATGTCCGGTTTTAATTGGTCTTCGGGAACCCGAATCGGGTCGGCAGGAACTTGGGCATTCAGCAGTTCGCCAGGTGTAGGTGTTTGGCCGAATCCCCGCAGAAACATCCGGTTGCTGCCTTCTTTCGAGTACTCATAGACGACACTTTTCCCGTCAATGGCTTCGTCCCCGGTGACACTGAACCAGGCTTGCGAAATAATGCCGTCAGCCGCATGTGAGATCGGGTTAGCCGCGTCCGCAGCGATCAGCATACGTCCTTCCTCGGCATCGGGCATTCCGAGCCCGTTCCAATATACAGGGAGTACAGTCGATGAGTCTAGATTGACTTCATAATGCGAATTGAAATCCGTGACCGGTTTTCCTCTGGTTGCATAAGATTGGAGCCAGAGGACAGCAGTCTGCTTAGACGGTAAAACAAACTCCGTGTCGATATCGATCGCGGTAGATGATCCTCCGCGGTTTTCATAGAGAAGCTTGTAATCTTCCAGATTGATGGCCTGATTCGTATTGTTATAAATCTCGACATACTCATAATCATCGGCGCCTTTGTTAGCCGGAACAAGCTCCGTAATCAACAATTGGGAGTCGAGAGGCTTAGCCAAACCGATAATTTGAATTTCGAATAAACTTCCTTCTGTTTCCATACTGTTATTCACATTTGTTCCATCCGTCGCTTCGAAATAGTACTGAAGCTTGGAGGTTTTGGTCATGGCCTCTTTCGGAATCACAACCGTATATTGATCATTGTCGCCCGCTGTCATCGTTGCAGATGTATAAGTAGCTTCTTCTACCTTTTTGTAGAACAGGGTAACGCCGGCAACGTTCTGGTCATCGGTTACATGAGCCGAAATCGTCAGATCCTGGGGCGTTGTCGAGCCAGTAGGAATCATATGTCTGATCACCGGTTTCAAGAAGTCGGCAGGAAGCACCATTCTTTTATCTGGTATCTGGTCAGGTAGGATAGCACCCGGTGTAGGCGACTGTTTGCTGCTTCTCTTGAGCATAAGCGGGGCACCGCTCGGATCCGCCAAATAAGTCACACTTGTGTGGTCCTTATCGTCAGATTTGTCTGTTGAACTGCCTGTGAGATTGTATTCGGCTTTGGAAACAATCGTCCCTGTATCGGTAACAAGGGTCAAGTTGCGGCCCCCGTCGTTATTAAAGCCGTATCCTGGAAGCAGCTTTATGATTTTGTCGGCTGTCACCGATTTTCCGTAATTATCGATAAAATTCTGGACCGTAGCGTTTTGATCCACCTTGTAATTCCACAGTACTGCGGTCTCACCTGGTAATACAATTTTGTCATCCGTAATATCAAATTTATTTTGCGGAGCAGCCGTCCAATTGCCGAATATTAACGAATACTCTTTCAATGGGATCGGACGATTGCTGTTGTTGTACAGCTCTACATACTCAAAAGATTCGCCATACACGCCAGCCTTCAAATCTCTGGAGTTGAACACCACTTCACTTATCAAAAGATACGGACCCGCTCCGCCATCCGGTGGCCCGATATGAAGGGTGTGCGCACTGCCCGGTTGTTCCGGGTGACGCGACTTGTTGGTACCGTCCGATACTTCCATGAAGTACTGGACGTTTTCATTCAGGGTCATAACAGATTGAGGAATGAGTCCGGAATAATGGATAAAGCCATTTTCATTCACAGTTCCGTAGGTCATGTTTACGACTGTATAATCGGAATCGTTTTGCGCTTTGTAATGGAGCTTGACTTCAGAAACGTTGACATTGTCGTATACTTGTGCGGTTACGCTAAGGTTTTGAGGTGATTTTACGGATGCAACCGGTTCATGTACGATTTGAGGTTTTACTGAATCAGTGACAGAAGTCTCAGAATCGATTGCTTGTGCGAATGGTACCGGTGAATATACAGAGAACAATATGGCGAATAAGAGTGTGTAGACGACCGCTGCTCTCGTCTCTTTGCTTAAACCTGTCATTGGTTTCTACCTTCTTCCTTCCGAGATATCGTTAGTCCCTTGCATGTAAAAATCCGCCATCCCCTAGGACGACCTGTCTCCCTTCCGCTTTTTTTGTAATACTTGGATAATCAAGTTCTCTTAAAAACTACTAGAGTATGCATAGAGGGTCAAAATAAGATTTTGTAAAAATGGCCCCTGAAATTCGACTTTAACGAAAAAAAGCAGCTGTCACGGGAGAAATTCAGTGACAACTGCTTATGAATTACAGCCGATATAAGGAAGCAGGACGAAGCTTTGTTGGAACGTAATCAGGCTGAAAGCAGACTCAGTTCAACTGCTCGGTTAGTGCTTGTACAAAATTGGCTGCGGCCAAGGACAACGAGTTCTCTGGTCGTGTTATAACCCCTATAGTCCTTGGGGGGATGGGGCTTGCTTCAACTGTAAGCTCTGTCAGGGCGCCTGACTCCAGCTCTTGAGCAACAAAATCTTTAGTGATGAAAGAGATCCCCATCCCTTTGCGCACGAACTCCAACAGAAGATCTACACTTCCAACTTCAATGTCAGGTGTCAGGTTGTGACCGTAAGTTTGCAGAAATGCGTTGAAAAAAGCACGAGTTCGGCTCATCTCAGACAGCATCACGAAAGGATGCTCGAGAAGCTCATCGAGTGACAGTGAGGTCGTGCTGTTGTTAAAGTGAGCGGCTGCATAAGCAGGGGTGGCTACAAAACAATCTTGGATCGGTTTGACTGCTCGCACGAGCACTTGGTGGTCTGCAGGCAGGTGTACGATCCCGCAGTCAATCGATCCTTGCAGCAGCCGTGATGAGATATCCTCACTTCTCCCATGCGAGAGAAGAATGCGAATTCCCGGATGCTTGTTGCGGAATTTCTCCAGAAAAGGCAGCAGGTAGGCTTTGCACAGAGAATCGCTTGCTCCCAGCCGGACAACTCCGTCATGGAACGTTCGCATCTCGACTACTTTTCGCTCCCCCGCTTGAATTAACAGGTAAGACTGCTCGACATATCGATATAACGCTGCCCCTTCTTCCGTCAAAATAACACCCTTGGCTTTACGCGTGAACAATCGTACGCCAAGCTGCTCCTCTAATTGCTTGATCGCATAACTGGCGCTAGGTTGCGTGATGAACAGTTTTTGAGCAGCTTTAGTGATGCTGCCTTCCTTTGAGGCATAATAGAACACCTTATAATAATCCATCGCACTCATAATATAGAACCTTTCTATGTCAGGGATAGAAAATGCCAATTATTTTTATGTTACATACCTCTCTATAATAAGAAATAAGCACAATTCGTGCAACTCATTGGAAGAGGGGATTCGTATGCAGGAACATACTTTGCCGGAGCAACAGGCTCGGTCGCCGTGGGCAAGCGATTTGAAAGAAGCTGAAGTGGAGCTTCATCCTCCGATAAGCGCGCCTGATGGAGCAATCGTTGTTGTCCCAGGCAGCAAAAGCTTAACAAATCGGGCTATTATCACGGCTGCGATGGCAGATGGCAAGTCGACGCTTCGGAGTATTTTGCGCAGTGACGATTCCTATTGGTGTCTGGAAGCGCTGCGGGAGCTAGGCTTGAAGGTTGAAGTGGATAATGCGGCGGACCCTGCAACAGTCAGTATTGAGGGCTGCGGAGGGAGATGGCCGCGAACAGAGGGAACGGTATACATGGGAGCAGCAGGCACCATTGCCAGGTTTCTCCCAGGGGCATTGGCTGCTGCTGCACCTGTTGCAGGCACTGGGAGTTATTCAAGCGGTCGTTGGGTGCTTGAAGGGAGCAAGCGCCTCTCGGAAAGACCTATTGCACCCTTAGTGGATGCTTTGAATGAGCTTGGCGGACGAGTGGAGTATATGGAGTCGGCAGGACAACTCCCTTTGCGTGTGGAACTGCAAGGTCTGGAGGGAGGTACGGTTACGGTCTCAGGTGCGGTATCGAGTCAATTCATTAGTGGGCTCTTGCTCGCTAGTCCTTATGCTCGCGAGAAGGTAGAGATCCGTGTATCGGATGGAGGGATCGTTCAGCACGCCTATGTGAGACTTACACTGGAGTTAATGAAGCAGTTTGGCGTTAATGCGGAGGTTAATGACAGCTTTGATCATTTTGTAGTGAATCCTCAGCGATATGTGGCGGGAGACATCCAATTAGAGTCTGATGCATCGACTTGTTGCTACTTCCTCGCGTATGCAGCATTAACTGGCGGGCATGTGCGTATACGGGGAATCAGTGCTGGTACGAATCAACCGGATATTGGCATGTTGGATATTCTGGCTCGTATGGGCTGTCAGATTGTAACAGGTCAAGAGGAGATTGAATTGCGGGGGCCTGCCGCAGGTGCTGGGTTAATAGGCGGGTTCACTGTGAGCATGAGGGAGATGTCGGATCAGACTTTGACTTTAGCCGTATTGGCTGTGTTCGCAGACGCTCCGATTACGATCATAGATGTAGAGCACATTCGTGCTCACGAGTGCGATCGTATCCGCGCTATGTGCGAGTCTTTGACTTTGCTCGGGATCCAGGTGGAAGAGAGGAAGGATGGCATGACCATCTTCCCAGGCAAGCCGCTGCCGACCTCTAGCGCGATGAACACCTATGATGACCATCGTATGGCGATGTCACTGGCCTTAATTGCTTCGCGGGTAGGAGGCATCCGCTTGAAGGACCCGGGATGCGTCTCCAAGACTTGTCCGGATTTCTTCCAACAGATGAGGAAGCTTGGGCTGCAGGTTCGTTAAATGTTGAAAAAACCTGTTCGGTGTACGGTGCACGAACAGGTTTCTTGGTACCCTTCCCCGACTTGATAACCCATATGTTACTAGGTGGATGTAGTCGATAGATGTCAACTTATAGCCCATTCTCCCGTATAAACTTATCGCGGCATGCCTGACAAATACACGACTTGCCCCGATCTTCCGCTGCAATCAGCTCGAAGATTGCCTTTGGGAAGCGCGGCCCCTCCATGCACCAGCACTTGCCGTCCGCCGGCATTCCTGCTGTTATACCGCATTTGTTGCTCAATTGACATATAGGACAGGTTGTTGCTGTTGCATCTATCCCTTTGACATCCATCGCCTAACCGTCACTCCTTCATCCAACACATTCGTGCAAACAGAAAACCCGCCGGTCCATATCGACCTAACGGGTGCTTGTGTGATTTAGTTCTAGTGTCGTCTAGTCGCTTCTTCGAAACGGTCCTTGATCATCTGATTGTTCCGCTTCCAGGAATCGCGTTGTTCCCGAATGACTTGGGCGGACGATTTCTTAGTAGGCGCGAACAGTAATGCGTCCTTCGGCTGCTCCCCTATGGCGAGACTCACTTTACCATCTATTGAAACATATACACTCATCGCTGCATCCCTCCTAGTACAATCTTGATCAGCTCGATCAAGTAAGGGTTTTTATTAAGTATAGCATCATTTACACTTTCTTGGTAGAGCACGTATTTCTGATTGTTCCATCCTACTGCAGTAGCAGACGGAAAGTGAAGCGTCAATACGTAGGGACCGCTGACCATTGAGCAATAGAACATTTGCTTCAATTCTTTATAATGCACCACGTCCGTTTTCAGCTTGTATGTCAGCACTACATAAGAGCTTTGATCTTGAATATTAAAACCAGCCACCCCTGAAGCATCCCCGGCTTTGGCAACAAATTTCATGCGCTCGCCTTCCAGGATGTACAATGTAGCACCGCAACAGGAACCAAAATATCCAACCGTTTCCGACATAAAAGGGCCATAGTGATGCTGGATAGTGCCTCCGGACATTCTGTTCATGATCGCTTTCAAAAAATACTCCTTATTCCGCAATCCGCCCAGGTGCAGCTGAGGGATCATATCCGCTAGAGCGCTAAATGCTTCATCATACTGTTCCAGCCGGACATTATTCTCGATAATCGAGCTCTGGAGCGGGAGCAGCATGGAACCTCTCCTCAACAGATCACTGAAGTAATCGTTCCAATGAATATGTACACCAAGGGATAAGTCATCCACATATACATTACGAATGGTCATATCGTACAAAAGGTACCAAACGTAAGGATCGATTTCTTTTGGAACTTTGTCATTTCGCTTCAGGGCGGTCATGACCTCTTCAGGAGAAGGGTATTGCTGTGTTTCCACCAGGTAATGCTCGATCATTTCATCTATCAGCTTCTTGACGATTGAAAAGAACATTGATTTTACACGGATATCCGCAAATACCAAGATGGTCTTGCCTTTGTCAAACGCTTTAATAAATTCAAGATGGGTTACGGTTCGCTCTGCCTCTCGATAATAGGTTCCAGCGGAACTGCCAATAAATAAAAGGTACAAGTCCGATTGCTCAACCGCTTCCAGACATTTGACTACCGGATTCACATTCGCAGGCCAAGGACCCAGATTCTCTTCCCACATTAAAGGCTCATGCCCCAGTGCCGTCAGGTCGCGAAAAGCTTGTCTTCTTAATGGCTTCAGACCGTCTTCATTTACGGAGCTGATAAATATTTTAGCTTTGGCCAAATCTGCACACTCCCATCCATACCGACCCAGCTTTCAATCTCAAGTTCCATTATAACTCAAAAAAGCAGCTAAAGTGGCTAATAGGCATCAGAAAATGATTGGAAGCTATAACAGAGTTACCCCTAAGGGATGATTGCCGAATTGGCAGCTTCTCTTTTTTTATTATACGGAAGAAACAAAATGGAAAAACAGTACGTCTAACCATTATATGTAAATCGTACAGGGTGGTGGGAAGATTGAAATCGTTTAGAATAGTGTTTGGAGCATTTATTCTTGCAGTTATTGTTTGCTTATCCTCAATCTGGGGCGGGAATTATGCCGAGGCTGGATCAACCTTGTCGAATAGCGTAGTGATCCTCTCACCTGCGGACATCTATGATAGCCCTGATCCAGAGGGTCAGCCGATAGGTACGATCGGTGCTATACAAGCCGTTGAAGTGGACTGGGACAACTGGGATCGCGATCCGGCAACATCGCCAGATCAGGGAAATTGGATCAGGGTGAAGACATGGCTCGGGGCCAAATGGATTCAGAACAATGCTGGAGTGTATTACGGAAGTTATAACGAGGACGTGCGGGAAGTAACGCTTATGAACACGGCTTCCTTATACAATACTCCGGATTTCATGTCACCTATAGGCGCGAGCCTTGGGCCGCAGAAACTTCAAGTAACGGGAGCTATTGGCACCACTCCAAAGTTCTCGACTACAGCCCGTCAATTTATTCAGGGGAGCAGCACATGGTACAGGGTGCAAACCTGGATTGGGGAGAAATGGTTAATCAACCCCGCGCTGTTAGAAAATATTCGGATATTGGAACAGTCCTATGATATGAAGCTTTCCAGGGATGAGAACAGCTATGCGTTGCCTTATCAGGGTGAGGGACAAGGGGAACGGATACCCGCAGGTGTCGTGCAAGTGACCGCATTCGGCTGGGAGGGGCTTCCTTACAAGCCTCAATGGTATCAAATCAAGTGGAATGGCAGCAGTCAATGGATTGCGCCTCTATATGAAGTTACTCGTTACTACTATGAGATAAATGCCCCTTTCGAGGTGACCAAAGAAGCCAAGTGCGCTAACCGAATCCACACTTATGACGAAGGCTGCAAGCTTGCGGCTGGTACTTACAACGCCATCGAGGGTTCAGGGAATTGGGTTCATCTCCAAACGGGCGAAGGCTTGAAGTGGGTAGATCTGAAAACCTTGATGGTCCATCCAGAGAATATCGTGCCAACGACAGACGAAGTTACAATTGATGGCAATACAGAGAGCTACTACTTTCCTGTCACCGGACAATTATTTCACAAGAAGGGCTATTTCAGCACGAGAACGGTACGCGCCTATGAGAAGTGGGTAGCGGATGACGGGTCCGTATGGTATAACATACAGGCCCCTAGTGACAACGAATGGGTAAAGATCACAGCATCCAAGTAAGAGTGGAACAGAGGGGAAAGTAACGGTTATATCTAATACCTGCTATAGGGCGCTGAACCTATTTCGACAAAATATACGGCGTGGTCAGCAACTGTACAAACTATAGAAATGCAACTTATATTATACTGAGAATTCAGCCAATACGAAGCCGACGTCCTTCACGTTCGGTTTCTTTGCTGTTTAATGGTGTTGCTACGTTAGGATTGTCCCACTTTTTCCCTGTTATTTTTCTGCTTTTAGTAGAAGAGAGTTAGTTCTTTTTTACAAAAACTTTAGCAAAATCAGACATTTTTCCCTATGTACAAGAGACATAAAACATTATAAACTAAAAAACATGAAATCAATGAAACATTATTTCATAAGTAAAAAGGAAGGAGGAGTTGAACCCGTACAAACAGCTAAAAGTGCAAACACAAGCAAAAATCGTGTACGATTAGAGGAGGAAGTGTGAAAATGATTTTTGGTATCGCTGCTAGGAAAAAAGTTAGCGCTTTCATTACATCCATCTTACTCGTTGGAACTTTATTAAATGGAGCGGGTTTCTCCGCCAATACGGCATTAGCAGAAGAATCCGGCGGATTCGCCGTTGTGCGCGAAGAAGGTTTTCCTGTAGCCCCCGGTGTCAGTCATAAAGGAATGACGCTGCAAGGTGGCGGACACATAGAAGCAGTTAATATGATGGAGGTCGACCCGTCCAACCCGGTCATTCAACTGGAAGTGACATCGCCCAAAGGGAAAGTGGTCGGATTGGATACGGTACGCAATCAAGCCTTGCAAATTGATCGCGATGAATACCGGGTCATCGGTGCATTTAACATGGACTTTTACAACACAGATCCCGCATTTGCTGGAGTTCCGAGCGGGATGCAGATTACGAACGGTGAGCTTGTAACCGCACCGGCCTCGTCGCGATCGGTTCTAGGAGTTATGGCGGACGGCAGCTTTGCCATCAAACAAAACGTCGGATTCACTGGCTCCGTAAAGGTAGCGGGTAATGGGCCCAGTAAAGCGCTGAACGGAGTGAACCGGGTGCGGTCAACGTCTGCAGCCAATCAAACGATCCTTTACTCCGACAAATTCAGTAATACAACAAAAACGACAGGAGCTGGGGTCGAGGTTGTACTTGCTCCGGCAGCAGGCAGTCGATTGGAGCTGAATAAACCGATTCAAGCCCAAGTAGAGTCGGTTGAGGATAAGAGCGGCAGTGTGATTCCGTCTGGCAAATTCGTTCTGTCTGCAACTGGAACAGATGCGAATTGGGTTAAGACGAATCTGGCTGTCGGAGCAGGGGTTGAGCTGAATCTGCAATTGGATAACGGCTTGAACGAAGCAGCTCAAGCTGTTGGCGGCGGTGCCGTGCTGGTCAAGAATGGGGCCGCGACTGCAGAGGCGCTAGCCGATAATGTAGATCGTCACCCTCGGACATTCGTGGCTGAGAGAGCGGGTAAGCTTTATTTTATTACCTTCGACGGTCGGCAGCCTACATATAGCGATGGTGTTACCTTAGCCGAAGGAGCGCAATATTTGCAGAGCCTTGGAATGGAAACGGCAATCAACGTCGACGGAGGGGGATCTACTACATATGCGGCCCGTTTGCCGGGGGATCAGACCCTTTCCGTTCTGAATCGCCCTTCCGATGGCTATGAACGATCGAATTCCAACTCGCTCATGGTAGTCTCGAAGGCTCCAGTAACCGAGCTTAAATATCTCAAGCCTCAGCCCAAAGGACCGCTTACGGTATTAGTGGGCAGTACAATTCCTTTTACGGTCAAAGGACAGGATATCTCTTATAACGGTGTCTCGGTTGATTCTGCGACGCTTGCTTGGAATGCTGAGCCCGCAATTGGAACGATCACAGCCCAAGGTGTATTCAACGCTGCATCAACTCCAGGAGTTGGGCAAATTTCTGTTGTTTCCGGCAGTGTATCGGAACAAATACCTGTAACGGTGACCGATCAGATCGCCCGGCTTACGATAACGCCGAATCCGGCGGTCGTTAATCCCGGATCGACTCAGACTTTCACGGCTGCAGCATTCGACGCAGCAGGTAACGAGATCCAATTATCGCCGCAGCGCCTTACGTGGAGCAAGGAAGGTGAGATTGGAACGATTTCAAATGCCGGCGTATTAACTGCATCGTCGGAAGTCGTCTCCGGCAAAGTGACTGTCGCATATGGCGGCGTCAAGGCTGAAGCGGTGGTGAGCGTAGGCAAACCGCCTGTGATGGTTGAAGATTTCGAGGATATCACGGATATTGCCGTCTCGTCCGTGAGGGCGAATTCGGCGAAGCTTGATCTGATGAGCCGCCCGAATCCGGTCCGTTATGGGACGCACGCAAGCCGGCTTACGTATGATTTCACCGGCACTGTTGGAACATCGGCTGCTTATTTGAACTTCAAAGCTCCCGATGGGTCGGCAGGCCGTTCCATGGAAGGTTATCCGATTAAGCTAGGGTTATGGGTATACGGCGATGCGAAGAATCACTGGCTGCGTGGTCAAGTTCAGGATGGCAACGGTACTAAGAAGCCGATAGACTTCACCGGAACAGGCGAGTTGAATTGGTCCGGCTGGAAGTACGTGACAGCGGACATCCCTGAAGGGATGGCGCTGCCGATGAAGCTGACTCAGCTTTACCTTGTCGAGACTAGCAATACGAACAAGAATAGCGGCGCCGTTGTGTTCGACCACTTGCGCGCGATTTATAGCGATACAGGAGAAGACCTTGAAGGACCGGTATTCAGCGGAATGACACCGTCTGCTGGTAAGAAGGTATACTCTAACAAACCGGCCGTCGCTGCTGTGGTAACAGATGCTGGCCAAGGTGTGGATAGCGGCTCTATCACAATGAAGCTTAATAATGAGGTCGTCACTCATCAATTCGACGCTGTGAACGGGAAAGTTTCTTATGTTCCTTCTGCAGCCTTAGCAGATGGGACGTACACAGTGACCATTGATGCCGTAGATAAAGCAGGTAATCCCGCAGTACCAAGGGCAGAATGGACTTTCACAATCTACACTGGACCAGATGTGGAATCGCCTGTGCTTAGTGTAATTAGCCCCATGGACGGGATTATGACCCGTACTGATCAACCGCGGCTTGCTGTCAAAGCGGCAGATGATTACAGCGGAACCGACAGCACGAAGCTTGCATTGGAGCTGGACGGAGCGGTCGTGCCGCATCAGTACGATGAAGCCAGCAATACAGTTTACTATACGCCTGAATTAAAGCTAGCGACAGGTTCGACGCACTCAGCCAAGCTGACGGCGGCAGATAAGGCTGGCAATGTGACAAGCATCTCGTGGAGCTTCACAATCGGTTCGCCGCTCGGACAGCCGGCGAATTCGGAGAAATTCCAGATGAGCATCATCGGGGATGGCGGCTATTATACAGCCGGTCAAGGACAGACAGCTCCTGACATCCTGCTTCGCGAGCAAATAAGCCGCATTAATAACGAAGCTTCGGAGTTGGTTGGTTACACAGGTGACATTGTAGAGAATGACACAGCCGCCAACTTTGCAACAGGGCTTCAGAATATGAGCTTATTCAAGGCACCGTATGTGGTCACCATCGGAAACCACGAAATCTCAGGAAGCGGCTCTCGACTGAACTATCAGAGGACTTTCGGAGAAACGACATACGTATATGATTACGGCAATACTCGGATCATCGGGATCGACTCTGCAAGCGGTATTGTCTCGAATTCGGATGCTTCCCAATGGCCATGGCTCGAGCAAGTGCTGGAGCAAAACCAGAAGCCTAACGTTCTTGTATTCATGCACGTACCGCCGGATGAAGTGAGCGCAAGCGGAGTAGATTACAACACGGGACATGGTTTCAAGAACGCCGAGGAAGCGGCTAAGTTCTATGACCTGCTTGGCACTTACAAAAATGCTAATGCAGACAAGAATATTGTCGTATTGAGCGGAGATCTCCACGCCTACAGTCACAAGAAGGTGCAAGGTGTGGACTACATCATCTCGGGCGGCGGCGGAAAATATACACACACTACGCCAGAGCAGGGCGGCTTCTATCATTACTTGAACTTGAAAATCGATGGAAGCAGCATTACATGGGATGTAATCCCGCTCCTTGAGCAGATTGTTTTTAAAGAGGCTCCTGACCGTCTTGCCGTAAATCAGCAGGTTCAACTAAAGGCGGACGGCAAATTCATGACGAGCACGAACGATCCGATTACTTTGCCTGTTGCGTCTCCGTTCAAGACGGAGTGGACGTCCAGCGCTCCGGAAGTCGCTGCGGTCAATGCGCAGGGCATTGTTACAGGGATCAAGCAGGGCGAAGCGACAATCACAGTCAAGTCGGGTAACCGTGAAGCCCAACTCAACCTATTAGTTGCTGGTTCGGCAATTGGCGACGAGATCGAGCTATCAGGGCTGGCTCCGATGGAGACAGGCGAAGTCGTTCGAGCGCAGGCAAGCTTCGTTCTGATGGACGGCTCCAAGGTCCCGATTGGTTCTGGAGTTCAGTTCACCAGCAGTGAGCCGAATGTGGCGAGAATCAATTCGACGGGCTATGTGACCGCTTTAGAAGAGGGTCAGACGGTGATTACAGCAACCTACGGCAGCCTCTCTGACACTTATTCGCTTCAAGTAAGCCAAGCAGAGACTACTATTCTTCGTGAGAAGATCATGGTAAAGAACACCGCCGCTAAGACCATCGAGCTTGAGGTATCCGGTTCAAAAGCGCTGGCGGATGCCGTTATTGTGCAACAAATGATTAACGGGCAAACCATCGAACGTACGATGACCGACGTCATGGTCGGAGCCGAGAATGTGGCTGTGTACACGAACATGGCAGGCCTCGTATATCGGTTTGTTATCGAGGGCGAGACTCCAATGAACCGTATGCGCGTAGGGATCCGTAAAGATATTAGCAACATTACGGATATGACGCAGCTCGATCATTCACAAGTGGATCTGAAATCGGTTCAAGGCATTCAATTAACGGATAAAATAGCAGGACGGTCGTTTGATGTAGCGGCTGGCTCGACAATTGCTTTTTCAATCGAAGCTGGACAAATCAAAGCAATGGTGAACGGTTCAGAGCTTTATCGAACGGCTAATCGGCTTTACGCTAAATCAGCGGTGCCAGATACATTGATCCAGATCACTTCCATTACCCGCGCTCAAGGGAAACCGCAGTATAGAGGGGAACTGGAGCTGAACATGACGCCTGCCAAAGACAAGCTGCGCGTCATCAATGAAGTCGACATGGAGCAATATTTGTATCAAGTTGTACCTAGCGAGATGCCGGCATCATTCGGACTGGAAGCGCTCAAGGCCCAGGCGGTCGCCGCTCGGACTTATGCGCTGACCGACTATGTGAGCAGCAGGTTTGCCGATAAGGGCTTCCATATTGATGACAGCACACTGAGTCAGGTTTATAACAACTCAGCGGAGAATATTTTGACGAATCAGGCTGTGAACGAGACAGCCGGTACAATCATGAAGAACGATGGTGAACTGGTCGATGCCAGATTCTATTCGACATCAGGGGGATATGGCGCTTCCCGTCACGAAGTGTGGGCGGACTCTGTCACGAACCGATTCCCGGGAACACCGGCACCTTATTTGTTAGCACGGAGTTACACATATGATCCAGCTGACAGCAGCAAAATTCTGAATATCGATACACAGGACGAACAGCAAGTGAATGCATTCTATAAAACGCTGTCGTATGCCAGCTACGATTCCGAATCGCTGTATTTCCGCTGGAAGGTCGGGCTTACTAATATTGAACTGCAAAACACAATTAATGCCAATCTGTCAGGACGTTATAGTGCAGACCCGAACTTCATCCTGACGAAGCAGGCTGATGGCAGCTTTGCCAGCAAGCCGATCCCCGCGACCGGAATCGGCATCTTCAAGAACATGTATGTTGCGAAGCGCGGTGCAGGCGGTAACATTACTGAGCTTGTTGTAGAAGGCAGTACCGGCACATATAAAATTGTCAAAGAGTTCAATATTCGCTTCACGATTCGTCCAAGTAAAACCTATACAGGCGGAAGTGACATTCTGGCTTATCGGGCTAAAGGCGGTTCAACCGTCTACGATCCGACAGGCACTTTGAAAAACCCTAGCATTCTATACTCCGCTTTCTTTACTTTTGATTTAAGTAAAGATGCGAACGGGGAAGTGAATGGTGTTACGTTCTACGGCGGGGGCAACGGACATGGCGTCGGTATGAGTCAGTTCGGAGCATCGTTGCTGGGAAGCAAAGGCTGGAGCTATGATCGCATTCTGGAAGCCTATTATGGCGGGATGCAGCTGAGCGTCATCCCAGGCACGGACTTGTCTCTGACTAGTATTGAGCTTGGCGGACTTACTCCGACGATGAAAGTGGGTGAGACACGTCAAGCACAGGTGACAGCGGCGTACTCAAATGGCAGCACCGGCCGTATTACCGCTGGCGTTATGTTTACAAGCAGCAAACCTGAGGCAGCATCCATTTCTCCGGCTGGTCTTGTGACAGCGGTTGGCTATGGTCAGGCAACAATTTCAGCATCGTACGGAGGAAAGACGACGCAGATTCTGGTCGAGATATCACCTGAGATCAGCTCAATCCAACTCGCAGGTCTTACGCCAATGACGGCGGGTGAAACGAAACAAAGTGTGGTTTCCGCCACTTATGCTGACGGCACAATTGCAAACTTAACGCAAGGAGTGACTTTCACTAGCTCTCGTCCAGAAATCGCATCCGTGAGTGCAACTGGATTGATTACGGCTCTGGCAGCAGGCGAGACAGATATTACAGCCCTTTATCAGGGTAAGGAGAGCCGTTATGTGCTGAAGGTGAACGCTGCACTCGCGGCGATAGAGCTTAGCGGTCTTGGCCCGATGCGGGGAGGGGATTCTCTACAATCGGTAGTAACGGCGACATATTCGGATGGCACCTCGGTTCCAGTTGTTTCCGGTGTGACCTTCACAAGCAGTAATCCCAATGTGGCATCCGTAGATGCATCTGGCTTAGTAACAGCGCTAGATGTTGGTGAAACAACGATTACAGCCGTGTATAACGGGAAATCGGCTGCATTTATCGTACAGGTAACCGCCGCGCTTACCGGTCTTGAGCTAAAGAAGATCAAGCCCATGAAGGAAGGCGAGTCTGAGCAGCTAACGGTTACTGCATCTTACAGTGACGGGACGAAGCAAGATGTGACGTTCCGAAGTTCCTTTGCAAGCGGCGATCAGCAGGTGGCTATGGTATCTTCCGCTGGCATGCTTACAGCCCTAAGTAAAGGGAAAACGGATATTTCTGCTTCATTCGGAAGGTTGACTGATAGCGATAAGCTCGTGGTAACGCCGGGGGAAGGGCCCCAATAATTGAATCTCAATATAACAAAAAAATCCAACCTCAATGGTTGGATTTTCTTGTCAACAATAGAGAAAGTTTTTGGGGGAACCAGGGGTTCCCCTTTTTTAAACTAGCCAGTTTGGATTATAGTGGCATGCCGTTTGCAGAAAAGCCATGTTACTATTTGCTATAGGGGCCATTTCATCGCTCAGGCACTAATTAGCCAACCTGACTATCCCTTATTTCCTCATTGTTACCCGATTTTCCTCAGAATCAGGCCAATAACCAGTAGTAAAACAGGCTATCCCAGAAAAAACTGGCTTCTCCACACATTTAACCTATACTGGCAATGGCTATCGATCTACCGATGGTCCTTTAGTAAGTTAAAGTTGATGTCGATGATTTATACACAGACAGGTCGTTTTTTCGTGTTTCCCCGACTAGATGTATACGCTATAGGTAGAACAGAAAACATTCCTGTTAAGGCTAAGAAACAGTCTTTGCTAAAAAAGGAGCGCCTCGGTATGATGGGTTTGTCCAAGGGTTA